>OGUA01000022.1_pt1 | contig 110618 bp, 88 predicted proteins | sample 1573691 | NCBI WGS metagenome assembly OGUA01 (sample SAMEA2581925, study PRJEB24529) | metagenome | biome: Human gut stool | place: China | collected 2011 | reverse complement strand
CAATAACAAAGCGTAAATTAGTATGTCCTAATTGTGGTGCATATAAGTACTGCAAAAAGGTGCTTACTAAGTAAAGAGGGAATTTTACTGCTATAAAGCTTTCGACAGATTCCAGGCAAGTTTAAAAAGTAATTTTATTATGAAGAAAGATTGAGTGAAAAGTCTTTATGATAAAACACTGTTGATTGAAGAAATGTGGAAAAATTATTAGAAAATTGATACGGATATTTAGAAAAAATACCAGCCGGAAAATATTGAAAGATAAAGCAAAGCCGCAGTATATGGGGGTTGTGTGTCATTTTTATTTGAAAAGAATAAAATGGGTTATCGGCTGGTAAAAAATCGAATAGAGTTGATAAATACTGGAAAAGTTGGTATAGTTATTCTTAGAAATGACGGAAATACGTTGGATAAACATTAACATGGGATGTATTGAAACGATGGCACATGGGCGCTTTTGATTATTCAGTAAAGGATAAACATTAACATGGGATGTATTGAAACTCCGATGATTATGTCGTTACAAGGCATGCCGAAAAGATAAACATTAACATGGGATGTATTGAAACCTTTTTTTGCTCTTGATAGCCGGTTCCCCATTTCGATAAACATTAACATGGGATGTATTGAAACAGAATATTCGGCTTTACTTTAATTTGTGTTGGCGGATAAACATTAACATGGGATGTATTGAAACCGCGGACAAGGTGAACAAGTTAGGTATGTGCCTGTTTGATAAACATTAACATGGGATGTATTGAAACATCGTGATGAGGGAACTGATTCTGACCCTGTAAAGATAAACATTAACATGGGATGTATTGAAACCGAAGCTTGATAGATGGTTTCGTAACATCGGTGATTGATAAACATTAACATGGGATGTATTGAAACAGGAATTTGTAAATGTACACGGTTTAGGCAAATATAGATAAACATTAACATGGGATGTATTGAAACCCCCGTCCTTTCTGACGAGGCGTTTTCCGTTATGATAAACATTAACATGGGATGTATTGAAACTCGTATTCGTCGAATGCGCTTTTTTCTTCCGAAAGATAAACATTAACATGGGATGTATTGAAACAATATTTGCAGCAACGTAAAAGAGGCTACAGAGCGGATAAACATTAACATGGGATGTATTGAAACATGACCTTTCCATTTCCGGCATAGCCATTTACGGCGATAAACATTAACATGGGATGTATTGAAACGAGATGGATTGAAATTTGCAACAGACAAAATATTAGACTCTATGATATAGCAAAATGCGATAAAATTGGTATTTGCAGGTGAATTATAAAGTTGTAGTCTCAAGTCAGTCTCATTTTTGAAATTGTTTGTTGAGACTAACATGACACTGAAGAGGTTCAAAATTATGGATATAAGCAAAAAGGATTGGAAACTATTTCGAGAAAAATTATCAGGCTGGCAGGGAAATTATATGGAAGGTCTTGTTAAAGAGTATGTAAACTTTCTAAATGATGATAAAAAGCCGGCATCAGAGAAATTCTGGGAACTGGAAAAGCGGATAAAGGAAGATAAGCGTCATTCTGGAGTTATCATGGAGATGAGTAAGTCAGAAGTAATATGGGATATTATTCGTCTTATAAGATTGAAAGTAATTGTATATGATGATTTATCAGCGTTCAGTGAAGAATTAAGGCAGGAAGTGAAAAGAATACTTGAGATGAATAGATAATGACAGAAAGAAGGTACGACCAATGCGTGATCCAATAGAGAATGTGACTAGATTGCAGAGGCGGTTAAATAATCTGCAATTGGAAAATCAGGTATTAAAGAATATATTGGATAAAGCGGGATTGTCATATCAAAATGAACTGGCAAGTATAAGGGAAACGGAAAAGAAAGAGAATTTTGCTCCAGAACAGGGTAAAATATAGATTGTAATCCTGTGAGCGGTTTGCTGTCATTGATCAGGAGGTAGTATGGTATGGAAATATGAATCTTCTGGCGAAAGATAAGGTTGATGACAGTATTATGAGGATCATGAGTAAAGAGATAGAAGGTGAATTGATGGAGATTACATTTGGTAATAACAGTTGAGCTGAATAGGACTAAAACATATGGATTCCATAAGATGTAAGAGGAACGTTCATGAGAATAGAGAAAGGAACACTTTTATGAGCAAAGAATTACAGATAAGAAATAGCACTGTGGATTTCTTGGTTTTCACACGAGATGCAGGAGAAGACGGAATAGAAGTCAGGATTCAGAATGGCGATGTATGGCTTACGCAGAAAGCAATTTCACAGCTGTTTGATGTAGATAGAAGTGTGGTTACAAAACATCTGAGCAATATTTTTAAAGAGGGAGAACTAGATGAAAATTCAACTTGTGCAAATTTTGCACAAGTTGCCGATAATGGAAAAACATACAACTACAAATTTTATTCATTAGCTGCAATTATTGCAGTGGGCTATCGCATTAATTCAGAGCGGGCAATGCAGTTTAGAACATGGGCAACAAAGGTATTGGATACATTTACAAAGCAGGGTTATGTTCTTGATAAAAGCAGATTGATTAATGGACAGATTTTCGACGAAGATTATTTTGAGCATCTTATTGCTGAGATTCAGGAAATCAGAGCAAGTGAGAGAAGATTTTACCAGAAAATTACAGACATATATGCAACAGCAGTTGATTATGATAAGAATTCACAGGTGACAAGAGAGTTTTATGCAACAGTACAGAATAAGATGCATTATGCAGTTCATGGTGATACAGCGGTAGAAGTGATAGTGGCAAGATCTGATCATAATAAGAAACATATGGGACTTAAATCATGGAAAAATGTGCCTGATGGTAAAATAGTAAAAACAGATGTGTCAATTGCAAAAAACTACTTGGAAAAAGAAGAACTTGCAGAATTAAATGAGATTGTGACAATGTATCTTGATTATGCAACAAGACAGGCACGAAGACATATTCCTATGACTATGGAAGATTGGAAAACAAAGCTTGACGCATTTCTTAGATTTAATGATGAGGATGTACTTCAGGATAAAGGAAAAGTAACAGTAGCTATTGCGAAAGAATTTGCAGAAAGCGAATTTGAAAAATACAGAGTTATACAGGATTCGCTGTATGAAAGTGACTTTGATAAATTGATGAATGATATGGAGAAGGATGGTACTACCCATTAGTACCTCAAAATTTCTAGTTGCAGAAACATCGTCCGGAGATTATAATTTTCATAGGTGGACTTGCAAACTATCAGCTGATTATTCACTGAATAGTAACCATACCTGCAAGCCACCTGAACTACACACAATAATGAAAAAATGCAATGGTACTGGATTGGTACTAAAAATATGTGAAACGAAAAATAATGTGTGGAAAAGGTATGAGTTATCAATACAAAATAGTATAGATAACCACATTGAAATAATCTAAATCAAACTAGATTCTGCGAGTTTGAGTAGTAAACGGTGTTAAAGGGCAATAAGGGTTATCATCATTAGGGCAAAAGACTGTATCGTCAACAATAAAATAAAAAGTATCAGAGACCATAAGATGAGACCAAGTTTTCCTCATCTTACGGTCTCTTTTATTTCATAGTAGCCGAAAGAAGCCTTGTAGAATCAATGTTTTATGAATTATGAGAAATAATTTAAGCAAGAGTAGCATATATTGCTTTTGATTGTTAAAGGGCAATAACCTTTATCTTTAAGAGGATAGAAGAATGTTTGCTCCTGATGAAATAAAGGGAGTGCCCTTGGACAAACAGAGCTTCATAAATGGCGTAAACAAGCCATTTATGGAGCTTTTTCTTTTATCGTGATACCTATATAATACATGTATTATTGATAATAAGAGGAAACTAATATCATAATTAGAATTATTATGCTTTATTTAAATTTATAATAAGTCTTTGAAATAATATATGTTGATATATATTGAAGAGGAAATATTTTTACTAATATGTTATTATATAATATATTAGTAATAGATTGATTAATTTTTTAAAAATGTATACAGATAAGTTAATCTTAACTATAAATGATATTATAAATTAGAGAATGAATTATTATAAATTACTTTGTTAATAAAAGGGGATGGAATATTGAGTAATATTAATTATATTCAAAGTGCGATTATGCAATTAGAGGGAGGAGCATTTCAAAAATTATTTGATCAATATCTTTATAAAAAATATAAATTTACTAATATTCAAACATTAGGAGTTCAAGCAGGTACAAATAAACCAACAAAAGGTATACCAGACTCATATGTTATGACTGATGATGGAAAATATATCCTAATTAACTATGGAAGTGTAAATTCACGCCCTAAAGAGAAAATAAAAGAAGATATTATAGCATGCTTTGATAAAGCAAAACTTTCATTGCCTAAAGATAAAATAAAAAAAATTATCTGTGGACATAGTTCCACAAATATTCATATTGAGCAGTTATCTCTTAATAAGGAAATTATTCAAGGAGTGAATATAGAGCTTATTGGAATTGATACACTTTCACATGATTTGGCATTAATATACCCACACATTGCAAAGGATATGCTTGGTATTGCAATAGATACAAATCAATTTTTTGATATTGAGGATTTTGTAAAGGCATATGATGCGAATGGTATTAATGCACCTATAGATTGTAAAATTCTTCATCGGGATTCTGAAATTAACGAAATATTTAAAAGTATTAATGAAAATATAGTTACCATATTAATTGGACCATCAGGAATTGGAAAAACGAGATTGGCTTTGGAAGTTTGCAGAAGGCAAGATAAAAAAGATATAAAGATATACTGCATTAAAAGCAATGGGAATTTATTGTATGAAGATATTAAGTACTATATTGATGAACCAGGGAATTATCTGCTTTTTTTTGATGATGCTAATATGGTTACAAGTTTTGATAATGTGCTTAATACAATTTTGACTTTACCAAATGATTATAAGATTAATGTCCTTATTACGGTAAGAGATTATGCTCGAGAAAGAGTAATTAAAAAAGTGTCAAGATATTCAAAACCTAGTATTATTAAAATTAGGAGCTTTAAAGATGATGAAATAACTGATATTTTAAAAAATAATCTGGGAATTATAAATACGAATTATCTTAAAAAGATAACATCCATAGCTAATGGTAATATAAGACTAGCATTTCTTGCGGGAATAAGATCAATCAATCATGGATATAAAGCGATACATAATGCAGAAGATATTTTCGAAAACTATTATGGATATATTATTGATGATGTAAAACTGACCAAAAATGATGTTATTATGCTTTTTTTTATTGCAGTGGCGGGACCAGTAAAAAGTAATGGTAATCAATTGTATAATGATTTGAAAAATACTTATGGTAATGAAATTGATGAAAAGAATATAATAGAAAATTTGTATTATTTGGAATTAATAGATTGGTTTAAAAATGAGATAACAAAGATATCGGATCAGAGTTTTGGAAATTACATATTATATTATGTTTTATTTAAGAAAAAATGGGTAAGTGTGGAGAGTTTAATTAATATTGGATTTCCTAATTACAGAAATAAAGTTATTTATATTCTTAATACTTTGATGGAAATATTTGGTTCAAAGGAACTACAAAAATATCTGAAAGAATCTATAATTTCAGCATGGAATAATGCTCCAATTGATCAGAACATGCAATATTTAGAATCTTTTTATCAGATTGAACCAGATAAGGCTTTATATATTATAAAGAAACATATAGATCAAGAAAATATTGTGATTTTTGATTTGGATGGGTTTGATATTAATGATAAGAAAAAATATCATAAAATATCATCAAAAGAAATAGAAATTTTGGGTGGCTATAAATATACAGATAATTTTGAAGATGCATTAGATTTACTTATATTTTATTATACTAAAAGACCTGATTTAATAATGGATTTTTATTTTGTTTTAACCGAAAATTTCTTATATGACCGATATTCTAACGCAACTAAATATAATCATGAATTGTGTATGTTGGATAAGTTGTGGGCTGTAACAGAGAAAGGGGAAAATTATAATAATAGTATTTTGTATTTACATATTTCAGAATATGCATTGAAAACAGAAATATCATTTACTGAATCAATTAGAAATAGTCATTCAGTAAATTTTGTAAGAATGCCCATTGAATTCACAGAGGAAATTGCTGTTATTCGTGCGAATATATTGAAAAATTTAGGTTGTTTACGAAAATATGCTCAATATAAAGATCTTGTTAATGAAATTCTATTGAATAATAATATTAATGGATTAAGTGATGAAGAATCTAGCAAATACTTAAAAGCAGACTTTGATATTATTTATACAAATCTTATAGATAAGGATAAGCCAGATTTTTATGACGCAAAGATAGTCGCTAGATATAAGAAAATAGCTGAGCAAATTGGAATAACGACTGATGAACATTTTCAGATATTTGAGAAGAATATAGAATATAGAATTTATGATATACTGAATTGTAACCACAAGTTAGGACAAACTATAGATGATGCTGAAAAAATACATAGAGAGCGTATCTTAAAGGAAGTAAAATCGTATAAATTATGCAATTATCGAAAATTATTTGCTATATGTAATTCTTTAGAAAGGAAATTGAGTGAGCGAGAAAAATGGACATTAAATACAGGCTTGGATTACATTTTTGAAAATTTGGAAGAGGATAGTATCTTATACATAGATGTAATCAAAGAATATTTTAATGAAAATGCACCTTTAAGAATTAATGGATATCGTCAGATAAAATATTTGATTGATAATCTTGGATATCAAGCAACTTATGATTTGGTTATCAATAAAATGTTTGATAAAAAAGATGAGTGGTTATCACTTATTTGGGAGTGCCTTCCGGAGGAGAGTATCAGCGAAAAGGCTGTTAATGATTATAAAGAATTTGTACTAAATAATCTTAACGAAGATAGGCATATCATTCCGGAGATTCAAATAATAAATCGGTATGGGGAGAAAGATAATGAACTTAAAGCAAAGGTAATTGAGAAGGTTGTTAATCATCCTGAATTTTCAAATGCATTTTTGGGAAGTGCATATAAAGAAGAGGATATCAAATTAATTTTCTATTTTTTCAGAGACAATATTGAGACATTAGCAACAATATACATGAATGCTATTAGGAATAATATTGATATGGATTATAATGGAAAGTTATTTATAAAAATATTTGAACAACAACCTGCAATATGGAATGAGTATGTTGATTTTGTTAAAGACAATATCTATTTGGATGGTTATGAGAATAAAATGTTTGACTTGATATGGAATGTTGATAAATGGCGAGAATGCATTGATTATGCATATATGGTATTAATTGATGACGATACGGTAGATAGGCCAGCAAGATTACTGTTTAGAAAAACACAAGATTGTAATGTATTTAAACGAAAGAAAGACTGGTTAATTGATAAGCTTCATAAATATAGTTTGAATTTTGATAAATGTAGAAAACTTATTTTGGTAGTAGTAACCGTTTTGCCAGAATGTAAACTAGAATTTATTATAGAATTCCTAAAAGATAATAAAAATATTGAGGATTTTAAGAAAATTTATTTATTTCCTATGTCTTGTTCATGGTCTGGAAGTGAAGTACCTCTTATTCTTAAGAAAATTGAATTCCTAAAATTGTTGAAAGATAGCCTAAAAGGCATTGATTACATAGAACATAGAAAATATCTTGAGGAACTATGTATGAAATATGAAAAATATAAGGAGGAAGTTGAATTAAGAGAGTATATTGAAGATGCCGATTACGCATAAAACATATGTACAAGAAGAAATAATTATTCAAATGACAACTTTGAAATAAGAAAAATACAGTTGTTAAGATGTTACAGAAAATGTAAGTGGGAAGAAACAGTGAGGCCTAAATGGATACAAGATATTATATGATTATTATCAAGGGTGAGATAAAGACAACCGAAGTAATGTCATGTGTGTACGACACGGAGACACATAAATGGAACGTGAAATTTAATAATGGGAAAAGCTATCTCTATGCATATATGAATGTTGAGAAATTAACTAAGCCGGATGTTTTAAATCCTAAGTCGTATCGTATTAGCAGAGAGGGACGGGAGTTTTTTGATATAGATGCAATATCTGTGTTCAGAGGCAGACAGGAGTCTTATTGGCATATTTGTTTTAAAGACGGCAGTGAACGGGATTACCATGAGCGCGATTTACATATTGCGGAGTCGTGCCTGAATGATAAAAGGTCTGCCGATGTATTCCAATATATAAAGCAGATTGCTGAATTGAGTAATATTAGAAATGAAGAGACGGGGGAAAAATTATTACCTAAAAGATTTGATAAAATTACTTATGTTGGTAATGAGGTTGCATTAGCGAAATATTTGAATCCTTCTTTATTGAATACTGGTAAAAGAGGGGGAGAATATGTTCCGATATTTCCATTTGGCTGTAATAACAGTCAGTATAATGCTGTAAAAAATGCGATGGAGAATCAGATAAGTGTAATACAAGGACCGCCGGGAACAGGTAAAACACAGACGATATTAAATATTATCGCTAATATATTGATGCTGGACAAAACGGTACAGATTGTATCTAATAATAATTCTGCAACTGAAAATGTATATGACAAACTGTCTTCGCCACAGTATAATCTGGGATTTGTTGCTGCAACACTGGGAAGTTCTAAAAATAAGAAAACATTTGTTGAGCATCAGGATTCATCTTATCCTGATTTTTTAACTTGGAAAATGTCTGAAGAATTTGGTGAAATGCGTAAGAAAATATCAGAGCAATCCGCTAGGTTAAAAGAATTTTTTGATAAACAGGAAAAACTTGCTTATTTAAGGCAGGAATTATCTCAATTAGTTACAGAACAGCAATATTTTAACCAGTATGTTGAAGAATCCGATGTTAATACAGATAATATAAAGTGCAAGAAAATGTTATCATCAAAACAATGGATGATGTTATGGCAGGAGTGTCAGGCAATATCAGAGGAGAAAAAGACAATAGGATTCTGGTTTAAAATAAAGACATTTTTCAAGTATGGCATAACACACTGGAGTTTTTATAAGCAGGAATTTTCAAAGATAATTACAACATTTCAGGCTATGTATTATAAGGCAAAAGAAAAAGAATTATCTAAGCAGATTTCAGATATTGAGGGATATTTAAACGGTGTTGATAAGCATTTGCTTAACGATTTATGTGACAATTCAATGATTTTACTAAAAGACAAGCTGGCAAGAAGATATGAAGGGAACGACAGCCGGAGAGTATTTAGTGAGGATAATCTGTGGAAGGAATCCAATGATGTATTGAAGGAGTATCCGGTTATATTAAGTACCACATTTTCATCGAGAAATAGTCTGAATTCAGATGTGGTATATGATTATCTTATTATGGACGAGGCATCACAGGTAGATATTGCAACAGGGGCTTTAGCACTTTCTTGTGCGAGAAATGTGGTTATTGTGGGAGATACTAAGCAGCTTCCAAATGTTGTTACAGAAGATATGAGGGTCAGAGCAAAAGCTATATTTGATACATATAATCTGAAAGAAGGATATCAGTTTACAAAGAGCTTTTTGCAGTCAATTCTGGATATTATGCCTGATATAACACAGACATTATTGCGAGAGCATTATAGGTGTCATCCTAAAATAATTAATTTCTGTAATCAGAAATTTTATCGTGATGAACTGATTATTATGACAAAGGATAATGGTGAAGATGATGTTTTGTCAGTTGTGAAAACAGTTGCCGGAAAACATGAACGAAATCATTACAGTCAGCGTCAGATAGATGTTATAAAAAATGAAATTATGCCTAAATATAACTTCAACCCGGAAGAAACAGGGATTATTACTCCGTACAGGAATCAGGTTGAAGCATTGAACAGGGAGATAACAGATATTGATGCAGCTACCGTACATAAGTTTCAGGGCAAGGAGAAAGACAATATTATTATATCCACTGTAGATGATGAAATATCAGATTTTGCAGATGATCCATATTTGATTAATGTTGCTGTTTCAAGGGCAAAAAAGAAACTGATGCTGGTTGTGACTGGAAATGAACAGTCAAAAGAACGCAATATAACAGATTTAATAGATTACATTCAGTATAATAATTTTGAAGTTGTTGAGAGTAAGATTTATTCAATCTTTGATTATCTTTACAAGCAGTATACTGAGGAAAGAATAGCATATTTGCAGAAATATAAAAAGATATCAGAATATGACTCTGAGAATCTTATGTATTCATTGATACAGGAAATAATTGCGGATAATAAGTATTCAAGTTTAGATGTTATTTGTCATTTTCCATTGAATATGCTGATTAAAAATCCTCAACTATTAAATGACAGAGAGTGCCAGTATGCAATGAATCCTGCAACACATCTGGATTTTCTGATTTACAACAGAATCAGTAAAAAGCCGGTTTTAGCGATTGAAGTTGATGGATATGAATTTCATAAAAAGGATACCGTACAGGCTTCAAGAGATTTATTAAAGGATCGCATAATGGATTTGTATGAAATTCCATTATTAAGATTTAAGACTAATGGCTGTGGTGAAAGAGAAAAGATTGTAGGAATGTTAGATAAGCTGGTTGGATAGTCGAGAGAGAATATGATTCTACAATAATAGTAAATAAGAATATTGTAAATAATCATATGTTTTTAAATAAAAATAATATGCTGTTAATTTTGACAAATGTATTTATTTTGCATGAGTGGCACTTTTTCGAACAAAAGGAGTAGAGAAAATGGAAAGTAAAGTTTTGCAATCAGAAACAGGTGCAGAAGCTGCATGGAGAGGATTTACGACGCAAACATTATATATAGCAAAGCGTCTGCTTGAATGTAATAATAATGAATTTGAATTTTATCCTGAAAAAGTAGAAGATTTATTGATTAAAAAAGGAAAAAGCGTTTATGAACTTGTTCAGGTGAAGAATTTATCAAAGGATTTATCATTATCAGATTTGTCTCCACAAAAAGAAGATTCTTTTTTTAAAAGATGTTTAAAGTATAAAGAAAATGCAAAAATTATTTTAAAGGTGGTATCGTTTGGACATATAGGAAATGAGATAGATACTTTGCTAAAGGCGAATGATAAGTTAGGAACGAATATTGCAAAGAAATTAAAACTATATGGCTATACAACTGAGGATATTAAATGGTTATTAACTCATTTACGGGTAGAAAAAGTAAATGAAGACGAACTCCGAAAGAATATAGAATTGCTAATGACAAAATATATTGAAATTGCTACTGCAATAGATTTGACATATGAATTATTGATATACTACATTTATAAATTGTCTAGGGAAGCAGGATGCACCTCTAAATTGAAATGGGAAGAGAAAGTAAGTAATATTGCTCAGAATATAGCATCTATAGATTCATTAAAAAAGCAATATCAAAAAACAATTATTCCGCTAGCTGAATTTAAGAGCAATAAGTCAGAAGAACAATTGTTACATGATTATAGAATTGGTGTTAATGCAATTCCAGATCATATACGAAATCATTTTGATCTGTACAGAAAAAGATGGATTGAAAAAATAAATAAAGGATTTGAGAGAAATAATATTGTCTTGCTAAAAGGAGCATCAGGACAGGGAAAATCAACCCTAGCATATAGATACTTTATTGATAAGTATCCGGAACTAAGTGTTATGTGTATTCAAAAGGTATTATCTGAAGAACAGGCAATTGATATTCTTAGTATTTTAAGAGGATTAAATGATAGGAAAGATATTGCTGTATATTTGGATGTTGAACCATATGATGTTAATTGGCTATGGATTTGCGAAAAAGCAATAGAACTGGGAGTTGATATTAAAATTCTTATTACGATAAGAGAAGAAGATTTTCAGAGAAGTGCTGTCGATTATTCTAAACACCAATTTGAAGAAATTTCTTTAAATCTTTCTAAGGAAGAGGCAATGGAAATATATGATATGTACTCTCAAAATCATTATTTATCATTTGATGATGCATGGAAATCATTTGGAGAACATGGACCATTGATGGAATATATTTTCATGCTAAATGAATCAAACACAATGGTCGAAAGGGTACGAACTCAAATTAGTAATATAATCCAGCATGAAGAAGGAGCTGATGATTGGCTTGAATGCCTGGCTGTAATTTCACTTGCAGGAATTCACAATAACAAAGTTAAAATTAGTAATTTGTTTGAAAAAATGAATTGTTGTAAAAAAAATAAGATGCTTTTTTGTTTTGAAAAAGAGTATTTTATAAGAATGACAGATGATAAAACATATATAGAGAGTCTTCATGCATTAAGAGCTAGGATTATATACAAAGTAATAATGGAGCAAGGAATTTATAATTATGAAAAAATTTTGTTAAATACTCTTGGGATAATAGAACATAATGCTACACAAATGTTGGTGGAATATGCTTATGAAAACGGAGTAACCAAGGAATGGGTAAATAAAATTGTTTCAATAAAGTATATGAATATTGAAGTTTATGCAGATGTAACAAAAGCATTATTATGGTGTGAAGTATATCATTTTTTGTGTACTAATAGAAATATTATATCGGAAGGAGACCTTTTATTAAATAATAAGTTTTCCTTATTTGGAATTGGTGATATTACAGGTTTTTTGCAGTTTGACATATTTGAAGATATATGCAAGATATTTGATATTAGTGAGGGCGTTAAGAAAAAGTTGATAGAATTGAAATCAAAATTGCCAATGCAAAAAATTGAGTATAAGTTTTTAGACTGTTTATTTAAAAAGACATATAATCAATTGCAGGCAATTTATAAAATTGACAAAGATAGTTTGAATGCTTGGGGATATGTTTTGTTTTGGCTAGCATATAGAAATTTTTATTTAGAAGAAAATGATATTGTAAATGTTGAATGGAATGCAGATATTGATGCTAGTTTGAATTTTGCACTAGGAGTTACTAAGCAAAAGTGGTTTAATGTAAGACAATGTATAGCAAAAAAAATTTTACAACAAGTGTTTATTACAAATGGTATCATTTACTATGAAGTAAGTGAAAAAGAAATTTTTGCATTGTTGGATGTTCTTCAAAATAATGATGAGGTTAATGATATACCATATAAAAGAGTTATTAGGGTTGTTAATATTTCACAGCGTTTATTTTCAGAAAAGGATAGATATAATGTAAAAATTATAGGATATAGTTTTATGGGAGATATAGATATACCTGATATTCAAAAAAATATACCAAAAGATAACTTGCCATATGTTTGGATAACACAATTAAATGAATGTTTTTTAAAATTACAAGAGTACGAGTACTTGCCAGATAATTGGCAAGTTACGTATGACCATATAGTAAATGCAAGAAATGCTGTTTTAGAATATTTTAATAGTTTGGTTAGTAATATAGAAATAGCGTATAAAAAAGGAAATTTTAAAGTATTCAGTTCAATAGATTATCAAAATAAAAAGAGAAGAGCAGTTGAATTTTCTAGTAATAATCCATATATTAGTCCGAAATGTTCGGTTGATAAATATGGTATAAAAACTAATAATTATGTTGTACAAAGTAATGATGATAAATATTCAAGTGAGAGGAAGGTAGAAAATGATAGAAAGCATATATCACGTTTATGTAATGAATATTTTACTAAGATACAGGTTTTTTGTAATAGTGGGGAATGTATATTGTTAGATGCTGTAAATAGAAAGAAAAAGGGGGAAAAGGCTCGTACTGCATACTACAGTCTGATACAGGCATTAATGCATTTAGATCTGCTACAGAAAAAATTTGATGAGCATTTTAAAGAATTTGGAGGATTTTCAAAAAAACAGGAAGAAAAGGATATTCTTGAGCAATTAGTTTCAATGATTACGATTGTTTACAACAATAATTTTAATGTAGAAAAATCAATTAGCTATAAAGCAAGACTATGTGTAAGAGCAACAGAAAAGAATATTGAACAATTTTTATCTACTGGTATTAAGTTATTGCCTGGAGTTCAAAAAATTTATGGAACCATGAGTAATCCTATTGTAGAAATAAATGTATTTGAATATGAAGAATTTTTGAAGCAATTTTATGAAAGAATAAAGGGGTTGGCAGGAGAAATGGATAGTGTTTCTTTTGCAGGTTATTTATGGTCGAAGCATTTTAGACAGATGCATATATATATCATGTGCGAAGGAGAAAATAGATTTCCAAGTGTCAATATTAATGCACGAGATGTGTTACTTTATAATGATTATGACAAGTTTATAAATATGGTTTTACCTGCTGAAGAAGTAAAGGATGCAACACTTATAAATGTAACGCAAGCAGGATGTGTTGGAATAAGTGCGATAGAACTAATGAAAAAGCTATTTAGTTATGCAGTTGAAATTGAAAGCGAATTAAAAGAAAGAAAGTTGCAAAATGTTGTAAAAGTGGTCTATGAAAATTATCAAAAGAAGTTGCAAGAATTTATTAAAGAGGCTTCGGAATCATTTAAAGAAGCATGCAATTATATTGCAATGAATGCTGTAGAAAATATATCAGAAGTGCAAGATTCGAAAGATATTTTTTGTGAGTGCACAGAGCAAATAGAAAAGAAATTTTTTGAATTGGTTAAAGAAAATGAAATTCAGGAAATATTACAATTGCTGGATGGAGTTATGGAAAAGTTTTGTCAATATGTAGATACATCAGGGGCGGTAAGATAGAAATTATTCTTGATACCACCTTAGGTATAACTGAGACTGGTATCAAGGAATATCGTTTGTGTATCGAAGATAATAGAGAAATTACATTTCTTACAATGAATAACGAGAATAGAACTTTAATTAGTATTGACAATGATGGAAATGGTGGAGGATTCATACATTTTTGGTTGAAAATGAAGATAGTTGTAATCAGTTTGCATTTTATGAATAACTTACGATTATATTCAAAAAGAAAATGTGATAATATATATGTAAAATAATGGAAAGCATATAAATTGATTGAATAAAAGTTTATTGGTGGTATGCAAAACGATAAATAGACTGTTAACTAAATATATAATAGATATTACATTTGGAAATAATGATGACAAGGTTAATTCTGAAGGGAAATTAGAGAGAGCAGATGATTAAATGGTTAGCAAAGAATTTTTTTGGGGAAACCAAGAACGTAGAATTTAAAAGAGAAATTCCAAGCAAGCATGAGAAGTTTCTGAAAGATGTTATAGCATTTTCAAATAGTACGGGAGGTCAGATTATTGTTGGTATTGAAGATGAGACATGCATAGTATATGGAATCGGTAAACAAAGTCCATTTAAGTTATCAGACTCAATATCTAATATGATTTCTGCTGCTTGCACACCTCAGATAGAACCAGATATTTCGATACAGACAATTGAAGATAAAACAGTACTTGTAATAGATGTTGTACCTGGCAAATTCAGACCATATTATTTAGCAAATAAAGATAAAGAAACCACTTCTTATATCAGAATAAATGGAACAAGCAGATCAGCAGACTGCAATAAATGTGTGTAAAACAGAGGAAGAAAAGGCTTCTATAAAAGATATGACTCTTGAAAAATTAGAGGATTTTGGATTACTGTGCAAGGTCGGTAGAGATTGGTATCCAACACATGCATTTGATTTACTTACTGAAAATCATAATAAGGCAGCAAAAAACAATGTGCATTATTTAAGGGGATTTCAAGAGATGTTTTTATAGATTAAAAGGAATTTGCTGGTCCAATACAAGGACAAGTTGAGGCGGCTTATGAATTTGTTTTGAGACATATAAATATGGGCGCAAAAATCAAAGGATTATTTTGAACAGATATTTATGAACTTCCAATTACAGCTATTAGAGAAATGAAGCTATTGCAGAAGCCTTTCATTATATGAAGATTGTTGAAGCGTGGGGAACTGGAATTCCGCGAATTATTAGCAGATGCAAAGAATATGGTTTGCAGGAGCCGGTATTCGAAGAGCTGGGGATGGAGTTTTGGTAACAATGTTTAGAAAACCAACTAATCAAACCAACCAATCAGAAGGATCAACCCAAATTGATGCAGAACAAAATAAAGATACTAATGTTAGTGATTTAGAATACAGAATTATTGAGTTACTAAAGACATGGCCTGATGTAACAACAAAAGAAATTACGAAAAAACTGGAGATTACTGATAATCAGGTAAAGTACTATATAAAGAAATTAAAAGATAATGGCAAAATTGAGAGAGTTGAGACAAATAGAAAAGGTTTGTGGAAAGTAATATAATTTTGGAAAATCTAAGAGAGGGAGATATGTGGCACTAACCTAACTATAAGTACTACAAAACTTCTTCTGGCAGAAAAGTATGGTTGAAGAAGATTAAATATACAAGCGGGACATTCATAAAAGAGTGTCCCGCTTATTAACATATCAGAAATTATCCCCATTCCAACCCCAGTTAGAAACAGCCTGATATTTTACATATACATGATCTGGTGCAATTCCAAGAACATCTTTAAAAATGTCACATATCTGGCCAGTCAGTTTAGAAAAGGCAGATGGGTTCTCATTGCCGTAAACGCTGACCTCGACCATAGCCATAGGCTCGGCATTGCTTCCTCTGAAGTAGAGCTTGTAGTCAGGTTCAAAGCCGACCATGAGCCAGTTTTCTGACTTGCCGGGAATTGTCTGGATAGCCTGACCTAAACGTGTTTTGATTTCAGATTCCTGTGCTTCTGTAAGAGAAGTGCTTATCTTAGAATTAATAAATGGCATATGTTACCTCATTTCTGCGCCACAGGCGCGTGTATTCATTTGATGATTATAGCACTTTACATATGTCAAAGAAACATATTAATTGTCAGTGCCTTCCCTGATACCGTGTCGCTCTGCGTAGCCAGTGAGGATAAGCGTGAGCGCGCCGTCGCCAGTTACATTGCAGGCTGTTCCGAAGCTGTCCTGAAGTGCAAATATTGTAAGCATAAGGGCAGTTCCAGTGTCGTTAAATCCAAGCACGCCGGTAATAAGTCCGAGCGAAGCCATAACTGTTCCGCCAGGTACGCCAGGTGCACCGATTGCAAATATTCCGAGAAGCACGCAGAACAGAATCATAGTTCCGGCTGATGGAATAGTGCCATACAAAATCTTAGATACAGTCATGCAGAAAAATACCTCTGTCAGCACTGAGCCGCACAAATGTATATTTGCAAACAAAGGAATTCCAAATGAAACCATGTCCTTTCTCAAAACCTTTGATTTGCCGGCACACTGGAGTGCAACTGCGAGTGTGGCAGCAGATGACATTGTTCCAATTGATGTAAGGTATGCAGGACCGTAATGTCTGATTACTTCAATCGGGTTCTTCTTAGAATACAATCCTGCGATTGTGTAAAGCAGAGTCATCCAAATGTAATGTCCGATTAATACAATAATTATAATTTTCAGGAACACTGGAACCTGCTTTGTTATTGAACCTTCGTATGAGAGTCCGCAGAAAGTAAGTCCGATGAAAAATGGAAGAATCGGTATCATGATTCTTGAAACTATAGCAAGCACAATTTTCTGGAATTCTTCAAGAATATTTGAAATCAATTCTGCTTTTGTCCAAGCGGCAGCAAGTCCAATCATAATTGAGAACACAAGTGCACTCATAACAGGCATTATCTGCGGGATTGATAATTCGAAAACCGCAGCCGGAAGCTCTTTCAATCCATCAGCAGTAGAGGATATTGACAAATGTGGTATCAAAAGATATCCGGATGCTGTAGAGAAAAATGCAGCACCAACTGATGATGTATATGCGATTGTAACTGCAATCAGAAGAAGCTTAGATGCATTTTTGCCCATCTGAGTAATCGAAGGTGCAATAAATGCAATGATTATCAGCGGTATGCAGAAATTAATTATCTGATTGAGAATATATTTCAGAGTTACAACGATATTCAAAATGGCGCGTGAAAATGAATTGCCATCAGTTGAACTTAACAGTAGTCCCACCATGACGCCGGCAATAACACCCACCAGCAATTTGAACGGCAGGCTGCGAAAAAAACTATTTTTCTTCATTTAATAAATCTCCTTCATTGGTGTAGTTAATAAAAATTATAATATAGGCCGGAGAAAATAACAATGGAAAGGTTTGGGGGATTAATATAGATGAGTTTTGTTAATTAGATTATGCAAGTATTTACCAGGTGATATATAAGGGGATTCTCTAAAAAACCAGTAAATACCTGAAGTTAGAGGCTTATTTGTCTCGTGGTAATAAATAAATTAATTGGCTGGTATTTTTGGGGAAAATGGACTAAAATAGGCAATGAGAGATTTAAGCATGATTGAAAAGGCTTAAATTCGTTGGATTAACATTAACATGAGATGTATTGAAATAGTGTAGATGCGTACAATAAAATATTATCTAATGTGATTAACATTAACATGAGATGTATTGAAATGGGAATTGGTGGAGTGCCTTTCAACGACGGTCTACCTGATTAACATTAACATGAGATGTATTGAAATGCTGACCCATACTATGCTAATCCAGACGATAGCATATGATTAACATTAACATGAGATGTATTGAAATAATACCATGTTTACTCCTTTACTCATGCAAAATAGAGATTAACATTAACATGAGATGTATTGAAATTCGTTCGACTACTTCTTATATAATGTGCTACAATTCGATTAACATTAACATGAGATGTATTGAAATACAATGGACACACCTATAATATTTTGCATAGGGTGATTAACATTAACATGAGATGTATTGAAATTAATCTTGGTCGTCCATTAACTGCTCGAAATATTCGATTAACATTAACATGAGATGTATTGAAATGAAGATATTGAAGAGAAAAAAGTTATTGATGTAAAGATTAACATTAACATGAGATGTATTGAAATAGAGAGTGGTTTATGGACTACTATTACGGAATGGAGATTAACATTAACATGAGATGTATTGAAATGGAGTTGTTCTTGCACTTTGAATCTGTCCTAACTGATTAACATTAACATGAGATGTATTGAAATAATGAAAGCTACATTAAAAGCACTTAAAGAGTTCAGATTAACATTAACATGAGATGTATTGAAATGAAAATAGGTGGAGTGCCTTTCAATGACGGCTTACCTGATTAACATTAACATGAGATGTATTGAAATATGAAAGGAAAACTCTGTAAGACGCATAATTTAAAGATTAACATTAACATGAGATGTATTGAAATGCGTTACAGAAACGCTTTTATCAATACTGTTAATAGATTAACATTAACATGAGATGTATTGAAATGTTCACAATTTTGAACTGATTTCAATTTTTATAAAGGATTAACATTAACATGAGATGTATTGAAATTGCTAAAACTATCATATCCTTGTAGTTCTTCAATTGGATTAACATTAACATGAGATGTATTGAAATTCTCTTAAATACATATTGTATGTGCTACTACTACGGATTAACATTAACATGAGATGTATTGAAATTATATGGCGACACTGACAGCGTCAAAGGCATTAATGATTAACATTAACATGAGATGTATTGAAATATATTAATCAAGGGGCAGGCATGTAAAATTGTTTGGATTAACATTAACATGAGATGTATTGAAATAGCACGAAAGCGAGTGGTAAAGCAATTTAATAGACGATTAACATTAACATGAGATGTATTGAAATACCAATGCAAACTACTGGTAAAATGGCACAGCAGAGATTAACATTAACATGAGATGTATTGAAATTGTTTTAGTGAATGATAACGCTTGTCAAAAACATGATTAACATTAACATGAGATGTATTGAAATCTGATAAAACCGTATGCCTTGCAATCGGTTTGTAGATTAACATTAACATGAGATGTATTGAAATACACCACAATATTCATGTTTATGTTTTACCTTCGTGGATTAACATTAACATGAGATGTATTGAAATGTATATAGTTAGCGACTGGCGTTTCGGTAAAACGGATTAACATTAACATGAGATGTATTGAAATATATCCTAAATTACTGGGAGACGCAGTAACGGCGACGATTAACATTAACATGAGATGTATTGAAATGCTATATGACTGGGTACAGGACGAACAGATGATGTGATTAACATTAACATGAGATGTATTGAAATTCTGTAATCAACCGCTCCTTTTTCTGGATATTCAAGATTAACATTAACATGAGATGTATTGAAATTGGCTGTTGCTGTTGTTACACCAATATTACCATGTAGATTAACATTAACATGAGATGTATTGAAATAGCTTCCACAAATTATTGATAGAAGTCGTGCATGCCGATTAACATTAACATGAGATGTATTGAAATCCAAAAACACGATTAAATTCCGCAATACCTTTTTGATTAACATTAACATGAGATGTATTGAAATTTGTGTATTTTAGCAACCAAGTCAAGGAGCATGCTGATTAACATTAACATGAGATGTATTGAAATTTCAAAATTGCAGTTCGTGGAAATCTTCCAAAATGATTAACATTAACATGAGATGTATTGAAATCCACCTTCGGCATGGTCTATGAATTCCCTACATTGATTAACATTAACATGAGATGTATTGAAATCTAAATTCGCATAGTATTAGCACGTCATTTTCGCAAGATTAACATTAACATGAGATGTATTGAAATAAGTATTCACTTGTTCTTAGAATTGTATTTGCAAGATTAACATTAACATGAGATGTATTGAAATATGTTCATTGGCAAGCCAAGAAAAATATATCACAAAGATTAACATTAACATGAGATGTATTGAAATCATTGATATCCGCTTTTATATTCATCTGCTTTATGATTAACATTAACATGAGATGTATTGAAATTCTGCTATAGCTTCAATTGCAGATTTAAGCTCGCCGATTAACATTAACATGAGATGTATTGAAATTTCTCCATATATCCCCCTTATTGCACGATATAACACGATTAACATTAACATGAGATGTATTGAAATCTTGCTAAAATGTCTGTTTTATACAATTCCAACAGATTAACATTAACATGAGATGTATTGAAATGCTTCACCGCTATATTCTGTTGTGGAAGTGTCTACGGATTAACATTAACATGAGATGTATTGAAATTAAATAAATCACCTCTATAAAGTGCGTGCGTTCGGATTAACATTAACATGAGATGTATTGAAATTACACCACCCCGGTTGTCTTGCTTGCATAACTCTTGATTAACATTAACATGAGATGTATTGAAATATGTGCTGTGCAGTGGATTGAATGCTCCAAAACAGATTAACATTAACATGAGATGTATTGAAATCAGTAGCGCCAAGACAAAACGCTCCTACGGGTGCAGGATTAACATTAACATGAGATGTATTGAAATTCATCAATACTTAACAACTCAAGCCTAACATTAAGGATTAACATTAACATGAGATGTATTGAAATCTTCGCCAAATTGCTATTTCGCAAAGTGCTTTTAGATTAACATTAACATGAGATGTATTGAAATAATATATCCATGGTATGGTTCTCCTTTGTGTGTATGATTAACATTAACATGAGATGTATTGAAATTTACATGCCGTTTCTTTCGTAGTGCGCACTACAGTGATTAACATTAACATGAGATGTATTGAAATGCAACGGAAAAATTAAAGTCTGCTCCGTCCTGCGTTGATTAACATTAACATGAGATGTATTGAAATGACGAAACAACATCAAAGTTAGCTTTGTAAGAATCAGATTAACATTAACATGAGATGTATTGAAATGAAATGGTACATTCCTTTTTTAATGCCTTGAAAGGATTAACATTAACATGAGATGTATTGAAATCTGGGATAGGCTCGAAACTCTGGATATATAACTGGATTAACATTAACATGAGATGTATTGAAATTTGTTTTATTCTCCTTTGTGTGTATGATTAACCATGATTAACATTAACATGAGATGTATTGAAATCAACGAAATTTCTTTGTACCACAAAATGCCATATAGATTAACATTAACATGAGATGTATTGAAATTACACGGCAATATAGGTGTAACAACAGCAACAGCAAGATTAACATTAACATGAGATGTATTGAAATGCTTCTCCAGTGTATTCGGTTGTTGTTGTGTCTAGATTAACATTAACATGAGATGTATTGAAATTTTAGCGGTGGCAAGGATAGCACAGTTTTAGGACGATTAACATTAACATGAGATGTATTGAAATTAATCTGCTTTATGTGTTAAAGAACAACGGTGTTACGATTAACATTAACATGAGATGTATTGAAATGACAATTTACGACCCATATGATTTAGAATGTAGTTTGATTAACATTAACATGAGATGTATTGAAATGACCATGTGAACGGTAGTAAGAATTGTTTATCTGCGATTAACATTAACATGAGATGTATTGAAATAAAATTTAATGGACCTATTGAAACCCAACAAGATTGATTAACATTAACATGAGATGTATTGAAATTAACATGTTGAGAAAAAGAACTATTAAGAATACTTAGATTAACATTAACATGAGATGTATTGAAATTAGCACTGCTTTGTTGTATTTAAGTCTGCCGTAGCAGATTAACATTAACATGAGATGTATTGAAATTTAAAAGAGTTGATGAGGAAAATAATCTGCCAGAAAGGATTAACATTAACATGAGATGTATTGAAATTACATTATTTATTTGTATGTTAAGCGTATATTAACGATTAACATTAACATGAGATGTATTGAAATAACTTCATGAGCAAATATTGCTGATGATGCAGATTAGATTAACATTAACATGAGATGTATTGAAATTCAACAAAGCTGGCTACAACTCCATTACGAAACAACGATTAACATTAACATGAGATGTATTGAAATCAGTATGGGCGATTATGAAGCTCTGGCGCTTTGTGATTAACATTAACGTGAGATGTATTGAAATATGTATTTTTGACAAGCATTTACACATTCTTCTTGGATTAACATTAACATGAGATGTATTGAAATATCAGAACAGCAATTAAATCAGCTGACCATGACTTGATTAACATTAACATGAGATGTATTGAAATAACGGTATATGACCCTTATGATTTAGAGTGCAGTTTGATTAACATTAACATGAGATGTATTGAAATCCTCTTATTGTACTTATGTGGAGTGTTGCACTGGGATTAACATTAACATGAGATGTATTGAAATTCTGTAATCACATAATGCATTGCACAGCCGGATACGATTAACATTAACATGAGATGTATTGAAATGTATGATTAGATTGATTTTTATAATAATCTGTTTTAGATTAACATTAACATGAGATGTATTGAAATGCTCTTGAAAAACCGAAGCCACGACCAGTAAAGAGATTAACATTAACATGAGATGTATTGAAATGGAGCTGCAAAGGCTTCTAAGTAGTTATCACATTGATTAACATTAACATGAGATGTATTGAAATATTTCTTGTTCTTGCTCTTTATATTTCCGCATTTCGATTAACATTAACATGAGATGTATTGAAATATGAATCTGTATATAAGATAAAGTAGAGCGACAATGATTAACATTAACATGGGATGTATTGAAATCATTTTCCTGTCTGCTTTGTATGCTCGTTAATCTTAGATTAACATTAACATGAGATGTATTGAAATGCCCAATCTACCGGGCAATTATCAGGTCCCCAGAGATTAACATTAACATGAGATGTATTGAAATATTACATTTTCTATGTGAACTTTTATTTATACATCTTAAGATTATTAATATTTAAAGAAAAAACCAGAAAGTTTGTTAAGCTGTATAATATTTGGTTTGTATACATCATTAATATATGATAAACAAATTTTAAATTGGTAAAAGTTTTTATGATTAAAATACAAGTTATATATATTTAATAGTAATAATTACATATTTGTCGAATTTTGTCGAAATATTTTGATTGAGCTATACCAAATGTTGTATTAAAATAAATACATAAAGTTCGTTAAAAAGTTAATTAATATAATTTACATCATATGTTATGGTTAATTCTTAATTGAACACATCAGAAAACATGTTTCAATACATCTTATGTTAAAGCTAATCAGATATAATAGAATAATACCATATTATGATAAAAAAAAGAATAAAAAGCATTGTATTCTTATTAAGATAGTGATATATTAAACACATAAGATAACATTGAGATGAAAAGAAAGGAGGCATAGATGGAAATACATGTTTTTGAACTTAGAGTGAAGGTTTATACATTAACTGATTTAAAATTAGAAGAAGTCCTTTCGACAGAAGCAGAATATATAGATTCTGCTTTTGCGCTGGATGACGAATGGCTTAGATTCCACGAGAATAATGAATACAAGAATTATACATTCAGTGGACTTTATCCCTTAGCAAAGGACGGCATATACAAGAAGGATAATGTATATACAATTACAATCAGGACGGTGGATTCTCGCTTGGAACAGTATATGAGAAAGACGCTTGCTAATCATTATACCGATAAGATGAAAGGTCTCACGATAACATCAAGAATTATACCTAAGAAGTTTATCAATCAGTTGTATACGCTTACACCGGTTATCCAGAAATATGATGGAGGTTATTGGAAGAAGGCAGTATCGATTGATGAATACGAGAAAAGGCTATTTGCAAATGCGGTTAAGAAATACAATGCATTTACAGGGGAGAAGATAGACGAGGACTTTCAGCTATATAATGAGATAAGTTTTATTAATAAGAAGCCAGTGAAATTCCCATGCAAAGGAATTGTGTTACTTGGGGATAAAATTAATCTAAAGATTGCGGATAACAAGTTAGCTCAGGAACTGGCTTATTTTCTGACGGGAACAGGCCTGGGAGAAACTAACTCAAGAGGAGCAGGGTTCTGCAATTACAGATGGCTGTAGGGGGTGATTGATTGTTAAAGGATTGCATTGAGATTTTCCAGAAAAAGATAGAACATATGGGGAATGAATGTGGGAATGCAGATGCACTTATATTAGATAATTACATACCGGCTGATGGGGATTACATAGTAGTAAAGAAAGATGGAAGCGTAGTCAGATGTTCAATTAAGATGGACAAGAAGGCTGGCAGACCTGTAAAGGACTTATCTGATGGAGACAGCCAGTATGAAGATATTGTTTTTTACGATTATCATAGCAGGCTGGTAAGTATGGATAAACCACAGGATCCGAAAAAGGTTATTCATTCTAATAATTATCTGTCATTCTGGATCAAGAAAGAAAGTTTAACTAATGGAAAGCTTAATATGGAAGGAATCGACCGGTATTTTGATATATTATCCAATCCAAGGGTTAAATATAAGAATGCCAAGGATTCCAAGATGTACGATTACATTTTTCCAGTAGTAGGTGAGGTTAATCAGGAAAAACTGGAACAATGCAGAAACTGGATTAAACAGCATATTTTTAATATGCAGGATTTTGGCATAGATATTTCAGGCAAGAATTACCTTAAGGTTTTCTTTGAGGATGATAGAGATTTATATATTAATGAAGAAAAGCGATATCTGATGACCAAGATTTATAACAAGAATGATTACAATATAGATATTGATGAGCAGATATACGGACTTCCTAATGATAATCTGGCATTGAATTCGAAGAAGCCATATATGGAGCATAAGACAAGGAAAAATGTTGTGCCTTATCTTATAACACCAGAAGAGGCTGCAACACAGAGAAAGTTTTTTGATTATCTCATGAATGAAGCCAACCGCGGATATACTAACATATTTTTTGACAGTGATGAAGATGAGATTATTCCAAAGAAGCCGGGAGAATTTATCACAGATGATTTCTCAGGATTTTTTATTCAGATTCAGAAAGGAAAAGAACTGTCTATCCAGCATCAGGATGCAATTGTTGATTATAAGTACAATCTTTATAAGCATTTTCAGTACAGAGATGTGATTGGAAGTGCAAAAGATGAAGAGATTTTCAAAGAGTATGTTAATAAGAAACAGATGCTTGCTGTGTTAGATGAGGTTATATTTTCTAAATGTCTTTCAAGAAATTTCTTTACAGACGATATTAATGTGAATCCTGAGTTGAAAAGAAATATTATTATGTCAAGAGATGCAATATTTGCATGGCTTTATAAGGGACAGGAACAAGGAATAGACGCAGTACTTCATAATGTATGTATTAATACTGTCAGGGATTCAATCAATAATGGCTATATGAATAAAGTTATTATGCAGTTTAATTTTATGAAGTCGCTAGAAGAATATTTTGGAGGGGTAAATATGGCGGACAGATATAGTGATATTAGAAAAAATCTTAGTGATAAGATTAATAAAAAAGGATATAGTCAGATAGAAAGTGATGAAGAATACTTCTATGCTGTAGGACAGCTCGTGTATTATTTCATATCTTTGAATAAATCAAAAGACAAGAAACATTCTCTAGCCAATCCATTTTTCAATGCACGAAATAATGAACTATTACAGAAGAAGATTACGCAGTTCTTTAAGAAGTACAATTACATAATAGGAACTACTAACCGAAGATTTAATAATCTGTATTCAATGGTTTCATCATATGAATTGACAGGAAGAGTTAAGAGCGAAGAGATTATAGCAGGTTATATAAGCAGTAATTTAATATACGATTCAACTAATAAAGAGGAGGATTAATATGGATAAGAGAGTATACGGTGTATTAGGAATTTCATCTATAATGGCAAACTGGAATGCAGATTTTACAGGCTATCCAAAGAGTACACAGAATGGTGATGTGTACGGAAGTGACAAGGCGTTAAAGTATCCTATGAAGAAAATGTGGAATGATGAGGGCAAGAAAGTCCTTTATATCAAATCTATGAAGTTTTCAGCAGATGGGTCACTTGTCCCAAAGACATTAAAAGAAAGATATGAAGAAATATTTGCAGTTAAGGATCTGAAGGATACTAAGGAGTCTAAAGAAGTACTTAGTAATCTTATGACAGCAGTTGATGTTAAGAATTTTGGAGCTACATTTGCAGAATCAAAGAATAATTTCTCTATAACCGGAGCTGTACAGTTTGGACAGGGCTTTAACAAATATGAAGACACAACTGCAGAGGAACAGCAGATTTTATCACCATTTAGAGATGGCAGCAAGGATAGTGAGAAGGATTCAGAGGCTAAGAATTCAACACTTGGAACTAAGATAACAAGTGACGAAGCACACTATTTTTATCCATTCGTAATCAATTCAATGGCATATAAAGAGTTCGTGCAGTTAGGTGTAACTGATGGATACACTGAGGAAGATTATCAGAATTTTAAGAGAACAGCACTTGTTTCAGCAACATCATATGCAACTAATGCGAAGGAAGGCTGCGAGAATGAATTTGCATTATTCGTTGAGACTGAGTCGGATATGTATCTTCCTAATCTTACAGAATACATCACATTTGAAAAAGGAGACAAGCTTAATACTATTGATATAAGCGAGGTTGCAAGCATTATTAATGCAGTTAAAGATAGAGTTAAGAGTGTGGAGGTATATTATAATCCATATACAACTAATCTTGTATCTGGAATTGAAGACGAGAAGGTCTTTAATATAATTACTTTAAAAGAGGTGTAATATATGGAGGCTGTTAGATTTACACTGAGTGGCAGGACAGCTTTTTTCAAGAAGCCAGAGGTTAATGCATATTATTATTTTACATACAGCCAGATTCATAAGATTGCACTGATGGGAATGTTTGGTGCAATATTAGGATATGGTGGATATGCACAGAAAAACTGGCAGATAATGAAAAAAGGACAGGAAATAGCTGTCGAATATCCTGAGTTTTACGAAAAACTGCATGAATTAAAGATTTCTATTGTTCCAAAAAATGAGAGGGGATATATTCCAAAGAAAGTTCAGATATTTAACAATTCTGTTGGATATGCAAGTGAGGAACAGGGAGGAAATCTTATAATAAAAGAGCAGTGGCTTGAAAATCCTGAGTGGGATATTTATGTACTGATTGATTGTGACGAGGCAGAAAAACTGGCTGGGTTTTTAGAACAGAGCAGATGTATTTATTATCCTTATCTTGGAAAGAATGACCACCCGGCTGACATTACTAATGTGAGCAGGGTAAATGTGCAAGAGGCTGATATTAATGAGGTAGCTATAACCAGCATGTTTCCTAAGAATATTGGCAGCGTTCTTATGCCAGATGAAGAAGATGAGATAGAGATTTTTAAATATACAGAAAAACTGCCGGTTGCATTAAATGGCTATACTAATCTTTATGAATATAAAGATTTCTGTTATACGAACATGACAGTAAGTATAGAGAATGGAAATGTATATAAACAGGGAAATAATATATTGTCATTTTATTAAATTATTATAAGCCGCATCAGGCAGTCTGAATGTTTTAAAATGCAGAGTTTTAAGGCAGGCAGATTATTTGGTGCGGCTTTTTTAAGTAAGGGGATATTAAGTATGGATATCAGCAGATATATGATACCGGTTGAACAATTAATTAATTGCAGCGAACAGTGTTTTGCACATTTATCAGAAGATGGAACACAAAAAGAGACTTTGAAAGAGCATACCCAGCGAAGTCAGAAATATTGGCTGTTAATAGCTAAGAATAAATGTATTGACGAAATTATGGAAAGATTCGAAGAAGAATATTTTGAAAATCTGTCTCAGGATAGCAGAAATATATTTGAAGAAATGACTATTAATATAGTTACAATGCATGATTTGGGCAAGGTCAATCCTGCTTTCCAGAAGAAAAAGATGGGTAATATCTGGTATAAGGATATGACGCCGGATAACAATATCGGCAGTAAACATTCGATTGTTTCATCTATATTTTACCTTGATTATTATCTTGATTTTATTAAGAGAATGATTGATGAAGAAAAAATTACCAAAGCGGAATCTGAGAATATCAAGGATTTTGCTTATATGTATTCGTATATTATTTCAAGACATCATGGTGGACTTACTGAATTTGAGAAGTATTTAGATGAACTTTCTGGAAAGAGTGATGATAGCGATAATTTAGGAAAGCGTACTTATGACTGGTACACTGAATCTGGTATAAATGCTGTGCTTAGTTATGACAGATATTCAGAAAATGTATTTAAGCTGCGAAGAACATATAAGGAGATGAATAAGAGACTCACATCTGACAGTGACAGAAAATCAGTAATTTTATATGCATGGATAAGGCTGTTATATTCTATGCTTGTTGCGGCAGATTATTATGCAACATCTGAGTATATGACAGGCTGGGAGCAGAACACATTTGGTAATATTAATAACATAGACGAAATAATGAGCGAATATGAGAAAGGCTTGATTCCAAAGTGCATAAGAGAATATGAGAAAACATCATATCCAATAGCGTATGAATTGTTTGGCGGTATAGACAGGAACACTGACATTAATGGAATGAAGGGGATAAATATACTGAGAACAGAGATGTTTTTAGATAGTGAAAATGTTTTGATGAATAATACTGATAAGAATATTTTCTATCTTGAAGCACCTACAGGAAGTGGAAAGAGTAATATGGCTATGAATCTCAGCTTTAAGCTTATGAAAAATTCGCAGGATATTAACAAGATTTTCTACATTTATCCATTTAATACACTTGTTGAGCAGAATATGAATTCACTTGCAAATGTATTTGGCAATAATGAGTCAGTTATGTCGCAGATTGCCGTTGTTAATTCTATTACTCCATATAAAGACATCTCAGATGATGAGCTTGATAAGAATTATCAGAGAATATTGCTCGACAGACAGTTTATGAATTATCCGACTGTATTATCTACTCATGTGATGTTGTTTAATACAATGTTCGGAGATAGAAAAGAGGACGCATTTGGATTTCATCAGTTGTGTAATTCAGTAATTGTGCTTGATGAAATCCAGAGCTATGACAACAGAATATGGGGTAAAATGATTACATTTTTAAAAGGATTTGCAGAGCTTTTAAATATAAAGATTATTATTATGTCTGCAACGCTTCCGAATCTCGAATTGCTGACTGATAACACGGCAGGGGCAGTAAAACTCATTGCTGACAGGGATAAATATTTCAGACACAATATGTTTGCTAAGAGAGTTGAGGTGGACTACAGTCTTTTGGACGAAGATATTACTATAGAAGAACTTGCACAGTATATTGTTGATAATGATGAAAATACTGGCAAAAAGGTTCTGATTGAGTTTATAAAAAAGAAAAGTGCAGAAGATTTTTACAGACTGCTGGAGGATGTGACTGACAGGCAGATACTTTTAATGACAGGAGACAGCAGTATTCAGGAGCGAAAAGATATGATTGATAAGATCAATAATATGTCTGATGTTGTACTTGTTGCTACACAGGTTATTGAAGCCGGAGTCGATATTGACATGGACATTGGATATAAGGATATATCAAGGCTGGACAGTGAAGAACAGTTTATGGGACGAATTAACAGGTCTGGTAAAAAGACAGGAAAAGTGTATTTCTATAATCTTGATAAAGCTAAGAATATTTACAGAAATGATACAAGAGTTGATACTGACAAGACATTGGAAAGCAGTGATATCCGCGAATATCTTAATACCAAAGATTTCTTTAAGTATTATGAAAATGTGATTCTGCCGGTACTGTTAAAATCACAGAAGAAAATAACAGATGATAATATTAAACATTTTTTCAAAGAGAAGGTTGGAAAACTTAACTATCCTTATGTCTGTGAGAAAATGAAACTTATAGAAGATGGAAGAAAGCTGATATCTGTATATTTTGCAAGAAGTATTCAGGCTGGTGATAATGTTATAGACGGTGCAGATGTATGGAACGAATATAAGGAGCTTATAGAAAATCCGGATTTATCATACTCTGAAAGAACTGTAAGAATACATGATGTAAGAAGCAAAATGAACATGTTCATATATCAGTTTAAAGAGGATATTAAGAGTAATATTGAGTGGAATGAGCAGATAGGAGATATATATTACATAGAAGACGGTGAAGATTACTTTGATGATAATGGTGTGCTTAAGAAAGAAATGATAGTAACTGCTGATGAGTTGTTTATATAGGGGGATATATGCAGGTAAATGGAACTTTAATTAATTATTATTTTCATTGCAGACGGCAGTGTTATTTACATGGAAACCGGCTGAATCTTGAAGATAACAGTGAGCAGGTAAAGATTGGAAAGGCTATCCATGAGGAAAAAGCAGGGGATTCAAAGAATTCAGAGATTGCAATAGATAATATAAGGCTGGACAGGCTTACGAAAGAGTATCTTACCGAGGTTAAGAAATCAGACGCTGATGTGGAGGCTGCCAAATGGCAGTTGCTTTTTTATCTAAAAGTTCTTAAAAGCAAAGGTATTGAAAGAAAAGGAAGACTGGAATTTGTTGAAAAGAATAAGAAGGATAAGAAAGTAATAATTGTGGAACTAACTGAAGAGTTTGAAAAGGAACTTGATAATTATATCAGCAGTATTGAACAGCTTTTAGAACAGGAGAAGCCACCAGAATGTATACAGACAAATACCTGTAAGAAATGTGCATATTATGAGTATTGTTATATCTGATGAAAGCATTTGAAAAACAATTTGCATGATTAAGAGGAGGAACTGAATGGGGAGTACAAAATATATAATGTCAATGGGGGAACTGACAAGAAAAGATAATTCTTTATGTTTCAGGAGGGACGGTAAAAATGTATATATTCCAGTAGAGAATACTAAGGAGATATTCTGTTTTAATGAGGTAAGTATCAATACTAAATTACTGGATTTTCTGTCACAGAATAATATAATAATACATTTTTATAACTATTATGGCGGGTATAGTGGTACATATTATCCGAAAGACCATTACTTGAGCGGGAAATTACTGGTAAAGCAGGTGTTAAAATATGAGAATGACCGGATGAGTGTTGCAAGGGCGATTGTGAAGGGAATTGGGCTTAACATTTATGAGGTGCTTTATCATTATTACAAGCACGGAAAGAAAGAAGTAAAAGAAACTACTGACTGGATTAAATCAGATTTTATCAGACTTGTCGAACAGTCACAAGATGTTAAAGAACTAATGGCCTATGAGGGTGAAGCATGGAGGCGTTTTTATGCAGATTTCAAGTATTTTCTGCCTGAGGATTTTGTGATGAATAAAAGAGTAAAAAGACCACCTGATAATCCTATAAATGCATTGGTGTCATTTGGAAATACTTTGCTGTATACCAAGACAATTTCGGCAATTTATCAGACACATCTGGATCAGCGAATAAGTTTTCTACATGAGCCGTCTGTGGGTCGGTTTTCACTGAGCCTTGATATGAGTGAGGTATTTAAGCCGGTTATAGTATTCAGAACAATATTTGACTTGGTTAATAATCACCGCATTCAGGTAGAAAAACATTTTGAGAAAAATGTTAATTACTGCATACTGAATGAAGAGGGACGGAAGATATTTGTTAAGGCTTTTGAGGAGAGAATGGAAAGCGTTTTTGAACATTCACGATTAAAAAGGAAAGTGACATATAGGACAGCATTGAAGCTAGACTGTTATAAGCTTATAAAAAACATTCTGGAAGACAAAGAGTTTGTTCCGTTTTCGTTGAAAGAAGGTATGTAATGAAGAGAGAACGCAATTATAATTATGCATTTTTATTCTATGATGTAGGAGAGAAAAGAGTGCAGAAGGTATTTAAGGTGTGTAAAAAATATTTGACGCATTATCAGAAATCTGTTTTCAGGGGAGACATGACACCATCAAAATTCATATCTCTGCGAAGCGAATTAAACAAGGTTATAGATAAAGATGAGGATTTCGTGTGCATAATCAAACTTATGAATGATAATGTATTTGGTGAGGAAGTGCTTGGAAATGCAGGAAAGGAGACTGGGGAAGAGTTGATGATATGATAGATTTATATAGAGTTTAAATAAAAGAAAAATATTTATAACAAAGGAGATATATATGACAGAATTTATTAATCAGATAAACGAAGATATAAAAGAGTATCAGGAAAGATATCCACATATGGCAAATATGAATAAAAACGAGTGGGCATTTAATTTCTGGGTATTAGATAAATTGTATAAAGAAGATGAACAATTAATAGAGGATAAAATAATTGACTATAATGATAAAGGAATTGATTGTTATGTATGGCATGAAGATACATTAGATTTGTATCTGATTCAAAATAAATATTATACAGATGCAAGTACATTAACAAATGATTATGTACAAAATGATTTTTTGACAAGGGCAATTGGTGCATTAGAAAAAGGAACTTATACAAGGAGTGAAGAACTTCAGAAAATATATAACAAATATAATGAAGAACAGGATTTTTCAGTACATTTTGTTTTGTATGTTACTAATACAACAGTAAAAACAAAGCAGATAATTGATGGAATTGCAAAATATAATGCAGATAATGTTAATAGAGATGCCGTAATATATGACTTGAATGACATAGAGAGTTTATATTATGATAAACCAATAGTTAATAAGAAGAAAATGTCATTTGAAATAAGAACGATTAATAAAGGAACTATACTCAATATTGATCCAGAAGCATATAAAATGACTGTTCCATTGGATGCAAAGTATGTGCTTGTTCCGGTAATTAATATGTATGAAATATATAAGGTTGCTAAAGAAAAAGAGTATCCTATTTTTGATGCTAATATCAGAGAATATTTGGGGGCAACAGGTGCAATTAATAAAAAGATAATGGAAACACTGAAAAATCCAGGTGAAAGAGTTAATTTTTTCTATTATAATAATGGAATTACAATTATTGCAGAAAATATCTCTAATGAGAACACAAGTGGTGGTTTTAAGAAATTAAGTATAGATAATCCACAGATTGTTAATGGATGTCAGACAGTTAGCACAATATATGAAACATTATCAAGTTTGCCCGAACAGACATTAGAAAAAGAATTTAAAGATACTTATGTAATGTTAAAAATTCTAAAAATACCATCAAATGATGTTAAATTGCAAACTTTATCAAATAATATAGTTACATATAACAACTCTCAGAACGCAATTAACCAAAAGGCCTTTGCTGCAAATACACAGGCATTTATAAGAGTCCAGACAGAATTTAGAAAAAAAGGATTTTTATTATGCATAAAGCAGAGTGATAAAAATACATTTTCAAAAGAATTTAAGAAACCAACAAAGCTTTTAGAATTAAATAGTGCTATTCTTGAGAAATTTGGATTAAGTGACATTTCTAAAACTAAGGATTTAGAAATTGATTTAGAAAAATTATTACAAGTAATATTAGCGTTTATCTCTTCTGCCCATGAAGCTATTACTAAGAAGTCACAATTATTAAAACCAGGAACTATTCAAAATAAGACTGTTACAGAATTTATTATGGGTGATGGAACAATTAATGATTTGTTAAATCTGTATTTATTATATTTGAGAGCAGAGAAAGAAAAGAAACTAAGTAGAGATGGAAGAATGCCTATTCCGCTGTATCTGATTGATTGCTTTGGAAGATATGATTGTGATAGAAAATGTAATAGAATATCTGAGATATTAAAAGATAAAGAAACTATTGATGGATTTTTAAGATTATATAAGGCAACTATACAGGGATATACAAATCAATGGGATAAGATTAATGAAGGAAGAGGATATAATGTTATGATAAAGTCAGATATAGATACGAATCTTATGGATAGTGCGAAATCTATGGCAGAAAGTATGATGTAATTACATTTATTAAAATCACACCGCCAAAGGCAAGCCACAGAATAAAAATAGAAGCCTGCATTCTGCATATGTAAGAATTGCAGAATAACATAATGTGAGTATCAGAAATAAAGGAGCAAGCAAATGAACACCCAACCATTTACCATATCACCAATTCCAGACGAAATATTTGCAAAGATGCAGGGGAAATCATTTAAGGACAACTGCACCGTTCCAAGAGAAGATTTGCGGTATCTTAAAGTTTTGCATGTCGGATTTGATGGGAAAACGCACAAAGGTGAGCTGGTTGTGAACAGGCTGATTGCTGATGATGTGCTTGATATATTTAAGCAGCTTTACGAGGCTGGCTATGAGATTGAAAAAATCAGACTTATTGATGAATATGATGCTGATGACGAGAAGTCGATGAGTGATAATAATTCTTCAGCGTTTAATTTCAGATACATTTCCTATTCAACGAAGCTGTCAAAGCATGCGTTAGGGCTGGCGGTTGACATCAACACGCTTTATAATCCTTATGTGAAATATGTTGATAGCATAAGAAATGTAGAGCCTGCCAATGCTGAAAAGTATACAGACAGAAGCGTTGAATTTCTACATAAAATCGACCATGGCGATTTGTGCTATAAGGTGTTTGCAGAACATGGATTTGAGTGGGGCGGCGACTGGGAACATGCAAAAGATTACCAGCATTTTGAGATGCCAGATGAGTGGATTGAGAAAAGTTCATGCAGAAAAATGTAATGCAACACAAAAATTCGTACATAAAAGTGTGGTAAAACACAATTTTACGTCCATAAAAATGTTGAACATATCCTCTTAAAGGAACCAAATATTATACATAGGATAACCGCTTTCACATCAAGGTAAGTGACAATAAATCAGTTTTTAAGTAAAAATGTATCAAGAAAACGGTATATTTCAGAGTGTACTATACAAAATGCACAAACACTTGCGTAAATCTTTGTAATTTTAAGCCATTTTATTTTTATCCTTATTATGGTATTTTTAGCAACAGAGGCGATTTATTTTGCATGATATAGGACACTGCCAGCAAAATAACGCCTCTTTTGCTATTTAATCTATAATGTTTGGGAGGTTAATCATGATTAAGAAGGCAAGAAGGGTTTTTGCAGCTGTTGTTGCGGTATTATTAGTATGTTTTACAGCAGCACCAGTGTTGTCAGCTAATGCGGCAACACAGAATTCATGGAATTTCAAGAATTCTAATTTTAAGAAGTTAGGAACTATTAAATCAAGTACTACAGTAGACGGACTTGGTCTTATGGCAACAAGCAGTAAGACTATGAATGTCAAGGCTGAATCTGTAACGGTAGATGGCACAGCATATACATATTGTCTGGCTCTTTCTGGTACAGGCACTACATCATATCGTTCAGTTAAAGTACCAGTGTCAGGTTCTGATACAATTAAGGTAGTGTTAAGAAGCAGTGGAAGCTCTACCCGTAATTTAATCGTAGCTGATTCTAATGGAAAGAAGCTTGGAACTATTGCAGCTAATAAGACAGCTTCTTTAGGAATATATTCATATTCAGGTTCTAAGGGATACATATATCTGTATTCAGAGAACAGCGGAATCAACATTTACAAAGTACAGGTTGATTCTAATGGCAGCTCATCATCTGGTTCTTCATCAGGAAGTTCATCAGGTTCAGGCAGCTCTTCATCAGGAAGCAGCTCATCTTCAGGTTCATCAACAGGTTCATCTGTATCAGGTAATTATGTGGTTAAGGCAGGTGGTATGTCTTTAGCAGATGCACTTAAGAAGGCTAAGTCAGGACAGACAGTAGTTATTGATGGAACAGTTAAGTCTGGATCTGTTTCACTTCCAGCAGGTGTTAATCTTGCAGGAAAGAATAATGCGACAATAGATTTCTCACAGACAAGCGGAAGTTCAGGAAGAGGAATTACATTATCAGGTAATGGAAGTACACTTTCTAACATTACAGTTAAGAATGCTTCTGATAATGGAATCTTTATTTCAGGTTCTAATAATACATTAAAGTATGTAACATGCTGCTATAATGAAGATGCAGGTTTTCAGGTAAGCAACGGAGGAGCTAATAACAAGTTTTATAATTGCAAGTCTCATCATAATGCAGATGCCAAGGGTGAGAATGCTGATGGTTTTGCAGTGAAACTTCATTCAGGTGAAGGCAATTATTTTGAAAACTGTGTAGCTGAATACAATAGTGATGATGGCTGGGATTGTTATGCAGCTCATGGAGCAGTAACACTTGTAAACTGCCAGGCTAACTACAATGGATACTGTGATGGAATTTATGGTGATGGTAACGGATTTAAGATGGGTGGAGTAGATAACAAAACACCAGGAAAGGCAGCTCACCTTGATCCTCTTAACCATAAGCTTATTGGATGTACAGCTAAGGGAAACTATGCTAATGGTTTCGATAGAAACAACCAGAGTGGTGTTGTAACAATGAAGAATTGTATTTCAGATTCTAATAAGGGTAATAATTATCACTGGCCACTTACAGGAAAACCATCTGCACTTGGTTATAAAGTAACATTTGGCAAGGCTATTATTGAAGATTGTACTAATATTAATGGAAAAGTTAATATTACAGGAGCAACTGTTAAGGGTAACTGTAAGGGATTCTAGGTTAATGGCTGATTGTAATAATATGGTTTACAATACAGTATTATAATTTATAATAAAATAATAAAACGCATGTCCGATTTTTTCAATCTGACATGCGTTTTTTATCGTTAATCCAATTTATTAATATTAATCAATTATATGGTGGTTAAGCCATCTGCGTGAATGAAAGCGAATGGTGAATATTATACCGCGGACAGTCCAGTCGGCAAACATTCCAATCCATACAGCAATAGGACCAAAACCATATACACGGCATAAGAATATAGTGAAGCTTACACGACATAACCACATGCTTGCACATGATGTAATCATTGAAAATTTCACGTCTCCGGCAGCACGCATTCCATAAGCTGGAATGAACGACAATACCCATGATATTGGCTTGGTTATTGTTATGAAAAGAGTCATCTCAAAACACATTCTTGCACTTTCTGCTTCCATGCCACCCAGTATGGTAATCGGCCGGCACAATGCAAATACAACAAGACAGCTTATAATAATAGCAGCTTCAGCCATTTTACTGAGCTTCTTTATATAGTATATGGCTTCATCTTTTCTTCCGGCACCAATACACTGGCCAACTATAGTCATAAGTCCGATTCCTACACCCTGTGCAGCAACGCCGTTAAGGTTTTCCAGAATATTGGTCACAGCATTTGCAGCAATAGCAGCAGTTCCGAGCGTTGAAACTGTTGACTGGATTGCCAGCTTTCCAAACTGGAACATACTGTTTTCAATACCTGAAGGAATACCAATATATAGGACTTTCTTAATTAAATCCCAGTCGGGACGGATTGTGTAATATCTGTTAACGCATATGGTCTGTGACGGATTTCTTAATTTAATAATTACAACAACTGCACAGAAAACTCTTGATACAAGTGTTGATATTGCAGCTCCCGCAACGCCCATTCCAAGTCCGAATATAAGAATTGCATTACCACCTATATTAAGAAAGTTGGATATTATGGATATTGTCATAGGGCTTTTGCTGTCCTTCTGTGCTCTCATAATGGACGCACCAGCGTCATACAGGCCAATGAATGGAAATGACAACAGGGTAAAAAGAAAGTATGCCTGTGAATCAGCCATAACCTCAGCTTCTACAGAACCAAAGATGAACTTAAGCATCGGTACACGAAGAACGAGGCATATTGCAGATATCAATACTGACAGCACTGTCATGACAAGAAATACCTGTCTTGCAGCGCGGTTGGCACCTTTAGGGTTGCTGCTTCCTATGTACTGGGAACACAGGATTGCACCTCCTGCAGCAAGTGCTGACAAAGCCTGTATTACAAGAATATTGATGGAATCAACAAGCGATACGGCCGAGACGGCAGATGCACCGACATTACTTACCATCATAGTATCAACAGTTCCCATAAGTGAAGCTAAGAGATTTTCCAGCATGATAGGAATTAGAAGCTTCCTTATATCTACATTAGAAAAAATGTGGTCAGAATTATTAGTCATTGAAATTACTCCATTATATTTTACAAACTAAAATGCAACTAACATAATTTATTCCTAAGAACAGATAATGTCAAGTATATGTGTCGATAAAACATGTCGCAAAGAACATATTGGCATAAAATACTTGACTTTATAATATAATTATGATATCTTAACAAAGCACTGAGATATCAGTGGTTATGCGGGTGTAGTTCAATGGTAGAACACTAGCCTTCCAAGCTAGATACGTGGGTTCGATTCCCATCACCCGCTCTATTTTTTTGTTCAAGTGAATTATTTCAGGGTGATGTGAATCGAACCCATGTGTTAGGTCTTTGCTTCAATTGCTTCATTATATTTGCAGGTCGGGTAAATAAGTGTTATAACAGAAGTGCCAGATATATAAGGGGCAGAAAAGGTGAGTTTATGAAATTAAAGAAAGCAGCGATATGGGGGATTGCAGTGGTTTTGCTTGCAGGAGGTATTGCCGCAGGGGCTGTGGTATTGAATGGCAGACCGGAAACTAAAGATAATCTTATTAATATGGCTAAGATCATAAAACCACGGGGAGATAAAACACATGTAATTGTGAAGGTCTCACAGAATATCGGTACAGAAGATTATACAGAACCTTATGAAGATGATAAGGATTATTCAAATGATACTGTATCAATTGCCTGCTGGGGCGACAGCATGATGGAAGGCTTTGGATCAGATGAGGCCTATATACTTACTAAAGTAGGAAGAGTTGATATAAGTTATTATACTGCACCATATACTTTGGGAAAGCTTACTGGTCTTAATGCATTTAATTTTGGTGTATCAGGGGAGACATCAGAGGAGATAGCGATAAGAGCTGGTGGCTTTAAGATGCATACTGACCGTAATCTTAATCTTAATAAGAATACATATCAGGATGTATGCCTTATGGATGATAAGGGAAATCCTGTTTATATGTATGATTTCAGCGGATATGGTATTGAATATAATGATTATCCTGATACTGTATATATAGATGGTGTATTATGTCAGATTGATAAGAAACGGGATATTGAAGATTACTGGGAAGATATGGAGGATGATGACTATAATATAGAGGATTATATGGTCAGCATCAGAATATGTGATGATACAGGTCTTGAACAGCCTGATTATATGTTTATTCCACAAGGTACTGCTGTTACAACTAAAGCAGCATATGATCATAAGGGTGATATTCTTGTGCTTGAGATGGGAAGTAACGGTGGATGGGATGACTATGATGAGCTTATTTCCCAGTATCAGGCGGTGATTGATTATACAGGCTGTGAGAATTATATCATAGTTGGAGACACTGATGATCCGGGTACATCTCTTGCAGACAACAGCCAGTCATATCTGGAGGATGGAGATGACTATGTAGGAGCTGATGACACTGCATGGGAAGCAGCGCTAAGAGAAGCATTTGGAGAACATTTCTTTAATACAAGAGTCTACATGATTCAGAACGGGCTGGATGATTGTGGTTTGAAAAAGGAAAAGATAGATGAGTTATATGGAGCGTTTGGGTATATATCTGTGAAACTCCGTTCAGACTGGACACATTTTAATGCGTATGGATATTATTCTAAGGGCGTAGGAATCTATAAAAAAGGTGTTGAACTTGGATATTGGGAATAGTCTGTCCAATTCTTTATAAAGGAAATTTACAATGAGTAAGAATAAATACGAAATAGATATGTGCAATGGCACAATAATGGATAAGTTAATATCGTTCTCAGTGCCATTGATGCTTTCAGGAATATTACAGCTAATGTTTAATGCTGTAGATATAATTGTTGTTGGAAGATTTGCAGGAAGCCAGTCGTTAGCAGCAGTAGGTTCAACGACAGCGCTTATTAATATGTTTGTTAATCTTTTCATAGGAGTTTCTTTGGGAGCAAATGTACTGGCTGCCAGATTCTATGCGTCAGGCAAACATAAAGAGATGTCAGAGACAGTGCATACTGCGATAACATTTGCAGCAATAAGCGGAATTGTGATGGCACTGATAGGCGTGCTGATGGCTAAACCGGCACTTGAACTTATGGGAACACCGGATGATGTAATTAACCTCTCAACACTGTATATGAGAATATATTTTCTTGGTATGCCATTCTTTATGCTTTATAACTATGGTGCGGCTGTTCTTAGAGCAGTTGGTGATACCAAGAGACCGCTGATGTTTCTTATAGCAGCGGGAATTATAAATGCATGCCTTAATATGGTACTTGTTATTGTGTTTAACTTAGGGGTTGCAGGAGTGGCAATCGCAACAATATTTTCACAGTTTATATCGTGTGTGCTTGTATTAAGATGTCTGAATAAGACAGATGCAAGTTACCAGTTGAGATTCTCAAAGCTAAAGATAAAGGGATACTATCTTAAACAGATATTTCAGGTTGGAATTCCGGCAGGTATACAGAGTACAGTTATTAATTTTTCAAATGCTTTGCTGCAGTCGTCAGTTAATTCATTCGGTTCAACAGCAATGGCAGGATATACAGCAGCCAACAATATTCTTGGTTTTCTATATGCATCAATTAATTCAGTAACACAGGCCTGCATGAGTTTTACAAGTCAGAATTATGGTGTAAGAAAGTTCAAGAGAATGGACAAGGTGCTTATAGATTGTGCAATACTTTCAGTAGGAGTGTCACTTGTATTTGGCTGCGGTGCATATATATTTGGTGATAAAGTGCTTATGATATACACTAACAGTGAAGATGTTATTAAATGTGGTGTTGAGATATTATCAATTACAACAGTGCCATATTTCTTATGCGGAATAATGGATCTGTTTCCGGGCGCACTTCGTGGAATGGGATATTCGCTAGTGCCGATGATATTATCAGTTATTGGTACAGTAGGAATGAGAATATTCTGGATATTCGTGATATTCCCAAGCCACAGAACACTTTATGACCTGTTCATATCATATCCGGCATCATGGACGGCAACGATAATTATGCAGGTTATATGTTTCCTTATAGTACGTCGAAAAGTGCATTCACAGATTAATAAATGATTATAAAATATTTAAGCCATTCCGGAAGGAGTGGCTTATTAACTATAAAGTTCTTCAAGAGTTCGGGCTATCTCGCCAGCATCACAGTCACATCCGTTTTCTTCCCATTTTAAAAATGTATTAAGCAATCCGCCAGAGTAACAGTATAGTCTGTACTCAGAGTAATTCTTAGGATTTGTAAAATGTTCAGACATAAAATTATTAATACTGTTAATAAGAATAGAATGAAGTCCACATCTTGAAAGAGTAAGAAAATAATCCTTATACCGGTTAAAGAATTCAAGTGCAAAAAGAATGTGGGAATAATCCAGAAAGCTCCCGTTTTCAGGGTTCTTGGCACATTCTTCCAGATATTCAATTATAATAATATTAAGATAGTCGCATAGTGCATCATGGATTGATTCATAATATTTGTAAAAAGTTATGCGTGATACACCGGCACATTTCGCCACACTCGTAATTCGAATCTTATCAAAATCAGTGTCTTTAAGAAGCTTGATTATTGCTTCACCTATGCACATTCGTGTAAATGTATTCTTAGAATCTTTGTTAACTATATTCATAATGTACTCCTGAAATATACAAAAACGCTATTTTTGTATATTGTAACACTATAAGTTATAAAATACAATATGACATAGTATTTAAAACTACATTAAAACGGTACATATCCGGCAAACAGGAGGATTAATAATGAGATTAGTAGCAGATTCAGCATGTGATATAAAAGAACTTGAGGGAATGGTCTTTAAGGCAGTTCCGCTTACAATATCTACAGATAACGAGGAGTTTTGTGATGATGAACAGCTTGATATTCATAGAATGCTTGATGTTCTTGAAAAACATAAGGGACGTTCATACACTGCGTGTCCTGGAATAGATGCGTGGCTTGAAGCTTTTGACGATGATAACGAGATATTTGTTGTAACAATAACTGCAGGAATGTCAGGAACATATAATTCTGCAATGGCAGCGAGAGCAGTGTATCTGGAGGAACATCCACAGGCTAAGGTCAGAGTAATAGATTCTAAAAGCACTGGTCCACAGATGCGTATTATACTGGAACGATTGCAGCAAATGATTGAAGAAGGAAAGAAATTTGAAGAGATAGACGGAGCAATAGATGCATATATGCAGAAAACAAGATTGTTCTGTTCATTAAAATCACTGCATAATCTTGCACAGAATGGTCGTGTAAGCAAGGTTGTAGCATCGGCTGCGGAGGTTCTTGGCATAAGTGTAATAGGAACAGCAAGCAGTCATGGAACATTGGAAGCAATCGGTAAATGCAGAGGTGATAAAAAGCTTCTTGTAAAACTGCAGGCATTACTTGACGATGCAGGATATGAAGGCGGAAAACTGAGAATATGTCATGTTGAGAATGAAGTTCTTGCAGATAAGATAGCAGATATGATAAAGCAGGCATATGGTGCTACGGATGTGTGTGTATATAAAGCAGGAGGATTATGCAGTTATTATGCTGAGCGAGGCGGAATAATACTCAGCTGTGAAACAAAATAAATACTTTGAATATCAAAATAGTATTGACAAACCAGATTTGTGCTCTTATAATTAGCTCAAATATATTAGTTAAATATATTTAGATAAAATTATTTAAGGAGAACAAAACAATGACATTTGAAAAGGTAAAAGAAATTATTATGGATACTATTAACTGCTCAGAGGATAAGATTACATTAGAAGCGAATTTAAAGGATGATCTTGGAATTGATTCACTTGATTCTATGGAACTTATGATGGCAGTTGAAGATGCTTATGGAATTACTGTTCCAGAAGAAGAACTTCCTAATCTTACATCAGTTAAAGCAATTGTTGAGTATGTTGACAAGAATGCAGCTTAACATAAAGATTTTAAGGAAGATAGTTTGTTATGGATATTAATGATATTTATGGGATTATAGATAAGTTTGATGCAAGTGGATGCAGCGAACTGAATCTGGAGATGAATGGCGTATGCCTTGGACTGAAGAAAACAATGCACGAAGCCATATGTGATGTGCCTGTAAAGAAAGATATTGTTCGCATTGGTACAGAACAGGAACAGAACGTTACAGCTATTCAGGATGTACAGCCACAGTCAGATGAGCATATTAAAGAAATTAAGGCGCCATTGGTTGGAACTTTTTATACAGCAGCAGGTCCTGATGAGGAACCTTTTGTAAAACCAGGGCAGAGCGTTCATGCCGGTGATGTTATTGGAATAATTGAAGCAATGAAGCTGATGAACGAAGTTACAGCAGATTGTGACGGTACGGTTAAGGAAGTGGCAGCAGAGAATGGCACTATGGTTGAGTATGGACAGCCGCTTGTAATCCTTAATTAACGGAGGTAGCAGAAGTGTTTAAGAGAATACTGATAGCAAACCGTGGTGAAATAGCGTTAAGGATAATAAGATGCTGCCGTGAGATGGATGTAGAAACCGTAATTGTATATTCAACGGAAGATAAGAATTCACTTGCAGTTATGGCAGCAGACAAGGCGGTTTGCATTGGACCGGCAAAGGCGGCTGAAAGTTATCTTAATCAGGATGCGATAATAGAAACAGCAATACTGACAGGGTGTGAGGCAGTCCACCCTGGTTATGGTTTTCTGTCCGAAAATGCTGCTTTTGCAAGAAAATGTGAGGAGAACAATCTTATATTTATAGGACCATCGGCGGACATAATAAGCAGCATGGGAGATAAACAGTCGGCAAGGCAGCTTATGATTGAATGCGGGGTTCCGGTTGTACCCGGCTCTGATGGGCTGGTTGCAACAGCAGAGGAAGCAGCACACATTGCAGAAAGAATTGGTTATCCTGTACTTATTAAAGCGTCAGCTGGAGGCGGTGGAAAAGGAATGCGCAAGGCATTCAGCAGAGAAGATATAGAAAATGCATTTGAAACCGCTAAGAGTGAAGCTAAAGCTGCATTTGGCAACGATGATATGTACATAGAGAAGCTGATAATCAATCCACGGCATATTGAGATACAGATTCTTGCAGATAAATATGGCAATACAATATATCTTGGAGAACGTGACTGTTCAATCCAGCGTAATAATCAGAAGCTTTTAGAGGAAGCTCCGAGTGCAAGATTATGTAAAGATAAGCGGACAGTCATGGGAGAGACTGCAGTAAGAGCTGCCACAGCAGCAGGATATTATAGTGCAGGAACTGTTGAATTCGTTATGAATGAACAGGGTGACTACTATTTTATAGAGATGAACACGAGAATACAGGTTGAACATCCGGTAACTGAGCAGGTTACAGGAATTGACCTTATAAGAGAACAGATAAGAATAGCTGCCGGAATGAAGCTTAATATCACTCAGGAAGAAGCATGTGTCAATGGACATGCAATTGAGTGCAGAATAAATGCGGCTACACCGGGAGTTATTAAATTCTTACATTTTCCAGATGGTTATGGAGTAAGAGTTGAGAGCCATCTTTTTGAAGGTTATGAAGTGAGTCCGTATTATGATTCAATGATTGCCAAGATTATAGTGACTGGAAGCAGCAGACTTGAGGCGGTAAGACGATTAAGAAGAGCTCTTGAGGAACTGATAATTGAAGGGGTTAAGACTAACAGAGAGTTCATGCACCTTCTTACATATCATAAGGATTTTATAAGAGGAAATTACAATACAGGTTTCTGGGAGAAGAATCATACCGAAATTGAAAAGTGGCTTAAGGAAGGAATTACAGTTAAATGAATATCAATGACATTTTCTTAAAGCGTAAGAAAAGGTGGGGTACTATCAACAGATTAAGGGATAGTGAGGAACAGGCAGACGGAAGCCTTACACCATCAAGAAGAATTGCACTTATAAGTGATGACAAAAGTTTCAGGGAATTGTATGCACAGGTTAAGACAGGCAATCCAAACAGTTTTCCGGGATATGAGAAAAAGGTTGAAGCAAACAGATTAAAGACAGGCCAGCAGGATGCAGTAGTTACTGGAACATGCCGAATTGGCGGAGTCAAAACAGCTGTTGCAGTTATGGATAAAAGATTTCTTATGGGAAGCATGGGAATTGCGGTAGGTGAAAAGATTACAAGACTCACAGAATATGCAATGAAAAGAAAACTGCCACTTATAATATTCGCTGCAAGCGGTGGAGCGAGAATGCAGGAAGGTCTTTTCTCGCTTATGCAGATGGCAAAGACAACAGCGGCAATTGAAAAGTTCAAGGATGCTGGTGGATTATTTATATCATATCTCACTAATCCGACAACAGGTGGTGTGAGCGCAAGCTTTGCAAGTCTTGGTGACATTATAATTGCTGAACCAGGAGCACTTATATGCTTTGCCGGGCCAAGAGTTATTGAACAGACTATCGGACAGAAGCTGCCGGAAGGCTTCCAGCACTCAGAGTTTCTGTTAGAACATGGCATGATAGATATGATAGTTGACAGAAAAGATATGAAGCAGACTTTATCAAAGATATTGAAAATGCATGTGAATACCGGAGGAGAAGCATGAGCAGTGAAAATGTTTTAACACCATATGAGAAAGTCCTTGCAGCCAGAAAAAGTGACCGTCCGGATATTATGAAATACATAGAAGTGCTTTTCGATGATTTTATAGAAATGCATGGTGACAGATACTATAAAGACGATAAAAGCCTTGTTGCAGGAATTGCTTCATTTAATGGAAAAACGGTAACTGTTATTGGAAACCGTAAAGGAAAGAATATAGAAGAGAATATAAGATATAACTTCGGAATGGCGTCACCTGAAGGGTATAGAAAAGCAGTCCGTGTTATGAAACAGGCTGAAAAATTCAGGAGACCTGTCATAACATTTGTTGACACGCCAGGTGCATATCCAGGCATGGAAGCAGAAAGCAACGGACAGAGTAATGCGATTGCGGGAAGTATAGCAGCAATGCTTAAGATTACAGTACCTGTTATATCTGTAATCACAGGTGAAGGCGGAAGTGGCGGTGCATTGGCACTGGCAGCAGCCGACAGGGTGTATATGCTTGAAAATGCAGTATATTCGATTCTGTCTCCGGAAGGTTTTGCATCAATAATATATAAGGATGCTAAGAAAGCACCACAGGCAAGTGAGATAATGAAGCTTACTGCACAGGAGCTTTTTACTGCCGGACTCGTTGATGGTGTAATTGCAGAAGGAGACAGGTGTTTTTCAGATATAGCAAGAATGTTAGAAAAAGAACTCGGAATTCTTGGCAGGATGAAATCAAAAGAGCTTGTTAATTCAAGATATGACAAATTCAGGAATATAGACAGGGGAGAGATAAAGTGAAAGGCATTCAGATAGTGTCCACAGGGAAAGCACTCCCAGAAGAGATAATTACGAATGATGACTTAAGCCGGATTGTTGATACAAATGATGAATGGATAACAACAAGAACAGGTATTAAGAAAAGATACAGATGTACACAGGAAAATACTACATCACTTGCAGTCAGAGCAGCATATGAAGCGTTAGAAGCATCAGGTGTGGATATTGCAGAAATAGGTGCAGTTATAGTTGCAACTTCAACGGCTGATAATGCATTCCCATCTACTGCAGCAATTGTACAGAAGGAACTCGGATTGGCAGAGAATGTACTTGCATTTGATTTAAGCAGTGCATGTACAGGTTTTCTGCATGCATTAAATGTTGGACAGGCACTGTTTAACAGCACTGATTATAAATACATACTGCTTATTGGCAGCGAGCAGATGTCTAAGATATTAGATTATACAGACCGCTCAACATGCGTGCTTTTTGGAGATGGTGCAGGTGCAGTTCTTATAAAAGCGGCTGACAATATGTATAGACAGATTAATTACACAAGAGGCGATACTGATGTACTTGTATGCAGAGGTATAGGTGCACAGGATGCATATGTAAAGATGAATGGAAATGCGGTGTTCCGTTTTGCAGTTGATGTTCTTAAACAGGGAATTGATGAAATATTGAAAAAATCGGACATGACACTTGATGACATAGATTATATTGTGTGCCATCAGGCTAATGAAAGAATTATCAATCATGTAAAGAAGAAATATCCGGGACATGAAGATAAGTTCTATATAAATATAGCGGAATATGGTAATACATCTGCGGCAAGTATCCCAATAGCACTAGATGAGTTAGCACAAAGCGGATGCTTTGACAAGGGCAGAAAGCTGATTCTTGCGGGCTTTGGGGCGGGGCTTAGCTGGAGCAGTGCTTTGATAGAGACATAATAAGGAGCAGCATAATGAGATTAGATAAGATGTTAGGAATAAAATATCCGTTTATACAGGGCGGAATGGCTAATATTGCAACAGGAGAATTTGCAGCTGCAGTTAGTAATGCAGGCGGACTGGGGCTTATTGGAGCTGGTGGAATGAACACGGATATGCTTCGTGAAAACATAAGAAAATGCAGAACACTTACGGATAAACCATTTGGTGTGAATCTTATGCTTATGAATCCGGAAGCTGATGCAATGGCAGAACTGCTTGTGGAAGAAAATGTAAAGATTGTAACAACAGGAGCAGGAAGTCCGGCTAAATATATGGAAAAATGGAAGGCTAACGGAATGATGGTTATACCAGTTGTTTCAAGTGCAGCACTTGCAATAAGAATGGAGCGCTTCGGAGCTGATGCAGTAGTTGCAGAGGGAACAGAAAGTGGTGGTCATGTCGGCGAGATGACAACTATGACGCTTGTCCCAAAGGTAGTTGACAGTGTGAATATTCCGGTTATTGCAGCTGGAGGAATTGCAGATGGCAGACAGCTTGCAGCAGCATTTGCACTTGGTGCGGCAGGTGTACAGATGGGAACTTGTCTTCTGGCAAGTACAGAGTGTCCTATACATGATAATTATAAGCAGGCAATACTTAAAGCAAAGGATAATGACACGATAGTTACAGGAAGAATTGCTGGTACTCCTGTGCGTGTTCTTAAAAATGAGATGTCACGCGAGTATGTAAAGCAGGAGAAGGCAGGTGCTGATAAGATGGAACTTGAGAAATATACATTAGGTTCTCTTCGTAAGGCAGTGTTTGACGGTGACACAATGAATGGCTCACTGATGGCAGGTCAGGTTGCAGGCCAGATTGATAAGATACAGCCAATTGAGAAAATATTTGAACAAATATATGAAGAATATGAGGCTGTGCGAAAGGAATTGTATGCAGATTAAGGACAAAGTGCTTGATGTTCCGGTAATTCAGGGCGGTATGGGTGTCGGAGTTTCTCTTTCATCCCTTGCAGGTGCAGTCGCAGCAAATGGGGCATGTGGAGTTATCAGTTCTGTTAATGCAGGTTATGATGAACAGGATTTTAAGAGCAGCCCCTTTAAGGCGAATCTAAGGGCACTTGATTACCATATTAAGAGAGCTAAGCAGATTGCAGCAGAAAGTACAAAGAAGGGACTTGTAGCTGTAAATATTATGACTGCAGTTTCTCATTATGAGGAAAGCTGTAAGACCGCAGTTTTAGCAGGAGCAGATATTATTATCTCAGGAGCCGGACTGCCTCTTAATCTGCCACAGTTTACTAAGGGAACAGATACACTGGCAGCACCCATTGTTTCAAGTGGCAGGGCTGCCAGGATAATTATGAAAACTTATAAGAAGCATTATGATGTGTATCCGGATATGTTCATTATTGAAGGCAGCATGGCAGGAGGACATTTAGGCTTTGGTGCAGATGATATTACACAGGGAAAAACACAGAGTAACGATGAAATATTGTCAGATGTACTTGCTGTAATAGAAGAGTCAGGTGCGGATATCCCGGTTTTTGTAGCTGGAGGTGTGTTTGATGGCAAAGATATGGCACATTATGTAAATAAAGGTGCTGCAGGTGTACAGATTGCGACAAGATTCATTGCTACCAATGAATGTGATGCTTCGGATACATTTAAACAGGCTGTTGTTAAAGCAAAGAGAGAAGACATCCGTATTATTAAAAGTCCTGTTGGAATGCCGGCGCGTGCAATTAACAGTCCACTGCTTGAAAGGCTTGATGCAGGAGAAACCTTTACCGCAAGAAAATGTAATGGCTGTCTTACAGCATGTAAGAAGGATGACAGTATACCATATTGCATAAGCAGGGCGCTTATAGCAGCAGTTAAGGGCGACTGGGATAATGGACTGTTTTTCGCGGGAAGTAATGCAGACAGAGTTGACCGGATAATGAGCGTACAGGAACTTATTAATGAGATTATGACAGATTATAGATTGAATAAATCGGACATAAAAGCTGTGATTGAGCAAATCTGACATTGATTTGGAAAGGATATGGAATGAGTGATAGAAGAAAAGCACTTATTACAGGTGCAAGCAGGGGAATAGGAAGGGCTATATGCGTTAAGCTTGCAAGTGAAGGAACGGATATTGTATTCAGCTACCGTTCAGGTGATGAGGCTGCCAGTGAAACAGTTAATTTATGCAGAGAGTATGGAATTGAAATCCATGCAATTAAGGCAGATGTGAGTGATTCAGAGGAATGTGAGCGTTTAATTAAGGAAGCTGTGGATTTACTTGGCGGAAGAATTGATATTCTTGTCAATAATGCAGGAATTACTAAGGACAATCTTATTGGACGTATGAAGGATGAGGATTTCGATGCAGTTATAGATGTGAATCTAAAGGGTACATTTTACATGATGCGTGGAGTTTCAAGGCTTATGTTAAGACAGAGAGCAGGAAGAATTATTAATATGAGTTCTGTTGTAGGTGTCATGGGCAATGCAGGGCAGGTTAATTATTCTGCAAGTAAAGCAGGTGTTATTGGTATGACGAAGTCGCTTGCAAGAGAGCTTGCGTCAAGACATATAACTGTAAATGCGGTTGCACCGGGAATGATTGAAACTGATATGACCGGAGCAATGTCAGATGCTGTTAAAGAAAAAGTGGTGGAGAATATACCTTTTAAAGAGATGGGAAAGCCGGAAGATATTGCAGAAACAGTAGCATTTCTTGCGGGTGACGGAGCACGATACATAACCGGACAGGTACTTTGTGTAGACGGAGGAATGGCAATATGAGAAGAGTTGTAATAACAGGTATGGGAGCAGTTACTCCTGTCGGAAACAATGTTAATGATATGTGGGAAGCTGTAAAGGCTGGTAAATGTGGTATTGGTAAGATAACACATTTTAATACAGAAAACAGTGCAGTCAAGCTTGCTGGTGAAGTAAAAGGCTTTGACGCGGAGAGTATTCTCGATAAAGCAGAATTAAGGAAGATGGATGATTTCACGATATATGCACTTGCAGCTGCACATGAAGCAGTGAAGGATTCAGCTATAGATTTTGGCAAAGAAGACACATTAAGGTGTGGTGTTATATTATCAAGTGGAATTGGTGGACTTACAACTATACAGAGAGAATGCTTAAGAGGCGAAAGTAAAGGATATGACAGAGTTTCACCACATTTTGTGCCAATGTCGATAACTAATATGGCGGCAGGACATGTTGCAATCAGATTTGGACTACATGGAATGTGTACATGTGTTGTTACTGCATGTGCCAGTGGAACCAATGCTGTTGGAGATGCATTAAGACAGATCAGGGATGGATATCAGGATGTGATTGTGTGCGGAGGTGCAGAAAGCTGTATAACTGATTTTGGAATTGGTGGTTTTACATCAATGCATGCATTAAGCAAAGCAGAAGATGTCAACAGGGCTTCTATTCCGTTTGATAAAGAAAGAAGCGGATTTGTTATGGGAGAAGGAGCAGGTGTGCTTATTCTTGAAGAGTATGAACATGCACTGAAAAGAGGCGCTAAGATATACTGTGAAATTGCAGGATATGGTTCAACATGTGATGCAAACCACGTTACAGCCCCTCTCGAAGACGGAAGCATGGCGGCACAGGCAATGACTGAGGCTGTTAAGGATGCAGGAATAAAACCAGAGAATATTGATTATATTAATGCACATGGAACAAGTACAAAGCTTAATGATAAGGGCGAGACTAACGCGATAAAGAAGGCATTTGGAGAACATGCGTACAAGCTTGCGGTAAGCTCGACAAAGTCAATGACAGGACATATGTTAGGTGCGAGTGGTGCTGTTGAGGCAATTATATCGGCGCTTGCTGTAAAGAATGATATAATTCCGCCAACCATTAATTATCAGGTGCCGGATGATGACTGTGATCTTGATATCGTTCCAAATAAGGCAAGAGAGTCAAGAGTTGATTATGCTATGTCTAATTCACTTGGCTTTGGTGGACATAATGCGTCCATCGTGCTTAGAAAGGTGGTGTAATCATGCAGCTTAATTCAGATGAAATACAGCAGATTCTGCCACACAGATATCCATTTCTATTAGTAGACAGGATAACGGAGTGTGAGCCTGGAAAGAAGGCTTGTGGTATTAAATGCGTATCTGCCAATGAAATGCATTTTGTAGGACATTTTCCACAGAAGAAGGTGATGCCGGGAGTACTTATTATTGAGGCACTGGCACAGACAGGAGCAGTCGCTTTGTTGTCGGAAGAAAAGAACAAGGGACATATAGCACTTTTTGCAGGAATTAAAAATGCTAAGTTTAAGGCTCAGGTCACACCTGGGGATGTGCTTGAAATGTCATGCGAGATTATAGCAAGAAAAGGCCCTGTGGGCGTAGGAAAGGCAGAAGCTTATGTTGACGGAAAACTTGCAGTGTCAGCTGAACTTACATTTGCAATAGAATAGAGCTATTGTTATAATAATAAACAATTAAAAAAGCTTTGGAGGTAAAGTAAGGTGCTGCAGGATTCTTTTAGTAAAGTATATACGAAGTTTAAGATGCATTTTTATCAGAAAATGTTTGAAAAGCTACAGGAGAGGGAGACATCTCTTACAACTGTAGAAACTTTCTGCATGGAGATAATATATGCACTTGATAAACCTACTGTGGCACAGTTTGCTGATATGGCAAATATATCATCTCCTAACGCGGCGTATAAGATTAATAACCTTGTTAAGAAGGGATACTTAAAGAAAGTACAGTCTGAGGAAGACAAGAGAGAGTATCATCTCGAGGTAACACAGAAGTATATAGATTATTATAATATCAGCAATACATATCTTAAGACTGTAATGGGCAGGATTGAGGACAGATTTTCTAAAGAAGAGTTAGAGACAATGGAACGTATGCTTAATGTAATAAGTGCAGAGCTTATGCCAGAGATAAAGTATTAGATTTTTACTTGACTTTGCTATTAACATGTTATATATTTCAGAAGATGAAATATATAACATATTTTTGCGTGTATGAAAAGGAGGATAAGAGAGCTGTGGATTTAGCGCTTATTACTGCGAAGCAGGTATTTGAATTATTCATACTTATATTGAGTGGAGTTGTTATCGGAAAGATTAAGATGGTTAATGAAGAGGGCAAGGGTATGCTTTCTAACCTTCTTATATATTTCGTTGTTCCATTCATGATTATTAATTCTTACATGTCAGGATATAATGCCGAGATTCTTAAGAATATGGGCAGAATGCTTTTTTACAGCATACTTACTATATGTATAGGAATGGCTTTATCGATTGGCATAACATTTTTGATGAAAAAAGAAGTGCGCGGTATTATAAGATTTGCAACTACATTTTCTAATGCGGCTTATATGGGATTTCCACTTATTCAGGCGATGTACGGTTCAGAAGGTGTACTGTATGCGAGTGTATATGTTACTGTATTCAATATTCTTTTATGGACTGTCGGAATTGTGTATGTTTCAGAGAGTATGAGTTTCAAGGAACTTTTAAAGAAGATTGTTACATGCCCACCAATTATATCGGTTGCGGTCGGTCTTGTCATATTCCTTGCAAGAATTCCGGTTGCGGATGTTTTAAAGGATACATTTAATGTTGTAGGAGGCATGAATACCCCGTTGTCTATGATAATAACAGGAATTACTATTTCACAGTTCCCATTATTGAGTATCTTAAAGGATAAAAGAGTGTATTTTACGGTTATTCTCAGGATGTTTATTATACCGGTAATCTGTACTATGGTTATGTATCTGATACATGCCCGTGGAATGGTTGCTGTTATTACAATTATACTTGAGGCATGCCCGTGTGCAGCTATTACAACACTTTTTGCAATTAAGTTCGGTCACGACCAGAAGCTCGCAGTTGGTGCAGTTACTTTGTCTACATTGATTAGCATAATTACGCTTCCTTGTCTTGCATTGCTTGCAGGAGAGATTATAATGTAATAAAAAGCATTATCAGGGGGAATAATGAGCGGAGACAATGCAGATAAAAGAAGATTAAATAGAATAGAAGTGATAACATCAGTTGCGGCAGTTGTTGTGCTGTATGTGATACTAGAAAGCTTCGGGGTTACATGCCCTATAAAATACATAACAGGAATATCATGTGCAGGCTGTGGAATGTCAAGGGCATGGATATCTTTACTGCATTTTAATATTCATGATGCGTTCATGTATCATCCACTTTTTTTTCTGCCGCCAGTTGTTGTGATAGTTATGCTTTTTAAATCTAAAATAAATATTAAATTTTATAAAATTTTTATGTTTACAATGGCAGGTGCATTTGTTATAGTTTACTTGTATAGAATGTTTATTGGAACTGGAGATATTGTGGTTTTTGAACCTCAGAACAATATCCTATTTCGTATCATTCGGAAACTAAATTTATGAAGGGGAGGGAATTAATATGTTTTGTACAAAATGTGGAAAACAGATTCCAGATTCAACAAAGTTCTGCCCATATTGTGGAGCAAATTGTTCGCCAGAGCAGGATATTGCAAGTCAGGCAAGTCAGGTATTCAACAAGGCTGAGCAGGAACTAGGAAGTGCTTTTAATGAGGTAAAGCAGAGCTTTACAGGCAGCAATAATCAGAATAATAATCAGGGTTACAATGCTAATCAGAATTACAGCAATGGTTATAATAATGGCACAATTCCACCATACTCAGGTACAAGATTAAAGGATGACAGAGGTCTTGCCTCATACATAATTCTTTCAATTATCACATGTGGAATATACAGCTATTATTTCATTTACAAGATGGCACATGATGTTAATATTGCATGTGATGGAGATGGAGAGAATACATCAGGGCTTGTTGCATTTGTTCTTTTATCACTCATAACATGTGGTATATATGCATGGTTCTGGTACTATAATCTTGGTAACAGACTTGCAGCTAACGGACCTCGTTATGGACTTTCAATCCAGGAGAATGGTACAACTGTTCTTTTATGGCAGATATTTGGTGCTTTTATCTGTGGAATTGGACCATTTGTTGCAATGCATATTCTTATCAAGAATTCTAATAAGATATGTAATGCTTACAACAGAGCACAAGGCTTAATGTAATGTGTTAATAATTAAAAAGATAATCCTGCTTTCAGGTGGTTATGGCTGCCTGAGAGCAGGATTTTTTATTTCGCAATTGATAAAAGTTATAAAAGGTTATATAATAAATAAAAAGTTATAAAAACTTATATAAAGTTATAAAACAAACAAAAAGTTATAAAAGGTTATATAAACTTATATAGGAGGCTGCGCATGAATAATCCGTTTACATTATCATTTGGGAAAAAACCAGTGCAGTATATTTCGAGAATTGCACAGACAGAAAGAATAATTGGAGATTTTACAGCGGAAGAATCACCTAATCAGATATATATGATAACAGGAGTAAGAGGTTCAGGAAAAACTGTAATGATGACTAACATTGCGTCAGAGATACGGAAACGGTCAGATGAATGGATAGTAGTTGAGCTTAATCCTAACCGGAATCTTTTACAGAGCCTGGCAGCAAAGATATATGCAATTCCAGAAATGCATGCAGTATTTGTTAAAGCAAAGCTTGACTTTTCAGTATTTGGACTGGGGGTAACAGTAGAGAATGCTGTTCCTGTTACTGATATTGAAAATGTTATTGAGATAATGCTTTCTCACATAAAACGTCTGGGGAAAAGGCTTCTTATAACAATTGATGAGGTTATTAATTCAGAGAATATTAAAATATTTGCAAGTTCATTTCAGATATTTTTAAGAGAAGAATATCCTATATATCTTTTGATGACAGGATTGTATGAGAATATATATGATTTACAGAATGAAAAGTCACTTACATTTTTATACAGAGCACCTAAGATTATATTAGAGCCGCTTAATTATACAGCTATTAAAAGCCATTACATGAGAATATTTGATATAAATGATGAAATGGCTGACAAGATGACACTTCTTACAAGAGGATATCCATTTGCGTTTCAGGTGCTTGGATATCTTTACTGGGATAATAGAGAAGATCATACACTTGAAGATATTATGCCAGAGTATGATCAGTATTTAGATGAATATGTATACAGTAAGATATGGGCAGAGTTATCACCTAAAGATAAGGAAATACTTAGCGTTATATCTGAGAGCGGTTATCAGTCAGTAAAAGATATTCGTGAAAAGCTTGACATGAAGCCGGAATTATTCTCTGTGTACCGTGACCGTTTGAAGCGAAAGGGTGTTATAGATACAAGACAGTATGGAAAAATAGCAATGGCACTGCCAAGATTTGAAGAATATGTAAAAAACAGATTATATTAATAACACCTTATTTCCTGAATTCCCTCGGAGAAACACCATATTTTTCTTTGAATTTTCTATTAAAGTAAGATATATTATCAAAACCACAATCCGAAGCCACTATAATAACCGGCTGGGTTGTGGTTTTTAATATTCTTGCAGCAATAATAAGCCGGTAGTCGTTTAAGTAAGTGATAAAAGATGTTCCGGTGCAGTTCTTAAAAAACTTCATAAAATGCGACTGGCTGAAATGACACCACTGTGCAATCTCTTCAATCGATATTGTATGAGCGAAGTTCTTTTCAATATAATTAAGTACCAGTTTCAGCTTATCCATCTTATCATCAGACAAGTGTGCAGACATATCTGTATGGGTGTAAAAATGTGCATTAAGTTCAAAGAAGAAATTAAAAAGACATGCACGGATTTTCAGCCTGTACCCGTCAGGGAAATATTTGCATATATTGTCAGCTTCATCAATATAATGAATTAAATCAGAATAGTGTGGCACAGTTTTACTGATAACAGGAGGGCAATACCCCTTAAAGCCGGAAATTCCGTTAAAAAAGCTCACGGTATCATAATCACACTGCCTGCTAACAAGCATATCAAGATTAAAAAGAATATTTTCGTATTCGCATGAATCACTCTCGTTCTGGATAATAGAATGGATATGTCCGGGCATGACAACAACAATATCCCCTGCATTTACAACAGAATAATCAAGGTCAACGCTTACGATCATGCATCCCTTCTTGATGTATATAAGCTCCATTTCATTATGCCAGTGCAGCGGAACTTCTGTAAAATCAAGCGGGATGGAACATGGGTAAGTATTATATAAAAAATCTGAATCGAAATGAGACTTGGTTTCTTTCAGCGGTCCGTAATCTGTTATATTCATAAGGTTCTCCTTAAATATGATAGAATAGTACAAGTTTATCCCATTATAAAGCAAGAGAATTTTTCCAGCAACCCTATAATAAAATATAAATACAAGAATGGAGGGCAACGATATGCTTAACACTATATGTTTGGAAGAATATGGAAAAGACTTGCACTTATGCAGCAACGAGGAGTGCTTTCATGCACTTATGAAGCTGGTTGCACAAAAGGGACGTGATAGAATAGTGAAAGACAATGGCAGAAAGGTATACTACATTTCTGCAGAGTTCCTTATAGGAAAGCTTTTATCCAATAATCTTATTAACTTAGGAATTTATGATGAAGTTAAGGAAGAACTTACACAGGCAGGAAAGAATCTTTCAGATATTGAAGAACTGGAAGTAGAGCCGTCACTTGGTAATGGCGGACTTGGAAGACTTGCTGCATGCTTCCTTGATTCAATTGCTAACCTTGGCCTTAATGGTGACGGAATCGGACTTAATTATCATCTTGGACTTTTTAAGCAGGTGTTTGAGAATGGAAAGCAGAAGGAAGTGCCTAATCCATGGATTGGTAAGGACAGCTGGCTTGTTCCGACAGATGTGACATACACTATCAATTTCGGTGAAATCAGTGTGGTTTCAAGAATGTATGATATCAATGTGTACGGAGAAAAGAGAACGAATAAGCTTCATCTGTTTGATGTGGAGACAGTTGATGAGAGCATCGTAAAAGGTGACAGCATAGACTTTGATAAGTCAGATATTGCCAAGAACCTTACACTGTTTCTTTATCCTGATGACAGTGACGAACAGGGAAGGCTTCTTAGAATCTATCAGCAGTATTTCATGGTAAGCAATGGAGCAAGGCTTATATTAGATGAGTGCAGGGACAAATGTATTAACACCGGAAAAACATTTAAGAATCTGCCAGACCTTGCAGTAATCCAGATTAACGATACGCATCCGACAATGGTAATCCCGGAGCTTATAAGACTTCTTACAGAAAATGGAGATATAGATGGAAGTCCGATAACAATGGATGAAGCAATTGATATTGTATCAAAAAGCTGTGCGTATACTAATCACACAATCCTTGCCGAAGCCCTTGAAAAATGGCCTGTGGATTATCTTAACAGGGTTGTGCCACAGCTTATGCCGATTATAAAAGAGCTTGACAGAAGAGTGCGTGGGAAGTACACAGATAAATCAGTGTATATAATTGACGATAATAATCTCGTTCACATGGCACACATCGATATTCATTATGGAATGAGCGTCAACGGAGTAGCAAAGCTTCATACTGAGATATTAGAGAATACGGAGCTTAATAATTTCTATAGGATATATCCGGAGAAGTTCAATAACAAAACTAACGGAATCACATTCAGAAGGTGGCTTATCCACTGTAATAATGGACTTGCGAAATACATTGAGACACTTATCGGAAGTGAATACAGACATGACGCAGAAAAGTTAAAAGACCTTTTAAAGTTTGCCGGTGATAAAAATGTTTACGATAATCTTCTTGAGATTAAGACAGACAACAAGAGAAATCTTGCAGAATACCTTAAGCAGACACAGGGAATAGAGATTAATCCACAGTCAATATACGATATACAGATAAAGCGTCTGCATGAATATAAAAGACAGCAGATGAACGCACTGTATATAATATATAAATATTTTGACATCAAGGCAGGCAACATTCCAAAGACTCCTGTTACAGTGATATTTGGCGCAAAGGCTGCACCTGCATACACAATTGCGAAGGATATAATTCATCTGATACTTACATTGAGTAAGGTTATTGAGGCCGATAAAGATGTAAGTCCTTACCTTAAGGTTGTGCTTGTCCAGAACTACAATGTAACACTGGCAGAGAAGCTGATTCCTGCATGTGATATATCAGAGCAGATATCACTTGCATCTAAAGAAGCATCAGGAACAGGCAACATGAAATTCATGCTCAATGGTGCTGTGACATTAGGAACAATGGATGGTGCTAATGTTGAGATTGCAGAGCTTGTAGGTAAAGATAATATATATACATTTGGCGCAACAAGTGATGAAGTTATTGCACATTATGAAAAATGTGACTATAACGCAAAGAAGCTTTATGAGACAGATGCTCTTATAAAAAAATGTGTAGATTTTATAATATCGGATGTTATGCTTCAGGCAGGTGATTCTCATAGTCTTAACAGACTGTATAATGAGATTGTAGGAAAAGACTGGTTTATGGCATTGCTTGACTTACGAAGCTATATAGGAACCAAGGAAAAGGCTCTCACAGATTATGACGACAGATATGTGTGGGCCGGAAAAATGCTCGTTAATATTGCAAATGCCGGATTTTTCTCATCAGACAGAACAATTCAACAGTACAATGAAGATATATGGCATCTTTAATATAACTAAATAAGTTGATAATAACTGCCCCGGAAGCTATAATCATTATAAGAGCGAAAGTTCGTGAATGAGGAAAGTTTCGGGGTAGATTTATGTATAATATACTTATAGTGGATGATGAAAAGATTGAAAGAAGCGGAATAAGAATGCTTCTTAAGAGAATGGGAATTGAACTTGGGGTATTTGAGGCGTGCAACGGAAAGCAGGCACTGGAATATCTGACATCTGACAAGAATACAGGAATGGGACATATAGATATACTGCTTACAGATGTTAAGATGCCGTTTATGGACGGAATAGAGCTTATTAAGAATGTGATGCACAACGACATCAGTTTAAAGACAATTATATTCTCAGGCTATAACGAGTTTGAGTATGCCAAGCTGGCAGTTAAATTAGGAGTTAAAGATTATATATTAAAGCCGGTTGACCCGTCAGAATTCAGTTCGACAATTACAGGGGTTATAACAGAGCTTGACGAGGAACACAAGAAGGACGAGGACTATAACCGGCAGGCTAACTTTATAAAACAGTACTACATGTATACGCTGCTCAACTCCGGTGATGCATCAGGAATACTTGATAATGGGGATTTTCTGGCAGGATACAACAGACTTGCACTTATAGAATTTAATACTGATTTCTTTGGAAAATATGATACAGGTGAAGATATATTTAAAGAGGTAACCGGGGAACTGGATTATCAGTATCTTAATCTTAACCCATTACAGTCAGTTATCATATTTTCTGATAAATCACTCACAGCAGATGGTAATATTGATAAGAACATTGAAGAAATGTTTACAAATATTCATGACTATATATACAGAAAGACAGGGCAGTTTATGTATATTGCTGTGTCCGGTTTATTCAATGATTATCATGAACTTCCACAGGTAATGGATGAAGTTGATACACTGATGAATAATAAGTTTTATGAGACAGGAAGATACATTTTTTCTGATAATGTCAGTGAAGATACACCTGTGCTTGTACAGATTGATGATGATGCACTTATGAAACAGATGAAGCAGGATATCAAGATGAAGGATATCACATTTTTAAGAATACATTTTGATGCACTGTGTAAGAAATACAGGGGACAGTCGAACTTCTCGCATATATACATTAAATTCGTATTTTCCAATCTGTTAAAAGATTTCTATGACAATATTCCAGGCGCTGATGAGGCGGAATTTGGAAGGGAGATTGACAGACTTTATAAGTCAGAGGATTTCTCATGCATTATGGATATTGTGAATAACTATATTGGTTTGCTGGAGAAGAGTTTCGGAAAAGAGCCGGCCACTTCACATCGGGAGATTGAGACAGTAAAGAACTATATACATAGCCATTATGGTGAAGAGATTGGTGCACAGCAGCTTGCGGATATGGTTTATCTTGCACCAAGCTATTTAAGTTCACTTTTTAAGAAGGAAACAGGGCAGAATCTGAGCAAATATATTAAACAGTACAGAATGGAGAAGGCGAAGGAACTGCTTACCGGTACGAACATGAAGATTGTGAATATAAGCGAGCAGGTGGGTTATCCAAATGTTTCATATTTTGTACAGAGCTTCAGGGAGTACTTTGGTGTAAGTCCTCAGAAATTCAGAGATCAGGGAGAATTGAGTTGAAAAAGATTAAGCAGAGAATCAATGATATAAGGTTGCAGAACAAGCTTGTCATCATATATGTAGTAACCGGACTTATTCCCCTGATTGTACTTTTCGTTTTTGCCTACTGTCAGATGAGAAACATTCTTATGGACAGAGACTTAAAGAGCATCAAAGGGGCGTTGGAGCAGTCTGTTGCAACAGTGGATGGGCAGATAGAAGTGTATGATAACCTGTCTAATTATATAACATTTAATGATACGCTGTCGGGAGTGCTCTCGTACGATTACAAAAGCACATATGAGATGTATAACCAGATTGTCACTACATTTGACCCTATGCTTTCATCATTGAAGTATTTTCACAATGATATTAACAGGGTAACAATATATGTGGATAAAGCTATTAAACATGATACTACCATAGCACCAATAGAAGAGATTAAAGACCGGCCTTTTTATAATTCTGCTACAGAAAGCACGAAGATACAGTGGTTTGTTGATGAAGACAGCAGGACACTTGTTTCAGCACGAAAAATGTCAACACTTGACCAGCTTGGGATTCTTGGAATTATGTACATAGATGTTGATTATGACAGCATGATGAGTTCATTTACAGGTGGTCTTGAGCAGAACTGCGGAATGGTGGTGCTTGATGCTGATGGAAGAGTTATATGCAGCAGTGATACATTTGAAAATAATAACACCAGATACAGATTAAACAGTAAGAAGCTGCTTTCATTAATCGACGGGGCAGAATGGGATAATGATACATGTGGAAATACAGAAGGTTACTCGGTAGTAAAGAAGGAAAGCTCTGTTACCGGATGGACAGTATATGTCTATGAACCGAGAAAACTTGTACTCAGGTCAGCTAATTCAATGATTACTATGATTGTAGTTGCATTTGTGGTAGCAGTTGCAGGTGCCGCCGCAGCGAGTATATTTACAACAGGCTTCATTACAAGAAGAATTAATAAATTAAAAAACAGTATGGCAAAGGTTGAAAATGGAGATTTTGATGCGGTAATTAATACACAGGACAAAGATGAAATAGGTGACCTTATCCATAGCTTTAACAGCATGACAACCCAGATTAAGAATCTTATTACCCAGGTATATGAAGGACGTATAAGCCAGAAAGAATCAGAGATGCGGGCATTAAGGGCACAGATTAATCCACATTTCCTCTATAATTCATTGTCACTTATCAACTGGAAAGCGATAGAATATGAGCAGGAAGATATAAGTGAAATAACACTTGCATTGTCTAACTACTACCGTACATCGCTTAATAAGGGAAAGAATATACTAAGCTTTGAGCAGGAATTAAGTAACATGCAGTCGTATCTTAAGATTCAGCAGATAATGCATGACAACTCATTTGATGTGGTGATAAATGTATCAGAGGAAGTTATGCCATGCGAATCTTTAAACCTTATACTCCAGCCATTAGTAGAAAATGCAATAGACCATGGCATAGATCTGCTGACAGACAGGAAAGGCATAATAACTGTAGAGGCCAGGATGCAGACGGGTGAAGAAGGTAAAAAGCTTGTATGTGTAACCGTGTCTGATAACGGTGTAGGAATGGACAAAGAAACCGCCCAAAACTTCTTAACAGTCCAGTCAAAAGGGTATGGCGCGAGAAATGTTAACGATAGAATAAGACTTTATTACGGCGAAAGCTATCATCTGGAAGTGCAGAGCATACCTGATGAGGGAACAACAATAACAATAAAATTCCCGGCAAAACCATACAACACAAAAAACTGATATGTTTCTAAAATATCTTATATTTTAATATTAACCCCTCCTTAATATAATTAGATTATCAAAAGAGGACAGTAATCAAAGCTGTCACGGATAATTATTAAGGAGGGTTTTTTATGAAGTTTAAGAGATTAGCAGCTGCAGTGATGGCAGCAACAATGTGTGGGTCACTTTTTGTGGGTTGTGGCAATGCTAAAAAGGATGACACAGCAGCAGGTGAGGAAAAAATCACAGCTACAATCAAGGTATGGGGCTGTGCAGAAGATCAGGCAGATGAGAACGGCAAATGGCTGCAGACAATGTGTGACCAGTTCAATTCAGAGCATCCTGACTGGGATTTAACATTTGAATACGGTGTATGCTCAGAGCAGGACGCAGGAAAGATAGTTCCACAGGATCCGGAGAATTCAGGAGATGTATACTTCTTTGCTAACGACCAGCTTCAGACACTTGTTGATGCTAATGCTATTGCAAAGCTTGGTGGAGAGACAGCAGATTATGTTAAGAAAACTAACTCAGATGCAATTGTGGATTCAGTATCAGTAGATGGAGCTGTATACGGAGTACCATTCACAACTAACACATGGTTTATGTACTATGACAAGAGCAAATTCACAGACAGTGATGTAAAGAGCCTTGATAAAATGCTTCAGAAGGATAAGGTAGCTTTCAATATTACAGAGGGCTGGTATATGTCATCATTCTTCCTTGCTAATGGATGTACATATTTTGGAAAAGACGGAAAAGATAATTCAGCCGGTGTTGATATCTCAGGAGATAAGGGAACACAGGCAACACAGGCAATGGTTTCACTTGTAAATAATCCTAACTTTGTTAATGACCTTCAGGGCGTTGGTATCGCTGGTTTAAGAGATGGTTCAGTTGGAGCTTACTTCTCAGGATCATGGGATTATAAGAGCGTTAAAGAGATTCTTGGAGACAAATTTGGAGCAGTTTCACTTCCTACAGTAAAGATTGGTGGAAAAGACAAGCAGATGTTAGCATTTGCAGGTTCTAAGGCAATCGCAGTTAATCCTAACTGCAAGTATCAGCAGGTAGCAGTTGCACTTGCAAAGTATCTTGGAAGCAAGGATGCACAGAAGAAGCACTATGAATTAAGAGGTGTTATTCCTTGTAATACAGAGCTTCTTGCAACTGATGAAGTAAAGAAGGATGCACTTGTAACAGCACAGAATGATACATTTAACAAGACATCAGTAATCCAGCCAACAGTAACAGGCATGAATGATTACTGGGCACCTGCACAGAACTTTGCTAAGGCAATCGTAAATGGTGAAATAACAGCAGATAATGCAGCAGCTAAGACACAGGATTTCTATAAGCAGATTAATACATCAATCGCAAAATAATTGATAGGGATTAAATGCTGAAAGGAGTGGCGCATAATGGCAGTTAAGTTCACTGAATCATTTAGAAAAGGAAATATATTTACGAAGTTAAGCATTCTGATTCCAGGACTTGGTAATCTTGTAGGAAAGCAGATTATAAAGGGAATTATGTATATAGCTATAGAAGCAGCCTTTGTATGCTTTATGATTATGAGGGGAATTAACTGCCTTGCGATGCTTCCAGGTCTTGGAAGCAGACCGCAGCAGGAGGTCTGGAATGAGAAGCTTGGAATATATGAGTATGTTGCAGGTGATAATTCACTTCTTATACTTCTGTATGGAATAGCAACAATATTCATTATTATAGCTTACATAATAGTTGCAGCGGGTGCTGTGAAAAGCTCATATAAGCTGGAGCTGTTAAAGGAAAAAGGAAAGCATATAAACACATTTGCAGAAGACGTAAAGTCGCTGTTTAATGAGAATCTTCATAAGCTGCTGCTTACACTTCCAGTATCAGGTGTGCTTATATTCACAATACTTCCGCTTATTTTCATGATAAGCATGGCATTCACTAATTATAGTAAGGTTGACAGCCATCTGGTGCTTTTCGACTGGGTAGGACTTGAGAATTTCAAGCAGATATTCGATTCAGGAAGCATGATAGGACAGTCCTTCTGGTCAGTATTTGGCTGGACTATAGTGTGGGCAGTATTTGCAACATTTCTTAATTACATATTCGGAATACTTGTTGCACTGCTTATCAACAGAAAAGGTACGAAATTCAAGGCTTTCTGGAGATTTATATTTATACTTTCAATCGCAATTCCACAGTTTGTTTCACTTCTTATTGTCAGAAGCATGCTGGCACAGGATGGAATTATAAATGTTGTTTTAAAGAATGCAGGCTGGATAACAAAATCACTGCCATTCTTTACAAATGCGACTTGGGCAAGAATCACAGTAATCGTGGTCAATCTGTGGATAGGTATTCCATATACTATTCTGCAGGTTACAGGTATATTACAGAATATACCTATGGAACTGTATGAGGCAGCAGATGTAGATGGAGCTAATGGATTTGTCAAGTTCATTAAGATAACAATGCCATATATGTTATTTGTAACGGCACCATATCTTATCACTACATTTACTGCTAATATTAATAACTTTAATATTGTTTATCTGCTGACTAAGGGAGATCCGGTTATGGCAGGTGCAACAGCAGGAAAGACAGACCTTCTGGTAACATGGCTGTACAAGATGACAATAGATTATCAGTATTATAATCTTGGTGCTGTTATCGGTATTATGACATTCATATTCTTAGCGATTGGTTCACTACTTGTATACAGAAGAACGAAAGCGTATAAAGATGAGGAGGGATTCCAGTGAAAAAGAAAAAGACTATTAAAAATATACTGGCACATACAGTGCTTACAATATTAGCGATAGTGTGGGTAAGTCCTCTTTTCTGGATAATCCTCACAAGCTTCAGGGCACAGAAGGGTGCTTATACAAGCTCCTTCTTCCCAAAGCAGTATTCATTTGATAATTACTTAAAGCTTTTTACAGATACAGGAATACTTAATTTCCCACGAATGTTTACCAATACATTGATAGTAGCAGTATTTTCATGCATTATATCAACATTTTTTGTACTGTCAGTGGCTTACTGTATGTCACGGCTTAAGTTTAAGATGAGAAAAGCAATGATGAATATCGCAATGATACTTGGACTTTTCCCTGCATTTATGGCGATGGTTGCCGTATATTATATACTTAAAGCAGTAGGACTTTCAGAAGGAGCAATGATAAGAGTTGCGCTTGTGCTTGTATATTCAGCATCATCAGGAATACAGTTTTACATTGCAAAGGGATTCTTTGATACTATCCCTAAGACAATAGATGAGGCTGCTATGATAGATGGAGCAACGAAGTGGCAGGTATTTACTAAGATAACAATACCTCTCAGTAAACCAATTATAGTGTATACAATACTTACATCATTCATAGCACCTTGGGTAGATTTCATATTTGCAAGAGTAATCTGCAGGGCAAATGCGAAGTATTATACCGTAGCAATCGGCTTGTGGCAGATGCTTGAAAAGGAGTATGTTGATGTATGGTACACAAGATTTGCAGCAGGAGCAGTTCTTATATCAATTCCAATTGCAGCCTTGTTTATGATAATGCAAAGGTGTTATAATGAAAGCATGACAGGTGCAGTGAAGGGTTAGATATATGAATAGATTAAAGCAAACATTAAAAAAAAGTGTGGCATTTGGTGTCACAGGAATAATGCTTATATTAGCCGGGTGTAAAAGCCCGGCTGGTTTTGTGTCTAATGATAATGAAGAATACAATGCGAGAATGGAAGAAGCGAGAACAACTCCATTCGGGGCTTACCCGGAGACTATAGAATATACACTTGGAAAGATGACAAGTGTTAATAATTCCAATATGCCGGAGAATGACACATATACAGATAATGCGTACACACGCTATATTAAGTCTGTGATTAATGTGCAGAATGTTGATGCATTTGAAGCAAACGACAGCCAGTATGACACTAACGTTTCTATGGCAATCTCAATGGGAAGCCTGCCGGATATCATGGTTGTATCAAGTCAGGATGAGGTTGAACAGTTAGTGGGAGCAGGACTTATAGAGGACCTTACAGAAAGCTACAATAACTGTATAAGTGACAGAATAAGAAAAATGTATGAAAGCTATGGCGATTCACTTAAGGATATGGTTACATACGATGGAAAGATAATGGCACTGCCGGAGACTAATATAACAGATGGACCTAATCTTGTGTGGTTAAGAAAAGATTGGATGGATAAGCTCGGATTGTCAGAGCCACACACTATTGATGATGTTGTTAATATAGTGAAGCATTTTATATCAGAAGACCCTGGAAATAATGGTGAGGATGCGTCCGGAAAACCTAATACAGTGGGGCTTGCAGTGGATACAGATGTGACAGGTGAATGTGGTTACAGCAGTGAATTTCTGCTGGATATAATATTTGCCTGCTTTGGAGCGTATCCAAAGCAGTGGATAATGAACGATGATGGTGAGATTGTATATGGTTCGGTTACAGATGAGGCAAAAGAAGCACTTTCGTATATAAACAGTCTGTATAATCAGGGGGTTATAGATAATGATTTTCTTCTGAGAACATCAACCAATATATGTGAGCTTATAGAGAATGGTCTGTGTGGCTCGTTTTTTGGACCATGGTGGGCACCGAATAATCCGCTTGCCAATGCAGTAAGCAAAAATCCGGATGCTGACTGGCAGCCATATTTAATAGCAACGGATTCGGATGGAACAACGAGTTATCACAGCCAGAACCCGTGTTACAAATATGTTGTCGTAAGAAAGGGATATGAACATCCTGAGATTGCAGCAAAGATGATAAGCGTTATGTTTGATAAAGTAAGATTTGACTGTACAGACTCAGAAGAATTCAAGAATTACTATCAGCTTAATGTTGAACCTACGGCAAGACCCTTATCAATAAATGTTGATTACAATAATGCACTTTCAATATGTTACAGGAATATAGATGCCACAATTTCAGGAAGAAAGAATCCTGACAGTCTGGAACTTCTTGAGCGTTCATTTTATGATGCATGCAGTGAATATATTAAGAATGCTAACAAAACAAGTACGCAATGGGCAGCGTATATGTCAAGAATTAAGGCATGCAGTCTGATTGCACAGGATAATATAAAGGTAGTTGACTCGCTTTATTTTAAGACCACAGACACAATGAAGAGCCATTGGTGGAGACTTAAGGCTAAAGAAAAAGAGGCATATTTAAAGATTATAAGCGGAGAAGAAGATATATCTTACTTTGATACATTTGTAAAAGAATGGAATGAACAGGGTGGTCAGATTATTACATCAGAAGTCAGTGAGAGTATGAAATAATTGGCTGTGAAAATATAGTAATATATGATACAATCTTAATTAATGTAAATATATTAACTATGGAGGTTTTATTTTGAAAGAGAGAGAAAAATTCGGCTCGCGACTCGGCTTTATCTTAGTGTCTGCTGGCTGTGCGGTGGGACTTGGTAATGTGTGGAAATTTCCATACATATGCGGGGAAAATGGTGGTGCGGCATTCGTGCTTATCTATCTTGTATTTCTTGCAATTCTTGGATTTCCTATTATGTGTGCGGAGTTCACAGTAGGACGAGGAAGCGGTAAAGGTGCTGCAAGGGCATTTGAAGAACTGGAGACTAAGGGAAGTAAATGGCATCATTTCAAATGGGTATCGGTAGTAGGAAGCTACATATTAATGGCTTTCTATACTATGGTTGCAGGATGGATGCTTTATTATGCATGGCGTGAGGCAAGTGGTTCGTTAGCAGGTTTAGAGCCAGATGAGGTTTCAGGTGCATTTGGAACTATGCTTTCACAGCCTGGTACAATGACAATCTGGATGATTGTTGCAGTTTTACTTTCGTTTGGTGTATGTGTATTAGGATTACAGAAGGGCGTTGAGAAGATTACTAAGGTTATGATGTTACTTCTTCTTATCCTTATTGTGGTACTGGCAGTTCATTCACTTGTACTTCCTAATGCATCAGAAGGTGTTAAATTCTATATGGTGCCTAATCTGGATGCTATTAAATCAAGAGGTTTAGGACCGGTTATATTTGATGCCATGACACATGCATTCTTTACACTTAGTGTAGGCATTGGCGCAATGGAGATATTCGGAAGCTACTTAAAGAAAGACAGAACAATAGGTGGAGAGGCTGTTAATATCATTCTGATTGATACATTTGTTGCTCTTATGGCAGGATTCATAATTATTCCTGCATGCTTTGCATATGGTGTTGCTCCGGGTGCCGGTCCATCACTTTTATTTATAACACTGCCTAACATATTTAATCATATGGCGGGAGGAAGAATATGGGGAACAGCATTCTTTGTATTCATGTCATTTGCAGCATTATCAACTGTAATTGCTGTATTTGAGAACATTATTGCTTTTTATATTGACCTTAAGGGATTTTCAAGGAAAAAGGTTGTTGCAGGTAATGTTATATTCATGATACTGCTTTCACTTCCTGCTGTATTAGGCTTTAACAAGCTTGCAGCTTTCCAGCCTATTGGTCCGGGAAGTTCAATTATGGATCTGGAGGATTTCCTTGTTTCATATAATCTGCTTCCTCTTGGAAGCATGATATTTGTATTATTCTGTACCAAGAAGAACGGCTGGGGCTGGGAAGGCTTCAGAAAAGAAGCTAATGAAGGAAAAGGTCCTAAGCTTCCTGAATGGTTAAGATTCTATATGAGTTATATACTTCCGGCTATTATAGTGGTTGTATACCTTAAGGGTTATTATGATACATTTAAACCAAGGGGAACAGGTTATCTTGTTGGCTGGATGATATTTGCGTGTGTATTGCTTCTTGCAATATTCGGAATTGCTAATTATAAGAAGAAAGATGCGTAATCTATGACTAAGAAAGAACTTGTTTTAGAGGTTATAAGAAGATTAAAGGCAGAATATCCGGATTCGGAGTGCAGTCTTGATTACGATGATGCCTGGAAACTGCTTGTAAGCGTAAGACTTGCGGCACAATGCACTGATGCAAGAGTAAATGTTGTGGTTAAGGGACTGTATGAAAAATATCCTGATATAGCATCACTTGCTGCAGCATCTCCAGAAGAGATTGAAAAGATTATAAGACCTTGCGGTCTTGGAAAAAGCAAGGCAAGGGATATATGTGCATGTATGCGCATGCTTCATGAACAGTATAATGATAAAGTTCCTGACAGCATGGAAGAATTATTAAAGCTTCCTGGAGTTGGAAGGAAGAGTGCCAATCTTATTATGGGTGATGTGTTCGGAAAGCCGGCAATTGTTACAGATACACACTGTATAAGGCTTTGTAACAGAATAGGTCTTGTAAAAGACGAGAAAGAGCCTAAGAAGGTTGAGATGGCATTGTGGAAGATAGTCCCGCCAGAAGAAGGAAGTGGATTATGCCACCGGTTTGTAGACCACGGAAGAGAGGTATGTACGGCGCGTACTACGCCACACTGTGAAAGATGCTGCCTTAATGATATATGTAAGAAAAATGGGATAAAAGTGTGATTGAATATGCATTTTTATTATGGTAGTATTTTATTGTGGTTCATACTAATGAACAAAATGTATGGGAGGGGAACATGGAATTAAAAGAATTAATTAAATACGCAAGAGATAACAGGTGTTCAGATCTGCATATTACTGCAGGAGAAGCGGTTGCGGTAAGAAAATATGGTGAACTTGAGCTTCTTGATATAACACCTTCGATAGAAGAAACAGAAGAGATGATATTCTCAATTCTTGGTGATGAAGATATACAGAATGTTCAGGCAGGAAAAGATATTGACGTGGCATCTACTGATGAGTCTGGTGGACGATTAAGAATTAATATATATCATCAGAGAAGAAATCTTGCAGCAAGTATCCGTCTTCTTGATTCTGTTATACCGTCGTTTGAAGAATTGGGACATTCAGGAAAACTTTTTTCTAAGCTTGTTGAGAAAAGGTCTGGTCTTATTCTTGTAACAGGTCCTACAGGAAGTGGTAAGTCTACAACACTTGCAGCTATGATTGATTATATTAACAACAATATGTCAAGACATATTATAACAGTAGAAGATCCTATAGAGTATGTATATGGGTTTAAGAAATCTATGATACATCAGAGACAGGTAGGAAGAGATGTACCTGATTTTGCTACAGCACTTCGTTCAGCACTTCGTGAAGATCCGGATGTTATTCTTGTGGGAGAGATGAGAGATTATGAGACTATCAATGCAGCAATTACAGCTGCTGAAACAGGACATCTTGTATTATCAACACTTCATACAAGAAGCGCTACACAGACAGTTGAGCGTATAATCAGTGCATGCCCTATTGAGGCACAGTCTGCACTTATAATACAGCTTGCATCTGTATTAACTGGAGTTGTAACACAGACACTTGTACCTCGTGCAGAGCAGGAAGGACGAATTGCTGCAACAGAGATTATGCTTAATAATACAGCAGTATCTAATCTTATTAAAGAGAAGAAGACTAATCAGATTCAGACCGTTCTTCAGTCAAATATGCAGACAGGTATGCACACAATGAACTATTCCCTTGCTAATCTTGTTAAGACAAGAGTTATTTCAAGGGATGTAGCTTTGAAGTTTTCAGAGAATCCAACTGAACTTGCTAAAAGTATATAATAGTAACTTGTAGTGCTATGCAGTTTTAAAACTTTGCGAATAGTGTACAAAATACAGAACAACAAAAAATCATTTGAAAATAAAGCCATTCTACTGTATTATAGGGTTAGATTTATTACGGATAACACTATAGTACGGCTGAAAGGCTTTTTTTATGAAAAGAATTAAATTAGTTAACAGGATTTTTTACTGTATATTTTTATTAGGATTTCTGCTTTTTATGGCTTCAGGATTTATATTCAGCACTGTAGATAAGGTGACACCGGCAGATAAAAGAACGAGTGTCGTAGTTAAACCAGAGGATACAAGATATATTGGAGATGACACAATTGAATATCATGTGAAGATTAGAGCAAGTGCAGGAAATAATAATGCACTGGCATTTGTAAGCAGGCATCAGGAAGTAGAAGTATATGCAGGTGGAAGACTTATATATTATATAAAAGCACATAGGTCTGTATATGGAACAACCACTGGAACTAATTATACGATTGTGAACATTCCACCATATACAACAGATATAATCGTAAGGCTTACTAATGTATATGCTGGTCATAAGATAAGAGGAACAACATTTGAATATGGTGACGAGACAAAACTTATAAAAGAGCTTATTGCGAAATCGCTGCCATCAGCAGTACTTAGTTCGTTTATAATAATAGTTGGATTTGCTATGATTATATTATGGATTTTCTGCAGAAAGAAGATTGCACAGACACAAGCACTGTTTTATTTTGGTATATTTGCAATGATTATAGGTGCATGGGCTCTTAATGAGACTGATATTGCAACAATTCTTGTGGAGAACAGGAAGATAGGTTCACTGATAGGGTATGTACTGCTAATGATGATACCTATTCCTTTTATGCAGGCAGAGAAGAATTTTTTCCAGATAGGGAAAAGTGCTGCGAATAATATCTTGTGCGCCATATATGCTGCAACAGCTGTAATACTGCTTGTATGTCATATGACAGGTGTGTGGGAGTTTAAGAACAGCGTGTACATTATACATATGATGCTTGTTATGTCACTTGTATATTTCTGTACAGTTCTTATTAAAAGAGTATGGGTTAAAGGCTTTGACAGGAAAGTAAAGTCTAATATTATAGGTGCGGCTGCACTTGGAATTTCTATGATTGTTGATCTTATTGCATATTATAAGGGAATGCAGCAGACAGATCTTATAGGAAAACTGGGTATTCTTATATTTATTATTGTGCTTGGTTATGAGAGCATATCAGAAGCATTTGAGAAGATTAAAGAAGGCCAGAAGGCAGATTTCTACAAAGAGATGGCTGTAACTGATACTATGACAGGGGTTTATAATCGCTTTGCATTTGAAGAGTGGGAACAGGAAACTTCTGATTATGAAGGGTATTCTATAGTGACATTTGACCTTAATAACCTTAAGTGGTGTAATGATAATCTGGGGCATGCAGCAGGAGATGCCTATATACAGGCATCAGCCAGAATTATTAAAGAGATATTTGGCAGACATGGTAAATGTTATCGTATAGGTGGGGATGAATTCTGTACTGTAATTGATCAGAAGCAAAAAAGCTTTGATATTGGAAGACATGTGAAGCAGCTAAGAGAACTTGAAAAGTATGCAGAAAAGGAACTTGGAATCAAAGACCTTAATGTGCAGATTGCATGTGGTTATGCCGAATATGATATAAAGACAGATAAGAACTTTGAAGATACAAGAAGCAGAGCAGATAAGAGAATGTACGAAAGTAAGAGAAGATTGAAAAGAGAGTGATATATGGATAAATACGGAATATTAAAGCATTATTTTGGGTATGATTCATTTCGTCCGGGTCAGGAAAAGTTGGTTGATGCTATTCTTGCAGGGCAGGATGTGTTAGGAATTATGCCTACAGGTGCGGGGAAATCATTATGTTATCAGGTGCCGGCATTGTTAATGTCCGGCATTACTCTTGTTGTCTCACCGCTTATATCGCTTATGAAGGATCAGGTTGGAGCGCTTAATCAGGCTGGGGTACATGCAGCTTATATTAATAGTTCACTGACAGATAACCAGATAGCTAAGGCACTCGCATTTGCAAAGCAGGGACGGTATAAAATTATATATGTTGCACCTGAAAGGCTGGAAACATGGGGCTTTATTGACTTCGCCACGCATGTAGAGATATCTATGATTACCGTAGATGAAGCTCATTGTATATCACAGTGGGGACAGGATTTCAGACCAAGTTATCTGAATATATTGTCGTTTGTTAAGAAGCTGGCGAGGCGCCCAATAATAAGTGCATTTACAGCTACAGCGACAAGCAAAGTAAGAGATGATATATTGCAGATTCTTTCTCTCGAAAGACCGGTAATACTCACTACAGGTTTTGACAGAAGCAATCTGACATTCAAGGTCAAGCATATTAAGGACAAGGATTCATATATCCTGGATTACCTTGTAAGCCACAGACAGGATAGTGGGATTATATACTGTGCTACAAGAAAAAATGTTGAAAAAGTCTATGACATGCTTAATGCCAACGGACTTTCTGTGACTAAGTATCATGCGGGTCTCTCAGCAGAAGAAAGAAAAGAGAATCAGGATTCATTTATATATGATATCAAGCCGGTTGTTGTTGCAACTAATGCATTTGGAATGGGAATTGACAAGTCAAATGTAAGATTTGTAATTCATTATAATATGCCGCAGTGCATAGAGAATTATTATCAGGAGGCTGGACGTGCCGGAAGAGATGGAGAGGATTCAGAATGCGTACTGTTGTATTCCCCACAGGATATTATGATAAATAAGTTTTTCATAGAACACAGAGAGCCTAATCCTGATATGGATGCAGAAGAACAGGCACGGCTTATGATTCTTGATAAAAGAAGGCTTAATGCAATGGTCGATTACTGTAAGACAACAGGCTGTTTAAGAGAGTATATACTTAAATATTTTGGAGAAAGACCAGACAATCCAGAGGGTGGACGATACAACTGCCATAACTGTTCTAACTGTGTTATTGATGAGGCAGAACAGGAAGCAGACGAGGCTTATATGTATCCGGGAAACCGTTTCAGTGAACCTGTATCAAGGAATGCTGCAATGGTGGCAGACAGAATGAAGCGTTTTGCCGCTGCTGCAAAATCAGCATATGCAACGCCCAAGTCAAAGAAACCGGAGGATGCACTTAATGACAGAGGTGTTATGTTGTTTAACAGACTGCGTGAGTTAAGAAAACAGATAGCTGTTTCAGTAGGTGTTCCGCCATATGTAATATTTTCAGACAGGACGCTTATAGATATGTGTCTTAAAGTTCCGTTTAATGAGGAAGAAATGCTGTCAGTAAGCGGTGTCGGTGAGAATAAATATGAGCGCTATGGCAAGGTGTTTATGGATGAAATATATGATTTTCTCGATGGTATGAAGCAGAATCTGGCAAGATGAGAAAATGTGCTTATGGACATTATTTTGCGAGATGAGATTACAGATGTTAATTGTATGAAATTATATGGCTTCAAATCAGAAGAATGAATGGGAGATATGAATGAAGAATTATAAGATGATAATTACTTATGATGGTACAAGGTATTATGGCTGGGAACATCAGCCGACTACTGATATGACAATTCAGGGAAAGTTAGAATCAGTGCTTTCTGCCATGACAGGAACTGAGGTTGAGGTTATAGGTGCAGGAAGAACAGATGCCGGAGTGCATGCAAAGGGAATGGTAGCCAATGCGCATATGGAAACTAAGATGAAGGAAGAAGAGATATGCGATTATATGAACAGATATCTTCCAGAAGATATCTGTGTGCAGGAGGTCCGTGTTGCATCTGACAGATTTCACAGCCGTTACAATGCACAAGGGAAAACTTATTGCTATACATGTTATGTTGGGGATAAGAAGCCTGTATTTAACAGAAAATATGTCAATATAATTGATGGTAAGCTGGATGTTGATGCCATGAAGAGGGCAGCAGACATACTTACTGGAGAACATGATTTTGCATCATTTTGTGGTAATCCCAAGATGAAGAAATCGACAGTCCGTGAGATTTATTCGATAGATGTTTCTTTAAAGGGTTCATTCCTTAATCTTACATATCATGGAAGCGGATTCCTGCAGTACATGGTAAGAATCTTAAGTGGTACACTTCTTGAAGTTGGACAGGGAAAGAGAACACCAGAGAGTATGTATGAACTTTTAGAGGAGAGAAACAGAAGCCTTGCAGGTGCAACTGCGCCGGCGAAGGGACTGTGTCTTCTGAAGGTTGACTACTCGAAGGAGGCTTGATAGACCGGACGCCGTACAGTAGCTGTGGGAGGGTGTGTGGTGTCCTTAGGCATCTGCCCTCAGGATTCCTATGTCTAGTGAAACTAAATGCCGCAATCTGCTAAGTTTTTTATGTGGCTTGTAATCAAACGCGCTTCGCTTGAACGAGATTACAAGCCACAATCTTTAGCAGATTGCGGCATTAACTTTCACACGACATAGGAATATTCGGGCATCCACCTAAGGACACCACACACCTATCCCACAGCATACTGTACGGCTGACTTCTTCTTCACCAAGTAGTCAGCCTCAGGACGAATGCTCGCCTGCGGCATTGTATTTTGGGTGTGGATATGTTTGTTTTGATGGACTTGAACAAAATTTTTCATAACTTTTTGCATATAGTGCAGGGATTTATTGAAGATAATGCAGAAGAAATATGGAATGAACATATGGGAATACCAATAGAGATGTAATGTATACTGTACTGCATGTCTGCACTTATTTTGGCTGCCTAGTAGCGGGGTGGTGGATTTGAGATTGGGAGATGTTATGCAAGACCGATTTATGCCGAACCGTGTGTAAGTTAATGCCGTTATATACAAAAAGTGCTGTGTAAAAATCTCGTTCAAGCGAAGCGCGTTTGATTTTTACACAGCTAAAAGACATTGTATATGACGGCATTTACTTACACTAGGTGCAGGCATCCATGAGGGCTTGTATAACATCTCCCTATCTCAATGCCCACCTTTGTACTAATTAAAGCACCTTCGACAAGAAATCCTTCAATCTCTCACTCTGAGGATTGCCAAAGAATTCTTCAGGAGCCCCCTCTTCATTGATGACTCCATCATAGAAGAACATGCATCTGTTGGCAACTTCTTTTGCAAATCCCATCTCATGAGTTACGACAATCATTGTCATTCCTGATGCAGCAAGTTCCTTCATGATTGCGAGAACCTCACCAACCATTTCAGGATCAAGTGCGGATGTCGGCTCGTCGAAAAGCATTATCTCAGGATTCATTGCAAGTGCTCTTGCAATAGCAACTCGCTGCTTCTGACCACCACTTAACTGGTTAGGATAAGCATCGGCTTTGTCAGAAAGTCCCACTCTTGCAAGAAGCTCATCAGCTTTCTTATCAGCTTCTTCCTTGCTCATAAGTCCAAGCTTAGTAGGAGCAAGAGTTATGTTTCTTCTTATAGTCATATTAGGGAAAAGGTTAAAATGCTGGAACACCATTCCAATCTTCTCTCTTAATTCATCCACATTTACACTCTTATCTGTAAGATCCTGCTCATGGAATAATACATGACCTTCTGTAGGAGTTTCAAGAAGGTTAAGTGAACGTAAAAATGTTGATTTACCGCAGCCAGATGGTCCGATAATTGCAATAACCTCTCCTTTGCGGACTGTTGTATTGATTGATTCTAATACAACATGGTCGCCAAAAGATTTCTTCAGATCTTTAACTTCAAGTATGATTTCGTTAGTATTATCGCTCATTGCTTCTTAACCTCCTCTCAAGTTTCTTAACAAGCTGTGAAAGTCCCATAACCATTACAAGGTAGATGATGGCAACCCCGATAAGTGGAAGCATTGGATCATAAGTTATGCTTCGAATAATATCGCCACCTCTTGTAAGGTCGTTAAGACCGATGTAACCGCTGATAGATGTTTCCTTTAACAGAACAATGAACTCATTAGCAAGTGCTGGAAGAACATTCTTGAATGCCTGTGGAAGAATAACACTTATCATAGTTGTTTTATAAGAAAGACCAAGACTTCGTGCTGCTTCAAACTGTCCGTTATCAATAGACATAATACCTGAACGGAATATTTCGGCAACATAAGCACCTGAGTTGATACCAAATGCAAGTATCGCAACAATAAGCTTGTCAATATGTACAGAACTGAATATTACATAGTAGATAATAAGAAGCTGTACCATAGTTGGTGTTCCTCTGATTACAGTAAGATAAATGTTACAAATAAAGTTAAGAATCTTCATGTGTCCTGTTTTATCATGGTTAGAACGGACAACTGCAATAAGGAAACCAATAACAACACCCATAAGTGCTGCAAAGAATGCAATAATTACTGTGTTTAACAGACCCTTAAGAAGATAAGTGTATCTTGCTTCTTTGATGAAGTCTGTCTTAAACTTCTCGGCAAAGCTCATGCCTGATGCAGACGCATTGTCGTCACGGACAATAATAACCTGCTTAGAAGTTGTATAAGTAGTTGTGAAATCAATATTTTTCTTACGCTCATCTGTAACTGTTATACCAGCCATACCAAAATCGGCTTTACCAGAAGATACAGCAGTAATAATTGAATCGAATTCCATATCCTCAATCTTTAAATTCATGCCGAGGTAATCAGCAATAGCCTGTGCAATATCAGCGTCAATACCGATAATAGAGCCGCCTTCATAGTACTCGTATGGCTTAAAGTAAGCATTTGTAGCCATAATAAGAGTTCCGTTAGTCCGGTTTACACCTTCTGGAGACTTGTAACCTGAAAATGTAGCATTATCGCCAACATAATCATCAATAAGCTTCTGGATAGTTCCATCTGCCATAAGTACTTCAATAGCTTCATTGAGCTTTGCAGTAAGGGAACTGCCCTTTGCAACACAGATGGCATAATCCTCATTTGCAAATTCTTCTTCGAGAATTGTAAGGTCTGGATTAGCTTTAACAAATGCTAAGGCAGGCTGTTCATCAATAACAACAGCATCAGCTTTACCCTGCTTTAAAGCCTGTATAGCATCAGAACCTTTGTTGTATCTTGATACGGTTGTGCCAGAACCGTCAGTTTCGTAATCACTTACGAGAGTATCACCAGTTGTTCCTAACTGAACACCAATAGTCTTGCCTGCAAGATCATCTACAGAAAATACAGTGTTCTTAATCTTCTTGCCCTGACATGAAGTAAGAAGAACAGAAGAGAACAAGAGAGTGAGGGTCGCAAAAACCAAAAGGAATCTCGACCTGTACTTTTTAAAATTCATTAGTAACTCCTTTCCATGCGAACTGTGGTGTATACGGACGCTGCAAAGCGAATATATTTAGCTGTGGAGCACGCTTTCGCTTCTTGTCGCTAGCAACGGACACTAAGTTCACCGCAATTAGGCTTTCTTCAAAAGCCGCTTGCGGTTTACTAAGTGCCGGCTGCTCCAAAGAGCATCCAAAGCTAAATATATTCACTTTGCGACTGTGTATACAACAGTTCAATATAATATATTTCATTAATTATACACACATAGTGGGGAAATTAGCAATTAAAATATTTGTGATGGAAGAAATTATGTACATGGGAACAGCCGCCAGGCAGGCGTCTGTTCCCACAGATTGAAGTTATCAGTTAGTCTTGCTGCATATGCCATTGCAAGATCCGGCGCAAGCACCAGAGGAAGTCTGGCTGCTATTGCCATTGTTACAAACGTTCTGGCAGGCTGTGCTGTTAGTGTTAAGAGTGTCGGTGCAGTCATTCATGCAAGGCTTCTTGCAGTCTTTTTTTAAGTTACCTTCACATGAAGGTGGGCTTAAATCGAGAGGTTTGATGGCTCTGTCTAAGAGGTTGCCGCAAACGAACTTGATGCAGTCAGATTCTTCACCGGTAACAATGCTGCCCTTAGGCGTTGAGATTCTGCCGGCACTTGTTACGCGGTATCCACAGAAGTAAAGGCTCTGTAAGATGAGAGTGAGACCTACAGTAACCTCGTCATCTGTAATATCAAGACCTAAAAGCTTAGGTATTGCATAGAGGTTGAGTCCCTGGGTTACAACATTGTCAGATGATAAGAAACCTATACTGTTAAGTGCAGGCGTATAAACAGGTGGAGTTGCGTTATTTGAGTTGTAGGAAACTCCGTAAGGAGCGAATATTTCAAGGGTCACAGATGTCGGATTGGTGTCTTCATCATAAGTTGCAGCAGTAGTTGAGTTAGGAAGGTAGACTGCCGTTGGGGTAAGAGTTGCTAATGCCCTGCATGACTCATCATAAAGTGTTACTGCAAATGTTACAGTAAGGTTGGTAAGTTTCACAGAGTAGCAGTTAGGCCTTCCGGCTATCTGGGTGATTTCAACATTTTCATCACCATAAGTGTAGGTTATATCTATAACACTGACTGATGCGTTGGTAGCTGTTGGATAAGTCGTTGAAATATCTGTGCCGACAGCGAATGTGGTACACAGATTAATACCTATCTCGTCATAGATAAGAGGGGCAAGAATACTGAGTTCATCGGGTGAACCGCATATCGGGTTCGTGCACACATCAAAGCAGCCATTAGGCATGTTCTGCACAATATTGCTTACAATGCGGGTAGAACCACATTTGCTGCATTTACATTTAGCCATTATCTTTTCCTTCTTCGTTTCTTTATTACATTATATGTTCTATCTACATTCGCGTGACCATATAATAATGTAAAAACGGGAGTGTCCTTTTATGGCAAATGTATACACAGCAGGCAGCGACAGACGGCTTATAATCTATAGCATATCACGATATATATTTTTGAGAACGGCATACATAGACGGTATAGAGCGCCCGATAATGCTTGCGTCAGACTTTCTGGACGGACTTACAGATGTGGTGCTGGGAGACACAATATATTATGCATATCAGAACCAGAACGGAGATATTCTTGTTAAAAATGTGATGAACAACGAAGCACTTTTTCGTGTGAAAAGCAGTGAGAACCCAGATATGCACTGTCCACAGCTTGTAGCAAATAAAGACAGGTTATTGCTGTTTTACATGGTGACAAACCCGCTTACGGACAGACTGTCGCTGAGGGCTGTCTGCCCACTGGAAGAAGGTGACAGTCTTAATATTCCTGTGGATTGTGAAAATGTTGATATGTATGAAGTGTTTGGAATGCAGGGAAGAGCATTTTTATATGTAGACAGTTTCTATGAGATTACGGCAGATGGAAAATTCGTACCGTGTCAGGACACAGGCAGTCTGAAACAAAATGAAGAAAAAATTCATGAATATGAGATACAGCTTAATACATATATGCAGCAACAGGCGCAGTCTAAGCAGGTAATTGCGCAGCTTGAGGCAACAATAGAAAGTGCGAAGGCGCAATACAATGAGCTTATGGAGACAGCGATTGCGTATAGGGATGAGGCAATAAAGTGGCGGAGCAAGTTCATATAAATTACTTGAAATCTTCCTCCAGAATTGCGATAATAATACAAATGGAGGAATTATGGATAACAGGAAGTTAAACAGAAGGAATTTATTACTATTATTATTTGTTGTGGCGGCATGTATTATGGGAGGCCGCTCTATATTTGGGTTCTTTGCACTGCTTACAGGATATGAGACTGCGGCAACGGAAGTATCTGCAATTGCAGCTTCTGAGATGTATATGATGTTTCTTTTATTTCTTGTATGTATAATAGGAGGCATTGTTATGAGCTGTCTTAGTAAAGCTAAGGTGAGCAGGACATTTTTCTTAATACGCAATGCTGTGCTGGTTGTGGCACTTGTGCTTGGCAATATGTCTTTTCCTAATATAACAATCATGAGTACAGTTGTTATGTCTAAGTATATAGGCGATGCTGGAATGTATGATTTTGCAATGAGTTCACCACTTCTTGTGTCAGCGTTAAGACAGCCATATCTGTTCTATACATACATGGTAGCAGAGGGACTTATGATTATTCTTGCGTGTGTCACAGTGTATAAGTATATTGTGGACAAGAAAAAGAACAGTAATTATAATAATATGTACATGTAAATGTGTCTGCTGCACTAATAAGGTGTGGCAGACAATTTTTGCGCAGTTAACAGATGCGCTTAATATGCCGGTTTATATGCGGGAGATAATAAAATGAAAGTAATGACACCACATTATTATAAGGATTTCCGATGCATTGCAGGAGCCTGTACAGATACATGCTGTGCCGGGTGGGATGTTGATGTTGATAAGAATTCTTACAAATATTATAAAACAGTTAAAGGTGCTTTTGGAAAGCGCCTGAAGAGTGTAATGGTACCATCACAGGACGGAGAATGTACATTTACACTGAAAGAAGGAGGACGCTGTCCTTTCCTTAATGACGATAATCTGTGCGATTTATATATAGAACTTGGAGAGGATAAGCTGTGTGAAACATGTGCAGAGTTTCCAAGGTTTATTAATGATTATGGCAATATAAGAGAGATTGGCATAGCACCCTCGTGTAAGACGGCTGGTGAGCTGATGTTTTCTTACAAAGATGAACTTACATTTGATACGGTTGAGGATAACAGCCTTACGCCGGAGCCTAATGATATAGATGCATATACATATATGCAGCTTCGGCAGGCAAGAATAGTGGCATTTGGAATAATATCAGACAGGGATATAAGTATATTTGAGAGACTGATGCTCTACCTTAATTATGCAAAGCGTATCCAGAAGCATCTTGATGCTGAAAGGGACGAGCTTATAGCTGGTGTTGCAAAAAGGTTCTGTGGACCCGATTACAGAGAGGAGCTGCTTGACAGACTAAAAAGCCGGGATGAGAAGCTGCATGGCAACAGGCTTATAAAGGGACTGCGGCATTTCTTTGACGATTTCAAAGGAATGGAGGTAATCAATCCCGACTGGAATATTCATGTGGCAAGAGTAAGACAGTTCCTTGACGGGCTGGCGGATGATTCTTGGCTTGCAGCGGCAATGAAAACTTACCATGCGGGAAGCGAAGCATTTGCACATGAATATGAGCAGCTTGCAATGTACTATGTGTATAGATACATGCTTGACGCAGTGAATGATTACGATGTCCTTCTTAAAGCAAAGAATGCGGTTATAGGCATACTTGCAGTGGACATTATGGCAGCAGCTAATCATGCGTCCGGATGTACGCCTGATTTTACAATGCGCGTTGATATAGCGCATTTGTATTCAAGACAGTTTGAACATTCATATTACAATTATGAAGTTTATAGAGAATATTTTGGCACTAAGAGATGCTATTCGTATGAGTTTCTTATGGATGCTTTAGTGTCACTGAATTAACGGAGGAAGCTTTCTTATGAAAATGATTATGAGATTCCTTAAGGATTACAAGAAGGAATGCGTTCTGGCACCGCTTTTTAAAATGCTCGAAGCAATATTTGAGTTGTTTGTGCCGCTGGTAGTATCATCAGTTATCGATAAGGGTATTGTTAATGCAGACAAGGGATACATTATGCAGATGTGTTTTATGCTTATACTTCTTGCAATCATAGGACTTGTATGTGCCATCACAGCACAGTATTTCAGTGCCAAGGCTGCAGTTGGTGCAGCAACAGGAATGAGACACAGTTTATTTGCACATATCCAGACATTCTCATTCACAGAGATGGATACACTTGGTACATCGACACTTGTAACAAGAATGACAAGTGATATTAATCAGGTACAGAATGGTATCAACATGGTACTGCGACTGTTCCTTCGTTCACCATTTATTGTATTTGGTGCGATGATTATGGCATTTACTATTGATGTGAAGGCAGCACTTGTATTTGTTGCGGCAATCCCGGTACTTGCACTTATCGTATTCGGTATCATGCTTGCAACAAGACCTATGTACAAAAATGTACAGTCAGGACTTGATAAGATTCTTGGAATAACAAGAGAGAACCTTACCGGTGTGAGAGTTATCAGAGCATTCAATAAGGAACAGGATGAGATTAAGCGTTTCAAAAACGATAACGAAAGCCTTAACAGATTACAGAAATTCGTTGGTAAGATATCAGGACTTATGAATCCGCTTACTTATGTTGTTGTAAATGTATCAATAATTGCACTTATCTGGATTGGCGGAGTAAGAGTTAACGCTGGTGCGCTTACACAGGGACAGGTTGTTGCACTTTACAATTATATGTCACAGATATTAGTTGAGCTTATCAAGCTTGCTAATCTTATCATTACAATAACTAAAGCACTTGCATGTGCAGGCAGAATAGAGTCTGTATTCGAAGTGACATCTGGAATGGCAGATGGTGATGTTAAGAATGTTGATGCTAAAGAAGAGACACCGAGCGTTGAATTTAAAAATGTTTCACTTACCTACAGCGGTTCAGGTGCACCTTCAGTTGAAGGAATTAATTTCAAGGCTATGAAAGGTCAGACAATCGGTGTTATCGGCGGTACAGGCTCAGGTAAATCAAGCCTTGTAAATCTTATACCAAGACTGTATGACACTACACAGGGTGAAGTACTTGTCGATGGCGTCAATGTTAAAGAGTACGATATAGAAACCTTAAGAAATAAAGTCGGTATCGTTATGCAGAAAGCAGTACTTTTTAAAGGTACTATAAGAGAGAATATGTGGATGGGAAAGAAGGGTGCTACTGATGAGCAGATAGATGAAGCACTTGAGATTTCACAGTCTAAGGAATTCGTAGATTCTAAGCAGGGACGTCTGGATTATGTTATAGAGCAGGGAGGCAAGAACCTTTCAGGTGGTCAGAGACAGAGACTTACAATTGCAAGAGCAATCGTAAGAAAGCCGGATGTGCTTATTCTTGATGACAGTGCATCAGCCCTTGATTTTGCAACTGATGCAGCACTTCGAAAAGCTATAAGGGGAATGAACAATTCTCCTACAGTGTTCATAGTTTCACAGAGAGCGGCATCACTTATGTATGCTGATCTCATTATCGTATTAGATGACGGACAGGTTGCAGGAATGGGAACACATGACGAGCTTCTTGCAAATTGTGAGGTTTATAAAGAGATATATGAATCACAGTTTAAGAAAGCAGATTCAGAAGGGGGTGTAGCATAATGAAGAAGAATAAATCAACATTTGTAAAACTCCTTAAAAGAATTAAGAAGCACAGCTTTTTTATAATACTATCGCTTATTATGGCAGCAGTAACTGTTGCAACTACACTTTATGTGCCAATTCTTGTAGGTCGTGGAATTGACTGCATTATCGGTGTGAATAATGTGGATTTTGCAAAGATTGTGAATATACTTATTCGAATCGGAATATTTGTTGGAATTACAGCACTTTCACAGTGGCTTATGAACATATGTAACAACAGAATCACATATGAAGTAACCAGAGACATTAGAAATGAGGCTATAGAGAAAATTCAGGTTCTTCCACTAAAATATATTGACGGACATTCATATGGTGAGATTGTGAGTCGTGTAATAGCTGATGTTGACCAGTTTGCAGATGGTCTGCTTATGGGATTCACACAGTTCTTTACAGGTGTCATGACTATACTTGGAACACTTATATTCATGATTACAATCAATGCTAAGATTACACTTGCTGTTGTTGTTATCACGCCACTTTCGTTTTTAGTTGCAAGCTTTATTGCCAAGAAGACCTTCAGCATGTTCAAACTCCAGTCTGAGACAAGAGGCGAGCAGACAGCACTTATTGATGAAATGATTGGCGGACAGAAGGTAGTTAAGGCTTACGGCTATGAAGATGAGGCGGTAAGAAAATTTGATGAGATTAATGAAAGGCTTCAGAAGTATTCCTTAAAGGCAATCTTCTTCTCATCTATTACAAATCCTTCAACAAGATTCGTAAACAGCCTTGTATATGCAAGCGTTGCGATTGTTGGTGCATTTTCAGCTATCAATGGCGGTATCACAGTTGGCCAGTTATCAAGCTTCTTAAGTTATGCCAACCAGTATACTAAACCTTTTAATGAAATATCAGGCGTTGTCACAGAGCTTCAGAACGCTCTTGCCTGTGCAGCCAGAATATTTGAACTTATTGAAGAAGAGCCTGAGATTCCTGATGCTAAAGACGCTAAGGTTGTTGAAGAGGTCGACGGAACAGTTGATCTTAATGATGTATGCTTTTCCTATGTACCTGACAGGAAGCTTATTGAGAACTTCAATCTTCATGTTAAGAAGGGACAGAGAATAGCGATTGTAGGACCTACGGGTTGTGGAAAGACGACAGTTATTAATCTTCTTATGAGATTCTATGATGTTAACAGCGGAAGCATTGATGTATCAGGAACAGATATAAGACAGATGACCAGAAAGTCTTTAAGACAGGGCTTTGGTATGGTTCTTCAGGAGACATGGCTTAAGTCAGGAACTATAAGAGAGAATATCGTAATGGGTAAGCCTGATGCTACAGAGGAAGAGATTATTGCAGCAGCCAAGGCAGCACATTCATATGGATTCATCAAGAGAATGTCTAACGGATTCGACACAGTTATAGGCGAGGATGGTGGAAGCCTTTCACAGGGACAGAAGCAGCTTTTATGTATAACAAGAATTATGCTTGCAAAGCCGCCAATGCTTATTCTTGATGAGGCTACATCTTCTATTGATACAAGAACAGAGATAAAGATACAGAATGCATTTGCAAAGCTGATGGAGGGAAGAACAAGCTTTATTGTAGCCCACAGACTTTCAACTATCCAGTCTGCGGATGTTATTCTTGTTATGAAAGACGGACATATTATAGAGCAGGGTAATCATGAAGAATTACTGGCTAAGAACGGATTCTATCACAAGCTGTATTACAGCCAGTTTGATACAGCAGCCCAGAATTAATGTGGAGATATATGTATGTTTATAGAGGCGGAGAATATTAGAAAATCATATGGCAGGAAAACGATAGTGCTTAACGGCGCTTCGTTTCATGCTGCCAGCGGAGAGTATATTGCCATAGTCGGTGCCAACGGCTGTGGCAAATCTACTCTTCTGGAGATACTGGCAGGAAGTCTTAAGGCAGATGGAGGAAGTCTTAAGATAGATGGCACAAATGCATTTGCAGATGCGAAGATGTTTCAGAAATATATTGGTTTTGTGCCGCAGGAGAATCCACTTATGGAGAAGCTGTCGGCAAGGGATAATCTTAAATTCTGGTACTGTGATACAGGAAGAAACATGGACGCAGACTTACAGGGAGGTGTTCCTGCAGTGTTAGGAGTGTCAGAATATCTTGACAAACGTGTTGATAAGCTGTCAGGAGGCATGAAGAAGCGCTTAAGCATATGCTGTGCACTGGCTAAGAATCCACCCGTACTTATATTAGATGAGCCGGGAGCTTCATTAGATATTGTGTGTAAACAGGATATTATGAATTATTTGTCTGCTTACACGAAAAGCGGAGGTACAGTCATCATAACAAGCCACGAAGAAGGTGAATTAAAGTTTGCTGACAGAATGTATCTTTTAAAGAATGGTAAGCTTAATGAACTTGACCATCCGGTTACCGGTAATGAGCTTTTAGAGATTATTCACAGATAGATTTAATTGGGGGATTAGATGAGAAGGAAACTGGAATTATTAAAATTGCAGATTAAATCCGCATTTTTATCTATACCGAAGATAATTCTGGGTACGATAGTGACGGCAGTGCTTGTTATTGCAATAAGTACATGCATAGGCATTGCAACGGCACAGGACAGCGACATGAGGATGAAGGTTGCTGTTGTGTATCCTGATTATGATGATACAGAAAACTCTGATTCGGCAGATAATAATAAGGAGTTTCGATATATTAAGATGGCATTCAATTATGTCAGTGAGATAGACACAATTAAGAATGTCTGTACATTTGAATATACTGACAGACAGCAGGCTATAGATGGATTAAGAAATAATTATTATGTTATGGCTATTATCGTGCCAGAGAATATGATAAGTGATATTATGTCGGGCGAGAATACACCTGTTGAGGTTGTGTGTCAGTCAGAGGGTGTTAATAATACTTCGATGATATTCCGTGAGATGGTGAGGGCAGGAGGCTCTGACCTTGCAACTGCAGAGGCGGGGATATATACATTTGACGATTTGTTCAATGGTGTGCTTAAGAATTACAGGGGCTTGCGTGGTACACATGAGAATAAGCTTAATGACATATATCTTTCGTATGCACTTAACAGAAGCATATACTTTAAGACAAGGGATATATCGGTTAAAGAAGGCTTGAGTACAGTACAGTTCTATGTATGCACGGCAATTGTGATGCTGCTTTTACTTAGCACAATAACATGTGCCGGTAATATGAAGGGGGAGAGCAGGTCGCTTGCAAAGAGCCTTAAAGGTGCGGGAATATCAGCATTTGATACCGGAATTGCAAGAACCGCAGGAGTTGGCATTGTGTATATAATGATATTTGAAGTGCTTTTTATTATAATTAATGTAATGAGGCTGGGGGTGCCTGCAATATCAGGAGTTCTGGCAGTTTCGACAGTTGGAGAATTCATTGCTTCCATACTGGGGATTGTGGTGCTTGTGTATGCGGCAGTTTCATTTATAAACTGTATATTCTCAGTAGTTGACGACACGGTGTATTCAGTTATTACGGTGTGTATCCTTGGAATGTCGTGCATGTATGCATCCGGATGTATTGTTTCATCAGCATTTCTTGCGCCGGGTGTGAGGGTTATTGGCATGTATCTTCCGACTAACGGCTTATTCACACTTGCATGTCAGATAATCAAGGGAACTGTGGATATCAGTACCATTATGACAAATGTTATGTGGATAATTATATTTCAGGCAGCAGGGGCATTGGCGGTTAAGATAAGGAGAGACAGATAATGAAGAGATTGTTATACTGGCTGTATCTGCTTGTTAAAAGGCAGTTAAAGAATCCTGTGATTGTCGTGGTGCTTATTGCAATGCCTGTTGCAGCGTTAATAGTTACGAATACAGCATCTCTTAAGGAGAAAGAGCCTGTAAGGGTTGGGATAGTGCTTGAAGATGACGATAAGATTGCCATAATGACAAGAGATTATCTTGTAAATGGCGATTATTCAGTTCAATTCTACGAAGCAGAATCGCAGGAAAAGCTTGAACAGGATATAATGAATAAAAGAACAGAGTGTGGCTACGTAGTTGGTACAGGGCTTAAGGATAAGCTTGACAGTGGCAGCTACAGAGACATTATAGAGCTTATTATATGCAGGTCAGATTTTGTCAGTTCAATGACTGACGAGATATTCTTTTCTGCTATGTTTAAGGCGTACTCGCCGGAGGTTGCAGTTAATTATGTTAATTCTGTAGACATATTTAAAAAGCATGCAGAAAAGGCAGAGGAAGAGATAAGAAAAGGGTACAGGGAATACATATCCGGAGATGACACATTCAGAATTGATTTTAAGGTGTTAGATGGTGCACAGGATAATGGTACACAGCTTGAAGATAAGACAGGAGAGTTTCCGTTAAGGGCATTGCTTATAATTCTTGTATATATAGGCGGACTTTTTGGAATTGTGGAATATTATCTTGATAAGAATTCAGGAACATTTATAACACTGCCCCGTATGTACCGTGTTGCAGGAAAGCCGTTGTATGCATTCATATCGTGTGTACTTTTTGCAGTATCAGCAATTCTAACACTTGCGGTGGCAGGACAGCTTAAGGGCACAGCAGATATTCTTCATATGGCTGTGTATGTAATAGCAGTTACTTTATTTGCATGGCTTGTGGCAATACCTGTAAGGAGAGCCAATGCAATGATTTCAATAATACCGGTGCTTCTTATAGCGTGTCTTATATTATGTCCGGTATTCATTAACATAACGGCATATGTGCCATTTGCAAAATATATAAGAGCATTGCTGCTTCCGTGGTATATGCTTAAGTAGGAGGATGGGATACGGTGAATAATAAGAAAAAACGTATATTTGACATTATCCAGATTGGATATGCGGGCGATGTTGCAAGCCGTACATTTGATATTGCGATAACTGCTGCAATTATAATCAACCTGTTCATTGCGATATTTGATACATTTGAACAGTCAATTCCGTACCAGCCGGTGTTAGATGTTATAGAGTGGATTACAGTTATCGGCTTTACAATTGAATACATACTGCGTGTATGGACAGCAGAATATCTGTATCCTAATAAATGTACAGGTATTGCGAGAATAAAATACATCTTCTCAGGAAGCGGTATTGTTGACCTTTTATCGTTCCTGCCAAATTATCTGCCTGTATTCTTCCCGGCAGGAGCAGTTGCTTTCCGTATGTTCAGGGTTATAAGAATCCTAAGGATATTCCGTGTCAATTCATATTATGATGCGTTAAATGTTATAACAGAGGTAATAAGGCGAAAAAGGGACCAGATATTATCCTCTGTATTCATCATTGTGATGCTTATCATAGCATCATCACTGTGCATGTACAGTTTAGAGCATGAGGCACAGCCGGAAGTGTTTAAGAATGCATTTTCAGGAATATGGTGGTCGGTATCAACACTTCTTACAGTAGGTTACGGCGATATCTATCCTGTGACAGTGCTTGGAAAAATGTTTAGTATTATCATTACATTTCTTGGCGTCGGAATGGTCGCTATTCCAACAGGTATCTTATCTGCAGGTTTCGTTGAGCAGTACAGCCTTATTAAGAAGTCTACAGATTACCTTATGGAGAAGGAACTTAAGTTTATTAAGCTTATTATAACTAAGGACCACAACTGGAATGAAAAGAAGGTATGCGAGCTTAGTCTTCCGAGAGGACTTATTCTTGCAGCAGTGTTAAGAAATGGTGAGACACTTATGCCAAAGGGAGATATGAAGCTTTTTGAGGGAGATTGTGTTGTAATCGGAGCAAGAGACTGTGATGTTAATGTAGATGTAAACCTAAAACAGGTGGAACTGCGTGAACATCATCCGTGGGTTGGACACAAGATAAAAGAACTTGATATATCAAGGCATACACTTATAGTTATGATAAGACGCGGTGATAATGCAATAGTTCCTAATGGTGATACCTTGATTAAATCAGGTGATATAGTATTCGTGTTCTCAAAGCGTTATATGGCAGATGCACAGACAATAAGTGTATAGATGGTGATTGATTATGATGATATTTGTGACAACTACAGATGCATTAGCAGATGAAAAGTTATATGAAAAGGCTTATTCGCTTATTCCGGAATACAGGAAAACTAAGGCTGATAAGATGAAAATGCGTGAAAATAAGCTGCAAACCGTGACGGCAGGCCTACTTCTTAATTATGCGGTAGGAAAATGGTCTATAAAAACAGGAGAAAGAGATTATAAAACAGATGAAAATCTATATGAGAAGGTGGATATTATTTCTTTGATTGAAGCGAATAATCCGTACTTTGATTATGAAATAGTATATAATTCGCAAGGAAAACCTTATTTTTTGTCAAATCGTGAAATTTTTTTCAATATTTCACATTCGTCTAATTATGTAGCGTGCGTGATAGGCGACAGACCGGTAGGAATTGATATTGAAAAAGCCCGCAAAGGTAGACAGAATCTGGCAAAACGCTTCTTTGACATATCTGAAGCAGAATGGATTAAAGAGTGCGATAGTGATCAAAGATTCTTCAGAATATGGACATTAAAAGAGGCTTATGGCAAGGCTACAGGTCAAGGTGTGCTTGACATTTTGGACAAAATAGTTTATAGATTAGAGAAAGGGAAAATGAAAGCATATATGTGCGGACTTCCCCAGAATTTCACTATTGTAGAAAAGGAATTTGATGGATTCAGTTTATCGGTAATACAATTGTGAAATCCATATCCGACTATTCATTATACAGTTGAAAAATATTAATAATGGCAGTATAATATAGAATATGTATATCTATGGAAGAGCCTAAGGAGGGTTTATGAGCAGAAATCATTTTAATGAATTAAGTCCATGTGAAGCATTAATTATGAAGCTTATATGGGAAGCACCACAGGATATTCCTGTACAGGAACTTATTGATCAGTTAAGAGACGATTATGGTAAGGATTACGCAAGAACAACAGTTGTTACTTTCGTAGGTAAGTTGAAGGACAAGAGATTTGTTGATACATACCGTAAAGGAAAGGCAGCTTTCATTCATCCACTTCGTTCAGAAGAAGAATATAGAAGACAGCTTTTAAAGGAAGAAGCCGATTTCTGGTTCAATGGAAAGGCTGTTGATATGGTTGCTTCTATTTGTGAATCACAGAAGTTAGAAGACGATGAAGTTAAGAGAATTAAGAAGATTCTTAATGGTCTTAATAAATAATAATTTTATAAGCAAAAGCAATAAAAAACATCACCTGATACGAAAGTCGGATTCGTCAGGTGATGTTTTTTGTTATGCATATATAATATAATTAATGGTTTTTATTCTGATATTCAAGTGCTGCTGTTATGAAGCCTCTGAATAATGGATGTGGACGATTAGGTCTTGACTTTAACTCTGGATGAGCCTGTGTGGCAATAAACCATGGGTGATTCTTTAATTCTATCATCTCAACAATTCTTCCGTCAGGAGATATTCCTGAAAGCATCATACCATTCTCAGTAAGAACTTTTCTGTAATCATTATTAACTTCATATCTGTGTCTGTGACGTTCATGTATAAGCTCTTCGCCATAGAGTTCATAAGCCTTGCTTGTTTTATCAAGTACACAAGGATAAGAACCAAGTCTTAATGTACCGCCGATATCATCAATGCCTTCCTGGTCTGGCATAAGATGTATAACAGGGTGAGTTGTGTTAGGATTAAGTTCAACACTGTGTGCGTCGTCATAGCCTATAACATTTCTTGCAAATTCAACAATTGAAAGCTGCATTCCCAGGCACAATCCTAAGAATGGAATATTATGTTCTCTGGCATAACGGATAGCTTCAATCTTTCCTTCTGTACCTCTGTCACCGAATCCACCTGGAACTAATATGCCAGATACGTCAGAGAGAAGCTCATCAGCAGTTTCAGGAGTTACAGTTTCTGAATCAATCCATTTGATAGTTACATCACATGAATTATATACACCGCCATGCTTTAATGCTTCAACAACGCTTATATAAGCATCATGAAGCTGGATATATTTACCAACTAATGCAACAGTTACCTTCTTAGTAGGATTCTTCCAGGCCTTGCACATTGCTCTCCATTCATCAAGGTCTGGTTCTGGACAGTCAAGGTGTAAACATTCACATGCTACCTGTGCAAGATGTTCTTCTTCCATCGCAAGAGGTGCATCATAAAGAATCTCAACATCTAAGTTCTGAAGTACATGAGACTTAGGTACATTACAGAAAAGTGCTATCTTATCTTTGATACCAGCCTCAAGTGGATGTTCGGTACGGCATACAAGAATATCAGGACGGATTCCCATTCCCTGAAGTTCCTTAACACTTGCCTGAGTTGGCTTAGTCTTCATCTCACCAGATGCTTTAAGATAAGGAATAAGTGTTACATGAATAAGAATTGCGTTCTCATGTCCGACTTCATGCTGGAATTGTCTGATTGCTTCAAGGAAAGGCTGACTTTCGATATCTCCGACAGTACCACCAACTTCTATAATTGCAATCTTAGTTTCATCAGTTGAATAATCTCTGAAAAAACGGCTCTTTATTTCATTAGTAATATGAGGGATTACCTGGACTGTGCCTCCACCGAAATCTCCACGTCGTTCCTTCTGTAATACAGACCAGTATACTTTACCTGTAGTTACATTAGAATTCTTATTAAGGCTTTCATCAATAAATCTTTCATAGTGACCAAGGTCAAGGTCTGTCTCAGCACCATCGTCAGTTACGAAAACTTCTCCGTGCTGGATAGGGTTCATAGTACCTGGATCAATATTAATATAAGGGTCAAACTTCTGCATGGTTACAGAAAAACCACGGGCTTTAAGCAGTCTGCCTAAAGATGCGGCAGTGATACCTTTTCCTAAACCGGAAACAACACCACCTGTTACAAATACATATTTAACAGCCATCTTTTCCTCCAATCTGAATGTGTAATCAAAAAAATATGCAATATTATACAGCCCTGTATTATAAATTTCCATAGTTTAAAGAAAAAAACTAAGAATATAAAGTAAATATAAACATCTTATTAAACACTTAGATTTTGGTTGATTTATATTTTTTCCTTCTTTATAATGAAAACAGACTTATTTGGAAATGCTTAAGATAAGTACAGTATCATATCAGGAGAAGAGTATGGATAATTATAACAACAACGGTTATGACAATGGTTATAATAATAACGATAACCGCAACAATAATCGTAATAACAACAATAATAATAAGAAGCCAAAGAATGTTAACCTTATAATATTCATTATTATAGCGGCAGTTGTAACATTTATAGGGCTTACGCTTCTTAGCAATATGTTTAGGAATGCGACATACAAGGAGATAAGCTACGACCAGTTCATGCAGATGATTGATGAAGATAAGGTAAAGAAAGTAGCATTAGAGCAGGACAGAATTCTTATTACACCTGTTGAAGAGGAGAAACAGTCTGGCATAGCAGGAGTTTCATACACATATTATACAGGGTATGTTAATGATGATACTCTTGTACCACTTCTTAAGAGAAAGGGTATTGAGTTTGAAGGATATATTCCGGATTCGAGTTCTTCAATTGTAGAATTTCTGCTTGCATATGTACTGCCATTTTTATTCATATATATAATCTTTGCATTTGTATATAGAAGAATTGCTAAGAATGGTGGAATGATGGGCGGAATGGGCGTTGGAAAGAGCAACGCCAAAGTATATGTCCAGAAAAAGACAGGTGTTACATTCAAGGATGTTGCAGGTCAGGATGAAGCTAAGGAATCACTTACAGAGATTGTTGATTTCTTACATTACCCTGAGAAATATGCCAAGATTGGTGCAAAGCTTCCTAAGGGTGCACTTTTAGTAGGACCTCCTGGAACAGGTAAGACGCTTCTTGCCAAGGCTGTAGCCGGTGAGGCAGATGTACCTTTCTTCTCACTCGCAGGTTCTGATTTCGTTGAGATGTTCGTAGGTGTTGGCGCATCACGAGTAAGAGACTTGTTCAAGGAAGCAACTAAGCAGGCTCCTTGTATTATATTTATTGATGAGATTGATGCTATTGGTAAGAGCAGAGATTCCAAGTATGGCGGTGGCAATGACGAGCGTGAGCAGACATTGAACCAGTTACTTGCAGAGATGGATGGTTTTGATTCTTCTAAGGGAATATTCATTCTTGCAGCAACTAACAGACCGGAAGTACTTGATAAGGCTTTACTTAGACCAGGTCGTCTCGACAGAAGAATTACCGTTGACAGACCTGATAAGAAGGGAAGAATTGAGACTCTTAAGGTACATTCTAAGGATGTGCTTATGGACGATACAGTTGATTTTGATGAGATTGCAATGGCAACAAGCGGTCTTGTTGGTTCAGACCTTGCCAATATCATTAATGAAGCTGCTATTGCGGCAGTTAAGAATGGAAGAAATGTTGTTACCCAGAAGGACCTTCTTGGTGCTTTTGATACAGTTGTAGCAGGTAAGGAGAAGAAGGAAAGAGTTCTTAGCAAGAAGGAAAAGCAGGTTGTTGCTTACCATGAGATTGGGCATGCCCTTATAAGAGCTATCAAGAATAATTCTGATCCGGTCCAGAAGATTACTATTATACCTCATACTAATGGTTCACTTGGTTATGTGCTTAACTTCCCAGAGGAAGAGAAGCATCTTGAGACTAAGGATGAACTTATGACAGACCTTATATCACTTGTTGGTGGCCGTGCTGCAGAAGAAGTTGTATTTGGTTCAGTTACTAATGGTGCTTATGATGATATCAAGAAAGCAACTAACCTTGCCAAGACAATGATTACAAGATATGGTATGTCAGACAGATTCGGACTTGTTGCATTATCAACAGTTGAAGATGAATATCTTAGCGGAAGAGCATCTATGAACTGTGCACAGGCAACTGAGGCAGAGGTTGATGACGAGGTAAAGAAGCTTATTGCGTCATGTTATGAAGAGGCTAAGCAGATTATAAGAGAGAACAGAGAAGTAATGGATCAGCTTGCAAGATATCTGTATGACCATGAGACTATCACAGGCAAGGAATTCATGAAGATATTCAGAGAGGCAAAGGGAATACCTGAACCGGTTGATACTTCATTATTCTCAACATCAGAGAAAGTGGCAGAAAGCGTAACATTTAATGAAGATGGAAGCTATTCATCGACAGTTAGTGGTGAGCCGGAAAGCGATATATGGAAGAATATTGGCAGTCATTCAGACGATAATGAATCTGATGATACAGCTAAAGAAAAAGAAGATGATTAATAATAAAGGGGCATATCACATTGTGATATGCCCCTTATATCAACGCTTATTCTTTTCAGATATGTGTGAATGATATCCTGACGAAGTGCTTTCAATAGATTGTGAAGCAACGTCAGCAGCATCTTTAAGAGCGGTCTGTTTAGACTGTTCCTTAGCAGAACTGATTCTGGATTCAATTTTTTTAAGAAAAACATATGTAAGATATTCGCGGGACGGAGTTGGGATAATACATCCATAAATGTAGCGTTCGCCATACAACTGGCTGCGTATGATAAAACATTTAAAATGAAAGTTAAACTGCTTTCCGTTTGCCTGATCTGAAAATGTTATATATGTATTATTATAGTTATATAATAGTTCGTTGCTGGTTGAAAATGAAAGTCCTTTATCACTGACATCAATTAACGTTACCGGAATATCAGCTTCTGTGGTATCTGATGAGATATGTCCCGAAGCCCCGGTTGAAATGCGCTGATTAAATCTTCTGTCGCATTCAGAGGCTATACTGGCATAAACATTGGTCGAGATTTTGTAGTAAGCAGATGCAAAACCGGTTGATTTATAAGTGATAGTTTCTATGTTAATATTCTTCCAGACTACACGGTTCTTTGTTGCTGGGTCTATGGTATAAAGATTAAATAAAATATCCTTATAAGAAGAAAAATCTATTACAGCACCTTTTGATGTAAAAGGCGCTATGAGAATGTAGCCATTTTTGGATGCAACAACAGAGGAAGGCATTTCGTAGCTTACATTATCTATGGATATTTCAATTGAAATTGGTCCGCCTACGGGAATATCAGATATTAACATAATACAACTCCCTTACAATAATAATTAAATATAGAATATCATAAAAATGCTGATTAATAAATGAAAATATGTTATATTTTTTGACATAGGGAGGAGTTGTTATGAGTTTTACACATTTGCATGTGCATACTGAATATTCATTGCTGGATGGCTCCAGTAAGATAAAAGAGATTACTAAACGGGCAAAGGAACTTGGCATGGACAGCCTTGCAATAACTGACCATGGTGTGATGTATGGTGTTATTGAATTTTACGAGGCGGCTAAGAAGGCAGGAATCAAGCCTGTTCTTGGCTGTGAGGTGTATGTAGCTCCGGGGTCAAGGTTTGATAAAGGTGCAGGACAGAGCGAGGATAAATATAATCACCTTGTATTGCTGGCAGAGAATAACACCGGATATCAGAATCTTATGAAGATAGTCTCAAAAGGGTTTACAGAAGGCTTTTACTATAAGCCGAGAGTAGACAAGGAAGTGTTAAGGGAATATCACGAGGGAATTATTGCTACGAGTGCGTGCCTTGCAGGTGAGGTGCAGAGATATCTGTCAAGAGGCATGTATGAGACAGCCAGAGATGCTGCCCTTGAACTCCAGGATATATTCGGAAAGGGAAATTTCTTTCTTGAATTGCAGGATCATGGAATAGCAGAACAGCACTATGTCAATCCACAGCTTATGCGTATGCATAATGAGACCGGAATTGAACTGGTATGTACGAATGATGTTCATTATACTTATGCAGATGATGTAGATGCACATGATATATTATTATGTATACAGACAGGTAAGAAGCTTTCTGATGAAAACAGGATGCGATATGAGGGTGGACAGTTCTATTTAAAGTCAGAGGAAGAGATGGCGGAATTGTTCAAATACGCACCGGAAGCAGTTGAGAACACTCATAAGATAGCAGAAAGATGTAATGTTGAGATAGAATTCGGAGTTACAAAGCTGCCAGCGTTTGATGTGCCAGAAGAATATGGAAAGAATTCATGGGTGTATCTTAATGCTTTATGCTATGAGGGGTTAAAGGAGAGATATCCGGACAAGACCGCAGATGTATGTATTGAAGATATTATAGAGCAGGCAAAAGCATCAATAGTTGCAGACAGAAAAGATGTTGTTATAAAAAGGGCAGAGGATTCGAATGATATATTCCAGAGACTTTCTTACGAGCTGTCAGTTATCTATTCAATGGGATATGTCGATTATTTCCTGATTGTGTGGGATTACATTAATTATGCCAAGACACATGATATTCCGGTTGGACCCGGACGAGGCTCGGCGGCAGGAAGTCTTGTGTCATACTGTCTTGGAATAACAACGCTTGACCCTGTTAAATACAATCTTGTATTCGAACGATTTCTGAATCCTGAGCGTGTGTCCATGCCCGATATTGACGTGGACTTTGCACCAGAAGGCAGACAGAAGGTTATTGATTATGTTATAGAAAAATATGGTAAAGAATGTGTGTGCCAGATAATCACATTTGGAACTATGGCAGCAAGAGCCGTTATTAAAGATGTCGGAAGGGTTATGGATCTTCCATATGCGATGGTTGATAACATTGCGAAGATGATACCACAGAAGGTTGGTGTTACGATTGACAGTGCAATGAATGGTGACGCAGACAGGGACATTAAGCCAAATGCTGAGTTTAAGGCATTGTATGAAGCTGATGAGACAGTGAGAGATCTTATAGATAAAGCAAAGAGACTTGAAGGACTGCCAAGGCATGCTTCAGTTCATGCCTCAGGTGTTCTTATCAGTCAGAAGGATGTTGGAGAGTATGTTCCGGTTGCAGTTGGAGCAGATAATGTTAAGGTTACGCAGTTTGAAGGTCCTACTCTGGAACATCTGGGACTGTTAAAATTTGACTTTTTAGGTCTTAGAAACTTAACTGTAATCCAACAGACTGAAAAATGTGAACAGCAGATTGACCCTGCATTTTCGGTGGATAATATACCATATAACGATAAGGCTGTATTTGAATGTATAAGTCAGGGCAAATGTGCAGGTATATTCCAGTTAGAGAGTGGCGGAATGAAAAACTTCATGAAAGAGTTAAAACCGGATTGTTTAGAGGATTTAATTGCTGGTATATCGCTTTACAGACCGGGACCAATGGATTTCATACCACAGTATATTAAAGGAAAAGAGAACGCGGGAAACATAACCTATGAATGCCCGCAGTTAGAGCCAATCTTAGAGCCGACATATGGCTGTATGGTTTATCAGGAGCAGGTTATGCAGATTGTCCGTGACCTTGCCGGATATTCGTGGGGCGGTAGTGATAATGTGCGAAGAGCAATGGCTAAGAAAAAGCTTGATGTAATGGAGCAGGAACGTCAGAATTTCGTATACGGTAATGAGGCTAACGGAGTACCAGGCTGTATTAAGAATGGCATAAGTGAACAGACTGCCAATAAGATATATGATGAGATGAAGGACTTTGCAAAATATGCATTTAACAAATCACATGCGGCATGCTATGCGGTTGTGGCATACCAGACTGCATATCTGAAAGTACATTTTCCTGTACAGTATATGGCATGGCTGATATCAAGTGTAACTGATAAAACAAGCAAGGTCGCAGAATATATTCTTGCAGCAAGAGAGATGGGAATTAGTATTCTTCCTGTTGATGTCAATAAATCGATTGCTGATTTTGGTGTTGAAGGTAAGAATATAAGGTTTGGATTTAATGCGGTAAAGAGTATGGGAAGACCTACAATTACTGCGATTATTGAAGAAAGAACCAATAATGGCGATTTTCACTCCATGCAGGATTTTATTACAAGAATGGCAGGGGCAATTAATAAGAGAACAGTGGAACATCTTATACTTGCAGGTGCATTTGACACATTTGGTAATACAAGACGGGGCATGATGAATGTCTATGAGAGAATGATTGATAGTGCTGTTAAGCAGAATAAAGATGCTATTTCAGGACAAATGTCACTATTTGATTTCGTAAGTGAAGAGGATAAACAGAGTCTTGAGATGAAAGTACCTGATATTCAGGAGTTTGAAAAGGAGGATCTGCTTGAACGTGAAAAAGAAGTTCTCGGTGTATATGTAACAGGACATCCGCTGGATGAATATACTGGTATGTGGGAGAAGCATATTTCTGCGAGAAGTACAGATTTTCTTATTGATGAGGAAACCGGACAGGCAAAGCTTATGAACGGTTCAAAGCAGACGATAGGTGGCCTTATAAGTAACATTAAGGTTATTACTACCGGTTCAGGCCAGCAGATGGCGTACCTTACAATAGAAGATTTTGTTGGAAGCGTTGAGGTAATCATGTTTGCAAGAAATTATCAAAAATATAAAAGACTTTTTGATACGACCAACAAAGTATTTGTTACGGGAAGAATACAGGCAGATGCCGACAAACCTGCAAGACTTACGGCAGACAGTGTTGTGAGCTTTGACAGTGTTCCAAGAAGATTGTGGCTCAGGTTTGACAGTCTTGCTGAGTATGAGACACACAGGGATGAGCTTGCTGATATTTTCAAAGAATCGGACGGTAAAGACACAGTCACAATATATTGTGCTGCAGAAAAACAGAGAATAGTGCTTCCACAGAGTCAGTGCGTGAAGGTGACATCAGACCTGCTTTATATTCTTAAGAGTAAATATGGTGAGAAAAATGTTGCTACAACATAAATTTTAATTAACATTGGTAAAAAATTATCAAAAAAAGAAGATTTTTCTTTTATAATGTGGTAACATAAAGCAGAAAATAATATTAAGAGATAAGAAAGGGGAAGTTATGGCAAAGGAAATTAAAACAATCGGCGTATTAACAAGTGGTGGAGATGCTCCAGGCATGAATGCTGCTATCCGTGCAGTTGTAAGAACTGCTTTGAATAAGGGACTTAAGGTCAAGGGTATTCAGAAGGGCTATAACGGACTTCTTAATGATGAGATAATTGATATGGACAAGCGAAGCGTTGCTGATATTATCCAGCGTGGTGGAACAGTCCTCTATACAGCACGATGCATGGAATTCATGACTGAAGAAGGTCAGAAGAGAGGTGCTGAAGTATGCAGAAAGCATGGAATTGACGGTATAGTTGTAATCGGTGGAGATGGTTCTTTCAGAGGTGCACAGAAGCTTGCAGCACAGGGAATTAATACTATCGGACTTCCGGGAACAATTGATCTTGATATTGCATGTACAGATTATACTATTGGATTTGATACTGCTGTTAATACAGCAATGGAAGCTATTGATAAGATAAGAGATACATCTACATCACATGAAAGATGCAGTATTATTGAGGTTATGGGAAGAAATGCAGGATATATTGCATTGTGGTGTGGTATTGCCAATGGAGCAGAGGATATCCTTCTTCCGGAAAGATATGATAATGATGAGCAGACTCTTATTAATCATATTATAGAAGGAAGAAAGAAGGGCAAGAAACACCATCTTATTATTAATGCTGAAGGTATCGGACATTCTACAGGAATGGCAAGAAGAATTGAAGCTGCAACAGGTATTGAGACAAGAGCTACTATTTTAGGATACATGCAGCGTGGTGGTTCACCAACATGTAAGGACAGAATGTATGCGTCTATTATGGGTGCTTATGCTGTTGATCTTCTTGCTGAAGGAAAGAGTAACAGACTTGTAGCATACAAGGATGGTAAGTTTGTTGATTATGATATTGATGAAGCACTTGCCATGACTAAGGATATTAATGATTATGAATTTAATATAAGTGCGTTACTTTCGAAGTAATGCATGGCAGAAAGGTAACCTCATAATGATAACCAGTACGAGCAGTTCACAGGTAAAGCATGTTATATCATTGCTTTCTAAGGCAAGGGAAAGAAAGAAGAATAAAGAATATGTTGTAGAGGGAGTCCGCATGGTATCTGAGGTGCCGGCAGATTTGCTGGTGAAGATATATATGTCTGAAAGATTTCATGGTAACAATCCTGAGTATGTGCATGAGCTGGTTAAGAAGCAGGGGATTTCTTCTGACAGTATTGAGATTGTCGCCGATAATGTATTTGACAGAATGTCACAGACACAGACACCACAGGGGATTATGGCGGTTGTAAGAATGAATGACAGCAGTATTTCAGATATGCTTACCGACAATCCGTTGCTGATTCTTGTTGAGAATCTTCAGGATCCGGGTAATCTGGGAACTATATTAAGGATGGGTGAAGGTGCAGGTGTTACCGGAGTTGTTATGAGTTCTAATACTGTGGATATATATAATCCTAAGACAATAAGGTCAACAATGGGTTCTATATTCAGAGTGCCATTTGTATATGTGCAGGATTTTAGCGATGCAGTTTCACAGTGTCAGAATGCCGGAATTAAGGTATATGCTGCACATCTTGACGGAAAGAATACATATCTTGGTGAAGATTACAGGGAAGGAACCGCATTTCTAATAGGCAATGAGGGAAATGGACTTACAGATGATATCACTAAGCAGGCAGATACACTTATAAGAATTCCGATGCAGGGAGAGGTTGAATCTCTTAACGCGGCAATAGCATGTACAATTCTTACATACGAAGCTGTCAGACAGAGAAGTGTGTAGATAACCAACTATATATATGGTCATATACTATTTTTGGCAAAATGAATTTAATAAACAAACCCGCAAACCCGCTCATAGAGCGGGTTTTAACATATTTGACAAATTACTGTAACTTTGCTATTATATTTCCGTAATAAATTGTAACATTTCTGTAACAATTTATAGGCGAAGCTAAATAAGCCGCCGGAAAGGGAAGTATAATATGAAACTTAGAAGTAGCAAAGCTGCTTGCTATGTGGGAGCTGCAATTGTGTTATTTATGACACCGGTTCTTCCAGCAGTGGCAACTACCTATGAGAAAACACAGAATACTGACACGGGAATTAAGGTTGCATCTTATTCAGCTAATACAGAAGAGGTTCTTGTGACTGGGTATGAAGAAACAGGAACATACAAGAACAAGGCAGTAGCAATTACTGATCCTTATCTTGATGTTTATGACACTTCTGACGAAGAGATAGCACAGGTTGTGGGAAGATTATATACTAACACACTTGTAGATGTTGATATGGTCGGAAAGGAATGGACTAAAGTTAGTTCAGGAAACTGCGAAGGTTATGTACAGACACAGTGCTTATGTTTTGGAGAAGAAGCAGAGGCTATAGCAGAACAGATTGGAACAGATAATCTTCTTGCAGGATATACAATAGCAGAGATTGAAGCTATTGAAGCAGAAGAAGAGGCTGAAAGACTTGCAGAAGAAGCAAGACTTGAGGCAGAGGCAGAAGCTGAAAGAGCGGCGGCTGCAGCAGAGGAAGCAAGACGACAGAAGATAATTGCTAATACAATATCAGGAACAGATATAACATATAACCCAACTATGAGCGTATCAGACGATGATATATGGCTTATGGCATGTATCATAGACTGGGAGGCTGCATATCAGCCATATGCAGGAAAGCTCGCTGTTGCAAATGTTATTCTTAACAGAGTGCGAAGCGGACATTATCCAGGTACAGTTTCGGGTGTTGTTTATCAGAGATCACAGTTCTCTGGTGTATCAGATGGCGCTGGTAATCCATCAGACAGATTTGCAGCAAGACTTGCAAATGGTCCGAGAAACACAGAATGCATGCAGGCAGCACTTGAAGCATTATCAGGCGTTAATAATATAGGTGGTTATACATCATTCAGGGCATTATATACTGTAGATGTTAACAACTATTCAGATTTTGTAATAATTGGAGATCATATATTCCATTAAGGAATAAAAAGGTGGTGTGGTTTTCTTCCGTACAAACTACGCTACATAATAATAAGCATTGAGCGTGGAAGGCTGTTTAAGTTCTCGTTACGCTGTCAACGTGCATCCATGCACGAGACAGCTCGCGCGTCCGTCCGTGGACGCGCGTACACTTAGGTAGTGACTTTGCTCAATGCTTTTATTATGTGCATAGTTTGCAGTCAGAAAAGCCACACCACCTTTTTTATTGGCGGACGGAAGGTGTGGCAGATGCGGAATATTCATGGGACGGGGCAAAGCCCCTCCCATGAATTTTGATGGAAAGTAGAGTGGTTGTGCAGCCTTTTAAACTGGCAGCCGAAAGGCGAACCAGTCCGGAGAGGTGTAGGAGAGGAAAGTTACTCTGCCATGAATTTGGAGAAGTGTGGAGAAAGGGAGGTTGTGGGGGATGGCGGAAAGCTGACTTTAAACTGAACGCATAATAAAGGTACTGGGCATGTAGAAAGAATGAGTGTACACGCGTCCATGGACGGACGCGTGAGCTGGTGCGCACAAGGATGTGCGTTGCCAGCGTTAACGGTCGGGGACGAAGCATGGAACGCCCAGTGCCTATTATTATGCAGAGAAGTTTAACGGAAGCTATCCGCTATCTCCCACAACCGACCGTCTTACAACTACACAAATTAAACAACGCATTTGACGAAGAACTATAATTGCGATAGAATGAACAAAGTTATTAATTATTCAATGTATGCGAATTTGCCATACAGACAGGAGGATGTCATGGATTTAAAGGGACGCGACTTTTTAACACTCAAGGATTACACACCTGAGGAGATTTTATATTTGATAGACTTAGCAGCAGAGCTTAAGGATAAGAAGAAAAAGGGCATTGTAGAACAGCCACTTATCGGAAAGAATGTTGCACTTATATTCGAGAAGACAAGTACAAGAACACGCTGCTCATTTGAGGTAGCAGCCCATGACCTTGGTATGGGTGTCACATATCTTGACCCAACAGGTTCACAGATAGGCAAGAAAGAGAGCATTGCTGATACAGCAAGAGTTCTCTGTACAATGTTTGAAGGAATCGAATACAGAGGATTCGGTCAGGAGATAGTTGAAGATCTTGCAAAATATTCAAGTGTGCCGGTATGGAACGGACTTACTAACGAATACCATCCAACACAGATGCTTGCAGATATGCTTACAATCAAAGAGAAGCTCGGCAGATTAAAGGGCGTTAAGTTCGTATACATGGGTGATGCAAGATACAACATGGGTAACTCACTTATGATTGTCTGCTCTAAGTTAGGACTTCATTACACAGCCTGCACAGCTAAGGAATATTTCCCTGACAAGGAACTCGTTGCACAGTGTGAGGAATGGGCAAAGATAAGCGGTGGTTCAGTAACACTTACAGAAGATGTTAAGGCAGGAACTAAGGACGCAGACGTATTATACACAGATGTATGGGTATCAATGGGTGAGCCTGACGAAGTATGGGCAGAGAGAATCAAGGCACTTCTTCCATATCAGGTTAACAAGGCAGTTATGGACAATGCTTCTAAGAACGCAATATTTATGCACTGTCTTCCTGCATTCCATGACCTTAAGACTAAGATTGGTAAAGAAATTCATGACAAATTCGGTCTTGATGAGATGGAAGTTACAGATGAAGTATTTGAGTCAGAGCAGTCAGTTGTATTCGATGAGGCTGAGAACAGAATGCATACAATCAAGGCTGTAATGGCAGCTACACTTGGAGCTTATAAGTAAAAATGTAATTGGCAACGGTTAATTCGTAAGGTATGGAGGCGTTATGTATTATACAACGAGTGGCGCGTATAGAAAGAGTAAGATGCTCATAGACTATGCCAATATAGCACTCACATTTGCAATAGGAGTGGTATTCATAATTATACTTTTCCTGCGCAGCGGAAGCGGAATATTATTTGCTGTGGAATTCATGCTTGGAGCATTAGTTAACGGACTTACAGCAGCTAAGAATTTCATGAGTGACAGAACGGTGTCAGGAGTTATTCTTACAGTTGTTACGTTAGGACTTCTGCTTATGGCAGTAATAGCATGGCGGGTAATGGTATGAAGACTAAGATTTTAAATGTTTTGAGAAAATCAGATGGATATGTGTCAGGGCAGGCACTGTGCAATATGCTGGGGGTTTCAAGAACGGCTGTCTGGAAGGTGATAAACCAGTTAAAAGAAGAAGGCTATGTTATAGAGGCAGTCCAGAATAAAGGCTATCATATAACACAGTATCCTGATATTCTTACATCAAGCGAGATAATGAGTCAGCTTACCTGTGTGGATACAGGCAATACGACAGGGATTATCCGCGAAGTAGTATATTATGACGAGACAGATTCTACCAACAATGAAGCTAAGAGAGCGGCAGAGAGAGATAATGCAGCTGATGGAACACTTTATATAACAGAGAGCCAGACAGGTGGTCGGGGCAGACGCGGCAGGAATTGGGTTTCTCCTGCAGGAAGTGGGATATGGATGTCACTTCTTTTAAGACCGGATATTGCACCAGTCAATGCGTCAATGCTTACAATAGTGGCAGCCATGGCTGTGCAGGAGGCAATCCACAAGGTTCTTACAGAGGACGGACATGATGCAGAGTGCCGTATAAAGTGGCCTAATGATATAGTTCTTAATAAGAAGAAGGTATGTGGAATATTAACAGAGATGAGTGCTGAGATGGATTACATACATTATGTAGTTATTGGTATGGGAATTAATGTTAATACGACAGAATTTGATGATTCAATCAAGGCAACAGCTTCTTCTCTGTATCTTGAGACTGGCGACCATCTGAAAAGAAGCCGTATAGTAGCCGCATTTTCAGAGAGCTTTGCAAAGTACTATGATACATTTGTTAAGACACAGAATCTGGCTGGGCTTAAAGAAGACTATAATTCAATGCTTGTCAATAAGGGCGGCGACGTCAAGGCAATATATGCTGACAAGGAAATTGTTGGAAAAGCACTTGGAATCAATGATGAGGGCGAACTTATCATTAAGACAGACGAGGGCGAGAAGATTATCAGAACCGGAGAGGTTTCTGTGAGAGGATTATATGGATATGTTTGATGAAAATGTAGTTTTATGTGTATCTAATTCTTATGAGAAGAAATACTATTTTAACCCTGATTTTGATAAGCTTCCGGATGATGTAAAGAACGAGTTAAAGATTATGTGCGTTCTTTTCACAGAGGAAGTTGGTGGAATACTTGATATGGAATTCGATGAGGAAGGCAATCTTTTGTTCAAATCATCAGCAGACGAGGGCGATTTACTGTATGACGAGATAGCATGCGGTATGCTCGTCAAGAAGTATCAGTATGAGAAGAGAGAACTTCTTGAATCACTTGAGATGTTCTTCAAGGTATTCTTCTTAGGCATGGAGTAATTATGAGAATTGGAAATGTTGAGATAAAGAACAATATTGCATTGGCACCGATGGCAGGAGTAACAGACCTGCCATTTCGACTTTTATGCAAGGAGCAGGGCTGCGGGCTTATGTGTACCGAGATGGTCAGTGCCAAGGCTGTGCTGTATAACAATAAGAATACAGAAGACCTGATGAAGACAGTGCCAGAGGAGAGGCCGCTTGCATTGCAGCTTTTTGGTTCAGACCCGGATATCATGGCTGATATAGCGAAGAGACTTTCAGAAAGAGAGTTTGATATAATTGATGTCAATATGGGATGTCCTGTTCCAAAGGTAGTCAATAACGGCGAAGGTTCGGCACTTATGAAGGACCCTGTGCTTGTCGGAAGAATAGTCGAGAAGATGGCTGATGCACTTGATAAGCCGCTTACAATCAAGATAAGGGCAGGATTTGATGAGAATAGTATAAATGCGCCTGAGATAGCACATGTTATTGAGGAGTCAGGCGGGGCTGCCGTTGCAGTCCATGCAAGAACAAGGCAGCAGTATTATTCAGGACAAGCAGACTGGGATATAATAAGACAGGTCAAAGAAGCAGTATCGATTCCAGTTATTGGTAATGGCGATATTAAAAGCGGCGAAGATGCTGTTAATATGATGAAGCAGACAGGCTGTGACGGAATAATGATTGGAAGGGCCGCAAGGGGAAATCCATGGATATTCAGACAGGTTTCTGAATATATGAATAATGGTACAATAATTGCACCTCCGTCTGTTGAAGAAGTATGCCAGATGATTAAGAGGCATGCCAAAGGATTGTGTGAGATAAAAGGCGAGTTTACAGGAATCCGCGAGATGAGAAAACATTTTGCATGGTATACAGCAGGAATCAAGCACGCAGCGGCATTAAGAAATGAAGCTAACCAGGTTACTAATCTGGAACAGTTTGATGGGCTTGTGGATAGGATACTGGAAGGGTTACATTGACAGACAGGAACTGATAGTTTATAATATTGTGACGCTTGTGGGGTTTTATTCTCTAGTAGAGCAGAAGCATATTAGTGTAGCAGATATATAGAAAGGTGATAAGAACATGGCAGAGAAACAGTTTCTTACTAAAAAGGGGTATGACGAAAGAGTAGCAAGACTTGAGGAGCTTAAGGTTGTCAGAAGAAAGGAAGTTGCCCAGAAGTTAAAGGAAGCAAGAGAGCAGGGCGATTTATCAGAGAATGCTGAGTACGATGCAGCTAAGGACGAGCAGAGAGATATCGAAACAGAAATTGCAGAACTTGAAGCAATTCTTGCTAACTGTGAGGTTATTCAGGATAACGATAAGAATAAAGATGTAGTTAAGATGGAGAGCGTTGTTGTACTTCACGATGTAGAATTCGATGAGGATATCGAGTATACAATCGTTGGTTCATCAGAGGCAGACAGCCTTAATAACAAGATTTCTAATGAGTCACCACTTGGTGCAGCTCTTATTGGAAAGAAGAAGGGTGACACTGTTAAGGTAGAAGCACCTGTTGGAGAGATTGAATATACAGTTGTATCTGTAAAGAACGACTAATTTTCAGTAACATATAGAAAAGGAGATACTCATTCATGGGAGATAATAAATCTGCACAGCAGCCTGACGTTAACGAGCAGATTAAGGTTCGTATGGAAAAGTTAAAGAACCTTCAGGACGCAGGTAAGGATCCATTCCAGATAACAAAGTATGATGTAACACATCACACAGACGAAATAAGAGCTATCTATGAAGCACATGAGAAAGAACTTCTCGGTGACAGACCAGCAGTTAATACTGAAGGTTTAGATGAGCAGCAGGCAAGAGAAGCAGTTACTGCTGATTACAATGAGAGAAGAGCCATTATGGACGCTTCTCCAATTAATGTAAGCTTTGCCGGACGTATGATGTTCAAGAGAGTAATGGGAAAGGCATCTTTCTGTAACATTGCTGATCTTAAGGGCAGAATGCAGGCATATATTTCAAGAGATGCAATTGGCGAAGAAGCATATGCAGACTTTAAGAAGTCTGATATCGGTGATATCTTCGGTATCAAGGGATTTATCTTCAGAACTAAGACAGGAGAGATTTCAGTTCACGCTGAGGAGATTACTCTTCTTTCTAAGAGCTTACAGGTACTTCCAGAAAAGTTCCACGGAATCACAGATACTGATATGAGATACCGTCAGAGATATGTTGATTTAATAATGAATCCTGAGGTTAAGGAAACATTTGTAAAGAGATCAAAGATTATCAAGGAAATCAGAAAGTTCCTTGATGGCAGAGACTTCATGGAAGTTGAGACACCAACACTTGTATCTAATGCTGGTGGTGCTGCTGCAAGACCATTTGAGACTCATTACAACGCACTTGACGAGGACGTTAAGCTTCGTATTTCATTAGAGCTTTATCTTAAGAGACTTATCGTTGGTGGTCTTGAGAGAGTTTACGAAATCGGACGAGTATACCGTAATGAGGGTGTTGATACAAGACACAACCCTGAGTTCACACTTATGGAGCTTTACCAGGCATACACAGATTACGAAGGTATGATGGAACTTACTGAGAGTATGTTCAGACACCTTGCTGAGACTGTATGTGGTACAACTAAGATTACTTACAACGGCACTGAGATTGACCTTGGAAAGCCATTCAGAAGACTTACTATGAATGACGCAATTAAGGAATATGCTGGTGTTGATTTTGATACAATTAAGACTGATGAAGAAGCTAAGGCTCTTGCTAAGGAGAGAGGAATTGAGTTCGAGGAGCGTCATACTAAGGGCGACATCATCAACCTCTTCTTTGAGGAGTACTGCGAGGAGAATTTAATCCAGCCTACATTTATTATGGATCATCCTCTTGCAATATCTCCACTTACTAAGAAGAAGCCATCTGATCCAGAGAAGGTTGAGCGTTTCGAGCTTTTCATTAACACATGGGAAATGTGTAATGCGTACTCAGAGCTTAACGACCCAATCGACCAGAGAGAGCGTTTCGCACAGCAGGATAAGAACGCAGAGAACGGCGACGAGGAAGCACAGCACACAGATGAGGACTTCCTTAACGCACTTGCAGTAGGTATGCCACCAACAGGCGGTATCGGTTATGGTATCGACAGACTTGTTATGTTGCTTACAGATTCACCTGCGATTAGGGATGTGCTGCTCTTCCCGACAATGAAGTCTATTGATAAGTAGGAATGCAGGAAAATCAAGGGTTTCAGAGCTTGGATGTACTAAAATATATAGTTGGTCAAGGGGTTTTGACCAAGATTTGACCAATTTTTGGCATAGTCAAAAAAAGATTAGTACAGGTTAGTATAGATTGCTTAGTCTGAAAAATTAAAGATTGTATTACTTAGAGGACATTTTCTAAAGAAATTTAGAAGATGTCCTCTTTTTGCGTTATAGGAACAATTGAAATACCGAAAGGAGAATAGCATGGAACACACAAAGGCATATCAGGAATTTAAGAAGAATGGTAATACAAAGTTTGTAAGATATAGCGAAGGAGCAGAAATCCAGAAGGTATCCATGAAGGACGAGCAGGCAGTCGGAAAGATTGTCATTGAGAAAACTGACAAAGTAACCGGAAAGCCGATCGATGGTGTTGTATTTGAAGTAAGAGATAAGGACGGAAAGGTGCTTGACACACTCACTACTGACAAGAATGGTCATGCAGAGAGCAAGGAGCTTCCTATCTGTA
>OGUA01000005.1_pt1 | contig 211662 bp, 169 predicted proteins | sample 1573691 | NCBI WGS metagenome assembly OGUA01 (sample SAMEA2581925, study PRJEB24529) | metagenome | biome: Human gut stool | place: China | collected 2011 | reverse complement strand
CATGTAAGTGACTATATTTCAATAATTTCAAAGAACTATTTATCCACTTTTACGGAACAGTAGTGACGCCTCTATTATAGTAACTTTTTACACAAGATACAAATTAAATGTAGATTATTTTATAGAATTAGTGTAAGTTAGTGTATAACTGCCTTTGCAAAAATAAATAAAAATATCCTCCAGTTCATCACTTATTCAAGCATTAACGTATTTTCTTCAGAGCACAAGAAGCCGAAACTCAAGCACATCAACGAAAGCACGTGCTTGACTATTGTATGTTTCTCCAACCGAAAACGTATGTTTTCCGAAGCGAAAACCTATATCTTCCCTTGGGAGAACATAAGTTTCGGCCTTGGGAAACATAGAAAGCCGAAAGACATTTCTCTCATACCTCACCTGCGTCTTCACGAGAACGGCATCCTTTACATGCTTTATCTTTCCGCTCCTACATTTCCGTAGTTTCGTTTTTTTCCGTAATTTTACGCTCGATTTTACAGCATAACTTTATGAAATATAAATTATTAGTATTAGACCTTGACGGAACGCTTACCAACAAGCAGAAAAAAATTACCCCTCACACCAAGGAAACACTGCTCAAGATTCAGGAGCAAGGAGTGAAAATTGTACTGGCCTCGGGAAGACCTACGTACGGCATTGCCCCACTGGCCGAGCAACTGGAACTGCAAAAGTATGAAGGCTACATTCTGGCTTACAACGGTGGAGAAATCATCGACTGGAAAACCAAGGAGTTGATGTACAAGAACCTGCTCGACCATGATGTGCTTCCCTATCTTTACGAATGTGCCAAAAAGAACGATTTTGCCATTGTGACTTACGACGGGGAATACGTGCTGACCGAGAAACCGGACGATGAGTATGTACTCAAAGAGGCCTTGCTCAATGTCATGAAAATAAAGAAGGTAGACAATTTTCTGGATGCCGTGAAACATCCGATTGCCAAATGCCTGATTGTGGGCGAACCGACTCGCCTGGCCGAGCTGGAAAAAGAGATGTACGAACATCTGAAAGACCGCATGGGGGTTTTCCGCTCAGAGCCTTACTTCCTGGAACTGGTTCCCAAGGGCATCGACAAGGCCCAGTCGCTGGCCGTACTCCTGAAGGAAATCGGACTTACCCGTGAGGAAATGATTGCCATCGGTGACGGATTCAACGACCTGTCCATGATTCAATACGCCGGACTGGGTATCGCCATGGCCAATGCACAGGAGGTAGTAAAAGAAAACGCCGACTTCATCACTTTGTCCAATGAAGAAGACGGCGTGGCCTACGCGGCTGAGAAATTTATTCTGTCTTAGGCTTCCGGTCGAAGAACGGATTCTTGGATGATGCACTCACGGGTATGGCGTACACCTGGGTGCACCCATCCAGCCAGTCCAGCTGCTGGGCCGCCAGACCGGCCGAAAACATCACACGCGTATCTACCCGATGGTCGGCTGCTACCGAACAAGCCGAACCGATGGCAATTCCTACATCCACACTATTGATGGCACAGGGCACTCCTTTTTTGCGGTCTCCGCAATGCTCATATCCGCAATGTCCGCAATCCAACCCCTGCGGAAGCGAGCGCGTACCTATCAGCACCACACACTCTGCCTGGAGAATGTTATCCGCATCGCGCAGGAAAAACTTAAAACCATTGTCTTCGTACATCTGCTTCATCGTATCAGAAAGGATACGGATGTTGCTTTCCGTCACCATGGCCACTTCAATAATGTCTACCCCCTTTCCTTTGGGAGCTGTACGTGCCGCCGTCATCATTTGTTGCGCCACCTGCAACACTTGTTCATGGCGGCTGTCTCTTTCATTCAGTATCATATTCCATTAAAGTTAAAAACATACATGCAAAAAGGGTTATATCCGAGCTTTTGCCATAAGGCATCAGATGCTCTAAATATAACCCTTTCTCGATAAATCCGCTACGGATTTATTTCTTTTTTCCTTTTTTCAGGTCATTTTCATGAATGGCCTCTTCTACTTGATAAGCCGGAGCATGTTTTTTATGCATACCCTTCGGTTTTTTATTACCGGCAGCCCCCATAGTAAATACCTCCTTTCAATTCCTTAAAAAGGTCAATGTAAAAATGTGATTATTTAAGTATATCCAATTGTTTGAAACACTTAATCAATTTTTCAATAGCGAAGTCCACCTGTTCTTTGGTGTGAGTAGCCATCAATGCAAAACGCACCAGTGTATCCTGAGGAGCACAAGCTGGAGGAATTACCGGATTGATAAACACTCCTTCGTCGAAGGCCAGCTTGGTTACTTCGAAAGTCTTGTCTGTGTCGCGTACGTACAGAGGGATAATCGGACTTTCTGTTTCACCGATTTCAAAGCCTGACTCACGGAAACGCTTCAGAGAGTAGTTGGTGATTTCCCACAAACGTTCCTGACGTTCCGGTTCTGTTTTGAAAATATGGATAGCTTCTCTTGCTGCAGCCGTAGCAGCCGGTGTGTTACTTGCCTGGAATATATAAGAGCGGGCATTGTGGCGCAACCAGTTGATTACGTCCTTGTCACCTGCCACAAAACCACCGATAGAAGCGAGTGATTTACTGAATGTACCCATAATCAGGTCGATGTCTTCCGTTACGCCGAAATGGTCGCACACGCCTCGTCCCTGTCTTCCGAACACACCCAGACCATGTGCTTCGTCCACGTAGATGCTGGCATTGTATTTCTTCTTCAGGCGAACGATTTCCGGCAAGTTAGCCAAATCACCTTCCATAGAGAACACGCTATCCACCACAATCAGTTTGATGGCATCCGGTTCACACTTCTGGAGCTCTTTTTCCAGGGCATCCATGTCGTTGTGTTTATACTTCAGCTGGGTAGCAAAAGAAAGACGACGTCCGTCCACGATAGAAGCATGGTCACGGTCATCACAAATGATGTAATCGCCACGTCCGGCCAACTGAGGAATCACACCTTCATTAACCGTAAATCCGGTAGAGAAGCACAATGCTTCATCTTTACCGACGAACTCTGCAAGTTCTTTTTCAAGTTCCACATGAATATCCAGCGTTCCATTCAACAGACGAGAACCCGCGCATCCTGTACCATATTTACGAGTAGCAGCAATAGCCGCGTCGATGATTCTCTGATCATGAGTCAGACCCATATAGGAATTTGAGCCGAACATCAATACTTTCTTTCCGTCCATCATTACCTCTGTATCCTGGGCACTGTCTATTTCACGAAAGTACGGATAGACACCTCTTTCCATGTACATCTGAGGTACTCTGAATTTACTTAATTTTTCTTGTAATAATCCCATATTCTAATATCTGGTAAGCATCCCAGCTTACATTAAACTTCATTACTTGTGCAACCGTTTCGTTACATCATTTTCATTAAGAACGTGCAAAGATACAAAAAACTCAAAAATCTGATACGAATCCCTGAAAAAAATAACAAGAGTATCAATTATAGGGGCAATTTGCCCTAAACTATGAAAGATAATATTATTTTTGTACTCCCAAATTTTAAGGAAACAGGTTTATGGAGACAAAAAAGCGAATCACCTTTGTGGTAAACCCCATATCCGGCACTCACGGAAAGGAATTCATCCTACGACTTATTGAAAAAGAACTGGACCATTCTATATATGACTATTCTATCCAGAAAACGGAATATGCAGGTCATGCTTCCGAGATAGCCGCACAAGCCGCCGCTGAACATACGGACATTGTAGTGGCCATCGGCGGAGACGGTACCATCAATGAGATAGGACGGGCGCTTATCCATACCAATACTGCGATGGGAATTATTCCATGCGGATCGGGCAACGGACTGGCACGTCATCTTCATATCCCTATGGAACCAAAGGGAGCCATCAATGTACTCAATGCCGGAAATGTGAAGACAATAGACTACGGTATCATTGACAATCACCCCTTCTTCTGTACATGCGGAGTGGGATTCGATGCCTTCGTGAGCCTGAAATTTGCCGATTCCGGGAAAAGAGGTCTGCTGACCTATCTGGAAAATACACTGCACGAAAGTCTGACGTATGAACCGGAAACGTACGAAATAGAGAACTCTATGGGTACCGTCCGCTACAAAGCATTCCTGATAGCCTGTGCCAATGCATCGCAATATGGCAACAATGCCTACATCGCCCCGCAAGCCTCGCTGACCGACGGTATGATGGATATCACGGTACTGGAGCCGTTTACTGTGCTGGATGTGCCTTCTCTTTCTTTCCAGTTGTTCAACCGGACACTCGACCAGAACAGCCGTATTAAAACGATGAAGGACAAGAGCATCATCATACACCGTGCGCAGGAGGGAGTGCTCCATTTTGACGGAGACCCGATGATGGGCGGAAAAGACCTGAAGGTGGAAATCATTCACCAAGGGCTACACGTCATCGCACCGATACGTCCCAAGCAAATGCCTTCTCCCCCGCTGAACATTCTCCAGCACTTTACCGACTTTATCGGCCGACGTCCCATCACTTCGGCCATTGCCCAGAAACACAAGCAACTCCTGATGCTGAACCATCACATCCTGAGACGCTTGTCGAAGAAATAATCATTTCATCTTACAAGGCCAGATAGAAATCTCTGGCCAGTTCACTAAACTCCGGTGTATAGACATGACGTTCCGTCTCGATGGAAAGGTGCGTGATTTCCGTCTGTGCACAAGGATGCTTCACGAACGCCATCAGCACACGCTTGGCGGGCAATTCCTGACGGGGATGTACCCAGGTCTGGCGTGAAAGATGCAAGCCTTTTCCGAGGGCTAAGGCCACAAAATCGGCCGAGGCCGTAGCCGGAAGCACCACCGAAAAGCTACCTTTTTCTGACAACAAAACCGATACTTTCGACAACAAGGCGTCAAAGTCCAGTTCATCGGTATGCCGTGCCATGTTCCTCTGCGCCTGAGGGCATTTCACGGACTCCACAAAGTACGGAGGATTCGACACGATGGCGTCAAAACATCCGTTCCATTCTTCCGGTGCCTTCCGGATATCAAGCCGTTCCACCTCCATCCGGTCAGACCAGGGCGTACGGGCCACGTTTTCACGAGCCTGCTCCACGGCCGCTTCGTCAATATCGACGGCGGTTACAAAGGCATCCGGATTCCGCTGGGCCAGCATCAGAGCAATCAGTCCGCTTCCGGTACCAATGTCAAGCATCCTCCCTGCCCCGTCCACTTGCGCCCATGCGCCGACCAGCACCCCGTCAGTGCCGACCTTCATGGCACACTTATCATGAAAAACTACAAATTGCTTGAATTGAAAATATGGATTTGGCATAACTTCCTTCTAAAATTTTACGCCAAAATTAGTGAAATCTACCCAGAAAACGCTTCAGCCTGCCATTATTTTACATAATAAAAGAGGTATTTGACATAAATAGTTTCCAAATTACATGCGGAATGATTAACTTTGTGCCGTTTTTGAGTAATAAAAAAGCTTCTTAATTCAGAAGAGAAAACAAGTATGGTAAAAAAGACAAAAAACAACGAGATTCTGGTAAGTGCAGAAGGTAATGACATTCCGATGATGGCAGAAATTGAAACGCTTCCGGTGGACAATGCAACGGATGACCTCACGGGAGAACTGCCCGTCATGCCCCTGCGCAACCTTATGATATTTCCCTCTATTGTCATGCCCGTCAGCGTAGGCCGGCAACCCACATTGAAATTAGTCAACCAGGCACTTCAGAGCAAAGAGCCTATCATCATTACCACGCAGAAGGTGAGTGAGGTAGACTCGCCCAAGCAGAAGGATTTGTTCCCCATTGCGGTAATCGGTAAGGTGCTCCGGGTGTTTGAGATGCCGGGAGGAACCATTACGGCCATCCTTCAGGCTACGGGTCCGAAGGTGCAACTGGAGGAAATCACTTCTACCCGTCCCTTCCTGAAGGGTAAGGTTTCAGTGATTGAAGAGGACATGAAGGACGAGAAATCCGATGAATTCAAGACACTGATTGACACTTGCAAGGAGTTGAGTGCCAAGGTAATTGAACTGTCCGATGAAATTTCGCCCGATACTTCTTTCGCCTTGAAGAACCTGGATAACAACGAGGTGCTGGTCAACTTTATTTCCGGCAATTTCCCCTTCCCTATCAACGAGAAGTACGAATTGCTTCAAACGAACAACCTGAAAGACCGATTGTACCGCCTTATCCAGTTGCTGAACAAATACATCCAGCTGGCCACCCTGAAACAGAGCATCCAGATGCGTACGCGCGAGGAACTCGACCGCCAGCAACGTGAGTACTTCCTCCAGCAACAAATCAAGAACATTCAAGATGAGCTGGGCAACGGACAGGATGACGAGATTGACGAACTGCGCAAGAAGGGAGAAAAGAAACGCTGGAAACCGGAAGTAAAAGAGACTTTCGAGCGTGAGCTGTCCAAACTGGAACGTATCAACCCGCAATCGCCCGACTATAACGTGCAACTGACTTATCTTCAGACATTGCTCTCACTTCCGTGGGGTGTGTATACACAGGATGTCATCGACATTCCGAATGCCAAGAAGATACTCGACAAGGAGCACTACGGACTGGAGAAGGTGAAAGAACGTATTCTGGAGCATCTGGCCGTACTGAAGCTGAAAGGTGACCTGAAGTCGCCGATTATCTGTCTCTACGGCCCTCCGGGAGTAGGAAAGACTTCTCTGGGACGTTCCATCGCCACGGCCCTGAAACGGAAATACGTACGTATGTCGCTGGGTGGCGTGCACGATGAAGCCGAAATCCGCGGTCACCGCAAGACGTACATCGGTGCCATGCCGGGACGTATCATCAAGAGCCTGATCAAAGCGGAAACGTCTAATCCGGTCATCATTCTGGATGAGATTGATAAGTTGAGCAGCGATAGCCATGGTGACCCAAGCTCAGCCATGCTGGAAGTGCTCGACCCGGAACAGAACAACACGTTCCACGACAATTACGTTGACATTGACTACGACTTGTCGAACATCATGTTCATCGCTACGGCCAACAACCTAGGCACCATCCCATCTCCGTTGCTCGACCGTATGGAGCTGATTGAAGTGAGCGGTTACATCACCGAAGAGAAGATTGAAATCGCCCGCCGTCACCTCATCCCGAAAGAGATGGAGAAGAACGGCCTGAAGAAGGAACACGTAAAGTTCAGCAAGGCGGCCACTGAATACATCATCGAGAACTATACCCGTGAAAGCGGTGTGCGTGAGCTGGAAAAGAAAATCAGCAAGGTGATGCGTAAAATCGCACTGGAAATTGCCAGCGATGAGTTTACCGGCACACATGAGCTGAAGCCGAAAGATATTGAAAAGTTCCTCGGCGCACAAGAATATTCCCGCGACAAATACCAGGGCAACGAATATGCCGGCGTAGTGACGGGACTGGCCTGGACGGCCGTAGGCGGTGAGATTCTGTTCGTAGAAACCAGCCTGAGCCGTGGTAAGGGACAACTGACCCTGACCGGCAACCTGGGCTCGGTAATGAAGGAATCGGCCATGCTGGCACTGGAGTACCTGAAAGCACATAGCCACCTGCTGGATTTGCCCGAAGGTATCTTCGACAACTGGAACATCCATATCCACGTGCCGGAAGGAGCTATTCCGAAAGACGGACCTTCTGCCGGTATCACCATGGTTACTTCATTGGCTTCTGCGCTTACCCAGCGCAAGGTGAAAGCCAACCTGGCCATGACAGGTGAAATCACCCTTCGTGGAAAGGTGCTTCCCGTAGGCGGTATCCGGGAGAAAATCCTGGCGGCCAAACGTGCCGGCATCAAGGACATCATCCTGTGCGAGGAAAACCGCAAGGACATCAATGAAATCCAGCCGATGTACCTCACCGGAATGACTTTCCACTACGTGAAGGACATCAAGGAGGTGCTCCGCCTGGCGCTGACCGATGAGAAAGTGGCCGATGCCATCGACTTTACCATCAAAGAAGATAAAAACAAAGAAAACCCTGCACAATGAAATTTGAATTACAATATACGGACCCCAAATCGAATGCCCGTGCCGGTCTGATTACAACAGACCACGGGCAGATTGAGACCCCTATCTTCATGCCGGTGGGCACACTGGGTACGGTGAAAGGCGTGCATCTTCACGAACTGAAGAACGACATCAAGGCTCAGATTATCCTGGGAAACACGTACCACCTCTACCTGCGCCCCGGACTGGACATCATCGAGGGGGCTGGTGGACTCCATAAGTTCAACGGATTCGACCGTCCGATGCTGACCGATAGCGGCGGCTTCCAGGTATTCTCTCTTTCCGGCATCCGCAAGTTGCGCGAAGAGGGCGTGGAATTCCGCTCGCACATCGACGGCTCGAAGCACTTGTTCACTCCCGAACGGGTGATGGACATCGAGCGTACCATCGGTGCCGACATCATGATGGCCTTCGACGAGTGCGCTCCCGGTACTTCCGACTACAACTATGCCAAGAAGTCCATGGAGCTGACTCACCGCTGGTTGGACAGATGTTGTGCCCGCTTCAACGAAACGGATCCCAAGTACGGCTACAACCAGTCGCTCTTCCCCATCGTGCAGGGATGCGTATATCCCGACTTGCGCCGCCAGTCGGCCGAATACATCGCCTCGAAGAATGCCGACGGTAACGCCATCGGCGGACTGGCCGTGGGTGAGCCTACCGAGAAGATGTACGAGATGATTGAGGTGGTCAACGAGGTTCTGCCTAAGGACAAACCCCGCTACCTGATGGGTGTAGGTACTCCGGTCAACATCCTGGAAGGCATCGAACGCGGTGTGGATATGTTCGATTGTGTGATGCCAACCCGTAACGGACGAAACGGCATGCTCTTTACCAAAGACGGTATCATGAACATGCGCAACAAGAAATGGGAGAACGACTACTCGCCCATTGAAGCTGACGGAGCATCTTACGTAGACACGATGTACAGCCGTGCCTACCTGCGCCACCTGTTCCACGCACAGGAGCTGCTGGCCATGCAGATTGCCTCCATCCACAACCTGGCCTTCTACCTCTGGCTCGTAGGTGAAGCCCGCAAGCACATCATCGCCGGCGACTTCTCTACCTGGAAACCGGCCATGGTGAAACGTTTATCTACCCGATTGTAATTGTAGTTTACGACGATAAATATGAAACACAATGTGTTCCAGTTGTTCCGTTCCTACCTGCAAGCCGGAAAGGAACAACTGAAAAATTTAAAAGGAAACCCGTTCAAGAAGAAATGGCTGAAACGGCTGGACAGGTACATCATCGTGAAGTTCCTGGGCACCTACTTTTTTGCCATCGCCCTGATTATCTCCATCGCCGTGGTGTTCGACATCAATGAAAACATTGACGACTTCATCAACAACAAGGCGCCCATCAGTGCCATTGTCTTCGACTATTACCTGAACTTCATTCCTTATTACACGAACCTCTTCAGTCCGTTGTTCGTATTCATTGCCGTGATTTTCTTCACGTCGAAGCTGGCAGAGAACTCCGAAATCATCGCCATGTTCTCCACCGGAATGAGCTTCAAGCGCCTGATGGTGCCCTACATGATTTCGGCCGCTATCATTGCACTGGTCACCTACGTGCTGAGTACCGAGGTGATTCCTACCGGAAGCGTCACCCGACTGAAGTTTGAGCAAGTGTACAAGAACAAGAAGCGGGCTGACTACGTGCGCAATATCCAGCTGGAGGTAGATACGGGTGTAATTGCCTACATGGAGCGCTACGAGGACTACAACAAGACGGCTTACCGCTTCTCGCTCGACAAGTTTGAAGACCACAAGCTAGTATCACACCTCACGGCCCGCCGCATTACGTACGACACTACCACCGTGCACCGCTGGATTATCAAGGACTACATGATTCGTGAGATGAAGGGCATGCGTGAGGCTATCACCCGAGGAGAGCGTATGGACTCCATCATCAACATGGAGCCGCAGGACTTCCTCATCACGCGCGGCCAGCAGGAAACGATGACCAGTCCCCAGCTACGGGAGTACATCGACAAGCAGAAGCAACGAGGCTTCGCCAACATCAAGGTGTTCGAAGTGGAATACTACCGGCGCATCGCCACCTCGTTTGCAGCCTTCATCCTGACGGTCATCGGGCTCTCGCTTTCGTCACAAAAACGAAAAGGAGGTATGGGACTTCACTTGGGAATCGGTATCGGACTGAGTTTCTCCTACATCCTGTTCCAGACCATCTCGTCCACCTTCGCCATCAACGGAAACGCGCATCCGAATCTGGCCGTGTGGATTCCGAACATTCTATATCTGTTTATCGCGATTTATCTCTACCGCAAGGCACCGAAATAAAAAGAAAATCTCCTCACAAATCACCATGATGCATGGATTTGTGAGGAGATTCTGTATTATAACGATTCAATCGCTTCTATTGAATGAAATTATTTACCTGACTCTGCGGATTAAGAGGAGTCTGATCCGATAAGACCAACGTTTTAATCATGTGCTTTGTTCCTTGTTTATATTTCTGAAAATGCTCCGACGCAATATGTGATTTATAAGCCTGCTCACTTGCATAGGTTTCAAGAATCGTAACCTTACACGGATTTTCCTTTTCGGCAACGGCATACATGGTCAATACAGAGATTCTCTTTCTAGTAGAGTTCCATGCACGTAATAAATGAACTCTATCCCTAATGGGAAAAATCGAATATATCGCAAAGATACGAATAAAAAGCTAATCCCGTTGCTTTCATCCTACTATTCAACGGATTAAGAGATATGATTTTCTCAATCTATTATAGTTTCCGGCACATTTCTAAAACCAAAAATCTATCCTCAAAAACACAAGTGCATTTGAAAACAAACGCAAAGGCGTTTAAAGAAAAACTCCTTTGCGTTTTGAGCAAAACGTCAAGGCGTTTCATCCAAAACACAAAGGAGTCTTTTCAGGGTATCAAAAGTCTACAAACCACTCGTCTCAGACGGGCAGTCTGTACACCTTATTATATATTAGTAACCCAGTTCTTTTTCAAGAGCGTTGTATTTTTCCTTGTCAAGCTTCCAGTAGATGTTCAGCAAGTACTGGCCCCACAACTGACGGTTGTCTGGTTTAGCTTCTTTTGCTTTTTCATAGAAAGGAAGTGCTTTTTCGTACAGTTCCTTAATCTTAGCTTCGTTAGCTGCATACTTCGGATCGTCCATAGAAAGCTTAGAGTTTTCTTCTACGATTTCCTGAGCCGGGAAGAATGAGCAGTCACCAATCTTAGAATAAGCTTCAGCTACGAAATCCTTACCTTCTGCAATAATCTGGTTGAATGTAGCGATCGCACCTTCGTAGTCTTTCTTTTCATACTGAAGTACACCCTTCACGTACATGAAGTACGGAGTAGAATTCTTAGCCAATACGGCATCCATCTGAGCCAGACCTTCGTCAATCTTACCTTTCTGAATGTAATAGTCCATCAGGTTACCGATGAAGTATTCCTGTGACGGGAATTTTTCTACACCTTCCTGGATAGTAGTCAACCATTTTGCCGAATCAGGAGTTTCACCTTTTCCGTAAGCTTCTGCCAAGCACATCAGTGAACGGTAACCTTCTTCTTTGTGTTCCTTACCGATAGTAGCGTATTTAATTACGGCTGCATTGTCTTTCAATGAATTAGCGGCAAGAGCAGCATAGTTGGCAATCAACGGAGTCAGCGTGTCGTTCTTCACAGCATCTTCGTCAGCGAACAACGGGTTCTGCGGAGCATCTACATACAGACCGAAGAATTTCAATGCGTTGGCATAGTTACCTGCATTGTAAGCGTCAGAACCGGCGTTAGTCAACTGAGGACGTACAGTAACCAGAGCCTTAGCCAGTTTCTTTCTCAGTTTCGGTTTTTTCAGTTCACCGCTCTTTACCTTAGCCTGTTCTACTTCGTCACACTTTGTGTAATATTCGAACATTTTAGCCAAGCTGTTATACAATTTAGCGGTATCAGCCTGACCACCCGGCAAATACAATTTCATGTTTTCATCGTCATAGATAGACTTCTGGAAATCACCAGCCAGCTTCCATGTTTCAGGATCATTGGCAGTAGAAGGATCTGTCAAAGCAGGTTCGATGATTTGTGCTGCCTTCACAGGATCGCTCTTGGCAGATTTAGCTTCCTTTACCACGCTTTCCTGAGCAGAAACAGCGCATGCGGTAAAGAACAAAGCAGCTGAGAATAATACTTTTTTCATAAGGTTTAAATTTAGTAATACAAATATTCAAGTTAGTTTTTGTCCGGATTATTCATTCGGTTCGTCCGTAGCGGGCTGAATGGTTTCTCCGTCGGCGGGCTGGATGTCCGTTGCCGGAGTTGCTTCGTCCTGCACTTCCTCTTCTTCGTTTTCAGAAGCTACCTTACATACGGAACCAATCTGGTCGTTGCGCTTTTCAAGGTCAATCAGGCGCACACCCTGTGTAGCACGTCCCATGATGCGCACATCGGCTACCTTCAAACGGATAGTGATACCCGACTTGTTGATAATCATCAGGTCGTTTTCATCGGTTACAGACTTGATAGCTACCAAGCTTCCGGTCTTATCCGTAATGTTCAGTGTCTTCACACCCTTTCCACCACGGTTAGTCTTACGGTAGTCTTCAATGTCCGAACGCTTACCGTAACCGTTTTCAGATACCACCATGATGGTTTCTGTTTCAGGGTCTTTGATACAAATCATTCCGATTACTTCATCCTGACCGTCCTCATCGAGTGTGATACCGCGTACACCGGTAGCCGTACGTCCCATTTCACGCACCGCGCTTTCATGGAAACGGATGGCACGACCGTTACGGTTGGCAATCACGATTTCATTGTTTCCGTTGGTCATACGTACTTCAATCACACGATCGTCTTCGCGGATGGTGATGGCGTTCACACCATTCTGACGCGGACGAGAATACTGTTCGAGCAACGTCTTCTTGATGACACCGTTCTTCGTACAGAAGAGTACATAGTGACTATTGATGAATTCCGTGTCGTTCAGATTCTTCACACGCAGGTAAGCCGTTACCACATCGTCTGCCTCAATGTTCAGCAGGTTCTGGATGGCACGTCCCTTCGAAGTCTTGTTGCCTTCCGGAATTTCATATACCTTGAGCCAGTAGCACTTACCCTTCTGCGTGAAGAACAGAAGCGTGTTGTGCATAGTAGCCGGATAGATATGTTCGATGAAGTCTTCATTACGGGTTTCACTTCCCTTCGAGCCTACGCCGCCACGGTTCTGCGCACGGAACTCAGAAAGCGGTGTACGCTTGATGTATCCCATGTGCGAGATAGTGATGACCATTTCGTCATCGGCATAGAAATCTTCCGGATTGAACTCTTCCGAAGCATATACGATTTCCGAACGACGGTTGTCGCCGTATTTTTCTTTCACTTCAAGCAACTCGTCCTTGATGACCTTCTTGCAGAGTTCCTCGTTGCTCAGAATTTCTTCGAAGTAAGCGATTTGCTTCATCAGGTCTTCGTATTCGGCATGGAGCTGATCCTGCATCAGGCCGGTAAGCTGGCGCAAGCGCATTTCTACGATAGCACGTGCCTGGATTTCGCTCAGGTTGAAGCGGGCCATCAAGTTCGTGATAGCTTCGTTTGGAGTCTTGGCGGCACGGATAATGCGGATTACCTCGTCAATATTGTCTGAAGCGATAATCAATCCTTCCAGAATGTGCGCACGTTCTTTGGCCTTGCGCAAATCGTAACGTGTACGGCGGATTACCACCTCGTGACGGTGTTCCACGAAATATTTGATCAGTTCCTTCAGGTTGAGCAGACGCGGACGGCCATGAACCAGGGCCACGTTGTTCACACCGAAAGAAGTCTGAAGCATGGTCATCTTGTAAAGCTTGTTGAGCACTACGCTGGCGTTGGCGTCACGCTTGATGTCGATGACGATACGCATACCTTCGCGGTCGGTTTCGTCGTTCACATTTGAAATGCCTTCGATTTTCTTGTCGTTTGACAAATCAGCAATGCTCTTGATCAACTCAGCCTTGTTCACACCGTACGGAATCTCAGTCACAACAATCTTGTCGTGTGTAGGATGCGATTCGATTTCGGCCTTGGCACGCATTACCACACGTCCGCGTCCGGTTTCGTAGGCATCGCGCACACCGCTGATACCATAAATATATCCTCCGGTCGGGAAGTCAGGCGCCTTAATGTACTGCATCAAGCCGTCTACGTCGATTTCATTGTTATCGATGTATGCCACGCAAGCGTCAATGACTTCACGCAGGTTGTGTGTAGGCATATTGGTAGCCATACCTACGGCGATACCCGAAGCACCGTTCACCAGCAGGTTCGGGATGCGGGTCGGCATAACGGTAGGTTCCTGCAACGTATCGTCAAAGTTGTTGGTAAAGTCTACGGTCTCCTTGTAAAGGTCCTGCATCATCTCCTCACCAATCTTCTTCAGACGAGCCTCCGTATATCGCATGGCAGCAGCACTATCTCCGTCGATAGAACCGAAGTTACCCTGACCGTCGACCAGCGGATAGCGCATCGCCCAGTCCTGTGCCATACGCACCAGGGCACCATATACAGACGAGTCGCCGTGAGGGTGATACTTACCCAATACTTCACCTACGATTCTGGCTGCTTTTTTATACGGTTTGTCGGATGTATTTCCCAGTTCCATCATTCCGTAAAGGATACGGCGGTGAACGGGCTTGAATCCGTCTCTTACATCAGGGAGGGCGCGTGCCACGATTACTGACATGGAGTAATCAATGTACGACGACTTCATTTCCTCTTCGATGTTGATTTTTATAATTCTGTCTTGTTCTTGCATTTAATACATTAATTAATTATACTTCCTTTCAAGGCTTGTGAAAAACCATGCTAAAGTACGACTTTTAGCGGATATACAAAAACTTTTCCACCAAAAAATACGTATAAGACTGCATTTGGAGATACTTACAGGAAATGTGGCACGCATTTTGTTAAATAGAAAGAAAGACTTGATGAAGAGTCTTTATAATAATGTATATTTGCAAGCCTATTTTGAATATAAACGATTGGAGAAGATATGAATTTGATGAGCAACGAATTTACACAACAAGTGTCCGATATCGTCGTTTACGGGAAAGAGGAGGCCAACCGCCTTCAGAACGACCATATCGAACCGGAACATCTGCTATTGGGCATCTTGCGCGATGGAGAGTGTAAAGCCGCCGAAATATTGAAATCGTTCTACCTGGACTTGAAAGGTATCAAGAACGAACTGGAAATACAATTACGGGAGAAATCCATACAGGAAAACTATTCACAAGACATCACATTCAGCGAGGAGGCATCCAAGATACTGACACTAAGCAAGCTGGAAGCCAAGCTGATGAATAACGAGAAAGTAGACACCCCTCATATTTTATTAGCCATTATGAGAGACAACCAGAATAACGCATATAAGATATTGGATAAGAACGACGTAACTTACGAAAAAATAATAGACCGTCTGAAGCAGGAGGAAGCTCCTTTTGACGGACTGGATTTCAATGACGACGAAGAAGAGGAAGGTATCGGACGCCGCGGAAACGCAGACAAGAGCAACGATGGCTTCGGCTCTTCCGCTAACCGCCAGACCACGCAGACCGAACAGAAACAAGCAGAGGGAGGCACCCCCTACCTCGACAATTACGGCATCGACCTGACCAAGGCAGCCGAAGGTGGAAAACTCGACCCCGTGGTAGGCCGTGAGAAAGAAATTGAGCGTATCGCACAGATTCTGAGCCGCCGCAAGAAGAACAATCCGATTCTGATTGGTGAGCCGGGCGTGGGAAAATCGGCCATCGCCGAAGGTCTGGCACTCCGCATCGTGGAGAAGCGAGTTTCGCGTGCCTTGTTCGGCAAGCGCATCGTTTCGCTCGACATGACGGCGGTAGTAGCTGGAACCAAATATCGAGGACAATTTGAAGAACGCATTCGTGCCATTCTGACAGAAGTAAAGAAACATCCTGATGTCATTCTGTTCATTGATGAGATACATACCATCGTGGGAGCCGGCTCGGCAGCTGGTTCCATGGATGCGGCCAACATGTTGAAGCCGGCACTGGCACGTGGAGAAATCCAATGCATCGGAGCCACCACCCTCGATGAGTACCGCAAGAATATCGAAAAAGACGGGGCACTGGAACGCCGCTTCCAAAAGGTGCTGGTGGAACCGACCTCACCGGAAGAGACTTTGCAGATTCTCCGGAACATCAAGGATAAATACGAGGAGCATCATAACGTGACTTACACGGACGAGGCGCTGGAGGCTTGCGTACGCCTGACCGACCGTTATGTGACCGACCGCTACTTCCCCGACAAGGCCATCGATGCCATGGACGAAGCGGGTTCTCGCATCCACCTCACCCACATCTCCGTACCTCGGGAAATTGAGGAGCAGGAACGATTGATTGAGGAAGCGCAACAGCATAAGAATGAAGCTATTCGTTTGCAGAACTTCGAGTTGGCCGCCAGCTTCCGTGACCGTGAGAACCAGTACACGGAACAATTGGAACGTCTGAAAAATGAATGGAAAGAGAAGTTGAAGGACAACCGGGAAACGGTGGATGCACCGCAGATAGAAGAAGTGGTTTCCATGATTTCGGGTGTACCCGTGCAACGCATGGCGCAAGCGGAAGGCGTACGGTTGAAGGGGATGAAACAGGCATTGCTCTCGAAGGTCATCGGACAAGACAAAGCGGTAGAGACACTGGTAAGAAGTATCCAGCGGAGCCGTGTAGGACTGAAGGACCCGAACAAGCCTATCGGTACGTTCCTTTTCTTAGGACCGACAGGTGTAGGAAAGACGCACCTGGCAAAAGAGCTGGCCAAGAACATGTTCGGCACCACCGATGCCATTATCCGTATCGACATGAGCGAATACATGGAGAAATTCACCGTGTCACGTCTGGTTGGAGCTCCTCCGGGATACGTGGGCTACGAAGAAGGCGGACAACTGACAGAGAAGGTGCGCCGTCATCCCTACTCTATCGTACTGCTGGATGAAATCGAGAAGGCTCATTCCGACGTGTTCAACATGTTGTTGCAGGTGATGGACGAAGGCCGGTTGACGGATAGCCTGGGACGGACCGTGGATTTCAAGAATACCATTATCATCATGACGTCCAACATCGGTACGCGCCAGCTGAAGGAATTCGGCAAGGGCATCGGCTTCACGGCACAGACCGGAGAAAACGAAAAAGAGCATGCCAACAGCGTGATTCGCAAGGCCTTGAACAAATCGTTTGCTCCTGAGTTCATCAACCGTCTGGATGAAATCGTGACCTTCGACCAGTTGGATATTGCTTCACTGGAGAAAATCATCGACATCGAGCTGGCGGGACTCTACAAGCGTATCGAAGGTTGTGGTTACCATCTCCTGCTCGACCAAGAAGCTAAGCGTTTCGTGGCAGAAAAGGGCTACGACGTACAGTTCGGTGCCCGCCCGTTGAAACGTTCTATCCAGAACCATCTGGAAGACGGACTAGCAGAGCTGATTATCAACGAAGAACCGCAGGCGGGCGATACCTTGCATGTGTACATGAACGTCCAAGGTGACGGAGTGGAAGTGAAAGTAGAAAAAGCATAACGGAATTCTGACAGAATTTCGGCATACAGACAAAATGTCAGGTACAAACGTATCTGGCATTTTTTTTGTGTAAGGACTGGAAAAAATTTTATTCGAACAATCATAAAAAACAAAGAGATATGCAAAAAGGTAATATCGGGGTTACAACAGAAAACATATTCCCCATCATAAAGAAGTTCTTGTATAGCGACCATGAAATTTTCCTCCGTGAATTGGTTTCCAATGCGGTGGATGCAACTCAGAAATTGAAGACGCTGGCCGCTACGGGCGATTTTAAAGGTGAGCTGGGCGATTTGACGGTACGTGTAAAGGTGGACAAGGAAAACGGTACCATCACCATCAGCGACCGTGGTCTGGGTATGACGGCCGAAGAAATTGACAAGTACATCAACCAGATTGCCTTCTCAGGAGCAAATGACTTCCTGGAAAAATACAAGGACGATGCCAATGCCATCATCGGTCACTTCGGTCTGGGATTCTACTCAGCCTTCATGGTAGCCAAGACGGTAGACATCGTAACTCTTTCTTATAAGGAAGGTGCCAAGGCTGTAAAATGGAGCTGCGATGGAAGTCCTGAGTTTACCCTTGAAGAAGCAGAACGTAGCGACCGTGGAACCGACATCATCCTGCACGTGGATGAAGATTGCAAGGAATTCCTGGAAGAATCTCGCTTGCAAGGCTTGCTCACCAAGTATTGTCACTTCCTGGCCGTACCGGTAGCCTTTGGCAAAAAGAAAGAATGGAAAGACGGCAAGCAGGTAGAAACGGAAGAAGACAACCTGATTAACGACACTTGTCCTATCTGGACCAAGAAACCGTCGGACCTGAAGGAAGAGGATTACAAGAAATTCTACCGCGACCTGTATCCGATGGCCGACGAACCGTTGTTCTGGATTCACCTGAATGTAGACTATCCGTTCAACCTGACCGGTGTGCTCTACTTCCCGAAAATCAAGAGCAACATCGATTTGCAACGTAACAAGATTCAGTTGTATTGCAATCAGGTATACGTGACCGACTCAGTAGAAGGTATCGTACCCGACTTCCTGACCCTGCTTCACGGTGTCATCGATTCTCCGGACATTCCGTTGAACGTATCTCGTTCTTACTTGCAGAGCGATTCGAACGTGAAGAAGATTTCTACTTACATCACGAAGAAGGTATCCGACCGCTTACAATCTATCTTCAAGAACGACCGTAAGGAATTTGAAGAGAAATGGGACGACCTGAAGATTTTCATCAACTACGGTATGCTGACTCAGGAAGATTTCTATGAAAAGGCTTCCAAGTTTGCTTTGTTCAAGGATACAGACAACAAGTATTACACCTTCGAAGAATACCAGACATTGATTAAGGATAATCAGACCGACAAGAACGGTAGCCTGATTTACCTCTACGCCAACAACCTGGACGAACAGTACACTTACATCGATGCGGCCAAGAACAAAGGCTACAACGTATTGCTCATGGACGGCCAGCTGGACGTACCGATGATCAACATGCTGGAACAGAAGTTCGAAAAGAGTCACTTCACCCGTGTGGATAGCGACATCGTAGACCGCCTGATTGTGAAGGAAGACCAAAAGGGCGAAGAACTTCCTCACGACAAGCAGGAAGTGCTCAGTTCTCTGTTCAAGGGACAGATGCCGAAGGTAAAGAAAACGGAATTCCACGTAGAAGCACACGCACTGGGCGAAAACAATGCGCCGATTGTCATCACACAGGCCGAATACATGCGCCGTATGAAAGACATGGCCAGCATCCAGCCGGGTATGAGTTTCTATGGTGAAATGCCCGACATGTTCAATCTGGTATTAAACAGCGACCACCGCCTGATTAAGCAGGTATTGAGCGATGCCGAAACGGCTTGTGCGGAAAAACTCGTACCGGTAGAGTCTGAAATCGCCATGCTGACACTCCGTCGTAACGAGCTCCAGAAAGCGCAGGAAGGAAAGAAGGATGAAGAAATCCCGACTGCCGAAAAAGACGAACTGAACGATGTAGAAAAGAAGATTGAAGCGCAAAAGACTGAAAAGGAAAACATTCTGAACGGTTATGCCACCGGCAACAAAGTGGTTCACCAGCTTATCGACCTGGCCTTGTTGCAAAACAACATGCTGAAGGGTGAAGCCCTGACCAACTTTGTAAAACGAAGTGTGGAAATGATCTGATTTTCCCCTGTAAAATAAGGAAAGCCATTCTTGCAGGTATGCAGGAATGGCTTTTTTTGTGCTTTTTATGCCCGTGGATAGAAGATAATTTGTACTTTTGCCCAGAAACACGCAAGCAAACAACCATGGGAAACAAAACCGAATTGATATTAATCCGCATCAGCGGAGTGGACCGACCGGGACTGACCGCATCGGTAACTGCCATCTTGTCTAAATATCAGGTAGACATTATGGACATCGGACAAGCTGACATTCACAGCACCTTGTCACTGGGTATTCTTTTCAAATGTTCCGACCAGGATTCCGGAAATATCATGAAGGAATTGCTTTTCAAGGCTTCTGACTTGGGTATCAATATCCGCTTCTATCCTATCAGCGATGAAGAGTATGAAACGTGGGTCAACCTGCAAGGAAAGAACCGCTACATTCTGACGCTATTGGGCAGAAAACTTACGGCACAACAGATTGCCGGTGCTACCAAGCTTTTAGCAGAGCAACAACTGAACATCGACGGTATCCGGCGTCTGACCGGACGTATTCCCCTGGACGAGAAAAAGGCAAACGTGAGAGCCTGCATCGAATTTTCGGTGAGGGGTACTCCCAAAGACCGTGAAGAGCTACAAAGCCAGCTCATGCAGCTCAGTGCTTCACTGGGCATGGACTTCTCGTTCCAGCAAGACAATATGTACCGCCGTATGCGCCGTCTGATTTGCTTTGATATGGATTCCACGCTTATTGAAACAGAGGTCATCGACGAACTGGCCATACGGGCCGGTGTGGGCGACCAGGTGAAAGCCATCACAGAAAGAGCTATGCGCGGCGAAATCGACTTCTGCGAAAGTTTCAAGGAACGGGTGGCTCTGCTCAAGGGACTGGATGAGAGCGTGATGCGCGACATTGCCGAACATCTCCCGATTACCGAAGGAGTGGAACGCCTGATGTTCGTCCTCAAGCGCTACGGATACAAGATTGCTATCCTGTCGGGAGGTTTCACCTATTTCGGCAACTACCTGAAAGAGAAATTCGGCATTGACTATGTGTATGCCAACCAGCTGGAAATCGTGGACGGCAAGCTGACCGGCCGCTATTTAGGTGACATCGTAGACGGAAAACGAAAGGCTGAACTGCTTCGTCTGCTGGCACAGGTAGAAAACGTGGACATCGCACAGACGATTGCCGTGGGCGATGGAGCCAACGACCTGCCCATGCTTTCTACGGCAGGACTGGGAATCGCCTTCCATGCCAAACCGAAGGTGGTGGCCAATGCGCAACAGGCCATCAATACCATCGGACTGGATGGCGTGTTGTATTTCTTAGGATTCAAGGATTCCTATCTGGACGAACGCGGCAAATTATAATGACAAGATAACATTACTATATGAAGTTTTCGGAACTGAACTTAGAAGATAGCGTCCTCGATGCCTTGGACGCAATGAATTTCCAGGATTGTACACCTGTGCAGGAACACACCATCCCTGTCATCCTGGAAGGAAAAGACCTGATTGGCGTGGCCCAGACAGGTACGGGAAAAACGGCGGCCTACCTGCTTCCGGTGTTGAACCAGTTGAGCAAGGGAGGTTATCCGGAGGATGCCATCAATTGTATCATCATGTCGCCCACCCGTGAGCTGGCCATGCAGATTGACCAGCAGATGGAGGGTTTCTCCTATTTCATGCCGGTGTCAAGCGTGGCGGTGTACGGAGGAAACGACGGTATCCGTTTTGAGCAGGAAAAGAAAGGACTGACTTTGGGAGCGGATGTGGTAATCGCTACTCCGGGACGTCTGATCAGCCACTTAAGCTTAGGTTATGTGGACCTGTCGAAAGTATCCTTCTTCATCCTCGACGAAGCGGACCGCATGCTCGATATGGGATTCTCGGACGACATCATGCAGATTGTCAAATATCTTCCGAAAGAACGACAGACCATTATGTTCTCCGCCACCATGCCGACCAAAATCCAGCAACTGGCCAAGACCATTCTTCACGACCCAGTGGAAGTAAAACTGGCCGTATCCAAGCCAGCTGAAAAAATCATTCAGGCCGCTTACATCTGCTACGAGGCACAGAAACTGGGCATCATCCAGTCGCTGTTCCAGTCCCAGCAACCGGAGCGTGTTATCATCTTCGCATCTTCCAAACTGAAGGTAAAAGAAGTAACCAAGGCCCTGAAGCGCATGAAGCTGAACGTAGGCGAAATGCACTCCGACCTGGAGCAGAGCCAGCGTGAGGAAATCATGCACGAGTTCCGCAACCGCCGCATCGACATCCTGGTAGCTACCGACATCGTGGCCCGTGGTATCGACATCGACGACATCCGCCTGGTCATCAACTACGACGTGCCGCATGATAGCGAGGATTACGTACACCGCATCGGACGTACGGCCCGCGCCAACAACGACGGATGCGCCATCACTTTTGTAAGTGAAACCGAGCAGACCCGTTTCAAGCAAATCGAAACATTCTTAGGAAAAGATATTTACAAACTCCCCGTACCTGAAGAACTGGGCGAAGGTCCGGTATATGCTCCCCGTACCTCCAGAAAAGAAGGAGGCAAACAGGTGAAGAATTTCTCCCGCAACAAAAAAGGCGGATGGAAAAAGAAAGGGGGAAACCATGCGAAAAAACAGGGAGAAAGAACGGTCAAGAACTGATTACCACATTTCTCTGACAGCATAAAAGAAGCCCGTACAAGTTCTTGCATTTTCATCGAACTTGTACGGGCTTTTCTTATAAGAGGATTCTGCAACCGCCCTGGAAAAACCCACTCTTCTATGCCGTGTTATTAGCGGAATTTCTTAATGTGAATCCCCAAAACGCTTTTTCAGAAAGTCTGCCAGGTTATGGGTTCCAACCTGCTCCGTTGAAATACTCCCGTCTTTCTCTACCACCACATAATGAGGGATACCGTTAAACTGGAAGAGCTCTCGCATATACTTGTATTCCGTATCCGTGAGACGGAAACAAGCTTCACCTTTCAAATGCTTTTCTACATATTCCGCATAAGCTTTCTCAGGAGATTCTGCTTCGCTCGTGATGTAAACAAACTGAAATCCGGGATGATTGCGATATTGCTCGCGCAACTTTGCCGTGGCTTGTATACCCTGCCGACAAGGAGCACAAGTAGTAGCCCAGAAATCCACAAACAGCACCTTGCCCGCATAGGGTGCAATGATACGGCGGAAAATGTCGGTAGCTTTTCCTTCAGGCAGCCGATACGAAGTTTGCTTCGTTACAGGATATAACGTTTTCTGCATCTCACGGACCGTAGCTCGCAGATAAGGATGACTTACGGTCTTTTCCAGTTGACTGACAAATATTTCAGCATCCTGGGGCCGCTTCAGCACTTCAGACAAGACATAGCGCAAGTTATGCACACGGGCTATCTGCCAAAACAAAGACGAAGAGGCACCACACAGACTGTTGACGATACTATCTTTTACCTCACTCATTTTGAGTTGCAAGTGTAACTTCTTTTCATCTTCAGACAACGCCTTGAAATCTTCATCGCTCTGTAATTTTATCTGAATGTTGTAAGCAGGTGCGAGCGGGTCCATGAATTCAAACCGATTGATGAAAGAGCCCACATTGGCATTAGCCAGTGCAGACTGCTCATTCAAGGGCATTTCCTTCAGGAACTTATAATAGGAGACATCAGGCTGCACTTTCAGAACCTGATTGGTGGTATCTTTCTGTGCATAGTAATTGCGGGCTAACTGGAACTCCAGATACGTATATCCCGCCTGTAAATTCACCTGGTTATGTATCAACGAAACTGCTTTCTGTGAGGGAGCATAGAGACAACTGAGCGAGTCGGCCTGCTCCTGCCATTGAGTGACAACAGGCGTCAGGTGCTCTTGAAATTGGGCCGGCGTCAGTGTTTTCTGCGCCTGAGCCAGTTTGTCATAGGAATAATTGAAGTGCCCGCTCAGCATCATGTCAAGGTATGACAAACCCGCATTCTTCCCCATGTAGGCAGTGTGAACAAGCGGGTAGTTATGGTCACGCGCCCGACTGCGGGCCATAAGGTCCTCCCAATCAATATAAAGAGTGATTGTATCTCCCGGTTCGGCGTAGAAAGGAATCCGGGCATTGTTTATTATCAGACCCTGACAGACTGGATGCGACAGAACAAACTTGCACTGAAAACTACCGTCGGAGTTAATGGGAACTACCGTGGGATAATCTTTACCAATGATTTCATTAGCCAAGTAGAGGATGCCACTATCAAAACCCAGTCGCGTGTCATAACCGTCCAGATAACCTTGCAAACAAACGCTGTCATTACGAAAGAAATCCGTACCATAGCCATTATCGGCTTCCACAGCGGGTATTTCCGGACGAGTACGGACATAACGCTGCGCCTCCCCATGGTCGAGAGCGATAAGGCAGGAGCCATCTTTACGAGGCGTCAACTGCAACGTGACAGCGGAGCCATCGCTACGGTCCAGCGCATTCAGCATCAACCGCTTTCCTTTCTTTCGACATTCAGTCAAGTCGTACAAACGGTTATCCAGAATAACGATAGAATCATGAATACCATACACCCAGTGGCCTTGTGTATTGTCGGCAAACCAATTTCCTTCTACCGCTTTCAGGAGAGACTGGTCTTTCTTCTTGGCCGGAACTAACGAAATGTCATAGGTGTTGCTTTCGTTACTATCAGGAGCAATGAGGTGAATGGTCTGCACTTCTTCAGGAAGTGGTTCGAACAACAGAACAAAATCAGTTGACCCTGAATCAGGCATGAAAATTCTCTTCTTCAGTTCAATACCCTCAGCACCTATCTGTGAGTAACGCTTGCCCGTGGCAGCATCTTCCAGATAACTGTCACCGTCTTCCATAATCCACCAGTGCGGACGAAAGATGGCATGAATATAAACCTTAGTACACTTGGATGTACGTTCAATACGGGTAATATTACGGATACTCCCATTACGGGCCTTGAATGCAGGACTATCAATTGTTTGTGCTGTCAGCAATCCCGACAAGAAGAACAAGAAACAAAATAACAATGTTTTCATATAGTATATTATATTAACAGATGTTGCGGTCCGTTTCAATTAGCTACTGCGAATAACTAAAACATTTAGTTTGAAAACTAATTTTTATAGTTAAAAACAACTAAAGAGTATAGTTTTAAAATAACTTTTCTGTCAAAGAAAAGAAAGTCTGGCAATCAGGAACGAGAAAAGAATAAGAGTTTTCTACGTCTCCCGAACGTAAAACCTATGTTTTCCATTTCAGAGATGTAGGGTTCTCAGATAGAAAACATAGAGTTCCGCCACGAAAAACATAGAAGTTTCCAAAAGGTTTTCCAGTCAATCTTCTGACGCTTGAAAGTATTATGCCCTTTTAGTTGAGACAAGCGATATTTACGACACTCTGGGAGTAATACAAAGGTTGATAAATGATTCATTTTTCAGACGCATACATCTTCCGATACTGCATAGGAGTTACCCCATGATGCTGCCGGAAAAGCTTGTTCAAATAGCAGGAGTCTATGTACCCTATCCGGCTGGCTATCTCCTTGACGCTCATACGGCTGCCTGTCAACAGTTCCTCTACCCGCTTCAAACGGCTCTTGGATACATAGAGCCTGAAATCTTCCCCAAAATTACGTTTGAAAAAACGTCCTATGTAGGTAGGTGACAAACGGAATTTCGCAGCCAGCACGCTCAAGCACAATTGTTCCGGCTGGTCAATATGCTGTTCTATATAAAGCAGCAGATGCTGTGCCTTATCTTCTTCCGGCGCAATCCCAATGTCGGGCAAATGAAAAAGAATCTCTACCTGCTGATACAGATTTTCCTTCTACATAGTCGTATTCTTCATGATTATAGCACAAAAGTACAATTTTTCTCCTTCAGACCTTTCTAATTTTGCAACGCTTTTTGAAAATTATCATTCGAAGAATATATGGAAAAATTTTGCTGGAAAGGACATGCTTCCATGCTGGGAGCAAACACAATGTGGGGACTGATGTCTCCTCTTTCTAAATTACTTATGGCTAGTGGGGCTGTCACTTCGCTGGTGGTTACGGACCTCCGCATTGGAGGAGCCATGGTGTTGTTCTGGATAGCTCTTTCTTTCAGAAGCCGGAGCACGTCAACCATAAAGACCTGATTACGCTGTTCTTTGCCTCTCCCTTTGCCATCGTGTTCAATCAGGGATGCTTCATCTTCGGCGTGAGCCTGAGTTCACCGGCCGATGCTTCCATCATCACCACGAGCATGCCGCTGCGAGCCATGTTGCTGGCGGCTTTCATCCTGAAAGAACCGATTACCGGCAAGAAAGTGCTGGGCATTGCCTGTGGGGCGGGCGGTGCCTTGTTACTCATCCTTGGAAGCAGCCAGAACCAGCCGGCCGCTTCGTCTGCCAGCCATACGGCAATATGGGGCGATTTGCTAGTCTTGTTCGCACAGTTCTGTTATGCGTTCTACATTGTACGCTTCAAGGATTTTGTCAACAAATATTCGCTCATCACCATCATGAAGTGGATGTTTACTTACTCTTTCATCTGCACGATTCCCTTCTCTGCCAGCGATTTGATGAACGCAGACTGGAGCGGACTGAAGGCGGTGGAAATTGGCAGTCTGACCTTTATCGTGGTAGGTGCTACCTTCGTCAGTTACATGCTGATTGTAGTGGGACAAAAGAACCTCCGCCCCACGGTAGCCGGTATGTACAATTATATCCAGCCGCTTGTGGCTTGTATCGTAGCCGTATGCTGGGGAATGGATTCCTTCAACACGACCAAAATCATTGCCGTGGTACTTATTTTCGGTGGAGTATATCTGGTGACTTCCAGCCGTAGCCGGAAAGAAATGGAGGCTTACAAACAAACGGAACGAGAATAAAACCTTTCACTACTTTTAAAGAAGTTTGGATGCGGTTCGGGAAAGCCCGGCTGAAAAACTATGTTTTTCGCTTGGCTCTCCTCTCACCTTTCACTACCTTTGCCGCTGACTTAAAACGAAGGAAAGATGATGGAATTTCTTTACATACACTGGAACCCAGACCCGGCATTGTTCCACCTCGGCGGTTTTACTCTCCGATGGTACAGCGTGCTGTGGATGATTGCCATTCTAACCGGCAGTCAGGTAGTCTACCATTTGTACAAGCAAAAGGGACTTCCGCTGGATACTTTCCAGACGCTGTTTACCTATAGTTTTATCGGTATCTTTGCCGGGGCACGCTTGGGACACTGCCTGTTCTATGACCCGCAATACTTCCTGAGTCACCCGCTGGAAATCATATTACCGGTACACTTCCTGCCACAGGGCGGATGGGTGTTTACCGGATATGCCGGCCTGGCCAGCCACGGAGGTACGCTGGGACTGATTCTGGCACTGGTACTTTTCTGCCGGAAAACGAAGATTCATTTTCTCGATATTCTGGATATGATGGGAGTGGCTGCTCCCGTAGCTGCCGGATTTATCCGACTGGCCAACTTGATGAACTCGGAAATCATCGGTATGCCGTCGGACGTGCCCTGGGCATTTATCTTCGAACGGGTGGACATGCAGCCCCGTCACCCGGCACAGCTCTACGAAGCACTGGCCTACTTCCTGTTCTTCCTGGTAATGATAGTCATCTTCCGGAAGAAGAAAGAAAACGTACGGAAAGGCTTCTATTTCGGTTTGTGTATCACCCTGATTTTCACCTTCCGCTTCTTCGTGGAGTTCTTGAAAGAAAGACAGGTAGACTTTGAGAATGCGCTCCCGATAGACATGGGACAGATTCTGAGCATTCCTTTCATCGTGGTGGGATTGTATTTCGTACTCCGTAAAAATCATTCCACCCATGTGTGATACAGTGACCTCACATACCTGCCTGCTCTGCATGGGTTCCAACCTGGATGCCCTTCTGCACCTGAAGAATGCGGAAGAGGCCCTGCAACGTCTCTTTCCGGATATTGAATGGGGAGGAATTGTAGAAACCGTACCGGAGAAAATGGAAAACCCGCAACCGTTTCTGAACCGTGCCGCACGCTTCCGTACCTCACTACCCATGACGGAGGTGCGAAGCATCCTGAAGCAAATTGAACAGACAAACGGACGAACTCCGGAAAGCAAGAAGGAAGGACGCATCCCGCTTGACATCGACTTGCTTTCCTACGACCAGCAAGTACTCAAACCGGAGGACTGGCAGAAAGAATATGTGCGTCTGGCTTTTCGTCACGCCAGTTTCACATAACCCAGACGGGTATAACGCACTCCATGCGACTCATATTGTGACATGACTTTGGCCGAAAGCAGATGCAGGAACTCCTGCGGCTGTATCTGACGGCTGCGGCAACTCAAGGCATTCGGTGTCAGACTACGGGCACGGGCTTTAACCAAGAAGGTAAAACGATTACCGTCACGGTCGGCCACCAGGACATTCTGGTCGACAAAGAAATCGGGTTTGTACGTATCTACCTGAAGCCGTACGTTCAGCACCGTGACCTGCAAGTCCTTCAACGTCTCTCCCACCGTTCCCACAAAATGGCTCACCGAGGCAATGCGCGGCTTGCGTACGGTCAGTTCAAAATGTACTACGGCAAAACGTTTGGCCAGCTCCACCACCCGTTCGTACCGAGGGTTGGTAGGTTCAAACTTATTGGCCAGCCAGAGCATGTAAGAAGGATCCACATAATAGATTTCAGCCAGATGCTTTCCTTTGTATTTTCCGAAAGGCATCAAATCGTCCAATGCCCCGTAATAAGATTCAAACTGTGCGTTATCGGCGGTCTCCAACCGTACGTTGCAGTTCTGCAGCATGGAAAAAGCACGAGCAGAAGCCGCATCCAGCGTCACTCCTAATGTACGGACAAACAGATAAGAATGGGGAGAAGGAAACTCACGCCACAAGGCATAATACGGACGATACTCTGTGGCTATACTGATAAGATAGACACCCTTGTTGCGCGTACGTCCACGATTAAACAACTCCAATTCTTTTTGTACTTGTGCGGTGATTTCCATACCTGCCTCCTGCTTTGAAAAGCAAGATAAACAAAAAGTATTAAAAATGCAAGTTTATACATACAAAATGGGAGAAAAAGGCCTGAAACAGACTTCTCCTCCCGCTTATAAATATGGAATTCTAACAATTAAACGTTATAATATAGCCTTCACGGTTTCCAGCATACCTTTTTCCTGAATGCTGTCCAGATTCTTCTTCACGGCTTCTGCCAATCCCGGAATCAGGTTCAAATCCTCGCCCCAGATAAAGGTTGCGCCCAATACGCCTTCGGTTACCTTAGCTGTGTCGCCCGTAGCCCACAATTGTTTCAGCAAGTCCATGATTTCCTGTGCATCATTAGGCACAATTTCTGCGCCATCGGCACGCACACCGCCTTTGTAATAAGTAATGATAGCAGCCAGTCCCAATACCAGTCCTTCAGGCAACTTGCCCTTGCGTTCCAGGTAAGTTTTCAAACCCGGCAGGTCACGTGTCTGGTATTTCGGGAAGGAATTCAGCATGATGGAAGTCACCTGGTGGTCTACAAACGGATTGTTGAAGCGTTCCAGCACGTCATGTGCAAATTTCTCCAGTTCTGCTTTCGGCAAGTTCAGGGTTTCCATCAGTTCCTCGAACATCACCTTATGGATAAACTTGCCCACTACCGGATGCTGGCAGGCATCGCGCACGATGTTGATACCCGACAGGTAAGCTACCGGAGAAAGTACGGTGTGCGGTCCGTTCAGCAAAGTCACTTTCCGTTCGTGATACGGTGCTTCCGACGGCACAAAGAGCACATTCAGTCCGGCTTTGTCGGCAGGGAACTCGACAGCCACCTCCTGCGGTGCTTCAATTACCCACAAATGGAAAATTTCAGCCTGTACCACCATGTTGTCATCGTATTGCAACTTTTCCTTGATAGCCGCAATATCCTTGCGCGGGAATCCCGGCACAATACGGTCTACCAGCGTAGCATATACGCCACAAGCCTTCTCAAACCACTGTTTGAAATCATCTCCCAGATTCCAGAGTTCAATATACTGATAGATGGTTTCTTTCAACTTATGTCCGTTCAGGAAAATCAGCTCACACGGGAAAATAATCAATCCCTTTGACATATCTCCCTGGAAGGTTTTATAGCGATGATACAAAAGCTGTGTCAGTTTTCCCGGATAAGAAGAGGCCGGCGCATCATCCAGTTTGCAGGAAGGGTCAAAAGCAATGCCTGCTTCGGTTGTATTGGAAATCACGAAACGCATTTCCGGCTGTTCGGCCAGCTTCATGAACTCTTCGAACTGGCTGTAAGGATTCAGCGCACGACTGATTACATCAATCATGGTCAGACTGTTCACCGTTTCCCCTTTATCCAAACCCTGCAGATTGACGTGATACAGACAATCCTGCGCATTCAGCATGTCAATCATTCCTTTTTCGATGGGTTGAACCACCACTACACTGCTGTTGAAATCAGCCTTTTCGTTCATGTTGTAGATAATCCAGTCTACAAACGCACGAAGGAAATTACCTTCGCCAAACTGAATAATTCTTTCCGGACGGACTGTTTTCTTTGCGGTCTCTTTGTTTAATGCTTTCATATTATATTTTTAATAACAAAATTGTTGTCATTTCGGCCTTTTGGTCTCATTTAACCCTTCAAAAATCAGAAGAATCAAATTTAACCCATTGTTTTTCATGCACTTGCCTATCTATTCATGAATTTAATTTTCACAAATGAGTGTTGCAAAGGTAATAAATATTTTGTTATTCCAAATAAAATTTCTACTTTCGTGTTCGATAACGGATAGGTATTCGACATTTTATGTTGCCCAACATAAATAAATTGTAAGTTACTTATTCAAAAACATATAATTTGCGAACAACAACGAAACTTAAAAATACATTTTATCATGAAGAAATTTATGGATGAAAACTTCCTGTTGCAAACAGAAACGGCACAGGAGCTATATCACAACCATGCGGCTAAAATGCCGATTATCGACTATCACTGTCACCTGATTCCGAAAATGGTAGCCGACGATTATCAATTTAAATCCATTACTGAAATCTGGCTGGGAGGTGACCATTATAAATGGCGTGCCATGCGAAGCAACGGAGTAGAAGAACGTTACTGCACCGGAAAAGATACTACCGACTGGGAAAAATTCGAAAAATGGGCTGAAACTGTTCCTTATACATTCCGTAACCCATTGTATCACTGGACACACCTGGAACTGAAAACCGCTTTTGGCATCGACAAGATTCTGAATCCGTCTACCGCCCGCGAAATATTCGACGAATGTAATGCCAAACTGGCTACTCCGGAATATTCAGCCCGTAACCTGATGCGCCACTACCATGTGGAAACCGTCTGCACGACGGACGATCCGGTAGATTCACTGGAATATCACATCGCTACCCGTGAAAGCGGTTTTGAAATCAAGATGCTGCCTACCTGGCGTCCGGACAAGGCAATGGCCGTAGAAGTACCGGCTGACTTCCGTGCCTACGTAGAAAAACTGGCAGAAGTAAGCGGTGTCAGCATCTCCAACTTTGACGACATGATTGAAGCGCTGCGCAAACGTCATGCTTTCTTTGCTGAACAAGGCTGTAAATTGTCCGACCATGGTATCGAAGAGTTTTATGCAGAAGATTATACCGACGCAGAAATCCGCACCATCTTCAACAAAGTATATGGCGGTACAGAATTGACACACGAAGAAATCCTGAAGTTCAAATCAGCTATGCTGGTAGTATTCGGCGAAATGGACTGGGAAACAGGCTGGACACAACAATTCCACTATGGTGCCATCCGCAACAACAATACCAAAATGTTCAAGCTGCTGGGACCTGACACCGGTTTTGACTCTATTGGTGAATTCACCACAGCCAAATCTATGGCCAAATATCTGGATCGCCTGAACTCAGAAGGAAAACTTACAAAAACCATTCTCTACAACCTGAATCCTTGCGCCAACGAAGTAATCGCTACCATGCTGGGTAACTTCCAGGACGGTTCTGTTCCGGGAAAAATCCAGTTCGGTTCAGGCTGGTGGTTCCTCGACCAGAAGGACGGTATGGAAAAACAGATGAACGCACTTTCTCTGCTGGGATTGCTGAGCCGTTTTGTAGGTATGCTTACCGACTCACGTTCCTTCCTTTCTTATCCGCGTCATGAATACTTCCGCCGTACACTCTGTAACCTGCTGGGAAGAGATGTAGAAAACGGAGAAATTCCTGAATGCGAAATGGCGCGCGTACAACAGATGGTGGAAGACATCTGCTACAACAACGCCAAGAATTTCTTCCAGTTCTAAGCACTTACGACATATCTAAAAAACAGATACAAACCGTTTGCAAGGCTGTTCCTTTTCGGAATGGCCTTGTTTTATTTTTACCTTACTTTTTCGTTTGTCTCTCCTCTCACCTTTCACTATCTTTTCATAAGACAGGATACGGTTCGGGATAGCCAAACCTGAAAAACTTTGTTTTTCGTTTGTCTCTCCTCTCACCTTTCACTATCTTTGCGTTCCTTTAGCAAAAAAAGAGAGAGAAGATGACTGTAAAATTTATGAGTCTGGCCAGCGGCAGCAGCGGAAACTGTTACTACCTGGCTACTGACAGCACCGCTATATTGGTTGATGCCGGTATCGGTATCCGCACCATCAAGAAAGTATTTAAGGAACGTATGCTCAACCTTGAAGAGATACAGGCTGTACTGGTCACTCATGACCATGCCGACCACATCAAGGCTGTAGGACATTTGGGCGAGAAGCATGGGATTCCGGTGTATACCACTCCTGAAATACATGAAGGTATGAAACACAGCTACTGCATGACAGAGCGGTTAAAACCTGAACGTACCCGTTTTATCCAAAAAGAAGAAACATTCAATGTAGGCGATTTCACTATTACCTGCTTCGAAGTGCCTCACGACGGAACCGACAACGTGGGCTATTGTATCACCACAGGCGATAAGACATTCTCCTTCCTGACGGACATCGGGCATATCACTTCCACAGCCGCACGCTTCATACAGCAAGCTGATTACCTGATACTGGAAGCCAACTACGACGACAGCATGCTCCAGATGGGACCTTATCCACAGCATCTGAAAGAACGTATTGCCGGCCCGAACGGACACATGAGCAACCATGAAATGGCTGACTACCTGAGCCATCATTTTCCCCAGCATTTGAAACACCTATGGCTGTGCCACCTAAGCAAGGACAACAACCATCCGGAGCTGGCTTTCAAGACAGTGGAACTGGCATTCCGGCAGGAAAACATCATTGTAGGAAAAGACGTGGAAGTAACTCCATTGAGACGAACTACTCCTTCTGAAATGTATATTCTGGAATAAAAAAAGAAAACAACAAAAGCCATCGGGGCGTTTCCTCTGAAATGAAGAAACGCCCCGATGGCTTTTTATATTGCCAATTGCGAATCAGCGCAATCTTTCGTACGCCTTTACCAGCATTTCATCCTTGCCGATAGCACGGATAGCCAGCCAGTTCAAGATGATGCTGACCAATGGAAGACAAACTGTCCATGAAGGCATGAAGCTGTAATCATCGAATGCCTTGTCCGGATTTATGACAAAATAAGCCAGTACCAGATAGTAACCAATCAGTACAATCGTATTGAAGATGGTCAGACGAATCTGTAACATACGTTTCCGGTAAAGGAAAATAGTCACCAAGGCCATTACAGCCACTACTACCAGAATCGCAAACAAAGCCCACGGTATGTAGTTCACCGCTCCGTCCGGAAGCTGGTATGAAAGGTTTGTCATCTCACAAATATTTTTATCGGTATAGAAACTGCCCACGGGGACAGACATCATTATTACCATCAAGATAGCTACTACGAGCAAATAAACGGTCTGTATTCTCTGTATCATAATCAATCGTATTAAGGTTTCCAAAACAAATGTCATTCTGAGAGAGACGGTTCTTGCCGTCTACACTCAGAATGACAAGCCCAAATGCGCATGCGCATTCACTAAAATCTTTACCTATAGGAGGATTACTGCAATTTTTCCTTTTCCTTTGCCGGGTTTCTGTAATAAACCTTTCCTTCTATGTACTCCTGAGCCGCAATCAACGTCGGTTTCGGGAGTTTTTCATAATAACGAGAGATTTCAATCTGTTCTCTGTTTTCAAACACCTCTTCAAGGTTATCGTTATAAGAAGCAAACTCCTGCAGTTTCTTGGAAAGGTCATTCTTCATTTCGGCAGCAATCTGGTTGGCACGCTTGCCGATGATAGATACTGTTTCATAAATATTGCCTGTGTCCTCACAGAGTTCCATCAAATTACGTGTAACCGTATTTGTAGGAGCGTTTGTTTTTTTGTAATCCATAACTTATTTATAATTATAAACGTTTATATTATTCTTCGTCTGTAGAAATGTACTTGCTCACATCGGCGTAAATGACTTCCACTTCTTTCATGTATTTGCTTTCCGGGAATTCATTCTTGAAAGCATAATATTCATCCACCGTTTCACGCATACGGTCTTCTCTCTTGTCGAGCACACTTTCTTTTGCCATGTGATACTTGGCACGGAGAATCAGAATAGAAAGTTCCTCACGCAATTTGGTGTAAGGATATTCTTTCAACACATTCTGTGCTGTGACAATGGCTGCCAGATAATTGTTACCCGTGCTGCTATAAGAAGCATTTCCGGAATAAGACCCCAGGTCATAATAAAGTTTGGAAGAAAGGTATTCCTTTTCTACCAGCTTGTCCTGCAATTCAAAAATCATGTTCTGGGCAATATCCTTTCGCTGACTTGTCGGGAAATATTCCATAAACATCTGCAATTCCTGAATAGCCTTGTATGTGCTACTCTGGTCCAGACGTGGTTCCGGAGTATCAAGATACAAAGCCTTTCCGCTATGAAAACGCGCCAGTTCCGTATAAGTACCGCGCGGATAAGTCGTGTAATAGGTATTGAAATAATGTGAAGCAGTCACAAAATCACCCTGGTTGTAATAAGTCATTCCCAGCATATACAAAGCCTCTTCTCCGTTGGCTGTACCCTTCAGGATAGGAATCAGCTCCTCCAGAATGGTTGCCGCACGTGAATTCTGTCCTTTGGCAAAATAGCTTTTCGCCGCTTCGTATTTGTATTCATAGTCAGTGCTTTTCAGCACTTTATTGTACTCTCCGCATGAAGATAAAACTCCAGCAGAAAGGAGGACCATTGCGATGTATTTTTTCATATATAATTGATATAGTTGCGCAAAATTACTCTTTTCCAGCGAATAATGCAACTCCAGGCCATTTTTTAATGTAATTTTTCAGGATGTGCAAAGTATGGTATAAAATATATATGTAATTTTACAACCGTTTTCATTCACCAATATTCAGATGCAATGAATTTTGAACTGATATCCGACTATCAGCCTACCGGCGACCAGCCGGAGGCCATCACCCAACTGACTGAAGGTATCCGGCAGCATGTGCCTGCACAGACGCTGCTGGGAGTAACCGGCTCTGGAAAGACTTTTACCATTGCCAATGTCATCAAGAACATCAACAAACCGACACTGATTCTGAGTCACAACAAGACACTGGCTGCCCAGCTTTACGGGGAGTTCAAGAACTTTTTCCCTCACAACGCGGTGGAATATTACGTGTCTTACTACGACTATTATCAGCCGGAAGCATACATTCCGTCGACCGATACTTATATTGAAAAAGACCTGGCCATCAACGAGGAAATCGACAAGCTTCGTCTGGCTGCGACCTCTTCCCTCCTTTCCGGACGGAAGGACGTCATTGTAGTGTCGTCCGTATCGTGTATCTACGGTATGGGAAATCCGGCAGATTTCTATAACAACGTGATTGAAATCAAAAAAGGAAAGTTACTGGACCGCAACGTGTTCCTCCGCCGGCTGGTGGACAGTCTGTACGTACGAAACGACATCGAGCTGAACCGTGGCAACTTCCGTGTAAAAGGTGATACGGTGGACATTTTCCTGGCTTATACCGACAGTGTACTGCGGGTAATGTTCTGGGACGACGAGATTGACGGTATTGAAGAGATAGACCCGGTTTCAGGACACCGTATCAGTACGTTCGAAGAATACAAGATTTATCCGGCCAACCTGTTCATGACCACCAAGGAAAGTACGCTCCGCGCCATTCATCAGATTGAAGACGATCTGACCAAGCAGGTAGCCTACTTTGAAGAAATCGGTAAGCCCTACGAAGCAAAGCGTCTGTACGAGCGTGTGACCTACGATATGGAAATGCTGCGCGAACTGGGACATTGTTCGGGGATTGAAAACTATTCACGTTACTTCGACGGACGCGAACCGGGCACCCGTCCCTACTGCCTGCTTGATTTCTTTCCCGAAGATTTTCTGATTGTCATCGACGAAAGCCATGTCAGCGTGCCGCAAATCAGGGCCATGTACGGCGGCGACCGTGCCCGCAAGACAAACCTGGTGGAATACGGATTCCGTCTGCCGGCCGCCATGGACAATCGTCCGCTTACATTCGAAGAGTTCCAGCAGATGGCCAAGCAGGTAATTTACGTGAGTGCTACTCCGGCAGAATACGAACTGCAACAGAGTGAAGGTATCGTAGTGGAACAGGTGATTCGTCCTACGGGACTGCTGGACCCGGTAATTGAGGTGCGTCCCAGCCTGAACCAGATAGACGACCTGATGGAAGAGATTCAGCAACGCATCGAAAAGGAAGAGCGCGTGCTTGTCACCACCCTGACCAAACGCATGGCAGAAGAACTGACGGAATACCTGCTCAACAACGGTATCCGCTGCGCTTATATCCATAGTGACGTGGAGACACTGGAACGTATTAAAATCATGGACGAACTGCGAGAGGGCATCTACGACGTGCTGGTGGGTGTCAACCTGCTGCGTGAGGGACTGGACTTGCCAGAGGTGTCGCTCGTAGCGATTCTGGATGCAGACAAGGAAGGTTTCCTGCGTTCGCACCGCTCGCTCACCCAGACGGCCGGACGTGCTGCCCGCAACGTGAACGGAAAGGTCATCATGTATGCCGACCGCATTACGGACAGTATGCGACAGACCATCGACGAGACCAACCGCCGACGGGAGAAGCAGCTGGCTTACAACGAAGCACACGGCATCACGCCGAAACAGATTACCCGTTCACGCGCCAATGCCCTGCTCGACATCGAAAAACAGTCGTCTCAGGAAAACAGCAGCAAGTCCAAAGAGCCACGGGCTTATACCGAGACCGAAGCCCAGCTTCATGCAGCCGCAGACCCTGTGGTACAATATATGTCAAAGGGCCAGTTGCAGAAGAGCATCGAACAGACCCGCAAGCTGATGCAGGAAGCCGCCAAGAAGCTGGACTTTATCGAAGCGGCACAATACCGCGACGAGTTGCTTAAACTTGAGGAGCTTCTGAAAGAAAAGTCCTGATATTGGCCAGGGCTTTCTGCGACAAACGCTCTACGCTTTGAATGGATTTTCCGGATATATAAGGTGTATACAGCACATTCGGAATATCCTTCAGAGCATCACGAGCCACGCCCATTCCGGTCGCATCACACAAGTAATAGCTGTGTTTGCATGTTCCCAGCCATTTCTTCAGGGCATCTACTTCAAAAGTAGGTCCTACAGATGTATTTACCAGTATCTTACGGTCGCCCATCAATGCAAACTCTGGCTCACCCAGCAGGTAATTGTTGCGCGGCAAGCATCCAGCACACGCCGACGGATAGGCGTACGGAAAGATACCAGCAGGCAGTCGGCATTGCCAATACGGCGGATAACTTCCTCTTCTTCAGTGGGAAAATCATGATATACAACCACTTCTTCCCCTATTGTTTTCAATTGTTCGAGCGCCGCTTCATTCAGCAATGTCTCGTCTACGGCTACTATTTTCTTGAAATTCATATCTTCTTTATGTAAATTATTCATTCGAAAGTACATAAAACCCGATAATACAGCAAGCAAAATCTACAGAGTTTTATGAAAAAAAGATAGCAAACCAATTGGCTTTCAAACGTACTTGTATTTGCCATAAAACGTAAGTATATTTCATTTCAAACACAAGTGCATTTAAAACAAAACACAAGTACATTTCAGGGCAAATATCTAAGCGTTTTGATTAAAACGTACTTGCCTTTTTTACGCCGTCATAGGAGACTAAATAAGCATCTAATATACAGCAATTTACACAAGTCTATCCCAATTACCAACAAACAAAGAGCCCCGAAAGGCTCAATACAAGTCTTCGGGGCTCTCCTATTTATCAATCTCTCTTTATTATTTTGCTTCGTTCAAGTCGATGCCTTTGTTGCGCAGTGTCATGGCCATCAGACGAACATAGCTAGAATACTGCTTGTCGTCCAGCGTCTGCTTCATCAATTTCAAGTTACCGTAAACAGCTTTACGAACTTTTTCTTTGTTTTCTGTCTTTGAAGAATTTGCACGAGTCATTTCCTGTTCAAAGTAGTCGCAGATGTCAGCAACCTTTTCGTGCTGGTTAGATGAAAGATTCAAATATTTAGTCAGCTTTGACTTGTTGATTGAACCATTCCATTTCTGTGCATTGTTGTCCTGTACACCTTCTGCAAACATAGAAACTGAAAATACCAATGCGGCTGCTAATGTTAATCCTAATCTTTTCATACCTTTAAAATCTTTTACCTAAAAACTTTGTTACCTAAATAATTTAAAATCTAGCTTAGCTCGAGCTTTTTTCCTTTTACCGATACAAAGATAAGAATATGTTGGATAACATAAAAACAAACCACAAAGAAAATCGCTCCACCCCTATCATTTATTGACGTATATCAAGAAAGGCATAGCAAAATGAACAATTTCTTAACCATTTTGTAATATAAAGCTTCATTTCACACCTAATTTATTACCCTTTGAACCGTATCTACACAAAAAAGGCTTTCAGGAAATTTCCTGAAAGCCTTTTGCTTCATTATGTCATAAATTCTGCGGATTATCCACCGAAGTTATCATACATGATAGAAGATTCTTCTACGCCGAGGCTATCCAGCATAGCGACAACTGCCTTCGACATCGGACCAGGACCACACATGTAGTATTCGATGTCTTCCGGAGCTTCGTGGTCTTTCAAGTAAGTATTCAACATTACCTGATGAACGAATCCTGCTGTATACTTCACGCCAGCTGCATCGGCTGCAGGGTCCGGACGGTCCAAAGCCAGATGGAAGTGGAAGTTCGGGAAGTCTTTTTCCAGTTTCAAGAAGTCGTCCAGATAGAACACTTCGTTCAATGCACGCGCACCGTAGAAGTAATGCAATTCACGGTCAGTAGTATGCAATGTACGAGTCATGTGCATAATCTGTGCACGAAGCGGAGCCATACCGGCACCACCACCTACCCAAATCATTTCCTTCTTAGAATCGAAAATCGGGTGGAAGTCTCCGTAAGGACCACTCATCAATACCTTGTCACCCGGTTTCAGGGTAAAGATATAAGAAGAAGCGATACCCGGATTTACATCCATGAATCCGCTGCGGTCTGGCTTGAACGGAGGAGTTGCGATACGAACTGTCAACATGAACACGTCACCTTCTGCAGGGTAGTTAGCCATAGAGTAAGCACGGATAGTTTCTTCTTCGTTCTTACATTTCAAGCCGAACAAACCGAATTTTTCCCATGCAGGCAAGTATTCAGCACCGATAAGATCTTTGTCGATATCCTTGTTGTAATCCATTTCGAATTTAGGAATCTTAATCTGTGCGTATGAACCCGGAATAAAGTCCATGTGCGCACCCTTAGGCAACTGCACCTTGAACTCTTTGATAAAGGTAGCCACGTTCTTGTTGGAGATAACTGTACATTCGTATTCCTTTACACCCATTACAGATTCAGGAACCTTGATAGCCATATCTCCCTTCACTTTCACCTGACAGCCCAGACGCCAGTGGTCTTTCTGCTGTTTACGGCTGAAGTGGCTCACTTCAGAAGGCAGGATTTCACCACCACCTTCTACTACCTGACATTTACACTGTCCGCAAGAACCCTTACCACCACAAGCAGAAGGCAAGAACACTCCGTTTACGGCCAATGTATTCAGCAATGTAGAGCCAGACTCTACTTCCATATCCTTATCGCCGTTGATAGTCAGTTTCACATTACCGGAAGCAACGAGGAAATTCTTTGCTACCAGCAGGATGACTACCAGCACCAGAATAGTCACGAGGAATACTCCAATGCTTGCTAAAATAAAATTCATATCCATTGTCTTATTCCTTTCCTATTAGATGTTCAAACCAGAGAAACACATAAATGCCATTGCCATCAGACCTACAGTGATGAATGTGATGCCCAAGCCTTTCAGCGGAGCAGGCACGTCAGAGTAAGCCATTTTTTCACGGATAGCAGCCAAACCTACGATAGCCAGCAACCAGCCGATACCTGAACCCAGTGCGTAAGAGATAGAATCCCAGATGTCGCCGATGTATTTAGCATCAGACGGGCTCAGAGTGATACGCTGCTGCATGAACAGAGAAGCACCCATGATGGCACAGTTTACAGCAATCAACGGCAGGAAGATACCCAGTGACGCATACAGTGAAGGACTGAAGCGTTCTACAATCATTTCTACCAGCTGAACGATAGCCGCAATTACGGCAATGAAAAGAATGAAGCTCAGGAAGCTCAGGTCAATTCCCAGAATGCCGTCGGCAGCCAGCACCTTCGTCTGCAGAAGGTAGTTCACCGGTAAGGTAACCACCAGCACGAAAGTTACGGCGATACCCAGACCGAGGGCAGTCTTCACGTTCTTCGATACCGCCAGGTATGAACACATACCCAGGAAGAACGCAAATATCATATTGTCCACAAAGATTGAGCGGACCAATAAACTAAAAAAATGTTCCATAATTCTGGATTTTTAATTTCCGTTGTTGGTTAATAATTATTCTTTTTCTTGCAACTCTTTGTGTTTTGCACGCTGATACCAGATCAGGCAAGCTACGATGATCAAAGCCATCGGCGGCATCAACATCAAACCGTTGTTTACATAACCGGCATTCTTTACAGCCTCATAGTTCAGGATGTTGAAGCCCAACAGTGTTCCTGAACCCAGCAATTCACGGAAGAATGCAACGATTACCAGAATCTTGGCATAACCCAGACCGTTACCAATACCGTCAAGGCATGATTCCCACGGACCGTTTGACATAGCAAATGCTTCCAGACGTCCCATCAGGATACAGTTGGTAATGATCAAACCTACGTATACAGACAACTGTACGCTCACGTCGTAAGCAAAAGCTTTCAGCAACTCACTTACGATAGTTACCAAAGCTGCTACAACTACCAGCTGTACAATGATACGAATACGGTTAGGCACTGTCTTACGCAACAAAGAAATCACTACGTTAGAAAAAGCAGTAATAATGGTTACAGAAAGACCCATCACGATGGCCGGCTCCAGCTTGGAGGTTACAGCCAGTGCAGAACAGATACCCAACACCTGTACGGTTACCGGGTTGTTCATGCCTATAGGAGTAGAAAATACTTCTCTGTTTTTAGCTGAAAATAAACTTCCCATTTTCGTTCTCCTCCTTATTCTTTAGATGTTAAAAATTTAGCGTAATGTGTCATACATCCTTTCAACATGGCATCTACACCAACTGAAGTGATTGTACCACCAGAGATACCGTCTACCTGGAATTCCGGATTTTCAACTTTTCCGTTCTTTACAACTCCCAGTGCAACGGCTTCACCGTCCATTACATGCTTGTCCTTAAATTCACTCTGGAAATGTTCTGATGCGATTTCGGCTCCCAAACCCGGAGTTTCAGACGCATGAGAGAAGTAAGTTCCGTATACTGTATTCTTGTCTTCGTTCAAGGCAACATATCCCCAGATAGCCCCCCAAAGACCAGCACCATATACCGGAATTACATATTTAGTCTGTCCTTCGATTTCACATACGAAGATGTGAGCACGACCGTTTTCCTTGAAATCTTTTTCGTAAGAAGTCACGAAAGCGCCTTCATACGGAGTCAGTGTGCCGTCTTCAGCTACCACCATATCCGATTTCACTACTTTAGCAAATTCAGCTTCTGCATCCTGCACACCTTTGATGCCCAGTGAAGAAAGAATCTGCTTCTTTGTATCCAGCTCTACGTTCTTTCCCTGCAAGTCACGCAAAGAAGAGTTCACGAAAGCCAGCAAGAATGCTACGATAACAACCATTACCGAAGCATAAATGATAGTATAAGAGTTACTATTAGTATTCATTGTATTTTCGGTTTTTATTTGTTAGACATAGCACGTTTTGCACGGCGAGAAATGTTATTCTGAACTACTACATAGTCAATCAGCGGAGCGAAGATGTTCATCAGCAGGATAGCCAACATCATACCTTCAGGATAACCCGGGTTCAATACACGGATAATGATTGCCATGGCACCAATCAGGAAACCATATACAAATTTGCCGTTTTCAGTACGTGAAGAAGTTACAGGGTCTGTAGCCATAAACACGGCACCGAAGCAGAAACCACCCAAGCACAAGTGTTCGTACCAAGGCATCTTAGCCATTGCAGTGTCCGGACCGATGGTATTGAAAATCCATCCCATTACCGCACCACCTACAAATACTGACAACATTGTCTTCCAGCTTGCCACACCTGACCACAACAGGATAACCGCACCGATAGCAATAGCGATTACGCTGGTTTCACCGATAGAACCCGGAATCAGACCAGTTACCATATCCCAAGAGAAAGCAGGATATGCCATCGCATCAGTTGCAGTAGAAGCCTGTCCCAGTGCTGTAGCAGCAGTCAGACCGTCTACATTGCTTCCCAAGCCAAAGATGCTGTCGCTAGATACCCATACAGTATCACCAGACATTTTGGTCGGATAAGCAAAGAACAAGAATGCACGAGTAATCAATGCAGGGTTAAAGATGTTCATACCTGTACCACCGAATACTTCCTTTGCAAAAATTACAGAGAAAGCAGTAGCTACAGCCAGCATCCACAACGGACAGTCAACCGGCACAATCATTGGAATCAGCATACCTGAAACCAGGAAACCTTCCTGAATTTCTTCCTTCTTCCACTGAGCTACCACAAATTCGATACCCAGACCCACTACATATGATACAATGATTTTCGGCAGTACAGCCAGGAAACCATAACCGAACATTTCAATGAAACTGCCTTCTACATTTGCAGCATGGAAATGCTGGTAACCCACATTATACATACCGAACAGCAAGGCCGGTATCAGCGCAATCACCACGAACGACATGATACGTTTGCTGTCTATCGCATCGTGGATGTGCGTACCTGTCTTCGAAGTAGTGTTCGGAACAAACAGGAATGTTTCAAACCCGTCGAACACAGAACGAAAAGCATGAAATTTGCCTCCCTCTTCAAAGTTAGGCTTTATCTTATCGAGATAATTTCTTAACGCGTTCATTTATTAATAATCGTTTTAGTTAGCATTAACACATTTCACGGCGGAGCATGTCGAGTCCGTCACGAACAATACGCTGCAATTCCATCTTTGAAGAGCAGACAAATTCACACAAGGCAAAGTCTTCTGGAGCTACCTCGTAAATACCCAGTGCTTCCATACGGTCAATATCGCCCGCGATGATTGCCTTAATCAGGTATTCCGGCAGAATGTCCATCGGAAGAACATGGTCGTATTCATTCGACATGATCATGTGGCGTTCACCACCCTTCACACGTGCATCCAACACATATTCTTTCTTCTTACCCATCATCCAGCTGAAATAAGAACGGCTGGTACTGAAATCATTGAAACGCGGCATGATCCAACCCAGCATTTCGTGAACGTCGCTTCCTTCCGGAATTACGGTCAACTGGCTGTGGAAAGCTCCAAGATAACCGTTGGCAGAAATCTGCTTACCGGTCAGCACGTTACCGCTGATGTAGCGCAAAGCCTTGTCTTTTGTTACGTTGTTTTCGAATACACCTGTCAGCAGTGCACCTACTTTCAATTTCACGTATGCAGGTTTAAGTACTTCAGAACCTGTCACTGCTACCGTGCGGGTAAAGTCTACATGACCCGTATTGAACAGACGGCCAATGAAGATAACAGCCTGCGGATCGATAGTCCAAACTGTTTCACCCTTGTTTACAGGAGCGATGTGGTTAATCTGTACACCAACGTTACCAGCAGGATGCGGTCCGTCAAATACAGTTACTTCCACGTTCTTCGCCTGCGTCAAAGCCGGTGATTTCTGATTTACACTGATACTCAGGTATGTCTTGGCTATCTTAGCCAACGCATCCAATCCAGTCTGGAAGTTTGCTTCTTCGCCAGAGAGCGCCAGTTCGAATTCTGGAGCCAGCGGGTTTGTGTCGAATGCAGAAACGAAGATAGCACGAGGTGCTACAGTCGGATCAGCCACTACGTCATACGGACGCTGACGGATAAACGCGAACAAACCGGCATTCAGCAGCATTTCTTTTACAGCAGCACCATCAAGTGCAGCTACGCTCTTCTTACCGAATTCTTCAAAGTCCTGTTCCGTAGCAGCCTGTACGGTGATGCTCATCACCTTACGTCTTGCCCCACGTTCCACGCTTGTCACTACGCCGCTTACCGGCGAAACAAATTTCACTTCTGGATGATTCTTGTCTACAAACAAGGGTCCTCCGGCCATCACATATTCCTGTTCCTTAACGACCACTTTCGGAGTCACGCCTGTAAAATCATCGGGACACAGAGTATAGAATCCCGGCTCTTTCACAGCCACCACTTCCGCAGCCGCCTTACCTTTCAGGTTTATGTCCAAGCCTTTACGCAACTTAATTAAATTTGCCATGTTAGGTTATAAAAAATGGTTTTGTATTTTGCGTGCAAAATTAAATAAAAAAGAGGTGAAAAAAGAATATTTGCCCATCGAATTAGAGAAATATTTCTTTATATCGAAAGGCAAATATTAAATAACGATGACAAAAGAGGCTATTCTGCCATATAGAGAGAGCAAAATCTAACTTAATATCCTTTGTGCTGGTGCAGCTGAGGATTCATGTCAATCACTTTTTCCGGAATCGGGAAGACGGTAGTATAGCCGTTTTCCTCCCCAGGAAGCTGCGGACGACAACTGTATGAACGGGTAAAAACCCCGAAACGAATCATATCCTGCCGTCTCCAGCCCTCCCAGGCCAGTTCCATCATTCGCTCATCCAGCAAATTTTCCAATGTAGCAGTTCTAGGAGCCATACCTACCCTACTTCTCACTAAATTCAGTTCTGCATCGCCATTTTCCCCATTCCGCACCTTGGCCTCACTTTGCATGAGCAACACGTCGGCATAGCGGAACAACACGATGTCATTGTCTAGCAATTTTCCATCCTTAAGCCCCGTCTTATCGACTTCGTATTTTTTCATTCGGGCTCCGGCTGTTTTCTCGTACGGTTTTCCCGACACATCCAGCGCCACGTTCCAAGGCTCATACACCAGTGGAGTAACCCCGTCATCCAGCAGAATCTGATTTCCCTCCAAATCCTTTACCGGCCCGGCAAAATAGCAGTAATCAAAACGGGCATCCACCTGCGGCGTATCATAACCAAAGGTCTCCAGTACCTCTTTCGTGGCCGACGAGCCATTTTCACCACTCAACCCATACGCCTTGGCATGGTTGTAATGCCGCGAACGGAACAAATAGATAAACTGGTTGGTGTATAAAGTCTTGCTCATGGGAATGACAAAAATATTTTCCTCCGAGGACTCATTGAACACGGCAAAGTTGGCTGTATAATCCTTTTCCAGGGTATATCCTGCTGCTGTAATCTTCTCACAATAATAGTTCACCGTTTGCCAGGCATTCAGACGTTGTCCTTCCACTTCGAAAAAGATGGATTTCCCGTCCGGACGGCTTCCGTCTGTCCAGTCATCATCGGTATAAACTTCCGCATTCAAGGCTAACTTAGCGAGCAAAAACCACACCACTGGCTGTGTCATTCGCCCGTAATACACTCCCGGCTGATTGCTCCGCTCTTTACTCAAAAGAGAAGAAGATTCCGTAAGTTCTTTCACAATGAAATTAAACACTTTAGAACGCTTCTCTTGAACAATATCTTCAACTGCCGGATCACTCTTTTCAATCAGTGGAACGCTCCCGAAAAGGTCCATAATATAATAATAAAACATGGCTCTCAATGCCCGTACTTCAGCCACACAATCTGCCACATTTTCCCCGGGATGTTTTTCAGCAAAATCCTGTATTCTTTCCAATGAACCATTGCACAAAATCACCGTACGATACAGGTATTCCCAGGTGGCATAAATCGCCTCATTGTTCACTCCCCAGCGATGCAAGTACAATCCCTGCCAGAATCCACCGTCATACCAGTCTCCTCCACGTGTAGGCATGATAGCCTCATCAGTAGTAAACGTATTCAAATCATAGATACCTCGACCTGTTCCCTGAAGGCCCTGACTGTCGACATATCCGCCCACGTAATTATACAACGAAAGCACCCCATTTTTCTGCACGTCCGACAAGGTAGAATAAGCCGTTTCTTCATCCAGGCGGTCCTTCGGATTTTCTTCCAGATAACTACTGCAAGAAGTCCATGACAGCAGAGAAAACGACGCAAATAGTATTGAGTATATTATTTTCATAATAAGCAGATTAAAAGTTAAGACCTAAACTAATCATATAAGTTCTTGAAAGAGGATAAGTACGTTTGTCGTCCACCCCGAAAGTATTGTCCACCAAGGTAGAATTAATCAGCGGAGTCAGCCCTGAATAACCGGAGATTGTACCCAGGTTATTAATGGTCAGTGCCAGGCGTGCCCCGTGCAAGAAACGCTGTTTTTTGATAGGCACATTCCAACCCACAGTCAGGTAATCAAAGTTCACATAATTGCCGCTTTCCAGCCAGTAATCCGTTGCCGTCAGGTCATGTATATTCCGTGCCGGAGCCTCTGCCAACACATTGTAGTCCGGCAAGCTGTTCATATTCATGTAACTCAGTGCCGTACCATTGTAAATCTTATGCCCGAATGCTCCGTTTATCTGCAACGATACATCAAAACGTTTGTAGCGGAAACTGATGTTGGAACCTAACAAAGTCTTAGGAGTAGCCTGTCCGGCCACGTAACGGTCTTCCCCATCTTCCAGATTCACACCTCCTCCATTCAAATCAGCAATCTGATAGGTATATCCTCCGTTCCCGTCCGAAACCAGCCCTTCACAATGCGGCAGATAGAAAACACCCAACGGCTGTCCTACGATCTGATACACGATATTATTGTATCCGCCATGCAGTCCCGCACCGTTCAGTCCGGCCAAAGCCGTATATTGCGCCGCACTGATATATTCTCCTTCATACATACCGCTCAGCGACAGCAATTTATTCCGTTGGAAAGTTACGTTTGCGTTGATATTCAGCTCCATATCCTTGGTCCGCAAGGGAGTGATACCAATGGAAAGTTCCGTTCCACTGTTCCGCATGGAGCCCAGATTAGCCAAGAGTTTGTTATAAGCAAACGGAGGAACACTGACATCATACATATACAGCATATCCCTTGTTTTGGAGAGATAATAATTCACCGACAGCAACAAGCGGTTTCCGTAGAATCCCATGTCCACCCCTGCATTGAAGGTCGACTTGACTTCCCATTTCAAATCCGGATTGACATTTTTCAAGCTCTCATACGTCACCAAAGGTGAATTTCCCACCGGAGTTACCCCGTTCGGACGTACCAGCGCCATAGTGGTATACGAATCAATCCCTCCCTGATTTCCTGCCAATCCATATCCCAATCGCAGCTTCAGGTTATCAATCAGGTGAAAATGTCTCATAAACTTCTCACGGGTTATATTCCAGGCAGCAGAAACAGAAGGGAATACGCCCCATTTATGATTCCTTCCAAATTTGGAAGATGCATCCGTACGCAAGTTCACCGTCAGCACGTAACGGTCGTCATACGTATAATTCACACGCCCCAGGAACGACACCAGATGCGGCTCTTCATAATAAGAGCCGGTACCTTCCCAAGGACGCAATGCCCCGCCCTGCAGACTGTGATACCCCAACTCATTGGAAGAAAAATTAGTCGTGGTCGTGTAAAAGCCGTGAAAACGATTCTTTTCCACCTCCCCTAAAGCCAGCACATCCAGGAAGTGAGCCCCCAACTGCTTCTGATACGTCAGCATCAGATTTCCTAATAAGGCCTCCGACTTCCGGTTTCCCCGGTAAGCCTGCCCGTTGGCCCATACCGTCGTAGGCAAGAATTGGGCGTTTTCTGTTGTGCTATAGGTATAAGAACCAAATAGCACCATCTTCAAATCCTTCAGCAAATGAAAAGTCAGGCGGGCGTGCGAACTGAAATAAGAAGTCTCCTCGCGGTTGTCCACGTCCATCCAGGCCAATGGATTTGTAATCTGACTGGCCGTCGTAATCTGGTCCCAGCTCCCGGTTTCCGGATCCGGAAAATCAGGAAAAGTAGGATTAAAAGCGGCTGCCGAATAAAAAGTCTTCTGTAAATCAAACAGCGTACGGTCGCGCTTCATTGAACCGAATAACCCCAATTCACAGTCAATCAGTCCGTCAAGCATCTTCTGCGACATATTCATATTGGCCGTAAACAGTTTCATGCCCTCATTCTGAATCACTCCCTCACGATTCTGAAAGCCTAACGACACCCTGTAATTGGAAGCCTCACCACCCCCATAAAACGCAATGTTATGATTCTGCTGCAAGCCCGTCTGTTCAATGGCTTTCTGGAAATCCGTGTCATATCCCTTATCCAGGATATTCCATCCTCGCTCAGCCGCCAGCTTGCGATACTCTGCTCCCGAAAGCATATCCAACCGGCGATAAGCATGTGACACACCAAAACTACCGTTGTAGTTCACGCGCGTCTTCCCTGCCCGGCCTTTCTTGGTGACAATATTAATGACTCCCGATGCTCCACGTGAACCGTACTGGGCCGTTTCCGACGCATCCTTCAAAATCGTAAAAGACTCTATATCGGTGGGATATACCGAAGTCAGCATCGTCAAATCCCCCAATACCCCGTCCACGATAATCAGCGGGTCATTTCCACTAGTCAAGGAAGTCGTACCACGCAAGCGGACCGACTCCAGCGCCGCCATTCCATTGTTACTCTTCAAGATGGTAAGTCCCGGCACACGTCCCTGAATGGCTTCCAGCGGATTGGTTATCAGCTCACGGTTCATCTGCTTTTCCGTAATCTGTTCCACCGAACCGGAAATATTCTTCAGACTACCACGGGCATACCCGATGTTATAAATTGAATCGGGAGGCAATTCATCCACATTCTGTCCTTGTACATAAAGCGGGAATCCGGCTCCCATACACCCTAAGAACAACAAGCTGTACAAAGCCTGAGATATTGGCTGCATTTTATCCATAGCATACTTATTTAAGGTCAAAAGGGCGTGAAGATACCAAAACCTCCACGCCCCATATAATCAGTTCCTTCTTTTCACAAAGAAAAGATATTTCTACCGATAAAGCAAGTCCTGAGCCATGTTATTTCTGCCCGGTCATCATTTTTCTTCCGCAAACATCGGATCCCATGCCGGAAGCTGTATCGGCTTCTGCTTGAAGATATCTAGCACCTTCTTCGGCACATATTTCGTTTCCAGTACCAGACGGAACATATACTCATTGAACCATTCATCCGTCATAATCAGGTGTCCCTGATAGCCTGATGCAGCTCCCCAGCTATTTTCCACCATCCATTTTTTCGGCTTTCCGTTCGCATCCAAATCTACCGCCATCAGTGTCATGGCATGTGCCGACATGCTGGCAAACGTCTGAATACGTTCTTTCTTATCCATTCCGAAAGTCGTACCCATCAACGAACCGAAATCATAATTGTTTACATCCAGCAGCCCACGCTTGCTGTCCAGCTGTGTCACATCGCTTGAGAAATACATCCGTGTGCTGTCCTTCAATGACGCAATAGCCATTTCCTTGATTTCCTCTACTGGCAGATTCACATACGTCCAGTTCTTTCCATCGTAACGGTGACGGTCGTATGCAATTTCGTAACATTTATAATACTCACGTGAAGGATCGTTCATCACCATCACATAGTTGGTCAGCAGATTCGTATCACCGTATTTTTCCAGAAACGACATCGGTGTGTGATGCTCTGTAGCCACCACATTTCCTTTGCTGTCCTTACGTACATAGTCAAACTCTGTTGGCGGCACTCCTAAAGTCAGCACTAACATGCGATACACCGTACCCAGCATCTCTTCCTTACGGTTTTCAATCGTTGCAGCCTTCTCTCCTTTAGCAGCCATTTCTCTCAGTTCCAGACCGAATTCCTTCAGCTTCAGGCCAATCAAAGAAGACATGTACGAAGTATGTTCACTGCTGTATGTTTCCGGCATTGCTTCTTTAGGCACAAGACCGTATTTTGACACGATATCGGCTACTCCCGTAAATGTACCTCCGTCACTCAGTGGATGCTTGAACAACCACTCTACGGTCTGATCGTTCATAGGTTTGCCGGCCGTTTCAATAACTCCCTGTAAGAACAGATTGGATTTTTCCAGCTGATCCCAGAAGAAAGAATATACTTGCGAAAACTCCAGCCCCGGCAAATCATAGCGTGCAATGGCCTTGGCACGCATCACGTTCAATCCCGTAAACAGCCAGCAACGGCCAGACGACTGCTGATCGGTGATCCCCTTTGATTCCACCTTAATGGAGAAATCCGTATTCAGTGCCTTCTGATTTTCCTGGTTCAATGCCAGTTCCTTGATACTGGTACCTCCCATAGCATTCCGCAAAGCCTTGTCGGCAGCCGTATTCTGATAACTATTCTGAATTTTTTTCAACATATCCGGAGAAATACCTCCGTTCTGCGCCTGTGCCGCCAGCCCGAAAGCCAACAGACAAGCAGCCAATGTTACGTGTTTCTGGTTCATTCTTTTATAGTTTTAATGAAAATTGTTTCTTAATCCTTTTTTACCGAACGTACAATCTTAAAGCCGATGCACGCCACGAAGATACTCATCAACGGACTCAGCAAGTTAAAGAAACTATACGGCAAATACACCAGCGTAGGTACATTCAAAATCGTAGCCTGCGTCATACCGCATGTATTCCAGGGAATCAGCGGACTGGTCACCGTGACAGCATCTTCCGTAGTTCGGCTTAACAGACGCGACTCATACCCGTTCTTTTTATAGATATCCTTAAACATGTTTCCAGTCAGAATAATCGAAATATACTGATCGGCAGTAGCTAAATTCAAGAACAACCCCGAAGCTACAGTTGCCGCTACCGTACTTGCCAGCTTATGCGTAAAACGTACAAACATACGCGTAATGCTTCCCAGCATACCACAGGCTGTCATGGCGCCCCCCAAGCACATGGCACAGAGAATTAGCCATACCGTGTCCATCATACCTCCCATTCCACGGGTTGCAATCAATTCGGTCAGTACAGGTGTAGAAGTCTGCAACGACGTACTTCCTGACAGAGCCAACAAAACTCCTTTATATAAGGCCTCACCTCCGTTCACTCCGTCACCGGCCACTTCACGAAGTACATCCGTCTGGAAAACCAGCATGCATATTACCGCCAAAGCAGTCGATACGAACAAAGTAATAATGGAAGACACCTTACGGGCAATTAATATTCCCGTCACTACCGGCACCAGCAACACCCAGAAAGTAATATGAAAACGTTCGGCCAGTCCGGTAGTAAACACAGCAATCTGCGAACTGTCTGATGCTTCATGCGAAAATCCGGCAACCGTAAAAATAACCAGTGAAATGACCACTGACGGCACCGTAGTGTACATCATGTAGCGAATATGCGTAAACAGCGGTGTGTCTGTCACCGAAGAAGCCAGGATAGTGGTATCCGAAAGCGGAGAAACCTTGTCACCGAAATATGCACCCGAGATAATCGCTCCGGCAATCCATCCTTCCTCAAAGCCCTGTGCCTTGCCAATACCCATCAAGGCAATACCGATGGTCGCAATGGTGGTCCACGAACTGCCCGTCATGACCGATACCACTGCACAAATCACACAGCACGACACGAGGAAAAATTTCGGATGAATAATCTGTACCCCATAGTAAATCAGCGTAGGTACCACTCCCCCTAACATCCAGGCTGCAGAAAGTGCCCCGATAATCAACAGGATAATCAAAGCCGAACTCACCCCCGCAATGTTATTGATAATGGCATGTTCAATATCCTTCCAGCTCACCCCATACCGACTCATACCCAAAGCCGCGCACAAAGCCGTTGTCAGCAACAAGCAAATCTGGCTGCCGCCACCTAGCGCATCAGCCCCAAAAAGGCGAATCGTAAAAAAAAGTAATATCACCAAAACTGCTACAGGCAGTAGAGACACCAGCGGAGAAGGAATCTTCATTTTTTGCGTCATTTTATCCGTTTAAATCCAATTTTATTACTAAACCAATAACGGGTGCAAATTTCCGAATATTTTTCCAATTTTCCATACAAAATCCATATATATTTACATTTTACACCATAGAAATGAATAAAAATAGATTTCTAATTCATCTATACCAATCACGAAAACCTTTCACACAAAACTTAAAAACTACTAATAACACTCTCAAAGGCCCTTTTCTTCAAGGGTTATTTGTACATTTGTCTGTTATTTGTATAAATAGAGAATGAGTAAAGCCACGCGCATAAAACAAGCCATACGTATCACAGTCATTTCAACACTGGTATTTTATTTCGGTCTGATTGCTCTGCTGAACCTTCCGGTTGTCCAACACCGCATCAGTACGTATGCTGCCCGTGAGCTTACCCGTCTTACCCAGGCCGAAGTAAGCATTGGCAATGTAGACCTAGGGCTTCTGAACCGCGTTGTCATCCAGAACGTGCAGATAAAGGACCGACAGAAGAAAGACATGCTCGGCATATCACGCTTTTCCGTCAAGATTGACATACCCTCCCTTTTCCGTGGAAAAATCCGTATCAGCAGTGTCCAGTTATTCGGACTGGACGCCCGCCTGAACCGTGCCCACCCCAAGGCTCCCCTGAATTGCCAGTTTCTGATTGATACTTTTGCTTCAAAAGACACGACAAAGAGCGAGAAGTCAATTGACCTGCGTATCAATTCCGTACTTATCCGTCGCGGACAAATACACTACGATGTACTGTCGGAATCCAACACGCCCCGCCGGTTCAACCCTCATCACATCGGTATCAGCGAACTTTCTGCAACCATCTCTTTGAAAGCCCTACAAACCGATTCGCTCAACGCACAAATCCGTCGTATGAGCTTTAATGAGCAAAGCGGACTTCAATTGAAGAAATTTGCCTTGAGAGCCACAGCCAATTCCAGAGGTATCTACCTGCACGATTTGAACCTTACCCTGCCAGGTACAATCGTCAGCATCGACACATTCACGGTAGCAGGAAACTTTACTGAGCCTGATTTTCTTTCGGATACACAGACCACTTATATGGGGCGACTGAGCGCTTCCGTCACTCCTGCCGACATAGCTTGTTTCGTACCAGCCTTGCAACATTTTCAAGACTCTGTACACATTGATATGGCCTTTCATGGAAGAGGGCAACAAGCCCGATGCAGCAATTTTTATCTGGCAAGTCCTCACAAAGCATTAGAAGTGCATGCCGAAGGAATGCTTGACCACAGCAATCCTTCGCAGCCTCCCTATTTCTTTGGTGAGATTACTCAGGCTGATGTTGACGAAAATGCCATTTCCTGGCTTATACATAATCTGAAAGGCTCCACCGCAACTGTGCCTGACATTGTACGCCGCCTGGGCTTCCTCAAATTTCAGGGGGATGTATCAGGCTATCCGTCACAAATCACCGCACACGGTATCCTGCAAAGCCTTCCAGGACAGCTCAATGCCAACATGACGATGCACACCGACACCACAACCTTGCAAAAAAGTTATTCCGGTAGAATCTCCACCAATAATTTTGAACTTGGAAAATTATTGGCGAAAAAAGAACTCGGAAAGACTTCTTTTGACCTGGAACTGAACGGTCTGCAATACCGAAACCATCAACCAGAATCACATGTCAAAGGAGAAATCTCTTCTTTGGAATACAACCATTATCAGTATCAGCACATCGCGCTAAACGGAAACTTCAAGCCGGGTGGTTTCAACGGACACTTATCACTCGACGATGAAAACGGAAAAATCAGCATAGACGGAAGTTTTGTTACCCAGCAAGCTGTACCCGATTTCAACCTGCGGGTAAAAGTAAGAGATTTTCGTCCCAACAAGCTTCAACTGACAAAAAAATACGAAGATACTGACGTATCCCTTAACCTGACAGCCGATTTCTCCGGACATTCCATTGACGATATTCAGGGGAAAATCAACCTCGACAGTCTTTTTATACATACACCAGACGAGGCCGGGAATTACTTTCTTCCTCGCCTGCAAATTGATGCGACTCAACTCACACAACATGCTGAGGTGAAAGAGATTCGTATTGACTCTCCATTCCTGACCGGAAGTATCCAAGGGAAATATACTTACCATACTCTGCTAAAGAGCATGGAGAAAGTCATTCGAAAGCATATCCCGTCATTATTTCCCGAAGAAAAACAGAAAAAAGGGAAAAAGAAACCCGCAGAATTGAATAACCAGTTCCACTTTCAGTTCCGCATGGAGAACAGTGAATTTTTCTCAAAAGTCTTGAATATACCGTTTGACTTGCAGATGCCAGCCACTTTCTCAGGACAGCTCAACGACAGCCTTTCACAAATGCGTATCAACGGCTCATTTCCTCAGTTCACATACAACGGGAAATATTATGAGTCGGGCACCCTGCTATGTGAAAGCCGTCCCGATGAATTACGATGCCAGGTTCGTGCCGGTACTTTAATGAAAAAGGGAGCCATGTTCAACCTCTCCCTCCTCACCCGTGCCAAAAATGACAAGCTGCACAGCACACTCTACTGGGGAAATAACACCCAGCTTACCTATAGCGGCAAGATTGATGCCATCGCCTCTTTCCGTCAGGATAGTTCAAAAAGAGAGTTGCACACCCGTGTAGACATACAGCCCAGTCAAGTCATCTTAAATGATACTACCTGGAACATACATCCGGCTACTGTAGACATCGCGAAAGACAGCATCGAAATACACGACTTCTTGTTTGAACACCGCGACCAGCACCTGAAAATCAATGGGCGACTGGGAAAAACGGAAGCAGACTCCTGCCTGGTAGACCTGAAAAACATCAACCTGCTCTACATCATGGATATGATTCAGTTCCATGCCGTACGTTTTGACGGAGGCATCAGTGGAAAGGTCCACCTGCGCCATGTGCTTCAAGACCCGGTGATGGAAACGCGTCTCGATGTAAAAGATTTTTCTCTTAACCACGCCTTGCTGGGAAGAGCCGACATTCTTGGGTCATGGGATAAAGAACTGGGAGGTGTGCGCCTGGATGCCGACATCCGTCGCGACAGTACCTGCACCACTCGGGTAACCGGCTATGTTTCTCCTAAGATGAAAGGACTTGATCTTCAAATCCAAGCCGGAGGGACTCCACTCTCTTTCCTGCAACCTTTTGTAGAAAACATCTTCAGCAATGTCAACGGAAACGTACATGGGGACGTGCGTCTGTTCGGGCCTTTCTCTCAACTTGACCTGGAAGGAAATGTCAAAGCGCAGATGCAAATGAAGGTCAACATCCTGAACACCACCTTCCGGGCCTCGGCCGATTCCGTACACATCGCTTCCGGCTTGTTCCGTTTCCAGAATGTACGCTTACAAGATACTGAAGGGCACACAGGACTTGCCGACGGAGAATTACGGCACACCAAGTTAAAGAATCTGAGCTATCAGTTCCGCTTCAATACAAACCGCATGCTGGTATTCCATTCAGAAAAGGAAACTCCTGAATTTCCTTTCTATGGTCACATCTATGCTACCGGAAATGTATTTCTTCGAGGAGGCGACGGACAACTGAACGTCGACGGAGAAGTACGTGCCGACAACCAGACAGAGTTTGTTTACGTGCTGGGAACGGCAGCTGAGGCCACCAACTCTGGCTTTATCACCTTCGTAGACCGTACTCCCCGCCGTAAGCAGGAAGCCGTAAAGGCCGAAGTGTACCACCCGCTCAACCAGCCCGACAAGCAGGAAGACGATGATACACCCACCGCCATCCACATTAATCTACAGATAGAACCAGCCGAACGTGCCAACATGAAAATCATCATGGATCCTTCGGCCGGAGATTACATATCTGCTTACGGAACCGGAAACCTGCGTATTAACTTCTTCAATCAGGGCAACTTCCAGATGTTCGGTAACTATAACATCAGCGAAGGTATCTACAAGATGAGCATGCAAAACGTCATCCGAAAAGACTTTACCCTGCAACCAGGAGGTGTGGTATCCTTCAATGGCGACCCAAAGGCTGCTAACCTGAACGTACAGGCAGTCTACACGGTAAACTCTGCTTCACTGAACGACCTGATAGCCGACGCTTCCTCTTCACGTGGAAATGTCCGCGTAAACTGTTTGTTGAACTTGAGCGGCAGCCTCACTTCACCCAACCTGACGTTTGGCCTCGAACTGCCCACAGTAAGTGAAGAAGACCGCGAACTGGTACGTAGTCTCACCAGCACCGAAGAACAGATGAACACCCAGATTATTTACTTGCTGGGAGTCGGCAAATTCTACACCTACGACTATGCCAACAATACCGGTCAGACCGATGCTACCAGCTCGCTGGCCTTCAGCACTCTGTCGGGCCAGTTGAACAATATGCTTTCGCAAGTCATCGACAACCAGAACTGGAACGTAGGTACCAACCTTACTACCGGAGAAAAAGGCTGGAGCGATGTAGAAGCCGAAGCCATCCTGTCCGGCCGTCTGCTGAACAACCGGCTGATAATCAACGGTAACTTCGGCTACCGTGAAAATACCATGCGTAATACCAACTTTGTAGGTGACTTCGAAGCTATCTGGCTGCTCACCAAGAACGGGGAATTCCGTCTGCGCGGATACAACCAGACCAACGACCGTTACTTCACGAAGTCCACCCTTACCACCCAGGGCATCGGTATCATGTACAAAAAAGACTTCATGAACTGGCAAGAACTCGTTGACTGGTTCCTCCGCCGCCGTAAAAACCGCAGCAGCCAGCAGAAAGAAAAAGAAGACCAGAAATACCTTCCACAGGAAGCCCTTCCTGCCGCAAGAGAAAAAAGAGAATCAAACGAAAAATAATTATACAAGAATATGGAAAAAACCTATTACCTGCCCGCCGAATGGCACAAACAAAGCTACATACAGCTTACCTGGCCTCATGCCGATACCGACTGGGCCTATATGCTCGATGAAGTAGAAGCCTGCTTTGTCCGCCTCGCTACCGAAATAGCCAGCCGCCAGCCCCTGCTGCTCGTGGCTCCCGAATTTCCGGCAGCCCTGGCCGACTTCCCCTATCGCGACCAGATTACTTTTGTGAAATGTCCTACGAATGACACCTGGGCCCGCGACCATGCTTTCATCACTTTATTGGAGAAACACTCCGACCCACAGTTGCTCGACTTCTGCTTCAACGGCTGGGGGATGAAGTTTGCTGCCCATAAGGATAACCTCATCAACAGTCATCTGTTCAAGACCGGCGTACTTAACGGCGATTACATCAACTGCCGCAATTTCGTACTCGAAGGAGGTTCCATTGAAAGCGACGGACAAGGCACCCTGCTCACTACTTCGCCCTGCCTGTTGGCTCCCAACCGCAATGACACCCTCTCGCGCAAAAACATCGAAGCCTACCTGATGGAACGCTTCAACCTGCGTCAGGTGCTCTGGCTGGACTACGGCTATCTGGCTGGTGACGACACCGACAGCCACGTAGACACCCTGGCCCGTCTCTGCCCCGACCACACCATTACTTACGTGCAGTGCGTGGACAAGGATGACGAGCACTACGGTGCCCTCCGCTCCATGGAAGACCAGCTCAAGACCTTCCGTACCCTCGACGGAGACCCTTACCGCCTGCTTCCGCTCCCCATGCCCGAAGCCATCTATGACGAAGACGGCGAACGCCTTCCGGCCACTTACGCCAACTTCCTGATTATGAACGAGGCAGTACTCTACCCCACTTACGCCCAGCCTGAAAACGACGCCCGTGCCGCTCAGGTACTGTCTGAGGCTTTCCCCGGACGTGAAATCGTAGGCGTGGACTGCCGTGCCCTTATCAAGCAGCACGGTTCTCTCCACTGCGTCACCATGCAATATCCTGAATCAGTAAAAAACCAAATAGCACAATGAAACGAACTATCCGTGTCGGCATCGTACAGCAGGCTTGTACGAACGACCTCAAACTGAATCTTGAAAAGCTGCACCGCAACATTGCCTCCGTGGCACAAGCCGGTGCGCAGTTAGTAGTTCTTCAGGAACTCCATAACACCCCTTATTTCTGCCAGACAGAAGATACCAACCTGTTCGACCTGGCCGAACCCATTCCCGGCCCTTCCACCGGTTTCTACAGTGAGATAGCCGCTGCCTACCATGTGGTACTGGTCACTTCGCTGTTCGAACGCCGTGCTGCCGGACTGTATCACAACACCGCCGTGGTATTCGACACCGACGGAAGCATTGCCGGCAAGTATCGCAAGATGCACATTCCAGATGACCCTGCTTACTATGAGAAGTTCTATTTCACTCCCGGCGACTTAGGATTCGAACCTATCCAGACCTCTATCGGTAAACTCGGTGTACAAGTATGCTGGGATCAGTGGTATCCGGAAGGTGCCCGCATCATGGGCCTGAAAGGTGCTGAACTGTTGATTTACCCTACTGCCATCGGCTGGGAAAGTACCGACACTCAGGAAGAAAAGATGCGCCAGCTGGGGGCATGGGTAACCGTACAGCGTGGTCACGCCGTAGCCAACGGTCTGCCGGTCATTGCCGTAAACCGTGTAGGTCTTGAACCCGACCCTTCCGGCCAGACCAACGGCATCCAGTTCTGGGGCAACAGCTTCGTAGCCGGTCCACAAGGCGAAATCATCGCCCAGGCCAGCAACCTGAAAGAAGAAAACATGGTAGTAGAAATCGACATGAACCGCAGTGAAAACGTCCGCCGCTGGTGGCCCTTCCTGCGCGACCGCCGCATCGATGAGTTCGAACAGCTCACACGTCGGTTTATCGATTAATAAGCAACTTCTCTATTATTATAAAAATAAGAGCCACGACTTCAATGTAGTGGCTCTTATTTTTTCTTATCGTCTATCCCAGAAACTGGGAGTCAGCAGCAGAAGTACCCCGAACAACTCCAGACGCCCTATCAGCATCATGAATGACAACAGCCATTTTGCCAGGTCGGGAAGCGCACTCCACGAAAAGGCCGGACCAAATGCTCCTAGCCCCGGTCCCACGTTTCCTATACTCGATACAGACAGTCCGAATGCCTCTTCCAATCCAATGCCCATACACATCAATGCCAGCCAGCATAAGAAGATGCAGACAAAATAAAAAACTACGAACGTCATCACCGTAGCAATGGTACGCTGTGAAACCGCCATCCGGTTCACCTTTACCGGAAGTACAGCCCTGGGGTGCATCAGCCGGTGAAACTCATTCTTCACGTTGCGCAACAAAATCAGCAGACGCACATTCTTAATCCCACCCGCCGTAGAACCGGCACAACCTCCTGCAATCATTGTATAAATGAGCAGCAACCATGTGAAAGGAGGCCACATATTATAATCGTCCGTAGCAAAACCACACGAAGTATGAATAGACGCCACCTGGAAAAGCGATTTCCGGAAAGCTTCCTCCAACCCATAATTATTATGCCAGTATAAGGCCCCGGTAATTATCAGCGTCACCGCCCCAATGGAGATGAGATACAACCGGAGCTCACCATCCTTGAACAACTGTCCGCAACGTCCCTTCATGCACATGAAATAAAGCGAGAAGTTAATACCCGAAAGAATCATAAAGATGGCAATTACATATTCTATAAAAGGAGAATTCCAATAAGCCACACTGGCCTGCTTGGTAGAATATCCTCCAGTAGCCGTCGTGGAAAAAGCATGACATGCAGCATCAAACAAGTCCATTCCTCCTATCAGCAACAGCACCATCTCCGCTAAGGTCAGCATGAGATATACTGTCCATAGCCATTGGGCCATGACACTGATTTTCGGATGAATCTTATCATGTGTCACCCCCGTAGCTTCTGCCGAAAAAAGGACCTGATTACCTACCCCAAAGATAGGCAACACAGCAATCGTAAAGAACACAATACCCAATCCTCCAATCCATTGCGAAAAGCTTCGCCAGAACAACATACCGTGCGAAAGCGATTCAATATCATCCAGGATGGTTGCCCCTGTAGTTGTAAAACCCGACATGGTCTCAAAGAATGCGTCTGCCACCGACGGGATACTTCCGCTTATATAAAAAGGCAGCATTCCGAATCCTGTGAAAAGCAGCCACGTAAACGCCACGATACAATATCCATCGCGCCGTGTCACCCGGTTTTCGGCTCCTCTCCCTAGCAGAATCAGCCCACTCCCCACAGCCATATTAATCAATGTCGTGTAAATAAAATAAATATAGTCTTCCTCCCCATAGCACAAGGAAACGCCTGCACATGCCAGAAACATCATTGCCTCCATAAAGAGCAGAGTGCCCAGGATTCGAAGTATCATCTTTCTGTTAATCAAGCTGTTGCCTCGCGTGTCAGTTACATTGACCGCCGTCGATAAAAAATCTTCCATGTAGCTTTATGTGTTTATCTTGCAAACTTACAAAAATTCTCATGAATCACATCGGGAAACACAAGAAATGACACCATAGAAATGATGCCAGACAGAAAAACGCAAATCTACATGGCCGTATCCTCCCCCACAGGAACGGGTTCCGAAACTGTGACACTTCCGGGCCGCCGCTTGACGGGTTGTCGGGGTTGGCACCGGTTTTTCAAACTTTCTATATACAGGTGTGGAAAAATATAAGCGTTGTATTTTTCCACACCCCGCGTATATATACTTTATAAAAATGCCTGCCAACCCCGACAACCCGTCAAGATTTCTTCCCTCACCCCTCTCCGGAAGCCTCCGGAAAACGCCCTTGCGTTTCAACTAAAACGTACTTGCGTTTGATTCAAAACGTACTTGTGTTTTAAGTAAAACGCACTTGCGTTTGAATCCGAACGCAAAGGCGTTTTTCAAGAGGTGTAAAAAATTGATGAGAAAACAAGAAAATGCGATGCAGTATTTGTCAATTCTGTTCATTTGTTTACTAAAACTGGCTAGAAACTCATTTTGTCGGGATTCCTTTTTGACTTTTCGGTGAAATGGGGTATTTTTGTAAGATAAATAAACGTTGACGCTTACCTTGCATACCTATTTTTGTCTGTTTGGGCTGAGTGGGTGTGGGACAGGTAACGGCGAAGCGTACCATAATTTATAAGAAAACAGTTTTCATTATGAATTACATATTTTCATCTCTATCCAAACTATTAGCATTCTTTAGCAAATTAATCAAAAGTGATAAATTATACATTAGCATAGACTATTTCTTTGCAACCCGAAAAAGACTAAAACTCTCCCCACCTGTTACATTTAATGAGAAACTACAATGGTTGAAGTTAAATGACAAACATCCAGAATACACACATTTAGTTGATAAATCAGAGGTAAAAGAAATTGTCAAAAATATAATTGGAGAAAAACATATAATTCCTACGCTCGGTATATACAACAAATTCAATGAAATAGAAAAAGATAAACTTCCTGAGCGATTTGTAATAAAATGTACACATGATTCAGGAGGAGTATGTATATGCAAAAATAAAAATAAGTTTAACTGGGAGGAAGCAGAAAAAAAGATTAACAAATCACTAAAGAATGAATTTTTTTGGAATCATAGAGAATATCCATACAAAGGTATAAAGCCCAGAATTATGATTGAAGAATATCTAGAAGATAACAGTCCCAAAGGACTGGTTGATTATAAGTTTTTTTGTTTTCATGGAGAGCCTCGTTTAGTTCTTGTAGCCTCAAATAGGCAAAAGAATGTAAATTTTGATTTTTTTGATATGGATTTCAAACACTGCCCTTTTAAACAAGAATATGACATTTTGTCAAAAGATCTAATAGAAAAGCCTACTCTTTTTGAAGAAATGAAGAAAATTGCAAAAGTCTTATCTAAAGATATACTTCATGTACGAGTAGATTTATATTGTATTAATAACCATATATATTTTGGAGAATACACATTCTTCAATAATGCAGGTAATGAGAATTTCATTCCCCAAGAATGGGATACAATAATAGGTTCTTGGCTTACATTACCTCTTCAATCTAAAAATTATCAACAAATATGAAAGAAATTAAACTTTTTACTCTTCATCCTTGTATTAATAGCACAGAAAATTTTATCAAACATTTCAATTTAGAACCTTTAACCCAATCATTCAACTTTCAATGGGAGACCAACACACCTGATTACCTCATTGCAACAGAGCACATTTATAAAAATAAAAAGCTCAACCGCATCTTTAAAAATTTGTACAAAAAATCAAAAATAAAAATTTTCTATGCAGAAGAAGCTATGGGATGCGATTGGAACATATTTGATTATGGTTTAGGATTCGATAGAAATCTTATTATTAATGACAGATATGTCCAACTACCCGCCCCTTTTGATTTCTTCAAAAATTTCATTTTTAATCCCGAAAATGAGATTAAGACTATAGAACAAGCTAAAATCTTATTAACCCAGAAAAACAAATTTTGCAATTTTCTTTATTCCAATCCAAAAGCTCATCCAACTAGAGATATATTATTTCATTTTATATCTCAAAACTATAAAAAAGTGGATTCATTAGGCAAACACTTGAATAATACAAATACTAAAGCTACGGGATACATTGGTCATATTGAGGATTGTGTTTTAATAAAAAAACCATATAAATTTTCCATTGCATGTGAGAATGCTTTTTACGAAGGATATACTACAGAAAAAATACTAACGAGCTTACAAGCTCATACTATACCTATCTATTTTGGAAATCCACTTGCCAGTCTAGATATAAACCCAAAAGCATTTATCAACGTACACGACTTCAACAGTTTACAGGATTTACTAGAATTCATCAAAGAAATAGACAAGTCGGACGAATTATGGTGCCAAATGATAGCAGAGCCATGGCAAACCTATGAAAATAAAGAGTCAGAGTTAAAAAGAAAAGAAAATTACTACAATTTTATTAATAATATTTTCAGTAAAGAAATCCATTCCGCTCAAAGACTACCACAAGGTACTTACATAGATATTTATCAAAATTGGTTTTTTAACAGAGATTTTCTACCATCAACTTTTTTTGAAAAAGTCTGGCATAAACTGTCATCAATAGCATTATATGGATCAACAAAATAAACTCATCGCATCTAACACAATTGTTACTTATAGTAGGACGATATTAAACGTTTTTTTATCACTATATTCTACCCGATGGGTTTTACAAGAACTAGGAGAAAATGATTTTGGATTATATTCTTTAGTTGGCTCACTCCTAATTGTTCTAGTTTTTTTAAGTGAAAAAATTATTAATGGAGTATCTCGTTTCTACGCATACGAAATAGGACGATCTGATTATATTGCAGTACAAAAATACTTCAACTCAGCTATTTCTATTAATATCATATTTTCTTTCTTTTTTATTTTTCTATCACTAACAATTGGAGAATATTTCATAACAAATATATTAGAAATACCACCTACAAGAATTTATGATAGTATTCTAGTTCTAAGAATTAGTGTTTTTTCAACAGTATTAAGCTTAATAGCTGCTCCTTATGTAGCGATGTTTACGGCTAAACAAAACTTAATAGACTTATCTTTAACTTTAATCTTACAATCGGTTCTCTCTTTTATTGGAATATATTGTATGCGTTTTTTTGTATGTGATAAACTTTTATTATATACAATTTTAATGTGCATCGTATATATTATTACATATAGCATTCAAATATATAGGGCACGACACCTTTATTCAGAATGCCACATAAAAAGAGAATATCTGTTCGAAAAAAGAAGAATTATTGAACTTACAAAGTTTTCATTTTGGAACTTATTAGCAGATTTAGGACATTTAGTAAGAACTCAAGGAATAAATATTTTAACAAACCTCTTTTTTTCAACAAACGGCAATGCAGCACTAGGTATCGCTAATAGAGTAGCATCCCAGTCCAGTTCTTTAACCAATTCTTTATCCAATGCTTTATCTCCTGCCATTATTAGTTATGAAGGCCGTTCAGAAACTAAAAAAGCATTAGAAATTTCATTGCTATCTCCTAAAATAGGAATAATTTTGATGCTCTATTTCTCAGTCCCCCTAATCACTGAGATTGATTATATACTCAAATTATGGCTAAATAATGTTCCAAAAGGAACATCTGTTTTATGTATATCAATAATCACAATGTTTATTATTGAAAAAACGACATTAGGATTAGAAATTTTATTACAAGCAAAAGGGAAAATCGCAAAAGCACAAACCACAATAGCAATATCTTATTCATTATCAATACTCTTAGCCTTTATTATGATAAAAGCGAATATAGGATTACTAAGTATTGGTGCAGCTTGTATATTATCTATGATTTTATCACGCATAGGAATTATCTTTTGCGCAAAAGAAGTTACACATATTGAACTTACTGATTGGTTTTTAGGATTAGTTATTCCAATCATTATTTTATCACTATTACTTTTTAGTTTTTCATTTTTAATAACAAATCTCTTCAATGCATCAATAGGTAGGCTTATTGCGAACATACTCTTAAATGCTATATTAACGACATTTTTATCGTTTTTAATATTATTCAATCATCAAATTAGAAAAAGAATTATCAACTTTATTATTAAAAATAAAGAAAAAGGATGAAGAAGCTTTTATTTATTTCTACAACTCTTGGAGGAGGTGGAGCTGAACGCATAATTCTGTATTTAGTTAACGAATTTGCTAAGGATAAAAATAACAGTGTCACCCTCCTTCTTCTTAAAAAAGAAGGTAACACTTACCTAGACTCTCTTTCACCCCAAGTGAAAATGATCAATCTCAATATAAGTGGTAGAATCCGGTATGCCATTATTTCAATTATAAGAACTATTATTTTTGTTAAGCCAACGACATGTTATATAGGATTAGACAAACTTAATATTATGCTTTCTTTTTTTATTCCATTTTTAAAAATTTGGAAAATACAATTTATTGTTAGAGAAACAAATGTACTAAGCCAACAATATAACTATAGAAATCCATTAATAAAATTATCATACAAAATTTTCTATAATTTATATGATAAAATCATTGCCCAATCAAAAGATATGCAAGATGATTTAATAAAAATATGGGGGATAAAACCACAAAAAATCAATCTAATAAACAATCCAATAGATATTCAAAATGTTACAAAAAAAAGTAACGAATCAACATCCTTTTATCTTCCCAAAACAAATAATAAAATAAATTTAGTAGCAATAGGGCGTCTAAATCATCAAAAAGGCTATGACATACTAATACAAAGGATGTATGAACTTAAACCCAATATTCCATTTAACCTATATATTTTAGGAGAAGGGGAATTGCGCCCTTTTATAGAACAAGAAATCCTAAAATTAGGATTAGAGCCCAATATACATCTACTAGGTTTTCACCAAAATCCATATCCTATATTAAAACAAATGGATGGAATCATTTTAAGTTCAAGACATGAAGGATTTCCCAATGTCTTATTAGAAGCTAACGCCTTAGGAATTCCAATATTAACAAATAGATGCCCTGGAGGTATTAACGAAATCATTCTAGAAGGAATAAATGGTATTTCATGCTTTTTTGATTCAAAAGAATCATTCCAAAATGGACTTAAATTATTTTTAGAAACAGAATTTGATGCAGAGAATATAAAAGAATTAACTCGTAAACGATATGATTTATCTATAATACTGCCATCTTATAAAAATGTTTTCAATAATGAACAACAATAATATATGTTTTATTATTCTATTCTTATAGCTACTACATTTATCATTTCTATCTGCTCAATTGACAAACACATAAATAATAAAATCTATATATTATATTTTAGCTTATTAGCTATAATCATTCTCTCTATTTTTGGAGGAACACGTCTAATAGGTCTTGATTATGATGTATATGAAATTCATTTTAACATTATCCCAACAATAACAAAATACAAATGGACAGATCCTTCCATAGAAATCGGATATGAAATATTAGCGAGTATATGCAAGAGTATATACAATTCTTTTCATTTATTTCTAATCTTTTTTACAGCATTAACTATTACGCTTATGTTTTGGTTGTGCTATAAATATTCTCCATATCCTCTACTATCTTTTTTCATGTTTTTTTCATATAGTTTTTTCCCCCAAGTTATGGGACAAATGAGACAACCACTAGCAATAATACTAGCATTTATAATATCAATCCCACTATTTTTAAAATCAAAAAAAACTTTATCATGTATAGCCCTTATTTTTATCGCCTTTTTATTTCATAAATCAATTTTATTTCTAATCCCATTCATAATCGTTTCTGATAAAATACTAAGCAATAAAACAATAGTCATTCTTTCAACTATAGCTATTGCTTGTTATACACTATCAAATCTAGTATCACAATTCCTCATCTCATTAATACCATCCAATTTTTATTTACATGATGCAGTAATTGCATACCTAACATATAAATCTATGGCAGTTACATTTTCAATGGGGATGCTTGAACGAATAGCAATGGTCACAATTTTATTTTATTACTCACACAAATATGGTCTCTATCAGAGTAAACAGCAACTTAGACTATTTATCAATATGTACTTCATAGGAGTTTGTTTATACTTTGCCTTTATTTCAACTTCTGCCGAGTTTGCATCCCGAGGAACCCAAGCGTTCACTTATGCACTTTTTTTTGCTCTTCCCACCATATTGAAACATGTTAGTTTAAAAGATAAATACACTATATTAAGTATCATATGCGCTTGGGGAATATATCTTTCATTAGGTATATTGGATGATGCAAGCTATTACATTCCATACAAATCCATTTTATTCTAAAAACGATGAATAAGAATCCACTTATTTCGGTTTTATTACCTCTGTATAACGAGCCAATAAGTCTTGCAAAACAAGCTATTGACTCTATTTTAAACCAAACATTTTCACACTTAGAAGTTATTTTATTATTAGATAACCCCCAAAATACAGAGTTAATAAATTTAATTCAAGATTATGAGGAGAAAGACAATAGAGTCATAACTCATATCAATAGTTCCAACAAAGGATTACCTGAAACTTTAAACGCAGGTATACATAAAGCAAAAGGAAAATATATAGCCCGAATGGACGGTGATGACATTTCAGCACCTACAAGAATTGAGAAACAATTGAAATTTCTTTTGGAACATCCTCACATAGATTTAGTAGGCTCTAATGCATACGCAATAAACGAGGAAGGAGAATTAATTGGAGAATATCACAAGTTAAGCAGTGATTTCTCCCAAAAAATGATGCTACGACATATTACTATTAATCTAATTCATCCAACTTGGTTAGGTAAAAATGAGTTATTTAAAAATTGCTTATACCGTAATTTTACTCATTGCGAAGATTACGATTTTATGATGCGCGCCTATGCCTTAGGATATCATTTTTATAATTTACAAGAAAATCTCTTTTATGTAAGAATTCAGCAAAAAAGTCTACGTTCTGTCTCACGAAAATATGCATATGAACAATACATAAACACTATTCGGGTTCAAAAACAATACAAAACTTTCAAAAGAAAAAAATTAAAAGTCTATCCAGAACTCCCCGAATTATCTTATGACGCCATAGATAAAGAAAAGTATCAATCTACAATTGCGGATCTAAATTCATTACGTGAAGCATTTTTTCAGAAACAGATATTAAAAATTATCTCTATTTCTATAAGAATATCTCAGAAAGATTCACGTCCTCTTATCTTTCGTTTAAAGGTACTTGTACTTTCAAGTATTTTATCATTTATGGAAAAAATAAAACTTATAAAATAAACTTTGCACATGAAAATCTTAGTAACAGGAGCTGCTGGATTTATTGGATCCAAACTCATATACGAATTAGCTAAACAAAATTATGAAGTTGTTGGTATTGACAACATCAATGATTATTACAATGTACTTTTAAAATATGGCCGTTTACAAGAGTGTGGCATTGAAAAAAATGATAACAAATTTGTTTGGGGAGAAATTATCCCTAGTAAAATATTTTCTAACTATCGTTTTATCTACATGGATATAGCTGATAAAGAAAATATGGAAAAATTATTCTCTACTGAAAAATTTGACAAGGTTGTTAATTTAGCTGCTCAAGCGGGGGTTAGATATTCCATTACTAATCCATATTCCTATCTACAAAGTAATCTAGTTGGCTTTTTAAATATACTAGAATGCTGTCGCAACTATCACATAAAACATCTAATCTTTGCATCTTCCAGTTCAGTATATGGTTTAAATGAGAAAGTTCCTTATTCTGAAGAAGATAAAGTTGACAATCCAGTAAGCTTATATGCCGCAACAAAAAAATCAAATGAATTAATGGCCCATAGCTATAGCAAACTATACGGTATTGCTATGACGGGATTAAGATATTTCACAGTATATGGCCCATGGGGAAGACCAGACATGGCCCCAATGTTATTTACAAAAGCAATATTAGAAGGAAAAACTATCAATATTTTTAATAATGGTGACCTTAGTCGTGATTTTACTTATATCGATGACATTATTGAAGGAACAATAAAAGCTATTGAACAAACTCCCCAAGCAAAAGATTGTAAAAATGAAGTTGCATATAAAATATATAATATAGGTTGCTCTCATCCTATAAAACTAATGGACTTCATTGAAGAGATTGAGATAAATCTAGGGAAAAAAGCCTCTAAAAACTTTTTACCAATGCAACCGGGTGATGTATATCAAACATATGCAGATACCTCATTACTTGAAAAAGAAACTGGTTACAAGCCACAAGTATCTTTACATGAAGGAATCAACAAATTTATCAAATGGTATCAATCAGATAAAAACCCATTAAAATAATAAGTTTCATTATGAATATAGCAATTGTAGGTACAGGATATGTAGGTCTTGTTTCAGGAACATGCTTCGCTGAAATGGGGGTTAATGTAACATGTGTAGATGTTAACGAACAAAAAATACAAGCATTATTAAATGGACAAATTCCCATTTATGAACCCGGACTAGATGAGATGGTTCTACGTAATCACAAAGAAGGTAGATTAAATTTCACTACAGACTTAAGCACATGTTTAGATAAAGTTGACATTGTATTTAGTGCCGTAGGTACTCCTCCAGATGAAGACGGAAGTGCCGATTTAAAATATGTATTAGAAGTAGCCCATACAGTAGGGAAAAATATGAATAAATATCTAATACTTGTAACAAAATCCACAGTGCCTGTAGGAACAGCACAAAAAGTAAAGCAAGCAATTCAAGAAGAACTAGATAGAAGAAGAGTAGAAATACCCTTTGACGTAGCTAGCAATCCTGAGTTTCTTAAAGAAGGAGCTGCTATCAAAGACTTTATGAGTCCCGATCGCGTCGTAATTGGAGTTGAATCACAAAAAGCAAAAGATTTAATGACTCAACTATACCGTCCGTTAATGCTCAATAATTTTAGGGTAATCTTTACAGACATTCCAAGTGCAGAAATGATTAAATATGCTGCTAACTCAATGCTTGCAACACGTATTAGTTTTATGAATGATATTGCAAACTTATGCGAACTAGTAGGTGCAGACGTAAATATGGTACGAAAAGGTATTGGTGCTGACACCCGTATCGGGAATAAATTTTTATATCCAGGATGCGGATATGGAGGCTCATGTTTTCCTAAAGATGTTAAAGCTCTTATCAAAACTGCAGAAAAGAATGGTTATGAAATGAAAGTTCTAAAAGCTGTAGAAGAAGTGAATGAGAATCAAAAAAGCATTTTGTTTACGAAATTATCTAACTATTATAATGATAATTTAAAAGGTAAAACCATATCTATCTGGGGATTAGCATTTAAGCCTGAAACAGATGATATGAGAGAAGCTACATCATTAGTAATGATAAAAAATTTGATAGAAGTTGGCTGTAAAATAAAAGTCTATGATCCCGTTGCAATGAATGAATGCAAACGAAGAATTGGAGATAGTATAATATATGCTTCAGATATGTATGATGCAACTTTAAATGCAGATGCACTTCTGCTTCTTACAGAATGGAAACAATTCAGATTACCTAGCTGGGAAGTCATCAAGAAAACAATGCATCATCCTCTCATATTAGATGGACGCAACATCTATGACAAAGAAGAAATGGAATCTTTAGGATTTGATTATATGTGTATAGGCAAATAAACGAAAATAAATATATATCTATTTTTTCTATTATTACTTATTAAGAAATATTCATGCATGATTAGTTTTTCTGTCCTATTATCTGTATATTATAAAGAATCACCTATATACCTATCACAGGCATTATATAGTGTTATTAAACAATCAATTCCTCCAACTGAAATTATTTTAGTTGAAGACGGGAAGTTGCCTAAAACGTTAGAAAAAGTTATTTCACAATTCAAAAAAAAAACTTCAACGATTAAAATCGTACAACTTCCATACAACCAAGGGTTGGGAAAAGCATTAAATGAAGGATTAAAACATTGCACTTATGACATAGTAGCACGAATGGATACAGATGATATAGCAAAACTTGACCGATTTGAAAAACAAATTAAAATATTTGAGAAATATCCAGACATAGATATATGCAGTGCATGGATAGAAGAATTTGAAAATGATACAAACAATATTCTTTCCATAAAAAAATTACCTGAACGACATCAAGAAATTTTAAAATACGCAAAACACCGATGTCCCATAAATCATCCGGTTGTAATGTATAAAAAACAAGCTGTTTTAAAGGCTGGAGGGTATGACGGATTTCCTGAGGATTATAGATTATGGATAAAAATGCTTATGAATGGTGCTAAATTCTATAATATACAAGAAAGTCTGCTCTATTTCCGCTTCTCAAAAAATATGATTAGACGTAGAGGTGGATGGAAATACGCCATTACGGATATTAAATCTCAGATAGACTTTTATAAACTTGGATTATTTGGAATTTCTACGCTAATATATAATATCTTAGTTCGCATAACCGTTAGATTAACCCCCAATTATATACGTAGTCTTATATACCAAAAATTATTACGCAAATAATATTTCTAACTAAATCAACTAATAAATGGAAGGAAATAAGCAAAAAACAGAAATCAGTGAAATTGATATTGCTGCTTTATTCTATAAACTATATTTAAATCGAAAAAAAATATACAAAGCCATTGGTATCGGTATAGTGGCAGGTGTAGTGATTGGCTTTAGTCAGCCTAAAAAATACAAAGTGGAAGTAAGCCTCTCTCCAGAGTCCGGAATCAGTGGAACAAGTGGATTATCCGGAATTGCTTCCATGTTCGGTTTAGGAAATGCATCTACAGGATTTGGAGAGGATGCGCTGACTTTCAACATGTTTCCAGAGATTGTAAAGACAAATCCTTTTGCTTTGGAAATGCTTCAAATACCCATTCAAGCTCAAAAAGGAGACAGCATTATACTCTTTGATTACCTGAATACAGAAAAAAGACCTTGGTGGAGTCATATAATGGGAGCTCCCAGAATGCTTATAGAAGGAATAAAATCACTCTTTAAAGAAGAACAAAAAGATAGCGTAAAAGTAATTGATCCATTCCGTCTCACTCCAGAACAAAACGGAAGAATTGGGATGCTGAAACAAATATTGGAAGTGGAAACAGACAAGAAAAGCAATATGACGAAAGTCACAGTTTCCTTGCAGGATCCGCTTGCAGCCGCAATCGTGGCAGATAGTGCCGTACACAAACTGCAAGAATACATCACCGATTACCGTACCCGCAAAGCAAAACAGGATTATGACTTTCAACTCAGCTTATGTGAACAATACAAAAAAGAATATTTTGAGGCCCAGCAGGAATATGCTAAATTTGCAGACGCCAACCGGAATGTAATCCTTCAGACCGTAACCTCTGAAAAAGAAAGACTACAAAAAAACCTGACTTTAGCAGAGCAAATATACAGCCAGTCTATGGGACAGCTTCAAGTACTCCGCGGAAAATTGCAGGAAGCCAAGCCGGTGTTTGCCGTAGTAGAACCGGCCACCGTACCACTTGCTCCGGCATCTCCCAAGAAAATACTCATCATCATTGCTTTTGCATTCTTAGCTTTTGTGCTTGAGTCTGCATGGATTCTTTTCGGGAAAGACATTTATCACGATTTCAAGAATGAACTGAAAAAGAAAGATTAATTCTACAATTCTCTATGAAACTAAAAGCAATTTTACTCTTTGCTATACTATCCGGTAGTTTGGCACAGGCACAGACTGAGAACTCTTCCCTCACCTATCACGTAGAATTAGGAGCCACTGCCGGAGACGGTACGTACGCTCCATTGTGGTTTACAGGTAACCGTTACGGATTAGGAAGCACAAATCCGAACTCGGGATATTTGTTAGCAGGAATCTCTTACGAGAAACAATTCAAACGCGGATGGCGTATTGAAGCCGGATTAGACATGGCGGGAGGCATTCATCAGGCGCAAGATGTGTTCATTCATCAGATATACAGTGATTTTTCCTGGAAGATGCTGACACTGAGCATCGGAAGTAAGGAACGACCGGGTTTTCCGCTGACCAAAAATACAGCACTAAGTAGCGGAATGATGGTGGAAGGTCCTAACACGCAACCAATTCCACAAATCAGAGGAGAAATCAAGGAGTTTCTAAACGTGCCGGGCACAAAAGGATGGCTGGCTTTTAAAGGACACATTGCATACGGTTCATTTACAGACAATGGCTGGCAGAAAGATTTTGTTCGACCTGGGCAGTATTTCACAAAAGATGTGCTTTACCATAGCAAATCGCTTATGCTGCGGCTAGGGAACAAGGAAAAACTTCCATTGGAGTTTGAATTTGGTCTTTTGATGGCGGCACAATTTGGAGGTGATCAGTATCTGAAGCTGGAAGATGGAAGTACAGAGAAGGTGCTGGACATGCCGGACAATTTGAAGGCTTACTGGAAAGCTTTTTTCCCTCAAGCAGGAGGAAGTGATACTCCCGAAGGAGAACAAGTAAACGTGGAAGGAAACATGTTAGGAAGCTGGAACTTCGCACTGAATTATTATGTGGGACAATGGAAGTTCCGGGCTTATCTGGAGCATTATTTTGAAGATACATCGCAGATGTTTTGGGAATATGGACGCTGGAAAGACGGACAAATCGGACTGGAAATTACTTTCCCGAAAAACCGGTGGATAACGTCGGCCGTATGGGAAGGACTTTGCACAAAAGACCAAACAGGCCCCTTGTTATTTGATAGCTTTTGGGGGCAGTTCCCTGAATACCAAATCAGTGCCAACGATAATTATTACAATCATTATATCTATGGAGGTTGGCAGCACCAAGGTATGGGCATGGGCAACTCATTGCTTCCAGGACCAGCCTATAATGCAGACCATAGTATTTCATTCCGGAGTAACCGCGTAAGAGCACATCATCTGGGTATCAATGGACAACTTTCTTCAGAGTGGGGATACCGCATGCTGATTTCATTTGCCCGGCACTGGGGCACATACGACATTCCTCTTGACCAGCAGCGAAAGCAATTTAATTCTCTCTATGAAGCTACTTACACGCCGAAATGGGCAAAGGGATGGAGCGCTTCGGCAGCATTGGGACTGGACCGTGGTAATTACTTAGGCAATTCTACGGGAGGCATGCTGACTATCAGAAGAACAGGTGTGATTTTTTAATTGAAAAAAGTATGAAACAAATTTTCTATATAGGGGTTTGCATGGTAATGCTAGCCATGATATGTAATGGCTGCAAGAAAGAGCCTATTAACAGTGATATTGAAGGCCACTGGCAATTATTAGAGTTCACCACGAAAGCGGACAATGAAATACATCCTTGCGAACGCATTTACTATAGTATCCAACTTTGGGTGGTGGAAGTGGCAGAAAAACAGGGAACCCAAGGATTAACCTCATTCCGCGGACGGTATCAATATGATGAAGCCACCCACACTGTCACAATGACGGACATGAGTACGTATGCGACTCCGGAAAATTCCCGTCCGGCTGAAATATGGGAATTAGAACCATACGGACTTAATAATGTAAACACGACATTCAAAGTGGTAGAATCAAGTGGGAAATACATGACATTAGAGTCAGATTATGCCATATTAAAGTTTAAGAAATTCTAAAGCAAAAGGCATATAATCAGAAGAAAAGCCCTGGCTGTCATTGGCAGTACGGGGCTTTTTCTATATCTTTGCGGAGCAAAATTTGATTATTTATGGAAAGAAAAGTAGCACTAATCACAGGTATTACAGGACAGGACGGATCATTCCTGGCTGAATTTTTATTGGAAAAAGGTTATGACGTACACGGTACCATCCGCCGTTCGTCAGTCGACTTCCGCGAACGTATTGCACACCTGGAAGGAAAACCGAATTTTCACTTGCACTATGCGGATTTGAGTGACTCGATGAGTATCCTGCAGGTAGTTAGCAAGGTACAGCCTACGGAAATTTACAACCTGGCCGCACAAAGCCACGTGCAGGTAAGTTTCGACTCTCCGGAATTTACCGCCAACGTAGATGCCACAGGAGTACTCCGCGTATTAGAGGCAGTACGTCTGTGCGGTTTGAAAGATACCTGCTGCATATACCAGGCATCTACTTCGGAACTCTACGGAAAGGTAGAGGAAGTGCCGCAGAACGAGAACACGCCGTTCCATCCTTACAGTCCGTATGCGGTGGCTAAACTGTATGGTTACTGGATTGTGAAGGAGTACCGCGAGGCGTACAACATGTTCTGCTGCTCGGGTATCTTGTTCAATCATGAATCGGAACGCCGCGGAGAAACTTTCGTGACGCGTAAGATTACGCTGGCTGCGGCCCGCATCGCACAGGGCAAGCAGGAGAAGCTGTACCTGGGTAACCTGGACTCGCTGCGTGACTGGGGATATGCCAAGGATTACGTGGAATGTATGTGGCTGATTCTGCAGCATGAAACGCCGGAAGATTTTGTGATTGCTACGGGGGTACAGCACAGTGTACGTGAATTCTGCTACCTGGCATTCAAGTATGCGGGTATCGAACTGGAATTCAAGGGTGAAGGCATCAACGAGAAGGGATATGACAAGGCTACCGGAAAATGCCTGGTGGAAGTCAGCGAGGATTTCTACCGCCCGACAGACGTAGTGAACCTCTGGGGCGACCCGACGAAGGCGAAAGCGAAACTGGGCTGGAACCCGTCGAAAACGACTTTCGAGGAACTGGTGAAGATTATGGTGGAAGCGGATATGGCGAAAGTGGCCGTGGAAAAGGCGGGAGAACAGATCCGTACAAACCTGGCAGAGTATCTGGAAAAGGGAATCGTGAAGTAGTTAACGGAGGTTTATTATGTTGGACAAATCGGCTAAGATATATGTAGCGGGACACCACGGACTGGTGGGTTCCGCTATCTGGAACAACCTGAAGGAAAGGGGCTACAATAACCTGGTGGGGCGCTCGCACAAGGAACTGGACTTGCTGGACCCGATGGCGGTTAAGGCGTTCTTCGACGAAGAACAGCCGGATGCGGTGATTCTGGCGGCTGCACACGTGGGAGGCATCATGGCCAACCTGCAATACCGTGCGGACTTTATCTACCAGAACCTGCAGATTCAGCAGAACGTGATTGGAGAGAGTTTCCGCCACGGGGTGAAAAAACTGCTGTTTCTGGGCAGCACGTGCATTTATCCGCGTGAGGCTCCGCAACCGATGAAGGAGGAGGTGCTCCTCACCTCTCCGCTGGAATATACGAACGAACCGTATGCCATCGCGAAGATTGCGGGACTGAAGATGTGCGAGAGTTTTAACCTGCAGTATGGCACGAACTACATTGCCGTAATGCCGACCAACCTTTACGGTCCGAACGATAACTTCCATCTGGAGAACAGCCATGTGCTACCGGCCATGATCCGTAAGATTCACCTGGCCAAGTGCCTGAATGAGGGTGACTGGGATGCGGTGTGCAAGGACATCAACCTGCGTCCGGTGGAAGGGGTGAACGGAAACAACACCCACCAGGAGATTCTGGAGAAACTGGCAAAGTTCGGCATTACGCCGGAGGCGGTCACACTCTGGGGTACGGGAAAACCGATGCGTGAGTTCCTGTGGAGTGAGGAGATGGCAGACGCCAGCGTACACGTGTTGCTGAACGTGGATTTCAAGCAGACATACGATGCAGCGCAGAAGAATGCGGACGGCATCACGGAAATACGTAACTGCCACATCAACGTGGGTACGGGTAAGGAAGTGTCTATCCGCGAAGTGGCGGAGAAAATCATGAAGGAAATCGGCTTCAAGGGGGAACTGCGCTGGGATGCATCGAAACCGGACGGTACGCTGCGCAAGCTGACCGACGTGAGCAAGCTGCACAACCTGGGCTGGCACCACAAAGTAGAAATAGACGAAGGTATTCACCGCCTGTATGAATGGTATCTGAAGGGTATCTGTATCAATCACCAGACAGTATAATCCGAATGGAAGAGAAGAAAGAGAGACACTGGTATGCTTTCTATGTAAGAATGCATCACGAGAAAAAAACGGCAGAGAAATTAGAAATGCTTCACGTAGAGCATTTCTTACCCATACAGGAGGTGGTGCGTCAATGGAGTGACCGGAAAAAGAAAATCAAGCAGGTCGTAATTCCGATGTTGATTTTTATCTGCACAGATGAAAAAGGACGAATTGAACTGCTTCAGAATTTTCCATCGTTAACAGGATGCTTGATAGACCCGGCAACCCGACGACCGGCTATCATCCGGGACAAAGAGATGGAACAGTTTAAGTTCATGCTGGATTACTCCGAGGAAACGGTACGATTCCAAAATGAGCCGTTGGCCCCAGGAGAACAGGTAGAAGTAATCAAAGGCTCTCTGAAAGGTCTTCAAGGTGAACTGGTAGAAATAGGAGGACACTCGCAGGTGATGATACGCATTGACCACTTGGGTTATGCCACCGTGGAAATACCAGTAGGATACGTAAAGAAAGTATAAGACAGGTTTCTCAAAAGAGAAAGCGGGGAAATAAAAGAAACGGCGGAAAGTTGCTTTTCAACATGTGCAACTTCCCGCCATTCTTTTTTTATTGGAAGAACACATCATCAAGACGTGTATTATTTTCTTCTTCTATTTCTGTCAATCTGTCTTTGCAAGGATCGAAATCCCCCGGTATATCGAATGTCTCATCTGGAGAGTATCCTAACGTTTTGTCAGCATAAACTTTCTGCATATAGAGCCCCCAGATAGGCAGTGCCATAGAGGCCCCTTGCCCGTCACGCATTGTATCAAAGTGAATGTCTCGTTCTTCACCTCCAACCCAGCAACCAGATACCAATGACGGAGTAAAGCCCATGAACCATCCATCAGAGTTACGGTTCGTTGTTCCTGTCTTACCTCCCATGTCGGCCTTAATACCATACAAACGACGAACACGACCACCGGTACCTTCATTGATTACGGCACGCAGCATAACGAGCATCTTGTAAGAAGTTGATTCACTAATAACTTCATTTACTTGTGGAGTGAAGTTGGCTACGACGTTACCATCATTATCTTCAATGCGAGTGACAAAAAGCGGAGCAGTGCGAATGCCTTTATTGACAAAGGCCGTATAAGCACTGACCATCTCTCCTACCGAAATTTCACAAGGCCCAAGACAGAGGGAAACGGTAGGCTGGACATCCTTATTTAAGACACCGAATGAGTGTATCAAACGAACCAAATCATACGGACTGAGCTTACTCATCAGGTAGGCTGAAATCCAGTTATTAGAGTTAGCCAATCCCCATTTCAAGGTCACGATTTCTCCATAATGTGACTTGGAGCTGTTACGGGGCGACCAAGCTTTTCCATTTTCATCGAAAAGAGTCTGTTCTACATTGCGGACTTCATCACAAGGTGAGAAGCCGTTTTCCATGGCAAGCGCATACAAATAAGGTTTGATGGTTGAACCTACCTGACGACGGCCCACCATAGCCATATCATACTGGAAGTAGTTGTAATTAGGTCCTCCCACATATGCCTTCACATGTCCCGTAATCGGATCCATGGACATAAAACCTGCACGCAAGAAATGTTTGTAATACTTGATGGAGTCAAGCGGAGTCATGATTGTATCTTTCTCTCCATCCCATGAGAATACAGACATCTCGTATTTGGTATTGAATGCTTTCATGATTTCAGCTTCCGAACATCCATCAGCTTTCATGGTACGGTAACGGTCGCTCTGGCGAATAGAACGGTTCAAAATCTGTTCTACTTCCTCTGGAGTAAGTTCATTGGTGTATGGAGCGGTCTTACGTCCTCTTTTTTCCTTGAAGAAGCGAGGTTGCAGATACTTGGCTACATGCTCATAAACGGCTTCTTCGGCATATTGCTGCATTCGGGAATTGATGGTAGTATAGATTTTCAAACCATCTACATAAAGATTATAATTAGTACCATCTTTCTTTTTATTCTTTGCACACCAACCGTACAACGGGTTAGTTTCCCACGCCAGAGAGTCTTCATAATACTTCTGCATCTGCCAGCCACGGTAATCGCTCCGGTCCGGTTTACGGGCAGTCATTACACCACGCAAGTATTCACGGAAATAGGTAGCCAGTCCGTCTTTATGATCGACAGGCTGAAATTTCAACACCAAAGGAAGAGCCTGCAAGGAGTCACATTCTTCCTGAGTAAGGAAACCTGCCTTACGCATTTGGTCAAGAACCGTATTACGGCGGCCACGGGAACGTTCATTAAAACGACGGGGATTATAGAGAGAAGGATTCTTACACATACCAATCAAGGTAGCGGCCTCTTCTATTTTCAGTTTTTTGGGATCTTTGGCAAAATAAGTCTTGGCTGCAGTTTTAATACCTACAGCATTATTCAAGAAATCGAACTTATTAAGATACATGGTAAGGATTTCTTCCTTTGTGTAATAACGTTCCAACTTTACAGCAATTACCCACTCAATCGGCTTCTGCAACAAACGCTCCATTACGTTATCTGCTGTGGGTGAATAGAACTGCTTGGCCAGCTGCTGGGTAATGGTACTACCACCGCCGGCATGTTTCTGCATAAAGATTCCACGCTTGATAACCGCACGCATGAAAGCACGGGCATCGATACCAGAATGATCTTCAAAACGTACGTCCTCAGTAGCCACCAAAGCATGTACCAGATGAGGAGAAAGGTCCTCATAACCTACATACACGCGGTTTTCCTTACTAAGCGACCAGGTGCCCAACAGCTTGCCGTCTTCAGAAATGACCTGTGTGGCAAACTTCAGATTCGGATTTTCCAGTTCTTCTACCGGGGGAACATACCCTATTTTACCCTTTGCAATGGCCGTAAAAACGATGGCAACTGCGGCAATGCAGATGAACACAAAACCCCACATTGCATATATAAATATCTTTCTCATACTTTTATTATATTCATTAATTAGACTTTTAAGCCGCAAATTTACGGAAAATCTTTGTAACAAAGACTTATTTTCCGCAATATCCTCTTAAATGAGAAAACGTAGTCCGAAATATCCCAAAAACGGTGGGATTTCTATTTTTTTTACCTACCTTTGAACTCCGGTATTATAAAAGTAATCAAAAACAGCTAACATGGAAAATAGAAGTTTAGTTACTATCGCCGAACATTCCAAAGAGAAAATCATGTATCTTCTGGAAATGGCAAGAGAATTCGAAAAGAAACCTAACCGCCGTTTGCTGGCAGAAAAGGTAGTTGCCACTCTGTTCTTTGAACCATCTACCCGCACTCGTCTGAGTTTTGAAACGGCAGCCAACCGCCTGGGAGCAAGAGTCATCGGATTTACCGACCCGAAAGTGACCAGTTCCTCCAAAGGTGAAACCCTGAAGGATACCATCATGATGGTGAGCAATTATGCAGACATCATCGTAATGAGACACTATCTGGAAGGAGCTGCACGTTATGCCAGTGAAGTGGCTCCGGTGCCTATCGTAAATGCCGGAGACGGTGCAAACCAGCATCCTTCACAAACAATGCTGGATTTATACTCCATCTATAAAACTCAAGGCACACTGGAAAATCTGAATATTTATCTGGTAGGTGACTTGAAATACGGAAGAACGGTTCACTCGCTGCTGATGGCTATGCGACACTTCAATCCTACTTTCCATTTCATAGCTCCAGACGAACTGAAAATGCCGGACGAATACAAGCTGTATTGCCAGGAACATCACATCAAATACGTAGAACACACTGATTTCACGGAAGAAACTATTGCAGATGCCGACATTCTGTATATGACCCGTGTACAACGGGAGCGTTTCACCGACCTCATGGAGTATGAAAGAGTAAAGGATGTATATATCCTGAATAACAAGATGCTGGAACATACACGTCCGAATCTGAAAATCCTCCACCCGCTTCCTCGTGTGAACGAGATTACTTACGACGTGGACGACAATCCAAAGGCTTACTATTTCCAACAGGCCAAAAACGGTCTTTATGCCCGTCAGGCTATCCTTTGCGACGTACTGGGAATTACGATCGATGAGGTAAAAGCTGATACTGAAAAATAATCCGGAAAACTATTCAATTCAAGTAACTATGAGTGAAAAGAAAGAATTACAGGTGGCTGCGCTGAAAAACGGAACAGTCATTGACCATATACCATCCAATAAATTGTTTACTGTTGTATCTTTACTCGGCCTGCAAGATGAAGATGCCAACATCACAATAGGCAACAATTTTGAAAGCAAGAAACTGGGCAAAAAGGGAATCATCAAGATTGCCGACCGCTTCTTTACGGAAGAAGAAATCAGCCGCTTATCTGTGGTAGCTTCCAAAATCAAACTAAACATCATCCGCGACTATGAAGTCGTAGAAAAGAAAGAGGTAGAAATGCCCGACGAACTGAAAGGTATCGTGAAATGCAACAACCCGAAATGTATCAGCAACAACGAGCCGATGCTGACCTGGTTCCATGTCATCGACAAGGAGAAAGGTCTCCTGAAATGCCACTACTGCGAAAAGGAACAGCAGAAGGACAACATCAAACTTCTGTAAACCATGAAGCAGGACTGGAAACCAGGAACTATGATTTATCCTCTTCCGGCTGCTCTGGTTACATGCGGCAGTTGTGAAGAAGAATATAACATTATTACCGTAGCGTGGGTAGGTACAATTTGTACCAACCCACCTATGTGTTATATTTCTGTCAGACCGGAACGCCACTCCTATCCCATTCTAAAAAAGAATATGGAATTTGTCATCAACCTGACCACCAAAGACATGGCTTTTGCCACAGACTGGTGCGGAGTTCGTTCAGGAAAAGACTACAACAAGTTTCAGGAAATGAAACTGACACCGGGAAAGGCCTCTATGGTACAGGCTCCTATCATTGAAGAATCTCCTCTCTGCATTGAATGTCGGGTAAAGGAAATCATGGCGTTAGGTTCGCATCACATGTTTATTGCCGATGTGGTCAATGTGAAAGCTGACGACAAATACCTGAATTCAGAAACAGGTAAATTCGAACTGGCACAATCAAACTTACTGGTTTATGCGCATGGAGGATATTATGAATTGGGAGAAAAAGTAGGCAAGTTCGGATGGTCTGTAGAGAAAAAGAAATAACTGAATTATGATAAAAGAAGCCCTATTTACCCTCATTGGAAGCGGTGTGCTGGCAGTTTGCAAATTGCAGGCACAAGCCGTAACCACACCTATGGTTACGCTGAAACAGCCCCGTTTCAATATAGGAGTAAAAGCAGGCTTCAATTCTTCCATGTTCTTTACGGATGAGATTTCAATTAACGGCAAAGAACTGGAGCTCGCCCAAAATAACTATAAAGTAGGTTATTTTGCGGCAGTGTTCTGTCGGTTCAACATGAAAAAGCATCATTTCATCCAGCCGGAGTTCTCCTGCAACATCACACAAGGAAGTGTCTCTATCCCCAGCACATTGGCCAACTCGGAAATCCTAAAAGAAAACGCCTTGATTAAAAGAAGAATGACCACGCTTGACCTTCCCATTCTTTACGGATATAAGTTTATAGACGTACATCCGTACGGAATGGCTTTCTTCGTTGGTCCCAAGGTAACATGGATATGGAAGAAACACAGTTCTACCGAATTCTCAGGATTTCATCAACAAGGTATAAAGGAAGAGCAGTATCCATTCCAGTACAGCGGAGTAGTAGGACTGGCTGTAAATGTATCCAATATTTTCTTTGATTTCCGATACGAAGTGGGACTTCATAATACCATTCGCTCCATCACTTATGACACGAATCAGACCGAAGTTCCATATAATGAAGGAAAGATTAAGCTGGAGCAACGGAAAAATATCCTAAGCTTCTCAGTTGGAGTTATTTTCTAACAGGAATTTTCACTTTAAAACAACTATATCATGAAACGAGACGATTCTATTTTTAGCATCATTGAGAAAGAACACCAGAGACAATTGAAAGGTATTGAACTGATTGCCTCAGAGAATTTCGTAAGTGAACAAGTTATGCAAGCCATGGGCTCTTGCCTGACCAACAAATACGCAGAAGGATATCCAGGGAAAAGATATTACGGAGGATGTGAAGTAGTAGACCAAAGTGAACAGCTGGCCATCGACCGTATCAAACAGATTTTCGGTGCTGAATGGGCAAACGTACAGCCTCACTCAGGTGCACAGGCTAATGCTGCAGTATTTCTGGCGGTATTGAATCCAGGCGACAAGTTCATGGGCTTGAATCTGGCACACGGTGGACATCTGTCTCATGGCTCCGCTGTGAATACTTCAGGTATTCTATACACTCCATGCGAATATAACCTGAACAAGGAAACAGGTCGCGTAGATTATGACCAGATGGAAGAAATAGCTTTGAGAGAACACCCGAAATTGATTGTGGGTGGAGGCTCAGCTTATTCACGTGAATGGGATTACAAACGTATGCGTGAAATTGCTGACAAGGTAGGTGCCATCCTGATGATTGACATGGCACATCCGGCCGGACTGATTGCTGCAGGTTTGCTTGACAATCCGGTAAAATACGCACACATTGTAACATCTACCACTCACAAGACATTACGTGGCCCACGCGGAGGTATCATCTTAATGGGAAAAGACTTCCCTAACCCATGGGGAAAGAAAACTCCGAAGGGTGAAATCAAGATGATGTCACAGTTACTGGATTCAGCTGTATTCCCGGGCATTCAAGGTGGTCCGCTGGAACATGTCATTGCAGCTAAGGCTGTAGCATTCTACGAATGTATGCAGCCAGAATACAAAGAATACCAAATTCAGGTACAAAAGAACGCACGTGTATTGGCTCAGGCCCTAATGGACCGTGGATTCACCATTGTATCAGGAGGAACTGATAATCATTCCATGCTGGTAGACCTGCGCACCAAATATCCGGATCTGACAGGAAAAGTAGCTGAAAAAGCACTGGTAGCAGCAGACATCACAGTAAACAAAAATATGGTACCGTTTGACACACGTTCTGCATTCCAGACATCGGGTATCCGCCTAGGAACTCCAGCTATTACTACCCGTGGAGCCAAAGAAGAATTAATGTACGAAATTGCAGAAATGATTGAAACTGTGCTGTCAAATGTAGATAATGAAGAGGTAATTGCTTCTGTACGCCATCGGGTAAATGAAACGATGAAAAACTATCCTATATTTGCATATTAACTAAACGATTAAAAACGAAACAAAATGAAAAAAATGAATTCAATGGCTATTTTACTGAGCGCATGCTTGGTATTTAGCGGATGCGGAATGACAAATACAGCCAAAGGCGGAATGATTGGCGGTGGAAGTGGTGCTGCTTTAGGAGCAATAATCGGAGGTGTCGTTGGCCACGGAAAAGGAGCTGCCATCGGAGCTGCGGTAGGTGCAGCTGTGGGTACAGGTGCTGGCGTATTGATTGGTAAGAAAATGGATAAAGCAGCTGCACAGGCAGAACAGATTGAAGGTGCCCAGGTAGAACAGGTAACCGACAACAACGGCTTGCAGGCTGTAAAAGTAACTTTCGACTCTGGTATCCTGTTTAATACCAGCAGTGCTACGTTGAGTTCTTCTGCTAAATCTGCACTAAGTAAATTTGCCAATAACGTGCTGAACCAGAACAAAGATATGGACGTAGCCATCTACGGATATACTGATAATACCGGCTGGAAAAACAGTACAGCAGAACAAAGCCGTCAGAAGAATCTGGACCTTTCACAAGAACGCGCCCAAAGTGTATCAAGCTATCTGCTGGCTTGTGGTGCTTCTTCCAGCCAGATTAAGTCTGTAACAGGTATGGGTGAAGAAAATCCCGTAGCAGACAACTCTACTGCTGCCGGACGTCAGGAAAACCGCCGAGTAGAAGTATATATGTATGCCAGCCAGCAAATGATTCAGCAAGCAGAAGCTGGAACTTTACAATAAATTACAAATTTCATAGTAACAAACATTCATTATGCCGGGTCTTTCAGACTCGGCATAATTTTCATCCCAACACCCGGCACTAATGAACAGCAAACGAATTCTAAGATACCTACGTAATCTGATTATCTTTTTCTTTGCATCGACCATCCTTTCCGTCATTGCGTTAAGATTTATCCCAGTCTATATCACTCCCCTGATGGTGATAAGAAGTGTTGAACAACTGGTAAAAGGCGAGGAACTGATCATGAAGCACAAATGGGTACCAGAAGAAAAAATATCACGTCATCTTCCGATGGCAGTCATAGCCTCTGAAGACAACCGCTTTGCCAGCCACAACGGATTCGACTTTAAAGAAATCAGCAAGGCTATTGAAGAAAACAAAAAGCGCAAAAAAGCCAGAGGCGCAAGTACCATCAGTCAGCAGACAGCCAAGAACGTATTTTTATGGCCCTCTTCTTCCTGGATCAGAAAAGGCTTCGAAGTGTATTTCACGGTATTGATAGAACTGATGTGGGATAAAGAAAGAATCATGGAAGTTTATCTGAACTCCATCGAAATGGGAGATGGTATATATGGAGCAGAAGCCGTGGCGAAAGCTCACTTTCACACCACGGCCTCTCAACTTACCCGCAAACAATGTGCGCTTATTGCAGCCAGTCTCCCGAATCCAAGAAAATATAATTCCGGGAAACCAAGTCCTTACATGTACAAACGCCAGCGGAAAATTATGTATCTGATGAAATGCGTTCCTACTTTTCCGGAAAAGTCCAAGAAATAAAGGAACCGGGGTCAAGGCTCCGGATCTCCTTTCAAAATCGGAAGAGTAATTTTATATTTGACTGCCAGAATACGGGCTACAAACACTGTGATTCCTCCAATAATCTGTGCAAGCACAGATTCCATATCCAGCATCAGACAAATCCAGTAAACCAGTCCGCCAATCACACAGGCCATAGCATAAATCTCTTTACGGAATATCAGCGGAATTTCGTTAATAAATATATCACGCAATACCCCTCCTGCTGCACCGGTAATACTTCCCATAATAATAGCAATCCAGAACGGATACCCTAATGTATACGCCTTACTAAATCCGACGATTGTAAACAGCGCCAAACCAATGGTGTCAAAAATAAAGAACGTATTGTTCAGTCGGATGACATATTTCCCGAACAAAATAACGAAAAACATGGCAAAGGCCGTACAAATCAGGTACATCGGGTCTGTCATCCAGGCTGGAGTTACATCCAGCAGCAAGTCACGAATCGTTCCTCCCCCAATAGCAGTAGCCAATCCAACCACATAGGCACCAAACCAGTCAAACCGCTTGGCAGAGGCAAGCCGTATACCACTAATGGCAAAAGCGAAAGTCCCCACAAAATCCAGTATCGTTACAAACGAAGGCATCTGAAAAAAAACGTCCATAGCAAATATTTTACCAAGTATAACTTAAACCAAAACTAAGCAGTTCCTGTAACTGAAAATAGCTTTTATCTTCTTCACGAGTCACCCCATCGTCAAATCGGCCATGGACAAACAATTTCGTCGAAAGATATTTATTGATTGTGAAAGTGAACGTATTTTCCCATTCACCCAACACTTTCTCATAGTTGGTAGTATAAGAAAGACGAGACTCCCACATCAAAATTGAAAACATTTTCCATTTCAATGTGGACTCCAAACGAGAACCCCATACGCTTTCTCGTTTATGACCTGCTTCAATGTTAAACTTCGTCGGATCTACCCTGTCACTGGCCACACTATACAAAGTGTAGTTTATCGGGTTCACCAGCACAGACAAGTTGCAAACTCCATCCTTCACGAACTTGTAGTCCATACCGAGACCGACGTTCAGTTCAGCCGGCGAAAAGAAAGCAGAAACCAGGTTGTCAGAGTTAGTCTCATAGTTTGAGAAGAACTGCGTCTTAAATTCTGCCGACAATGTATAGTACCATGTACTGAATGCCTTATAACCCAGTTTAGAGCTCAAACGAAGAAGGTCATTATTAGCTTTGTAACTATGCACTGTATCTGAAGGAGCTGTAATAAAGCCTAATTTCCACTCAATCTTATTTTCAAACTGAACACGTTGTCTGTCATCATAGTTAGCTTGCCAGGTAAATCCGGAGAGTAATGATTTTGTACTTTCACCACCCTTATACCAGTTTTTGGAAATATAGTTTTGCGAGAACTGCAGATAACCGTTTCCACCAAAGGTCCAGAAATTAGGTTTGATAACCAGCAAGTCTTTTTCTGTCACCCGATTAGGAAGTTCATCATTCTGCATCATATCGAGCAAATTCTCTGTCCGCGGCTGATCCACAATCACTTCACCATATATTGGTTTTAACCCTTTTAAATTGTCCTCATTCTGTTTCACCAAATTCGGATAAGACAAGTAAAAAGAAAGCAACTGTCGGTTTACAGCCTTATCTACCTGAACAGAATGGCGCAAATCGGCTACCTGAGGCAACTGTTTTTCCAGTACATTCTCTTTTATAAAAGGTATCTGAGGCTTCCAATCAGAAATACTGAAAGCCTGCTCAATCGGTGCCTCATAATAAGTGGCCGGCATCGACAATTTATAATAATCCGGATTAGGACGAATACCTGTAATCAACAAGTAAATATCGTCCCAGCGCTCCAGCTGGGCATTATAATCCTGACGGAAATTCTGCAACATCCGCCAGAAATTTCGTACTTCCAAAGGAGGTAATTCCACCTTCTTTTTCACTACCGGAACTACTTTTTTTTCTAAGGGCGTCCGCAAACTATCCATAGAAGCGGTCACACTCAAAGAATCTACCTCATTTTTTACAGAATCCGAAGAAACCTCAATATTTTGTGCAGCCAACCCACCGCACATTGTTAATAATACCACAAAAAGACCCGTCTTTTTCATTATTCGTCATTCTTAAAATCTTGTGCAAAAGTACGATTTATTTCCCAAAGAAGTTTGCTTTCGTACCTACTAATTACACAATAAACTATTTCCTATCCTCCATTGTTTAAAATTTTACTTGTACATCTACCGGAAAACTTAAGGATATTTGAAGTTAAACACGGTTTTACTCTTCTTACTTTTGTGGGTTCAGCTTTTTTTTATAATTTTGCAAACTTGAAGAAGTAGTTCTTTCATGTGGGAAAAATATCGTTTCCCGCTTTCCTGTAGTTACTTTTTTAAGAGAAAAGAAAGTAGACTACATTAAACTGTTGAATTTAATTTTTAAATATTCATATTGTGGCAGAAACAAAGTATATTTTCGTAACAGGTGGTGTAGCCTCTTCATTAGGAAAAGGAATCATCTCATCATCTATCGGTAAGTTGCTGCAGGCCAGAGGCTACAGCGTAACCATCCAGAAGTTCGACCCGTATATCAACATCGACCCGGGAACCCTGAATCCCTATGAACACGGAGAATGCTACGTAACCGTAGACGGACATGAAGCCGACCTTGACTTAGGACACTACGAACGCTTCTTAGGCATCCAAACTACCAAAGCCAACAACATCACTACCGGACGTATCTACAAGAGTGTTATCGACAAGGAACGTCGTGGTGACTATCTTGGCAAGACTATCCAGATTATCCCTCACATCACTGACGAAATTAAACGCAATGTCAAATTGCTGGGCAACAAATACAAATTCGATTTCGTCATTACTGAAATCGGAGGAACTGTGGGCGATATCGAATCACTTCCTTATCTGGAAAGTATCCGCCAGCTGAAATGGGAATTAGGGAAGAACGCTTTGTGCGTACACTTGACTTATGTACCTTATTTGGCTGCTGCCGGTGAATTGAAAACCAAACCGACACAGCACTCTGTTAAAGAACTGCAGTCTGTAGGTATCCAGCCGGATATTCTGGTGCTTCGTACAGAACACGAGCTCAGCATGGGACTGAGAAAGAAAGTTGCTTTGTTCTGTAACGTAGACGACAACGCCGTTATCCAGTCAATGGACATGCCGACCATCTACGAAGTACCTTTGTGTATGCAGGAACAGAAACTGGATGTAACTATCCTTGAAAAGATGGGACTTCCGGTAGGCGAAACTCCTACCCTCGGCCCGTGGAGAGACTTCCTGAACCGTCGTCACAATGCGACAGAGAAGGTAAGAATCGGACTGGTAGGAAAATACGATTTGCAGGATGCCTACAAATCAATCTTGGAAGCCCTTTCACAAGCAGCAACTTATAATGACCGCAAGGCCGACATTCACTTTATCAATAGTGAGAACCTAACCGACGACAACATTGAAGAGCACCTGAAAGACATGGACGGTGTCATCATCTGCCCGGGATTCGGACAGCGTGGTATCGAAGGTAAGTTCGTAGCTATCAAGTACTGCCGTACACACAACGTACCGACATTCGGTATCTGTCTGGGTATGCAGTGCATTGCCATCGAATTCGCACGAAACGTACTGGGATATGCCGATGCCAACAGCCGTGAAATGGACGAAAAGACTCCGCACAATGTAATCGACATCATGGAGGAACAGAAATCCATCACCAACATGGGCGGTACCATGCGTCTGGGAGCTTACGAGTGTGTTATCGACCCGAACTCCAAGACTTATGAGGCTTACCAGAGTGAACATATCCAGGAACGTCACCGCCACCGCTACGAATTCAACAACAGCTACAAGGAAGAATTCGAAAAGGCGGGCATGAAGTGTGTAGGTATCAATCCGGAATCCGACCTGGTGGAAATCGTGGAAATCCCGACCCTGAAATGGTTCATCGGTACACAGTTCCATCCGGAATACAGCAGTACGGTACTGAAACCACATCCGCTGTTCCTGTCGTTCATCAAGGCAGCTATCAGCAAATAAACCAAACATAACATTGTAAAAAAATAGAAATGGACAAAAACACGTTAGTGGGCTTTATCCTGATTGGAGCGGTCATCGTGGGATTCGGTATCTACAACCGTCCCAGCCAGGAAGAAAGAGCACGCGCACAGCACTATCAGGACTCTATCCAACAGGTTATCAAGCAACAAGAAGAAGCTCAGGAAAAGCAGGCTGCTACAGCCATTGAAGCGGCACGCCCTGACAGCACTTCCCTCTTCTTCCAGGCCGCACAGGATACGGAACAGTTTACCGTACTGGAGAACGAGTTGGTTCAGCTGACTTTCTCCAACAAAGGCGGACGAGTAAGCAAGGCCCTGCTGAAAGAGTATAAAGACCAGAAGAAGCAGCCTCTCGTTCTGTTCGACGGCGAAGATGCTTCCATGAATTTCGGTTTTGAAGGAAAGAACGAGAACATCCTCAGCCAGCAGATGTATTTCGAGGCGACCAATGTGACCGATTCTACCGTGACCATGCGACTGAACGCAGCCAACGGCGGACATCTGGACTTCAACTACCGACTGCTGCCCAACTCCTATATGGTAGACCTTACCGTTCAGGCCAGCGGCATGCAGAATTTCTTCTCTCCTTCTACCAAGAGCATGAACATCGAATGGAAACAGCGTGCCCGCCAGATGGAGAAAGGTTACAACTTCGAACAGCGTTACACGTCATTGACCTACAAACCGGTGGACGACAGTTTCGATTACTTGAGCGAAACAAAGGATGAAAAAGAAACCATTCCTGAATCACTCGACTGGGTAGCTTTCAAGAATCAATATTTCTCCTGTGTGTTCATGGCAGAGCAGAACTTTGACAATGCCACACTCGAATCAAAAATGGAACAGCAGGGAAGCGGCTACATGAAGAACTATGCAGCCGACATGAAGACAGCTTTCGACCCGACAGGTGCCAAAGCTTCGCACATGCAGTTCTACTTTGGTCCGAACCACTTCAAGACACTACTGGCCAGCAATGACTTGAGCTTTAAAGATAAAGATCAGGAACTGGAAGATCTGGTTTACCTGGGATGGCCGATTATCCGCCTGATTAACCGCTGGTTCACCATCAACCTGTTCGACTGGTTGTCAGGCTGGGGACTGAGCATGGGTATGGTCATCTTGCTTATGACTATCATCGTCAAGGTACTGGTACTCCCTACCACCTGGAAGTCTTTCATATCATCTGCCAAGATGCGTGCCTTGAAGCCGTATGTAGATAAGATTAATGCCAAATATCCGAAGCAGGAAGATGCCTTGAAGAAACAGCAGGAAACCATGGCCCTCTATCGCCAGTACAATGTCAGTCCGATGGGCGGCTGTCTGCCGATGTTGTTGCAGACTCCGGTCTTCATGGCCCTCTTCTTCTTTGTGCCGAACGCTATCGAGTTGCGTCAGCAGGGATTCTTGTGGGCTGATGACCTTTCGGCTTACGACGACCTGATTAGCTGGAGCTACCACATCCCGTTGTTAGGCAACCACCTGAGTCTGTTCTGTCTGCTGTTCAGCATCACTACGGTGCTCAACCAGATCATCATGATGAAACAGCAGGATATGGGCAACAATCCGCAGATGGCTGCCATGAAATGGATGATGTACATCATGCCTGTGATGTTCTTCTTCATCTTCAATGACTACGCATCCGGATTGAGCTACTACTACTTCATCTCCGGTCTGATTGGTATCATTACCATGTGGATTATGCGCCGCATGACCGATGAAAAGAAACTGCTCGCCCAGCTGGAAGCCAACAAGAAGGAACCTTCACAGCAAAAGGCAAGCGGACTGATGGCCAAACTGGAAGCCCTGCAGAAAGAACAGGAACGTCTCCAGAAAGAACGTCAGGAACGCATGGGAGGTAAGAAAAAATAAAAAGATTATCTCACTTAACACAGCAGCGCGCCCCTCAATGGCATACAGACAAGCCATCGAGGGGCGCCTCTTTTTTCTGCTACATTCCTCTTTTTCCATTTATTGTCTTACCTTTGCAGAAACAAAGGTAAAGCCATGAACTACTTTTCAAAACTCTATACCCGATGGCAGCATTTCCTGCACAATGAAACATTGAAGCAGAAAGTATATTCCATCGTTTTCGAATCAGACACACCAAAAGGAAGACTGTTCGACATCATATTAATCAGTAGCATCATTGTCAGTGTGCTGATGGTCATATTGGAAAGCATGCACCTGTTTTCTCCCACGGCTTACTGGGTATTACGATTATTAGAGTATCTTCTTACTCTCTTCTTTACCATAGAATACCTGGCCCGTATTTACTGCCTGACAAATCCCCGGAAATACATATTCAGCTTCTTCGGGCTGGTCGACCTGCTGGCTACCCTGCCGGTTTACCTGAGCTTCTTCCTGAAGGGAGCACACTACCTGCTAGTCATCCGGGCCTTCCGGCTCATCCGGATATTCCGCATCTTCAAACTGTTCTCTTTCATCAGTGAAGGCAATCTGCTACTGCGCTCCCTACGCATCAGCGCACCGAAAATATCCGTATTTTTCTTTTTTGTCCTCATCCTGGTTACCTCCATGGGAACAGTCATGTACATGATTGAGGGCGACGTACCCGGGTCTGAATTCAACAATATCCCCAACAGCATCTACTGGGCCATTGTTACCATGACCACCGTAGGTTATGGCGACATCACTCCCGTTACTCCGGCAGGACGATTTCTGTCGGCCATCATCATGCTCACCGGTTACACCATCATTGCCGTACCTACAGGAATCGTATCGGCGGCCATGGTAAGCCAGCAGAAAAAGCAGGCAGAACGCCAGTGCCCGCATTGCCACCAGACAGGTCACGATGCAGAAGCCGTCTATTGCAAATACTACGGAAAGGAACTCGAGAGTGACTCAAAAAGAAAAATCCACAACGAAGAATTTTAATCATCAAACCATCAAATAAACACATGAAAAAAACAGATTTTATGACTATGACAGCAGCCATGATGCTCGCCACATCGTCCTGTGTAGGTCCTGAAAAAGCCGCACAGGCAGATGGCCCCATCATCGGCAAGCAGGAGGTTACGGTAAAAGACGGCCGTATGACCCCTGAAACACTCTGGGCCATGGGGCGCATCGGAAGTTCCTGTGTATCGCCCGATGGCAAACGCATTGCCTACACGGTGTCTTACTACAGCGTGAAAGAAAACAAGAGCCATCTGGTAATCTACGTAATGAATGCCGACGGCTCAGGCAACCAGCTGCTCACTACTACAGCTGCCAGCGAAGGAGAACCTGCATGGATCAAGAACGGCAGCAAACTTGCTTTCCTGGCACCGGATGCCGATGGCAACAGCCAGATTTGGGAAATGAATCCCGACGGCAGCGAACGCGTACAGCTTTCTTCATTTGCCGGAGGAATTGACGGATTCAAGTTCTCACCCGACGAGAGCAAGGTGCTCTTCATCTCACAGGTGAAATACGGCGAACGCACCGTCGACAAATATCCTGACCTGGACAAGGCCAGCGGAATGGTGATAGACGACCTGATGTACAAGCACTGGGATGAGTGGGTACAGACCGTACCGCATCCGTTCGTGGCTCCGTTTGCCGGAAACAAGGTAGGCGAAGCGACCGACATCCTGGCTGGCGAACCCTACGAATCTCCGATGAAGCCTTTCGGTGGCATCGAACAGCTTACGTGGAGTCCTGACTCCAAATCCATCGCATATACCTGCCGCAAGAAAACTGGACTGGAATACGCCATCTCTACCGATTCGGACATTTACCTGTATAATCTGGAAACCAAGCAGACCCGCAACCTCTGCAAGGAAGACGCTACCGACAAGAACATGGGTTACGACACGAACCCGCAGTTCTCCCCCGACGGCGGATTCATTGCCTGGCAAAGCATGGAGCGCGACGGATACGAAAGCGACCGCAACCGCCTTTGCGTAATGGATTTGAAGAACGACAAGAAGACTTACGTTACAGAAGCCTTCCAGTCGGGTGTAGACAGCTACTGCTGGGCTCCGGATAACCAGACTCTCTATTTCACCGGCGTATGGCATGCCACCAGCATGATTCACCGCACGAACCTGAAGGGAGAAGTGGAACAGCTTACAGAAGGCATGTACGACTATGCTTCTGTAGAAATGCTGGGCGACGGACAACTTCTCACCAAGCGTCACTCTATCAGCGAAGCCGACGAGCTGTTCACCGTCAACCTGAACAAGGCCAATGAGGTAACCCGCATCACGCAGGAAAACGACCACATCTTCAAGCAGCTGAAGTTAGGTAAAGTAGAAGCCCGCTGGACAAAGACTGTCGACGGTAAAGACATGCTCTCGTGGGTAATCTATCCGGTAGACTTCAACCCGAACAAGAAATACCCTACCCTGCTGTTCTGTGAAGGCGGTCCGCAGAGTCCCGTCAGCCAGTTCTGGAGCTACCGCTGGAACTTCCAGATTATGGCTGCCAACGATTACATCATCATTGCCCCCAACCGTCGCGGTTTGCCGGGATTCGGCATGGAATGGCTGGAAGAAATCAGCACCAACTACGGCGGACACTGCATGGACGACTACCTGACCGCCATCGACGACATCGCCAAGGAACCGTACGTAGATAAAGACCGCTTGGGCTGTGTAGGTGCCAGCTTCGGAGGATATTCTGTATACTGGCTGGCCGGACACCACAACAAGCGTTTCAAGGCCTTCATCGCACACGACGGATTCTTCAACATGGAACAGCAGTATCTCGAAACCGAAGAACTCTGGTTCACCAACTGGGATTTGGGTGGCCCGTACTGGGACAAGAACAACCCAGCTGTAAAGCGCAGCTATGCCAACTCTCCTCACCTGTTTGTCGACAAATGGGATACGCCTATCCTCTGCATCCACGGCGAGAAAGACTACCGCATCTTGGCTTCGCAGGGTATGGCCGCATTCAACGCTGCCAAACTGAGAGGTATTCCTGCCGAACTGCTGATTTTCCCGGACGAAAACCACTGGGTATTGAAACCGCAGAACGGTATTTTGTGGCAACGCACTTTCTTCAACTGGCTTGATCGCTGGCTGAAACCACAGAAATAAGTCACGCATATCCGGATGCCCTAAAAAAAGATTTTTTCTATTCCATTGAATTTCAAACGATTTTAAAAATATCCGAAAAATTCCTGCAAAAAAAGAGCATCCGGATTTGCATATTAAAATAAAAAGCCATACCTTTGCATCGCTTTTGAGAAAGACACTTCGGGGTGTAGCGCAGTCCGGTTAGCGCACCTGCTTTGGGAGCAGGGGGTCGTGGGTTCGAATCCCGCTACCCCGACAGAAGTCAAAAAGAGTAAAAGTTATTACATTGTTCGGGGTGTAGCGCAGTCCGGTTAGCGCACCTGCTTTGGGAGCAGGGGGTCGTGGGTTCGAATCCCGCTACCCCGACAGCAAGAAATCAAGGAGTTACAGTAAAATGTAGCTCCTTTTTTGTTGCTTGATTGGGCGGTTGAATTGACGGTTGACTTAGATAATGTCAACCAAGATGTCAACCATTAAAACAATGAATGCAACTGTAAATGTAGTATGTTACAAATGGAAAACATTATCCAATGGCGAACATCCGTTGATGCTTCGCATCTGTAAAGACGGTAAAAGGAAATACCAAAGTTTGGGAATATCGGTTAATCCGAGATATTGGGACTTTAAGAAGAATGTACCAAAGTCTAAATGTCCTAACTTAGAATATATCCAAAAGATAATTCTTGATAAGAAGTTGGAGTTTCAAGAACGAATGCTTGAAATGAAAGCCGACCAAAAGGATTATTCGGCTGAAACACTTGTTGCGATGCGAGGGCAAACAACTACGATTAAAACAGTCGGAAGTTTCTATCAAGAAATCATTGCCCAATGCAAAGCTGATAATAAATGTGGGAACAGATTGGTCTATCTCAATTCTTACAATTCGTTGATGAGGTTTACAAAAGGGAAGTTGGAGATACCGTTTGACGTAGTTAATGTGGCGTGGCTCGAAAGATATGAAAAGTGGCTTCGAGCAAATGGGAATAAGGAGACAACAATCAGTTTGATGTTCCGTACTTTGCGTAGCACATATAATAAGGCTATCAATGCCAAATGCGCCCGAACGTCCGATTATCCGTTCAATGAATATAAAATCTCTAAGTTCGACACTACTACTCAAAAGCGAGCCATAGCCAAGACAGAGATGTTGAAATTTACAGAAACATCCCAGCCGATAGGTCAGAAGAAATACGTGGAATTGAGCAAGGACATATTTATATTTAGCTACCTGTGTGGCGGTATCAATTTTACCGATATTGCCAATCTGACGCAAGAGAATATCGTCAATGGTAGGTTACACTATATCCGTCAGAAAACTGGTAAGCTAATCAAAATTGGAATACCCCAAGAAGCTATGCTGATAATAGAGAAATACGCAAAGGAGGGTAACGGTTATCTGTTCCCGATATTGAATGTAAAAGTCCATAAAACAGCTTTGCAGAAGCAGAATAGGATTCATAAAATACGCGGCAAGGTGAATGAGGTTTTAAGGATACTCGGTAAGCGATTGGGAATTGAAGCCAACATTACGACCTATGTTGCAAGGCATTCGTTTGCAAGTGTCCTTAAAAAGTCGGGAGTGAACATTGCATTAATAAGCGAAGCATTAGGACATTCAGACTTAGCGACCACTCAAATATATTTGGATAGCTTCGACAACGAGCAAGTAGATGAAGCGATGAAGAATTTACTTTGAAACCATTGCAATATGAGTGAAAAGTTATATCTTTGCATCAATTCTACAACGTGGTAGAAGATACGGGCTAAGACTTAAATAAGCCCTCCTGAATGGTTCACGTGACAGTGCAGTTATCAAGCGGATAATCAAGAAAGGTAACCGTTCTACAAGAAGCTTGTCAGCAATTAAATTCTACTGCATAAGTAGCGGCTTCTGCAACTAAGTTCTCGGAGCGATGACTTCCGAAATCTATTATTGGATGAACATTCATTCGTACCTTGTAAGGGTGAATTGTATCCAATCGTAAGGAGAACTTGGTTGCAGGAGCTTTTTTATTCCCCTTAGTCCAATTGTTAAATTTCTAAATTCATCAAATTATGCCAATGAATTTAAGAATCCGAACAATTGGATTGAGCCGCCAATCGGTACTTGTCACCCCGACAGGTCTTAATCGGCTCACGAGTTTTACAACTTTATATGAGTCTGAACTCCATTCTTCGGGTGGGGTAACAAAATCATCACGCCCATATAATAACCAGTTCTCCCAAGTTTCTTACCCCCTAAATCCGATGAGCCATGAATGACACTACGCACAAGACATTGGAAGTGGAGGTACTGAACATCCACAAGGGAGAGTATCTGTCCGAAGCCTTAAAAAGACAAGGCTACCCCATGCTGCCGAGCAATGCCATTATTAATAAGGTAATGACAGGTACGGGAGCTACTTACATGGAGTTGAACCCGAAGTTAAGTCCGAGAAATTCTATCGTAATCGAACCGTATCGTTCTGCGGTGGAGAACAAAGTGCAAGCATTTGACGAAGCACAAGGAGTGTTCAAGGAAGTAACCGTAAAGAAGCTGACCGCCTACCTTAACAACTCCAAAATCAAGTACAAGAAAATTATCACTACTCCCGAAGGATTTCGGGATAAAGTTTTAAAGGCGGCAAAGAATTTGAAGATGAACATCTATAAGGAGTTCTTCAACTTGTACGATGAATCCGAACACATAACGGAAGACACGGATTACCGTAGGAGCATATCTTCCCCGATGAAGGAGTTCTTCAAGTTCGAGGGAAAGGCTCTCGTATCTGCCACTCCGTTAAAGCCGAGCAAGTACACCTTAACACTGTTCTTGCGTCACCAATTTAGGTGGGTGGAGATTAAGCCCGACTATGACTATCGGGAAGATATGACTTTGATAACGACCCGTAGCTTTTACAGTCGGGTGAAGCAGGAAGTAAAAAGACTGTTGGATAACGGCTCTCCCCATGTGTGCATCTTCTATAAGACAACAGAGGGTATATGTAACATCGTGGAATCATTGCTGCATGACGGAATAATAAAAGAGGATGATTACAAGGTGTTCTGTTCAAAGGAAAGTGCCGACAAGCTAAAGAGCCGTTTCTTGGAACACAGTACGGACAGGTTGGAACTTCCCCTGAGAAAAGTGAACTTGTTTACTTCTCGATTCTTCCCGTCAATAGACATCAATCTGAAAGAACTTTGCGATGTGCTGGTGTTGTCGAACTACGACCATGTGAAGCACACCCTAATCAATCCGTTCACCGAAACCATCCAATGTCAAGGTAGATTCAGACGCGTCTTCCCAAACGGTAAGAGGTACAACTCGCTTACGGTTATCGCTTCAACTCCGAATGAACTTAAAGTTAATTCCGATGAAGAAATCTATAGGGACATTACAGCGAGGATTAAATCTTACCGAGCCGTTCAAAAAGAAAGACTGAAAGCGGACGAACCAACCAATTTTGACAAGGACTTAAAACGGTTACGGCTGAATGAAGTCTTAAATCCCGAACGGAACGGATTTGACAGGTTCGCCATAGAGCAACTATTACTTGACGAGCAGGTTAAGAGATATTACCTCTCACCCGATGCACTTAGACAGGCATACGAGAACACAGGATATTTCAATGTGGACTTCCAGCCCGAAGATGAAGCGGTCGGTGAAGATGACATTTACAGAATCAAAGCAGCCAAGACCAAAGAGAAATGGCAGTTCATTGTATCCGTCTTAAGCAATATCAAGGAAGATGAAAATGCCGTACAACTTCTCCGAGCCAAGTGCGTAGAGGAAGAATGGCTTATCAATGCATTCTTCAAGTTAGGGCGGGAAACTATTGAACAGCAGAAGTACAGCAAGACTAAAATCAAGAAGCTGTTGGAACAGACCGAGCAGAAAGAAGCCATGCAACGGAGATTCAGCCGAGAGTTCCTATCAGACATAAGACGTGAATTTGAAACGGAAACGGGTAACGATTTATATATCCCCGTAAACGATGTGCTTGATAGAATTTCTTACCTGTTGGACTATTATGGGATAACCTACTCCCGATATGGAGACGGTAAGAAAGGTACAATGTGCAAGCTGTCCGCTCCTTTCATTGAGGAATATTTCGATGTGACACGCAGCAATCGGGGCGGTGCTAAAGTCAAATTGAATAGGTTCAAAGATGAACTATTAGACCGAGAGTAAACGAAGTGCGGAGGGCGCAGCCCTCCGGCACTTCGTGCCGTCTGACTGCACCCCTCTTTTAGTCCCCCTCATGCTTGTCGAAGAAAAAAGAATGCTTTTATAATTGCACTATCACCTCACATCATCTATTAAAAAGACATTCTTTGTTGGCAGAGTATATGTTCACAATTCTATTCCCGTAGCCGACCGATTACTCACTAATACTCCGAACTTCCTTTGATTGAATATTTAGGGAAAGACATAGAACGAGCCTTAGATGCAAGCGAAGAAATTCACTTGTGTTTAGGGTTTGTTCTTGTTAAATCCATTCAATCAATAACCCTTTAAATTTCAATTATAGATAGATTATGAAAGCTGATTACACAGTTGGAGAAGTGGAACTCACTTACAAATCCACATCAAAAACTCGGAGTAAAATTTATAGCTCGGAGGATGCTTACAAGGTCTTACTCCCCACATATAAGGAGGGTACAATCTGTTACAAAGAATATTTCAAAGTCTTGTTCCTAAACCAATCCAGCCAAGTTTTAGGTTACACTCTCATATCAGAGGGAGGGATAACAGACACAACCGTAGATGTCAGAGTAATTCTACAAGCCGCATTGCTCACCAATTCAGTAGCTATCATTCTTGCGCATAACCACCCAAGCGGTAGCATGAAACCAAGTAGGCAGGATATGGAGATTACTAAGCAGGTCAAGGATGCTGCAAGGTTTATGAGGATTACAGTAACAGACCACCTCATATTAACGGATGAAGGATATTATAGCTTTGCTGATGAAGGACAGTTATAGCGTATCATCTTGAAAAGGACATTCAATTTTTAAGTTGGGTGTCCTTACTTACATAAGCTGAATGTTCGTTCAGCATTTGTAACCAACTATTAATAATTGTGAATTATGAAGACATACATAGCATATCTAAGGCAATCCACCATGAAGCAGCAAATCTCAGGTCTTGGTGTGGAAGCACAACGGGAGATTATTCACAACCATGTAAGGAATAAGCCCATACTTGCTGAATACATTGAAACGGAAAGTGGGAAGAAGTCTAACAGACCTCAACTTCTTGCAGCTTTGGCGATGTGCAGGAAAACGAACTCTATTCTGATTGTAGCCAAATTGGATAGGTTGTCAAGAAATGTAGCGTTTACTTCCAAGCTGTTAGAAAGTGATGTTGAGATTGTGTTCTGTGACTTTCCACAAGCCAACAGACTGATTCTGCATATCATCAGTAGCATAGCCGAATATGAAGCAGGGCTGATTACACAAGTCAAGAGGTTACTTGTCAGAGCAGGATTGATGTCGTGAAGTCACTTTGAAAGGCAGGACAAATTTAGAACAAAGTCAGTCTTATATACCCCAATCTAAATTTGTCCTACCCTTAAATTCAGACGAAGAAATTAACTTTAGCTTTATAAATCCATGTGGGTAATAATTTCTAAAATTCACTTCTTATAATGGGAATTATCATTTTGATACCCACATGGATTTACAGAGTATGGATGCAAATCTTATTAAATATCCCGTTCAGACCATGTTTGAGAGCATGGAAGTTACTATTAATCCTCACTTCATGCCTATTAATTTAGAACCTTTCGCTATCTTTGCACCAATTTCAATGAACTGATGCGTTAGGGAGTTGGAAGGACATATTTAACGAAAGGTGTTATTGAAATTATCTTCCATTCTCAAATCTCGCAAATTTGACAACGGTACGAAGATGATAGCAGTAGCGCCACATCATGGATATATACCTACCCAATCTTTGGGCTTAGATATTGTCTTATGGTGTGGGCTATTGTTTTATCCGTACCAAAGGCAATGCGAGAGCCAGAGAATGAGATAAGACAGTATGTTCCCACACCTTATTTATTTTAACAGCTTGCTAATAGGGAACAAGTAAGCATAATATTATTAATATGAGAACATTTAGATTAATTGGAATGACCTTATTAGTGGTCTTGTGTGCTGTAAACTTTACAGCTTGCAGCGATGATGAAGATGAGAACAATGATACCAACAACGGTATCAATCCTCAAAAGGTATTCGTTAATGGGATGCCAAAGCAAGTGTCTGATATGAAAATCACCCAAGATGCATCAGGTTTAGTTTCTAAGATTGAAACAGATGATGCAGTTGCTATCTTTAAATATCCTACCGCTGTAACAACAAGAGCCGAACTTTCCAATCAGCTTGTAATAGTGGAATTAACAGAAGATACAGGGGGACAATATGAAGAAACATTCATCTTCAAGATGGAAATAGGAAGTAATGGATTTATAAAGCATTGTGATGAAACCGAAGAAGACGGTGATTTGGAGACTTGGGATTTCACATACACCGCAGAAGGCAACTTACTATCTATGAAACGTTCAGAAGGTGGAAATGAAACCACGACTATTACCTACAAAGACGGTGACATTATTAAAACGTCCACCGTATCAGCAGATGAGCCAGAGGTTTCGTCCATTTACACCATAGACTACACTTCAAATACTGTGACTACTCCTATTGAGAACAAGGGATGCCTCATGTTTTATGATGAGACATTAGGGATTGACATGGATGAAATGTGGTTCGCCTATTATGCTGGACTATTAGGAAAAGCAACCAAGCATTTACCTTTAAAACTAACTTACGAATCTGAATTCAACCCTTATGAGGACATTACTAATTTCACATGGACGTTAAATGCAAATGGACTTCCAACTTTATTGTCCATTCAATCAGAATATGGTTCCAATGATAATATTTCTATTATTTGGTAATGAAACTAATATAAAGGCAAATAGATTCTTATTATACTATAAGCGGTATCGGAGGAAACTCTTATACCGCTTTGTTTATGTGGGTACGAATCTTGAAATATTCTTCTTCATATGGAGAATCGGCAAATTCATACCCGAAGAATAAAGTGCAACAATAATGTTGCTCGCTTAGAATGGAATTATTATATTACCAATATGGCATCAAGCCATAGAGAGATTATAAACTTATTGTTCAATACTTCTTGTTTGGTTATCAAATTCAACCAAGATGTCAACCGCTTTAATTCAGCAGGAAAGCAGATGTAAGTTAATTGTCTTATAGATAATCTATTAAACAATGTCAATAATAGCATAAGCGCACCTGCTTTGGGAGCAGGGGGTCGTGGGTTCGAATCCCGCTACCCCGACAAAAAGAAAGGCAACTTATCCAGTACGATGAGTTGCCTTTCTTTTTATATTCATTTCTCCTCAAAAAGAGTCCTTTCAAGCGACCTTCAAAAACGCCTAAGCGTTTGCTTTCAAACGCAAGTACATTTAAAGTGAAACGCCCTTGCGTTTCACCTAAAACGTAAGGGCGTTTCACTCTAAACTCTTCGGCGTTTTCATCCGAATGTAAGTCTTTTTTCCAATCCTTTTCAGAATCAGGTCTTTATAACTCTACAATTCGTTGATTTTCTGAAAGAAACACACATCCTGATAAGAAGTGCCTACCCGTATCCAGTCCTTCAGGATACCACGTTCGGTATAGCCTGCCGAAGTGAACAGCTTCCGGCTGGCTACATTCCCCACCGGCACATAGGCATACAATTGCCGGAGCCCCAGCAAAGAGAAGCAATGTGATTCCAAAAGAGAAAGCGCCGCCTGCGCCACTCCCTGCCCCCGCAAGTCCTTCCGTACCACAATTCCTACTTCCGCCCGGTTGTGACGCGCATCAAAAGAAAACACATCCACAATACCGGCCACTCCCTGCTCCTCACATACTATCATCAGCCGCAGTTGCCCGTCGGCATACAAGTCATTCTGACTCTCCGCGATGTAGCGTTTCATCTGGTAACGGGAATAAGGACCCGTAGCCGTACCCAGTTCCCAAAGTGCCGCATCGTTCTCAAACGAGAGCATCACCTCCAAATCTTCCGGCTCGGGTGCGCGAAGACTGACATTTCCCTGTTTCATAACCTTCTCATTTTTCCGGTTCGTCTTTCTGCAAATCAAGCTCCCGTATCAGGCGGCCGCGTCCCGGCACACAAAACAGCGAAGCTACCAGCAGCATACCCATACACAACAGACTGGTAACATCGAGCGTAGTATAATACACGGTCAGATTAAACAGTGCCGGAGCCAGCAGCATGGCCAGACGGATTTCACACCAGCGGCGGTAGCTCACCAACGCTTCGGGCAAAGACAACTGACGGACATAGCGTGTCAGCGAAAGGCTGAACATGCGCAGCGACAAGGGTATCAGACATACCGTCAGCAAGATGCCGACAGTCTGCAAAATGTATTCCGCCTGCGCATCGCCCACCATACTTCCCTGAGGCAACACATCCGTTTCATACAACACACACCCTGCCACGACGAGTATCCAGAACAAGGCAAATTCCGCTTCCAGCACACGAAGCAGACGAGTCATTCTTTTTTCCATTTCGTTCTATTTTTAAAGGGTTCCGGTAAACGCCACGCGGTTCACAATGGAGCGTCCCAGCGTCACCTCATCCGTATATTGTAATTCATCACCAATGGAGATTCCACGGGCAATGACGGTTATCTTCACATCGCAGCCCGCCAGTTTGCGGAAAATGTAGAAGTTGGTGGTATCTCCTTCCATCGTAGAACTCAGCGCCAGGATTACCTCCTTGACGGTACCCTCTTTCACACGATTTACCAAACTCTCTATCTCCAAATCTGAAGGACCAATGCCGTCCATGGGCGAAATCACCCCGCCCAGCACATGATACAGTCCGCGATACTGCTGGGTGTTCTCTACCGCCATCACATCGCGTATATTCTCTACCACACACACCGTGGTCACATCGCGCGAAGGATTGGAACAGATGCGGCACACATCCGTATCGGAAATATTATGGCACACCTTGCAATACTTCACCTCTTTCTTCAAGGTAGAAATGGCACTGCTGAAGGCCTCTACCGTGGACGTGTCCTGACGCAACAAATGCAGCACCAAGCGCATGGCCGTTTTCCGTCCGATGCCGGGAAGCTTGGCAAACTCCCCCACCGCTTTTTCCAGTAAAACTGAAGGATATTGTTGATTCATGTTTATCGCTTCTTTAATATGAATGGCAAAAATACGGATAAAACGAGAACCGACCTCCATTTCGCAGACATTATTTTCAAGGAAGTCTTCCACCGAATCCCGTTTTTATATTACCTTTGCATAAAACAACTCACAGATATAACCTATGGACATAACCAGCGCAGAGTTCGTCGTAAGCAACTCACGGGCCGACATGTGCCCCCAGACTCATCTTCCGGAATATGCCTTTATCGGGCGCTCCAACGTGGGAAAATCCAGCCTCATCAACATGCTGACCAAGAATCCCAAACTGGCCATGACTTCGGCCACACCGGGAAAAACCTTGCTCATCAACCATTTCCTCATCAACAAGGAATGGTATCTGGTAGACCTTCCCGGCTACGGCTATGCCCAGCGAGGGAAAAAGATGATGGAGAAAATCCAGAAACTCATTGAATACTACGTGCTGGAGCGGGAACAGATGACCTGCCTGTTCGTCCTCATCGACAGCCGGCTGGAACCGCAACGCATCGACCTGGAATTCATCGAATGGCTGGGCGAAAACGGCATCCCCTTCGCCCTGATCTTCACCAAAGCCGACAAGCAGAGCGTGGGAAAGACGAAGGCCAGCGTAAACCGCTTCCTGGACACGCTGAAAGAGCAATGGGAAGAGCTGCCTCCGCATTTTATCTCTTCTTCGGAAAACAAAACCGGACGGCAGGAAATCCTCGATTACATAGAACAAGTAAACCGTTCGCTCAAGGAGCAGGCAGAATAAAAAAATATCCTCCAGACTGCGATTTTCATCCAAACAGTTTGGAGGATATTTTTTCATTATACCTTCCCGCTCAACGAGAGAAAACGATGTTTCCTTCCTTACTCACGTCCAGCCGGACATTATAACAAGCCGCTCCGTCGGGAATACAAAGTGTAACCACGTAACGATAACCTTTTTCATCCACTCTCACAAAGTCCATATCGCTCAGGATGGCGTTGTTCAGAAAATCGGCAGGTACCACGCGGGCAAACATTTCCTTATTTATATCTTTGGAGAACAAGCGGTCCTTTCCCTTGTACACACAGATGTGGATGATATTGTCATAGTAGATATTTTCCACCGGAAGACCTTCTTCATTGATGCTGACAAGGGTTACCCGCTTCTTGGTCGGGTTGATGTACGCATAACCTCTGTAGCGTTCTCCTCCGTGAAAAATAACCGAGTCTTTCTCAAACACCCCGTTTTCTACCACTTTCACCGGAACCACCGTACCAAACGACAAGGTATCCGATTCGGATTTATGCAGGCTCACCGTCTCGCCCACCGACGTGCGGTAGCGCAGGCTGTACGACAGGCATTCTTCTATGAAATAATGAATGGGCTGGGCACTGTACACCGTCATGGTATCATTGTGTACCGAAAAAGCCATCGGGGCATTAATCTGGCTGGCATAATAAATACTGTCGCCTTGAATTTTGAATAAAGGTGCCTCCGTGTTGTCATCCAGCCAGATACCTTGCAACCGTTGTATGACTTCCTGATTTTCATCCTGCTTTTCTGCTCCGTGCTGCTGGGGAGACAGACATCCTGCCAGCATTCCTAATCCCCCAAGGAGCATTCCCAAGCCCATTTTTTTCATGCGTAAATGAATTTCTACATTTTCTTCGGCAAAAATACAACAAATTTGGTTTTCCTCCGAAAAATGCCCGTTGAAAGATACTCCACATAAGAGAAAAATGTATTATTTTTGCAATATGATTGAATTGGCAAAACATATAGAAGTATTATTGCTGGAGAATGATTGTGTCATCGTTCCCGGCTTGGGAGGATTCATTGCCCACAAACGGCAGGCCGCATATTCCATCCAAAAAGGAGAATTCATGCCGCCCCTCCGCACCATTGGATTCAATCCGCAACTGATAATGAACGATGGGCTGCTGGTACAGTCGTACATGCAGGCTTTTAACACCGACTTTCCCGATGCAACCCGCCGGATTGAAAAAACAGTGGCTGAACTGAAAGACCAATTGTACCAGCAAGGTCAGGTCACACTGAACAACGTAGGTACGATTTATTATAACATGAACGGCGGTTATGCCTTTGAACCGGCAGCCGCATCTTATTTCACTCCAAGTCTGTACGGACTGGAAAGTTTCACGCTTCCACAGTTACAGCCTCTTACTGTTTCGTCTTCTCTTAAACAGCTGCTTCCAAAAGTAAACGAGCAGACAGAAAAATCGAAGAAGCATTTCTCCCTGCGTCACTTCACGCGCAACATAGTAGCGATAGCCGTAGCCGTATGTCTGTTCTTCGTACTCTCCGTTCCGGTAGAAAACACGTACATGGACGATGCGAACTACGCCTCTTTAGGTTCTATCAGCATGTTTGATGCCATCCGCAACCAGTCGGTGGCCACCAGCATACAAACAACTCCTCACACAGTAGTTGCACAGAAGGCTGTAAAGAAGCAGACGGGCGAAAAACGTGTCCGTAACAACGTGAACACGCTGAAACCGGTAGTTGTGAAGACGGAAAAAATTGCAGCGGCACCTGCTGCAAAAACAGTCGTAGCTAAAACGGCTACAGCAAAAGCCGAAACAAAGGCTGCCAAATCATCTAAGCAAGTGTCTACACAACCCGCTGCAAGTAAAAAGACGGCCTACATCATCGTAGCCAGTCTGCCGACATCGGACGATGCACAACGTGAACTGAAAAAATTCCAGCAGAAAGGATACAAGAATTGTCAGGTGCTTGAATCGAACGGACGTTTCCGCATCGCACTGGATAGTTATGCCACTTCAGGCGAAGCTTACCAGAAAGTGCAGACGCTTCGTAAACAGGAAGAATTCAAGAGTGCCTGGGTATTCACATCAAAATAAATATGCCCTTTAAAACAGAATGAAAAGAGTAAGATGCCCCAAATGTGACAACTTCATCCAGTTTGATGAAACCAAGTATGGAGAAGGACAGTCACTCGTTTTTATCTGTGACAACTGCAAGAAGCAGTTCAGCATCCGTATCGGAAAATCGAAACTGAATGCCGCCAACCGTAAGGAGGAAGTAATCGACGAGAAAGAAGGCATGCAGGATTTCGGCAACATACTGGCCGTGGAAAACGTATTTGCCTACAAGCAAGTACTTCCGCTGCATGAGGGAGACAACCTCATCGGCCGCCGATGCAAAGGTAACGACATCGACATTCCTATCGAAAGTAATGATCCGAGTCTGGACCGTCGGCATTGTTACATCAACGTCAAGAAGAATAAGCAAGGGAAAATCATTTACACCCTGCGCGATAATGACAGCATCACAGGAACTTTCCTGATGAATGAAATTTTAGGACCGAAAGACCAAATCCGCATTGAAGACGGAGCTATTATTACCTTGGGAGCTACCACCTTGATTCTAAGAGCTGCCGAGGGACAAACGGAAGAGTAAACCGCACACGGACTCTATAATTTTAGGATAACTAATAACTAACAAACCTTTTTATTTCGATTATGGCTTTTACAAACAACGTAATGATTGTCCGGCATAAATTGCTGGAAAACCTGGTTGCTTTATGGAAAGAAAATCAATTAGTAGAAAAAATTGACCGCATTCCTCTGGAAATCAGTCCTCGCCGCTCACAGCCGGTAGGACGCTGCTGTATCCACAAGGAACGTGCCGTTACTAAATATAAGTTGCTTCCGCTGCTGGGCTGGGATATGACCGATGAAACGGATGAGCTGACTCCGCTTTCTGAATATGCCCGCAAAGCATTGGAACGCAAGGAAAGAATCAAGGAAAATATTCTCTGTGTCATCGACGAAGCATGTTCTTCTTGTGTACAGGTGAACTACGAAGTAAGTAACCTTTGCCGGGGTTGTGTGGCAAGAAGCTGCTACATGAACTGTCCGAAGGGAGCTGTACATTTTAACAAGAAGACTGGTCAGGCACAAATTGACCACGACAAGTGTATCAGCTGTGGTATCTGCCACAAGAGCTGTCCGTATCACGCCATCGTCTACATTCCGGTGCCTTGTGAGGAAGCTTGTCCGGTGAAAGCCATCAGCAAGGACGAACACTACATCGAGCACATCGATGAAAGCAAGTGTATCTATTGTGGAAAATGTCTGAATGCCTGCCCGTTCGGAGCCATCTTCGAAATCTCACAGGTGTTCGATGTATTGGAAGCTATCCGTAAGGGAGAACAGGTAATTGCCATTCCGGCTCCGTCCGTATTGGGACAGTTCAAGGCTACCATCGAACAAGTGTACGGCGCATTGAAAGAAATTGGTTTTGCTGATGTAATTGAAGTGGCCGAAGGTGCCATGCACACTACCAGCAACGAAGCACACGAACTGCTGGAGAAGCTGGAAGAAGGACAGAAATTCATGACTACTTCCTGCTGTCCGTCGTACATCGAACTGGTAAACAAGCACATCCCAGACATGAAGCCTTACGTATCAGGCACAGGCTCTCCGATGTATTATACAGCCCGTATCGCCAAACAGAAATACCCGAATGCCAAGGTGGTCTTCATCGGCCCGTGTATTGCCAAAAGAAAAGAAGCACAGCGCGACGAATGCGTAGACTACGTACTGACATTCGAAGAACTTCACCCGATGTTCCGCGGCTTAGGCATCGAACTGGAACAGGCCAACCCGTACAAAGTGGCATACGAATCCGTATGTGAAGCGCACGGATTTGCACAGGCAGGCGGTGTAGCTGGAGCAGTGAAAGCTTACCTGGGCCCGAAAGCCAACGGCATCAAGATTATGCAGTTCTCTGACTTCACGAAGAAGAACATCGGTGTACTCCGCGCTTACGCCAAGACCGGAAAAGTGGATGCACAGTTCATCGAAATGATGGCTTGCGAAGGCGGATGCGTAACCGGCCCGAGCGCACACAACGATCCTGTAGCCGGAAAACGCCAGTTGAACCAAGACTTGCTGAAACGTACCTTGAAGTACGAAAACAATAATCAGGAATAAACCCATGAGGGAACTTATTGAACGCCTTTACCGGGAGCAGACACTGGCTCCCGGTGAATTGCGTACCCTTCTGCTGGAGTGCCGGGGGGAAGACCTCGACTTTCTCATGCAAAAGGCACGTGCCGTAGCACAAAGCCATTTCGGAAACAAAATCTATATCCGTGGACTTATTGAAATAGGGAACTGTTGTCACAACGACTGTTTCTACTGCGGCATCCGAAAAAGCAACCGCCATCTGAAGCGGTACCGACTGGATGCGGAAACCATTCTGGCTTGCTGCCGGCATGGGTATGAATTAGGATTCCGTACCTTCGTCCTGCAAGGAGGAGAAGACAACTACATGAACGATGACAGGGTAACGGAAGTGGTGACTGCCATACGAACCGAATTTCCCGATGTGGCCATCACCCTTTCACTTGGTGAACGCCCTACACTTTCCTACGAACGTTTTTTTCAGGCAGGTGCCAATCGCTATCTGTTGCGCCACGAAACGCACAACGAAGCACATTACCGCCGCTTGCATCCTGAAGACATGTCACTGTCCAACCGTTTGCGTTGTCTGAACGATTTGAAACGCATCGGATTCCAGACGGGAACCGGCATCATGGTGGGAAGTCCAGGACAAACCGTCGACCACCTGGTGGAAGACATTCTTTTCATAGAACAATTCCGTCCCCAGATGATTGGTATCGGCCCTTTCCTTCCTCATCATGACACTCCTTTCGCTTCCTGCCCGCCCGGCAGTCTCACGCAGACACTCACGCTGCTTTCCATCTTCCGGCTGATGCATCCGCAGGCATTGATTCCTTCTACCACCGCCCTGGCAAGCCTTACCCCTGACGGGCGCGAGAAAGGCATACTGGCAGGTGCCAATGTAGTGATGCCCAACCTCTCTCCGGTAGAACAGCGAAAGAATTATGCCTTGTATGATAATAAAGCCTCTATGGGCTCAGAAGCTGCCGAAGGACTGCGTCTGCTGGCACAACGGCTGGCTGCCATTGGTTACGAAATAGATAAAAGCCGAGGAGATTATCCCGGCAAAACACTATAAATTACATTACAGCTATGTACAAGATTGATTCTCAAAAGGCAGAAGAATTTATCTGCCACGAAGAAATTCTCGATACCCTGGAATATGCCCAAAACAAAAGCCAGGACAAGGAACTGATACGTTCCATCATTGAAAAGGCGCGCCTTTGTAAAGGACTCTCCCACCGCGAGGCTGCCGTACTGCTGGAATGCAACGACCCGGAACTGGTGGAGGAAATCTACTGCCTGGCTCGTGAAATCAAGCAGAAATTCTATGGCAACCGCATCGTAATGTTTGCACCTCTTTACTTGTCAAACTATTGCGTAAACAGTTGTACCTACTGTCCTTACCACGTTAAGAACAAGACCATTGCCCGCAAGAAACTGACACAGGAAGACATCCGTCGTGAAGTCATCGCCCTGCAGGACATGGGGCACAAGCGTCTGGCATTGGAAGCTGGAGAAGACCCGATTCACAACCCCATCGAATACATTCTGGAGTCGATAAAGACCATCTATAGCATCAAGCACAAGAACGGAGCAATCCGCCGGGTAAATGTGAACATTGCCGCGACTACGATGGAGAATTACCGCCGCCTGCACGAAGCCGGTATCGGTACCTACATTCTATTCCAGGAAACGTACCACAAAGAGAATTACGAAAAGCTTCACCCCAGAGGTCCGAAAAGCAACTATGCCTACCACACGGAGGCCATGGACCGTGCCATGCAGGGAGGAATCGATGATGTGGGTATCGGCGTACTGTTTGGCCTGAATACTTACCGCTACGATTTTGTGGGACTGCTGATGCACGCCGAACACCTGGAAGCGACTTACGGCGTAGGTCCGCACACCATCAGTGTGCCCCGTATCTGCTCGGCCGACGACATTGACGCTTCTACCTTCGAGAACGCTATCTCCGACGAGATATTCCAGAAGATTGTAGCCGTCATCCGAATCAGCGTGCCTTATACGGGTATGATTATTTCCACACGTGAATCGCAGCGTTCACGCGAGAAGGTGCTTGCCCTTGGCGTATCACAAATCAGCGGTGGTTCCCGCACCAGCGTGGGAGGTTATGCTACCGAAGAACTGCCGGAAGAAAACTCGGCTCAGTTTGATGTAAGCGACCACCGCAGCCTGGATGAAATCGTGGCCTGGCTGCTGAAACTGGGCTACATCCCCAGCTTCTGTACGGCCTGCTACCGTGAAGGACGTACGGGCGACCGTTTCATGTCGCTGGTCAAGACAGGCCAGATAGCCAACTGCTGTGCCCCCAATGCCCTGATGACGCTTCAGGAATACCTCTGCGACTACGCTTCGCCCGAAACACGCCGACTGGCTGAAGACATGATTCGCAAGCAGATGGAAGAGATTCCGAATCCCGCCATTCGCAAAAGAGCCTTGGAAAATCTGGAACGGATTGCCGAAGGAAAACGCGACTTCCGTTTCTAATGTGTGAACTTAAAGCCTGATTAAACGTATGAACGATACTCCCCGTGCCAACCGGCTGCACATCGGTCTGTTTGGCAAGCGAAATGCCGGAAAATCATCACTGATTAATGCCCTGACGCATCAGGATACAGCCCTTGTGTCGGATATCCCCGGCACGACCACCGACCCGGTTTTTAAGGCCATGGAAATCCATGGTCTCGGTCCCTGCGTACTCATTGATACGGCCGGCTTCGACGACGAAGGCGAGCTGGGCGAACTCCGTATCCGCCAGACACAGCGTGCGCTGGAGAAAACCGACATCGCCCTGATGGTCTGTACCGACGAGCACCTGGACGAAGAGTTGCACTGGCAACGCTTGCTGAAAGAAAAGAATGTGCCTGTTATCTGGATACTGAACAAATGTGACCTATTGTCCGATGCCAAACAGACCATGCGCCGCATCGAACAGCAATGCGGACAGGTTCCCCTATTAGTGAGCACCCTCACCGGAAAAGGACTGGACGACATTCTGCGTAGTCTGCGAAACAAGCTGCCGGATGAAACCATGGCACAAGGCATCGTAGGCCGGCTGGTAGAAGAAAACGATACCGTCATGCTGATCATGCCACAGGACATCCAGGCCCCTAAAGGCCGCCTCATCCTGCCGCAGGTACAAACCATCCGCGAACTACTGGACCGCAAATGCCTGGTGATGAGCTGTACCACCGACAAGATAGATGCCATGCTGGCCACTTTAACCCGTCCGCCGAAGCTGATTATTACCGACTCACAGGTGTTCCGCACGGTATATGAAAAGAAGCCTGCCGAGAGCCGGCTTACCTCTTTCTCCGTCCTCTTTGCCCAGTACAAAGGCGACATCGACTACTACATGGAAGGAGCCAATGCCATTGCCCGACTGACACCGGAGTCACGGGTGCTGATTGCCGAAGCATGTACGCATGCCCCGCTGGCAGAAGACATCGGGCGGGTGAAAATCCCGAATATGCTCCGCAAGCGTATCGGCGAAGGCCTGCAAATCGACATCGTGTCGGGCCCGGATTTCCCGGAAGACCTGGCCCCATACGACCTGATTATCCATTGCGGGGCCTGCATGTTCAACCGCAAGTATGTGCTGAACCGCATCGGCCAGGCCCGCGCCCAGCAGGTTCCCATGACCAACTACGGAGTGACTATTGCCTATCTGGCGGGAATCTTGGATAAAATCGATTACTGATTTATGAAATGTGGCGCATACTTTCCTGCATGCGCCACACCGTTATCCATTCTTTCCAATATCAAAATATTAATATACGATTTCCCGTTCAATTTCCTCAAAGCGAGGGAACAGCAGATTGTTTTCCAGGTGGATATGCTCAAACAAGGCATCCACAAACACTTCCAGTTCCTGCATCAGCAGACGGTAGCTGGCACAGCCATCCTGAGGTACGGAGAAGTGATTCGTCAACTGAATGATGTGCAGGTAGCGGTTTCCTTCCCCCTCGTGTTCCATCTTCATCACCCGGATAGGATTCGCTATCGTACCGCAATGCATCGGGGCCATACGCTGTCCCTGTTCTTTTGCTGCGTACAATTCATAGAGATATGGGAACAACACGTTCTCTTCTTTTTGAAGATGCATTTCCAAGTCCTCCAATGATTCACTGACCAGTGCTCTCAACTCGTGCAATTCCGGATGCGCTTCACCGTGTACTCGTTCCACCTTCTCCAGCAACGCCAGCAGTTCCGGTCCACGGGTACGAATTCCCCGATGGTGTATCTTCAGAATGTAATCCATCAGCAAGTCCAGCGGCCACGAAGCAAATGGAATCCGTCCGTTACCAGTTTCATCCTGATGGAGCAATGCCTGTTCCACTTCTTCTACAGCCAGTCCCAAATCTGCACAGGCCTTTCCCAGCGTCACTTCCCCATGACAGCAGAAATCAATGCCATATTTTTTAAATACGCTTGCTGCTGCAAAATCATCGGCCACAATTTGTCCCACACTCGTATACCTCCAGTCTATTGTCTTCATATTTAATTCGTTTTATTGATTACGGGTGCAAAGATAGGCCCTCCGGCAGAGAAACTTTGTCACATACGTGACACCGACCTATAACGAAAGTTAAACCTGCTTCTACGAAAAAGAAGCGCACACCGTTTGCAGAAAAACACTAACTTTGCAGGCACGTAAAAAAACATTTGCACATGGAAACAAAAGAAATACCTATACTTCTGCTTACCGGATACCTGGGAAGCGGAAAAACAACCCTGCTCAACTACCTGCTGAGCAACCGTGAAGGCATCAAGTTTGCTGTCATCGTAAACGACATCGGCGAAATCAACATCGATGCGGAACTGATACAGAAAGGCGGTATCGTAGGCCAGAAAGAAGAGAGTCTGGTGGCTTTGCAGAACGGCTGCATCTGCTGTACCCTCCGTACCGACCTTATCGAACAGATATTCGAGCTGATGAAAATGCAGCGCTTCGACTACATCGTCATCGAAGCCAGCGGTGTCTGCGAACCGGAACCGATTGCCCAGACCATCTGTTCCATTCCTCAGTTGGGTGGTGCCTACACCAAGTACGGAACCTGCCGCCTTGACAACATCGTGACCGTGGTCGATGCCCTCCGCCTGCAAAGCGAATTCGACGGTGGCAACGAACTTACCCGAAAGGACTTGGAAGAGGAAGACATTGCCAACCTGCTCATCCAGCAGATTGAGTTCTGTACCACCGTGCTGCTGAACAAGGTATCGGAAGTCACTCCCGAAGAACGGGAGCGCATCAAAAGCATCATCCGTACCCTACAGCCCCGTGCGGAAATCATTGAATGCGACTATGCCAAGGTAGACCTCGACAAGATTGTAGGCACCCACCGATTCGACTATGCACGGGTGGCCACTTCTGCCGGATGGATTCGGGAGATAGAACGCCCCGTATCCGAAGAAGAAGCGCATCCTCACCATGAAGCACATGCACATGAGTATCATGAGGAACACGAGCATCACCACGAGGAAGGACACGAGCATGCACACGCTCATGAACACTCACACGAAGGCTGCCACCATCACCACCACCATGAAGAAGGTGAGACGGAGGAATACGGCATCAGCAGTTTCGTGTATTATCGCCGCCCTGCCTTCGACATCCATAAGTTCGATCGTTTTGTGATGACAAAATGGCCTCGCAACGTAATTCGAGCCAAAGGTGTATGCTACTTCGCCCACAATCGCGACATGTCGTTCCTATTCGAACAGGCTGGACGACAGAAACAGATTTCAGAAGCCGGACTTTGGTATGCTACCCAGCCGGAAGAAGAAATCGTGAAACTGATGAAGCGCGAGCCCGGCCTGCTGAGAGACTGGGATGAACACTATGGCGACCGCATGCAGAAGATTGTCTTCATCGGCCAGCATCTTGACAAGGAACAGCTCATCAAAGATCTGGATGCCTGTTTGGAATAAATCCGATAGCCATAAAAATAATGATGCCTTCCCGAGTCCATTCATTCCGTGACTCAGGAAGGCATCATGCTTTTATATAAGTAACTCCTGATACCTATTCTACTTCCCTGACATACTCTTTCACCGCATTATCGGCCGATTGCAAGCTTATCTGCCGCAGCACCACCTGCCCCGCCTTTTTATTCTCCGGCAAACTGATGTCCGAAAGACGTACATCGCTCACCCTGTCGAACACAAAAGCCGGACGGAAATCATCTTCCTGCAAACGTAACTTGACATTGTGCATCTGGATACCTTTCACATGGCGCACATAGAATCCCCATGAAGGCAGTTCCTCGAACATGGTAAACTCCGGGTATCCTTTTTCATTTTCCGGCACGTCTTTCAAACGGCTCACCGACATATAGGCCATTCCGCGTGTAGCACGTCCCGGACACACAATCTCTATATTCTCCAGTTTCACGTTTTCAATCTCCGCCCCGTCGACCGACTCAATGGCTATGGCCGAACGAAAAGTATCTTTAATCCGAATATTGTCAATTGTCACATTCTTGAATCCACCCAACGATTCCGTACCAAACTTAATGGCACTGGCACTGCTGATGATGTGGCAGTTGGAAATGGATACCCGGTCGTTCCATGCTCCCCGGTTATGCGACTTCAGGCAAATGCCATCGTCCGCTGAGTTGATGAAACAATTGGAGATACGTACATCCTTACAATCGCTGATGTCAATCCCGTCATTGTTCCAATACGCCCTGTTTTCCACATGCAGACTATCAATCGTCAGATCGACACACAGAGAAAAAGAAAGCCCCCATGCCGCACCACTCCTAAAATTAGTCTTCCGAAGCTCCACCTTCCGGCAATTACGCATAAAAAGCAACTTTGGACGTGTGTTCGGCCGTTTGCGATACGTATTATAGTGCTTGTCCACCAGTTCCCCCGTATGATGCAGGCTGTCAATCGTAAGGACCAGTTCCCGGCCTTGTCCGTCTATACATCCTTCTCCCGTAATGCCGATATTCTCTGCCTCTTCCGCATAAATCAGCGCCTGGTCAAAGTGGTCATTGTTGACTTTCAGTTCCTTTTCGGTGCTGAAACCCGGATAATCATAAGGACTCGTACTTCCTAACAGCATCGCTTCCTTTTCCAGGTAAAGTGTCACATTCGATTTCAGTTGCAGGCTTCCGGTCAAGTAGCGTCCGGCAGGGAAGTACAACTGTCCGCCCCCTTTTGCATGAAGTGCGTCAATAAATCCGTTCCTCAAACAGCAGGGGTTCGCGTACCCCTTTCACCGGCACGGTCAGTTCCACCATCAGTCCACGTCCCCGGATTTCTTTTATAAGCGGAGAGTCCAGCTCCTGCAACCGCTGCATCAGATACATTCCCGCATGAAGGGCATTCTCCATCAGTTTCTCCTCACGGATAATTTTCAGCACAGCCAAAGCTGCGGCGCATCCCAAATGATTACCACCGAACGTCGTACCGAGCATTCCTTTTCGAGCGGCAAACATCGGACTAATCAAGACTCCCGAAAAAGGAAATCCGTTAGCTATACCCTTGGCCACAGTGATAAGGTCCGGCTCAATGCCAGCCCATTGGTGAGCAAAGAACTTCCCCGTACGACCATAGCCCGACTGTATTTCATCAAGAACCAATACCACCCCATAACGTCTCGTCAGTTTCCTCAATTGCCGCAGAAAGTCCTCATCGGGGACCTGGATTCCCCCTACTCCTGAAATTCCTTCTAGAATTACGGCACACACATCTCCCTTGGCCAACTCCGTTTCCACTTCCTTTATATCCAAGTCTGCAAAATACACGTTATGATTCGTATTAATCGGTGCATGAAGGGCAGGATTGTCCGTCACTTCCACAGCCGCCGACGTACGCCCATGAAAAGAGTTTCTGAAAGCCACTACCCGTTTTTTCCCCGTATGAAACGAAGCCAGTTTCAGGGCATTTTCGTTGGCTTCTGCTCCCGAGTTGACAAAGAACGCCCGATAATCAGGATACCCCGACAGCTCACCCAGCTCATTAGCCAGTCTTTCCTGCAACTTATTCACTACCGAGTTCGAATAAAACATCAGCTGTTGCAGCTGCTCACTCATGCACTTCACCAGATACGGATGCGAATGTCCCACCGAAATCACGGCATGTCCGCCATACAAATCAAGATAGGCCTACCCCTTCTCGTCATATACCTCACAACCTTTTCCCCTTACGATATTCACGGGAAAAACCGAATACACATCAAACAATTCCATCATCCTTTACATTTTACGATATAGCCTGCGGCAAAGTCATTCCATCCTGCCGTATTTCATTTCATCTCCATTCTTGTCATATTGCTTACGCTTGCCGGTGGGAGGGCTTAATAAAGTAATCCGTACCACCTCCGTACGATAAAGGCTTCTCTGCACCGCCTCATCAAACGCATCCATGTGCTTGGGCAGGAAACGTTGACTGATGGCCCGAAGCGCCTCAATCTTCTCTTCCGTATCCGTCACCCGTTCCGCCTTGCCAAAAGCGATGGCCGAACGATATTGAAGTGTAAACGTGCCGTCCTTCGGCCCCACAGTAGGCTGGCACTTCGTAACCGCCGAAAGACATACTTCCGGATGCACGGCAATGGCATCCAGCTTATCCCCTTCAGGAGCACAATGAAAATACCACACGTCATCACTTGTACAAGCCAGTGAAAGCGGCACCCCGTATGCACTTCCGTCGACCCGGGTAAAGCTGACCGTGATGTAAGGGGCCTTGCGCATAACCTCCAAAGCCCACTGACTATCCATTTCTCTACTTGCTTTTCTCATCTGTAATTCCTTTTATTCAGATTTTTCCTTTGTATTTGTTTCACAAAAATACGGCTCGCCAGTCAATCTGCATGTAAGATTTATGACAAGGGGATTAATTAACACTCTCACAAAAACAGATTAATCCTGCCTTTCTATTGAAAGTAATAAACAAAAAACATATTTTTGCAAAAGAAAATGCAGAAAGACAGATAATGAAAAGCATACCATTCAACGATTATTACAAGGAAAAACTTTTTTCTATTCCACTCTTTAAAGAACTGCCGGATTACCTGAAAAGTGAGATTCTAAAAAGACTTGACTTCCGTCTTCAGGAAATCAACGAGAATACGGTTATCCTGGAGCAAGGAGATATATGCTGTAATCTGTATGTATTGCTTGAAGGAACCTTGGAGGTGAACATTATCGATGCCAACGGCAATGAAGTCTTAATCGAACACATTGAGTCGCCTAGGGCTTTCGCCACCCCTCACCTGTTCAAGAAAGACAACCGTTTCCCCGCCACATTCCGTACGCTGGAAAAATCAGTCCTCCTGACTGCCACCAAGGACTCCACCTTCCATCTTATCAGCAAATATCCGGATATGCTGAAAAGTTTTCTCTGCGTATCAGGCAACTGCAACGTGTGTACCACCATGCGACTGGACGTGCTGTCACGAAAAACCATTCGCGAAAGAATCCTGGTCTATTTACTGAAACAGCTGGATAAAGACACTTCTACCGTGAAACTGACGCATACCCTTACGCAACTGGCCGAATACATTAACGTGACACGTCCGGCCCTGTCTACCGAATTCAATAAGATGGAAAAAGAAGGCATCCTCAAAAGGAAAGAAGGCAATTACATCGAACTGAACCGAAAAGCCATAAAAGGCATTATATAAAGAACAAGGACCGCTCCTTCAATGTGGAACAGTCCTTGTCCTTTTTTATTGCGCACGTAACTATTATTTTTTGAAAAGAGTCGGATTGACGTTCAAAGACACCCATCCCCAGTCTTGCCAGCTTTTGTGATTTCCTCCTTTCACGACATCCATTGTCGAAGTTCCTCTCATCAGCGAGTAACCCACCGAAAGGCTGACATCTTTCATGATTTTCCAGTCCAGCTGATAATCCAGTTCAGACCCTAAGGTACGGTTCAGGCTCTCCAGCTTCACACCTGTGGCGAAATAATGATAATTCAGTCCCATCGATACAGAAGAAGATACCTTATAACCTACTCCTATCTGCGTGTCAGAAAGTCCCGGTGCATAGCCATTCACAAAATCGGACGCATAAAAATAATCCATTGCTCCGTAAAATTTATGATGAGTGCCATACAGCGGATTAAAAGCCCGGTAAGTGGCATCGGACTTCTTACTACCACTCAGGTAATCAGTTCCCACATTGACCGTCCAGCTGTCATTGATAGAATACGAAGCCCGCACACTTCCCATGAAAGCAGAAACCTTGCGTGCGGATACATTCTTTCCTGTCTGATAATAGAAAGATCCTGACAGATTCCATGAGGCCGGGGTGAATTGTACGTACGTGCCCACCGTCTGCATATATTGTGTATCCGACTCTCGGGTTTCGGCATCACCTCCTTCCTGACCCAGATTCATGGCCAGCACAGAAAGTTTCACAGGTGCAGATGCGAAATCATAATGATACCACAAGGACTGCATATTTTTATAAAGTTTGGTCTTGCTGCTGTCATAATATGTTCCGCCTATCAGGGTCTCGTCATTCTGGTTGAAAGCAAAGATACCATCCAGCTGATGCCCTCCATGTCTGTAGCCTATTTTCAGGGCATCATGATAGCGCCCTGCCACGTTCCAGTCCAGTCCTCCCAAAATGCGCTCATCATCATACACCAGCGACTGCCTTCCCAGCTGCATGAACCACGAGTCATTCAGATGGAATGCAGCCCAAGCCTCGTTCAATATAAAACGCCCGTTTTTGTCAACCAGCGCATCCTGCCCCACACACCGACATGCTGTGCCGAGAACTTCAACGACAACTTCTTGCGTTCATATCCCAAAGTCAGTCGGGCACGTTCATTGATAAACCCCGCAGGTTTATCACCCTCACCGCGGGGAGACAGCGCGCCATTCCGGTATTCTCCTCTTGTACGAATCTGGGCTGAGGCCCAAAAATGACTTTCTTCATTCTCCTGAGCATGGACCAAGGACACCTGCCCAAGAAGCAAAGCCACCGCCCATGCAGACAAAATTCTTTTTCTCATACTCTAAGCGTTTTTATCAGTTCATATTATAGGTGTGAATACTGCTTCCTTGTGCGGAAGGCAGGTAATTAATGCCCCACCAGCACATCTGCAGAAAAACAAAAGAAATCAGCAGGACCGACAATGACAACCGACGCTTCTGCTGTAACCCTATTCGCATGTGAATGTAAGTAAGATACGAAAACCAGGTCACAGCCGCCCAAGTTTCCTTGGGGTCCCACGCCCAGTAATGTCCCCAGGCTTCCTTCGCCCATAAGGCACCGGTAAGCATTCCCAGTGTCATGAACGACAGTCCGACATATACAAGGTTATCACACAAGGCCATTTCCTTCTCGTCACATCGGTTCTTTCTGACCCAGAGCAGGTAAATGGCCATCACGGCAGAAGCTCCCAGCATGGCATAAGCGAACATATAAATAATGACATGAGGAGCAAACCAGGGACTCTGCAAGGCAGGCATGAGCGCTTTATTGTGTATCTCCGGCTTCAGAATATTCACACAGATAAAAACAACCGACAGCAATGTGCCAAATCCTAATATCCATTTATATTTCCACCTTATGTAAGTAATCAGTCCGGCAAAAGGCAAAAAGAACGAATACCACAAACGGGTTTCTCCCATCGTACGCAGAGGAGGACGCTCCAGTGAATGCCACAACAAGCTGATAAATGTACCAAACACCACAAGCCCTAACACCGTACACGCACATGCGCGCAGACGACTCCCCTTAAAGGCACTCCATGCACCAGCTATCCAGCACAGCACAGCCACCAGGGCAAAATAACTAAACCAGTCCCAATTCAGCATATTCTTCTCAACACTTATTATTCTTCTGGGCCGTTACGAACATGCATACAGCCCCCAACATCATCATTACAATTCCCACATAAACTACCGGAAGCCATGGGTCTGACACCAGTTCAAACACACTGACATCACTCCAGCGACCTTTGCCCTCATCGTAGCTTAACTGATAGATTTTCCAGCCTTCCACTTTCGCCGGCTTATTGACTTCAATTGTCTGCTCAAGCTTTTTTCCTGTCTCTGTATAAATTGTCACCTCAGACGAGAAGCGCCGTGGCTCTCTGTCGGGCATCACCAGGCTGCAGACACTATCGAGCCGGAGCGCCTGATACGGGAACAGAAAACTTCCGCAGCTTACCCAGCCGTCTGCCATCTGCTTTCCATCAGCAGAAGTAGCCCTGACATGGACGGCACACGTAGCTCCCATGCTCGGCCATTCCACGTACCTCACCGTATCTTCTCCTGACACGGAGGCAGCCATATCTATCTTGTTACGTACCTCAATATTCCATCCGGGCAACACACCCTGACTGACACCCTCTTCCAAAAGCAGATGAGCAGGTGCGTTGTCTGGCAAAGCTCTACCGGTAGCATTGTCTATCAGCATCAGCTTGGGAGGATATTCTTCTATACTGAAATTCTTGAGTTCGATGGCCAGTGGTAACTCGGTTAACTGCCCGTTCGTGTCCGTAGCACGCCATTCAGCCTGACCCACACGTGTATTCATCGTCAACCGTTTCATATCGGCACTACCCAGTGTAGCAGATACCAACGCCACGAATAACCCAAAATGATTCAGCAGAAACGGTATCTTCTGAAACCGAAATGAAAACAGGTGCTTGAGCGATACCAGTCCTACGATGGACGTCATCCAAAAATACTCCAACACGAAAGGCCACCATGAAATCATGCGGTTAAACATGGAAATACCCTCAGCAGGTACATGTCCCGGGACCTGCTTAATCATACCCATACAGAATGTAAGGACCGACACAGCTGCCAGCGAAGGAATCGCCGCTTTGTACGACATGGCCCAGCGCACGAAATAAAGCTTTTTCCGCAAAGAATACAATGCCACCAGCCCCACCAGGTAAGCCACTGCCACACACAAATTCAATGGCCAGGAAAAGCTGTTCCAGTCTACTCCACCCGTCATCAAATGAAGAATAAGACCTATGACGAGCAATCCCGCACAGGTCATTATTCCTTCTTTTATCCCCCAAGTATTTTTCCACATAACACTTAAATGATACGTTCCTTCAGTTTTGCTTCTTTCAACCAGTTCGGAACCGTTTCATTCAAGAAACGTTCTTTAGCAGCTTTTTCAGCCGGGATGTCCAGACCTATGAACTCCTGCGCTTTCTCTTTGGTAGAAATATCCGGCATCGGCACACTCTCCGTGTAACCGTGCTTAGCCAGAATACGGACAAGAGAAAGACGGGCCTGCAGTGCTCTGTCCAGTCCATGCGACAGGATTCGCTGAATTTCCTGAGGTGCATGGAAAGCAGCTCCATGAGAAGCTACTCCAAAATCCCAGCGCCACTGAGCTTCACGCAGCAGTTTCAATACCGGTTGCATTTCATTCTCTGTCGCTCCCTTATCCCAGGCGAATTTAGCTTCGATATGTGCCGAAGCCAGTTCTTTTTCCAGACGGGTTCTGATCTCATTGGCCTTACGCTGACGTTCATACACGTTATTGCGCAATGTTTCTTCACTTTCACGATGACACACCTGACACGTACGGTCTATCATGGCAAGCGGACTCTGGATGTGATGGTCACTGAATTTCATTCCTCCCTCACTCTTATACGGCATGTGACAATCGGCACACGATACTCCTCTCTGTCCGTGAATGCCCATCTGCGAAATTTCATAGTCAGGATGCTGTGCCTTGAGAATCGGTGTACGGCTCAAAGCATGCGTATAGTCAGAAAAGCCGGCTTCATCGTAATATTGCTCGATGGCCTCTACCGTCATGCCCTTGTCCCATGGGAAAGTGAGGTACTTGCCGTCTCCTTTAAAGTAATATTCCACATGACACTGTGCACACACCAGCGAGCGCATTTCCTGAGGAGTGGCTTTTGTGATGTCTTTTCCCTGACGGGCAAAAGCTTCAATCAGGGCCGGACGGCTGATATGCAAATCCATTGTTTCTGAATCATGACAATCTGAACAGCCTATCGGATTCACAATCTCATTGCCGAAAGCAGCCCACTTGTTATTGTAGAATGAATCTACCCCTATCTCCTGCATCATACGCGGCACATCAGGACTCTTGCAGGTCCAGCAAGTAGAGGGCTGAGGGCCGTCTTTTTCACCCTGAGGTGCTCCTGTTCGCAACGTGGCACGAATGTCTTCAATGGCATGCATGTGGCCACGAGGAGTGGCATAGTCTTTTGAAAAAGCATAGCCTGCCCAAAGAATCACCATCTCCGGCCGCTGTGCCAGCACATCCACCTGCACATTTCCGTTGAATTCACTTTCAAAATCTGTGCGGGCAGTTTCAGTCCAAGTCTGATATTCTCTCGGGAAATCTCCCTGGAATTTCTCGTTCTGAGCCACAATCCCTTTCATCGGATTCTTCCGGTTATTAAATATGCTTGCCACTTCGGCCCTGCGTTCTGACAACGCAGACACGGCAAGTCCTAAACAAAACACGACGGCCATTGATGCACCAAACAACAGCCATCCCTGCCAAGATTTAAAATTATGAATCATACTATACGAGTTTTAAATTATTCTTTCATCTTTCTCAACCATTCCGGAACTGGTGAATCCGGCAGTGGCACAATGGCCGCCGGTGTGGACGACAGACTGTTCTTTCCTCCATGGGGCACATCGCGGTGGCAATCCCAGCAGGCTTTTCCCTTTCCCACTTCCGACATCATATAGTCTATGCGGCCGGTCTTTACCAGTTCCGTATTCAACTGTTCATGACAGCGGATACAATTGTTCATGATGACCTGTGAACTGGCCGGATGTGCCTGAATGACCTGAGGCTCCGAACTGGTTAGAAAAGCAGCCACGTGCTTCATGCCGTCCATCCCTTTGAACGTCCACTTCTTCACAAAATTCTCATGTGGCACATGGCAGTCGTTACACGTCGCATTTCGCGAATGAGAGCTGTGCATCCAAGTGGCATAATAAGGTGACATGATGTGGCAATTCACACAAGCCGAAGGCTCGTCGGTGAGATACGTATGTGCTCTCAAGAGGTAAAGGAAGTACAGTCCACCGCCTGCCACCACTCCTGCAATGAGAGCCGTTATCATTTTTTGTCGTTTGGATAGCATCATATAATATACTTTTTTGCAAAAAAAAGATATTATTTCAAATTCAGGTGTAATAAATATGACACCCAGCCCAATTTTGCAGACATATAACATGCGATTCCTACCCAAAAATCACAAAGAACTTGAAGACAACCCTGAAACCTCCCTATAAAATTAAAACCGACCCATAAGATTATATCTTACAGGTCGGCTACCATCATTTATACAACATGTACGCCACTGCTCATATTTTCTCGGCAATACGCTTTACCACACCAGGACCTTCATAGATGAAAGCGGAATACACCTGTACGAGGTGAGCTCCCGCATTCCGCATTGCCTTTGCCTCAAACGGTGTCATCACACCTCCCGCACCAATCAGCAACATATCCTTGGGAGCATGTGCCGACAAATGCTTCATCACCTCCAAAGACTTGTGAATGACCGGAAGTCCGCTGATGCCTCCGGCTCCTACCCGTTCCACTTCAGTCTGTGCGGAATGAATCAGAAGCGAACGGTCCTGTGTAGGTCCCGTAGCAATGAAGCCGTCAATATGATGCACCTTTGCAAATTCAATCACCGCATCCAGTTTCTCCACCGGCACATCGGCAGGCAACTTCAGGAAGACCGGTCTGTGGAAACGCTGCTTGTAGCTCTCGAGTGCCGTCAGCACGTCAGCCAGAATTTCAGGCGTCATGCTGCCCCAGTTTATCGTATAATAATCCGCATACGAACTGAAAGTCTCGTACAAATCTGTAATGTCTGTCACGGCCCGCTCCGCATCGGTCGGAGTATTGGTATTGATATTCACTCCCAGAATGTATTTTCCTTCCCGTTTCCGTTGCAGATTTTTCAGGACCACCTCTTTTCCGGGATTATTGAAGCCCGTGCGTGAAATCAACGCATGATCCTCCAGCAAACGGAAGATTCGGGGGAAAGGATTTCCTGCTATCTTTTCCGGAGTAACGGTTCCCACTTCCAGAAAACCAAAACCCAAATCACTCAGCTCGTCAAAGCAATTCGCCTCTTTGTCGAATCCGGCCGACAGTCCCACCCGATTGGCAAAAGTCAGATTCCGCCATTGAAACGGAGTTGCCTTCGGACGATAAAATGCACGAAGAAGACATTTCACCGGTGGAAAATGACGATAAACATGAAGTAAAGCAACAATCTGACCGTGAATTTTCTCGGCATCCATACGGAACAACCAGGGACGAAGAATAGATTTGTACATAATCATAATGTTTTTAGTTTCGTGACACAAAAGTACGATATCTATCTGGATTTTTGTCATAAAAAAAAGTTATCCCCTATTACCTGAAAAAACGTAAGTACGTTTGAAACAAAACGCAAGTGCGTTTTACTTCAAACGTACTTGCGTTTCATCTGAAATGTCCTTGCGTTTTAGTTCAAACGCAAAGGCGTTTTTTATTCAAATTTTAATCTACTAAAAATCAATTATTTATAAAACTCGCAATTTACATATTTCCCATCGTATTGACAACCTCCACCCGGCTTAGCGTATGGTTTACCCGCTCCACATGAATCTGGGTGGCAATGCGCTCGCGCAGGGCTTCCACGTGACTGATGATGCCTACCTTCTTGCCTCCTATCTGGTGCAACTTCTCAAGGGCTTCCATCACCGTGTTCAGGTAATCGCTGTCCAGTGTACCGAAACCTTCGTCGATAAACAGCACATCCACCGAAAGACTTTTCCGGTTGAGCGAGGACAATCCCAATGCCAAGGCCAGTGACACCAGGAAGCTCTCTCCACCTGAAATGGTGGACGTGGGACGTTTCACCCCGCCCTGGTATTCATCGCGCAACAGAATGGTAAGTCCACCCGGCGGACACTCCATACGGTAACGGTCGGTCAGCCGGCTCAAGTAATGATTGGCACCAGCCAGCAACTGGCGAAGCACGTAGCTTTGGGCAATGTTACGGAACTTCTTACCGTCGGCACTGCCGAACAAGGCAGCCACTCCCGCCCAGTTGTCCACCTCCTTTTGCTTCACTTCTATCTGTTCCTTCACCTTCCGGATACGTCGCAGGCACTCTTCGTGATGTGCCAGCATCTGCGCAATGGCTCCCAAACGAGCCAACTTCCCGGTCTGCTGTTCTTCCAGTCGGGAAATGGTTTCCTCTACGGCTGCCAGCGTCATCCCTTCGGTTTCCGACGGACGCTGTGCCCGATGCTGCGCCAGTTCCCGACCGACCCGTTCCATTTCTGCCCGGCGGCTCGTCAGGTCGTTGTCCAGTTTCTGCAAGGTACGGCGCGCCATGTTCACCTTTTCCACTTCCAGTCCGGCCAGTTTCTCCAAATACTCACGGGAAATCTCAGGATGACCGACAAGAAAAGCTTCCACTCCGGCTCTTTTTTCCTCCCTCAACTTTTGCGATGTCTTTATGGCATGGCAGACAGAAAGCACGGAAGTGTTCAGCGCGTTCCATTGTCCCGAAAGCCCTTCTGGACACGGCCCGTCGGGTATCGTCTCTGCCGTCTCCTGCTCCCAGGCCGGAAGTTCCGACAAGATAGCCTGACGGACGGACTGCACCTGCTCCACTTGGGAAGCCAGCGACTCTACCCTGTGCGAGAGTTGCTCTCTCCTTGTCTGCTGTTCCACATACCGGTCGGTTTCCTTCTTCAAGGCAGTAATGAAGTTCTCCCGGTCGGTCTTCCAAGCTTCTTGCCAAGGCGTAAAGACAATCAAGGTCTCTCCTTTCTCCACGCACTGGGAAACGGTCAGTGCCTCACGCGAAAGTGCCTCTTCCAGCATACGCAGCTCGGTTTCCAAACGGGACACGGCTTTGTCGGCTTCCTCAACCTTCCGATGCCATTGCTCGCTGGCAGTGGTCAGTTCCTCCCGTTCCTTCGTCAGACGGTTCAGGCGTTGCTGTCCTTCCTCGGCTTGTTTCCACTGCGCTTCCAGCCGGTCGCATACTTCCAGCTGCGCCGACAAGGCTTGCTCTACCTGAGATACGACCTCGTCCGCTTCTTTCACGGTGGCATAAAGCGGCATATCTGCCACGGCCTTTTCCGCCAGAGAATAAGCTTCTTTTGCAATAGTCTCCTTCTTCGCCTCCATTTCTTCCAGTCGCATCAGGGAGCGAACCTCCGCTTCCGCCCGTGCCAGTGCGGTCAAGACTTCCTCCGCCCGACGTGCCTTTTCTTCCAGCAACGCACGGACCGGTTCCAGCAACGACACAAAATGAGCCTCGCTCTTCAAGTCATCACCTACCTCCTTGCCACAAACCGGACACACATCGCCTTTTGACAGACGTGCGCGGGCTTCGCGTGCCCAGTCCTCGCACGACATCCGCTGCTTGTCGTACACCTGCTGCACTTCTTCCTTTTCCTTACGACAGACCTCAGCCTGCGCTTTCAGTTGCGCTACTGTCTGTTGCTGCTGCCGGCAATCGTCCTGCAAGGTTTTCCGGTTCTTCTGCACATCCAGCCAGGCCTGTTCCTTTTCTGCACGGACAGAAAGTGCCTCCCGCAATTTCTTCCATCCGTCCAGTCGGGCGTCTGCTTCCTGCTTCTTCTGCCGGAGTTCCTCTACTTGTAATTCCTCCAACTGCGTGCGGCACGCTGCCACCTCCTGCTGCTTTTCTTCCGCTACCTTTTGAGCCTGTTCATACGATGCCGTAGCTCCCTGGCGGACTTCCAGCGTTTTCTGATGGATTGCGGCCTTGTGTGCCTTTTCTTTCCGGTAATCTTCCGACTGCTGGAGCGCGCGCTGAATCTGATCGGATAAAGCCGAAAGCGATTGCAACGATTCGTACACCGGCACCTTTTCCTGCACACCGGTAAGATACGTCTCGCACGCCGCCCACTGTTCCCGGCACTGCACCTGCATACGCTCCAGTTGACCCAGACCGACACTCAACGAACGGTACTTCTCTTTTAGTTGTTCCAGTTCTTCTTCCGACGTACGGATACGCTGCTGCAAGGCCACCTGTTCCGTCCATTGAAAACGCACATCAGCCGTACGGTCCCAGTCATCCAGCAACGACTTATTACGCTTGTAATCTTCCGATTCCACCCGTTCCGTCAGTGCCTGAAGCGCCTTTCCAGTCTCCTCCAGATCATGTGCCAACTTCTGTTCATCAGTCATCCATTTCCGAAGGTCCTGCTCCTGCTTCAACTGTGTGCGAAGCGTGGCAGTCTCTTCCGTCACCTGGCGCTGTTCCGCCTGAAGCGCGGCCAGTTCCTCGTCAGTCAACAACACAATGCCGCCTGTCTGCGCCTTCAGTTCCTGCAACTCCGCCTCCTTTTCGGTCTTCATCACGTAGATTTCCTGACTGATGCGCGAATAGATTTCCGTGCCCGTCAGTTTCTCCAGGATATTCGATTTTTCCTCCTCCTTGCTTTTCAGAAACTTGGTAAACTCTCCCTGTGCCAACAGCGTAGTCCGGCAGAACTGCTCAAAGGTGAGACCGATACGTCGCTCTATCTCCGTACGTGTTTCGGTCGACTTATTCGTGAGCGGAGTACCGTCCTGCAAAGAAAGTGTCCAGACCACTTTCTGGATTTTCCCTCCGGCCTTGTTGCGTGCTCTTGCCACGCTCCACACGGCCCGCAAGGCATCTCCTGCCGCATCCGTAAACCACAGTTCCACTTGTGCCGACACACTGTCACGCCGCATCAGCATGCGTGAATCGTCAATGCTTACTTCACCCGTACCGGAAAAGCTGTCGCTCTCGTCCAGGTAGCGTTCATTGGCCGCCTGCTTCAAGCGCGGAGTGGTGTTATAGAGTGCCAGACACACCGCATCCAGCAACGTCGACTTCCCGGCTCCCGTCGGTCCGCAAATCAGGAAGATGGAATCCTCGCCCAACGGTCCATGCTCAAAATCAATGCACGCCTTCTCGATGGAGGCTATATTTTCAATAATCAGTTTCTGTAATTTCATGTGCTATTCCTCCTCTTGACTTCGTACCCGTTTCACGGCTTCCTCCAGCATGTCAAGCATCTCCGAAGCGATGTCCCGCTGAAACTTGTCCTGATAATAGATGGCTGCTACCTGCGACGGAGAAAAAGTCTGCAAACGGTCTACGTCCAGCTCTGTAATCTCCTTCTGCGTTTCCACTACTTCCCGTTCCCATTTGTAGCGGCAGAAACGGCACTGCTTGCCACGGGTCAGCTCATAGGCCCGTTCCATGCAATAGGCCGGAGGTACGTCCTGAATACGGACGTGCAACTGCACGTACATCTTTTCCTCATCGGGGATGGCCTGCAACACCTCCAATGCCTCTTCCAGCGGCACGGCCTGCGAAGGCAGTACCTTCAAGGGCCACGCATTCCGCACCGGCAAGGTACGCACTTCGGGCATAGCACCGTGTGCAGCCAGTTCTACCAGACTGACGGAATGCCCGTAACTCTCGTCGAAGCTGACCGGAAGCGGGGAACCGCAATAACGGGCCCGTCCGCCGGACAGAGTTTGCGGAAAATGAATATGCCCTAAGGCCAGGTAATCGTATCCCTCCCCCATCAGACGGATATCCGTGTATTCCATGCCGCCGCGTCCGTCGTCCTGTCCGGTAATGTCACTTCCCGTCAGGGCCAGATGGGCCATCAGCACCACCGGAAGATTTCTCTGGTTCCGTTCCTTCACACGGTTCAGCAAGGTTTGGATGAAATGAGATTGCCGCTCCTCACGCGGAACTTCTTCATCGAGCGCCGGAAAGTTTTGCGGATACACATGAGGCAGGGCTATCACATAGCCTTTCAATTCGCCGCAACCGTTCTTCACTTCCACGATATGACGTTCCAAGTCTACCCGGCCGGCTTCGTCTCTTCGGATAGAACCCACCACGGTGACTCCAGCATACTTCCACAGATTCCGGTTGATTTCCAGCTTGGAACTGCTGTCGTGATTGCCTGCCGTGATGATAATCTGCATAGCGGGACAGGTTTCATGAAATTCCACCAGCGCATCCGTGTACAACCGCTGGACGGCTGCCGAAGGACTGCAATAATGAAACACGTCGCCCGACACGATCAACGCGTCGGGCTGTTCTGCAGCTACCCAGTGGCACAACTGCCGCAGGAAGTCTTGCTGTTCCTCGCTGCGGTCGTATTCAAACAGTTGCTGCCCCAGGTGCCAGTCACTGGTATGTAATATTTTCATCCGTTTTACAAGGTTTTAGGAGGATAAAGGGTGTTCCACCAAATCGGGTCATCCTGCAACCATTTGGCAAACCAGGCAAAGATGGTGTTCTGCCACTGGATGCGTTTCTGATAGTCCTTGATGTGATGGTCTTGTCCGTCTACCACCACCAGTGCCGTTTCACGTCCCAGCAGTTTCAGGGCCGTAAACATCTGGATACTTTCGCCCACCGGCACATTGGTATCTACCGCTCCATGCAGGAAGAGCAACGGAGTGTGTATCTTGTCGGCATTGAACAGCGGACTGTGGTCGACAAAGAGTTCCGGATTCTTCCACGGATAACTATTGGCTGCCGATACTTCACTGTAAGAATAGCCCCAGTAGCCTTCGCCCCAGTAGCTGGTGTGGTCGCTGATACCGGCATGGGAAATAGCTGCCGCAAACAAGTCGGTCTTTGTCTGGAGGTACTGCGTCATGAAGCCACCATAGGAAGCACCGATGCAACCGATTTTCTTACCGTTGACAAAGGAATGAGCTTCCACAAACTTACGAGTTCCTTCGATGATGTCGTCGGCCACATAATCACCGAACGTATTCACATGGCGGGCAGAGAATTCCTGACCGAAACCGGTCGCTCCACTCGGTTCTACCACATACACCACATAACCCAAAGCGGCATACGCATGATGTGGGTAACGGCTGGCAAAATTGCGGCTTGTGGGACTGCATCCGCCGTAGTAGTTGACAATCATCGGATATTTCTTGTTCGGGTCAAAATGAGGCGGCAGGTAGTAGCGTCCGCAAATGGTGTCCCCACGGGAGTTTACAAAGTCCCACGCCTTGCATTCACCCAGCAGCACATCCTTCAATTCCCCGTTCAAATCTTCTTCCAGTTTGGAGGCATCCTTCTTCAGATCAACCACATACAAGCGGTGAGAGTTGGACGCACTTTCTCCGTAGAACGACAACGAAGAGGCTTTCTCGGCCACAGAGAATCCCAATACCATTTCTTCTGGCACATTCACCTTCTCAATGTATTTCTTTGCCGGATTCAGGCGGAACAGCGCGATACAATCACGGTCTTCGGCGGTGAAGTACACACAATTGTCCACAGCCGACCATACCGTCTGCATCACGTTCGGATTGAACGTCCGGGTCAGCGGTTCAATCTGCTTACTCTGCAAATCCATCAGGTAAAGCTGATTGTCAATCATGCTCGGGGTCTGTCCTTCCTTCACATTCTTGCCGATGCCACCCAGGCACTCCGGTGTACCGGCCAGCAATACCTGGCGGCCGTCGGGCGAGAACTGCGCATTGGTCAGAAAACCGTCATCTTTCACCAGTTCTTCCACCTGCAAGGTCTGCACATCCATCTTGTACACAGAGAACAAGGTGGTCGGCCGTTTTCCCATACGGTGGTTGGAAGCCATCATCAGGATAAAGCGTCCGTCGGAAGAGATGTCCGTAGCCCACACATTCTTGTAACCGAAAGTCAAAGGCTGACACACGCCCGTCTTCACATCAAAACGGGCCAGGTACGTACGGTTGCGCCATCCCGGCTGACGGTCGTCCGGGTCAATGAACTCATAGATTTCTTTTTTCTCTTCCGGCCCCTTCTGTACGAGGGTAAACAGCAGATAATCCTCCGTAGGCGCTACCTGAAAGTTACCTCCCGGCAGATGGTTCACCCACACTTCCTCACGACCGGATACAGGGTCTACCGTCACCAGTTCCCGTCCGGATACCCCCTGACGTACATAATAATATTTCACGGAACGCGGCATCCAGTGCAGGGTTTCTCCCCGGGTAGCGACTACTTTTCCGGTCTTCAGTTCCTTTACCTTGGTCTGCGAGGTCGTTTCCCCACCTTCCTTTGTGACAGTGTACGACGTAATCAGGTATTTCCCATCGGCTGAAAGTTCAGTGCCCGTAAAGCGGGTACCATGCAGTACATCGGCCAGTGTAAACAGACGGCCTTGTTCGGTACGCAAAGTAAACACCCCGTCCTGCTTGGCATCCAGGCTCACCTTCGGAACGTTCTTTTCGCCCGGCATGGAGAGATACTTGATGACCACCTGATGCGTAGCCGGATTCAGCGCCAGTGACGCATCTTCCACATGCTTGCCATCCACGTACACCTGATAGTGCTCAGCCCCTTCCACCTTCAATGACACTTCTCCATAGTGTGTATTCTCCAGTACAAAGCCCATCAAGTGCAAGGCATAGCCTGACGACGGAGACAGCTGGTTTGCCTGCTTCACCTCTGCTCCTTCAAGCAAAGAAAATGACACCGGCGTCTTCAGCAGCGACTCCGCTTTCCATGACTTGGAATTAACATCCACACTGTCAACCTGATAAGGCTGCATCAGTTCATACGGTCCTGCGTATTTAAACGAAGTGACCTCTATATTCTCGGCATTCACCAGCATGGTCCCACAAAGAGAACATGCTATAAAAAGTTCCTTTTTCATCTCTTTTTTATAGTTTATTGCCACAAACATAATCAAAAATCATCATTTTTTTGTTATGTTTGTAGAACAACTAACGAAACCGTTATGAAAAAAGAACTAAGTGTGTATGTCCTTTCCTTGCTGATGCTGGCAGGATGCAGTTCGGTACCGCTCACCGGACGTAAACAATTGTTACTGGTTTCAGATCAGGAAGTACTTTCTTCCAGCCTGACCCAATACAAGGACTATATCAAAAGTGCACAAAAGTCAACTAATGCCACCCAGACAGCCATGGTATTACGAGTAGGAAAAAACATCGCCACAGCCACAGAACGGTACCTGCGCAGCAACGGACTTTCGGCTGAAATCAAGGATTTCTCCTGGGAATTCAATCTGGTAAAGAGTGACGAAATCAACGCATTCTGTATGCCCGGCGGAAAAATTGTGGTGTACGAAGGCCTGATGAAACTCGTATCGTCGGACGATGAACTGGCCGTGGTACTGGGACATGAAGTAGCGCATGCCGTGGCCAAGCACAGCAACGAGCGTATCAGCCAGCAAATGCTTGCCCAATACGGAGCGCAACTTCTGGGAGAAAGTCTCTCACAAAAGAGCGAGATAGTACAAGCCATCGCCAGTACGGTGTACGGTGTGGGAGCGCAATACGGAGTAACCCTTCCTTTCTCACGCAAGCACGAGACGGAAGCGGATTACATGGGACTGATTCTGATGACCATGGCGGGCTATAACCCTGACAAGGCCGTGACTTTCTGGCAGAAAATGTCGGCAAGTTCAGGCGGAAAGGTTCCCGAGTTCATGAGTACGCACCCCAGTGATGCACGCCGTATCAGTGACATCCAGAAAGAGCTGCCAGCCATTAAAGCTAAATACCGCAAATAAAACTTTTATCAAGAAAACATCCATGAAGAAAGTCGCAATTTTACTTCTAATCGTGTCCCTACTAAGTAGCGGATGCGGAACGACGCAACCGGAACGTACCGGTGCCATTGTAGGTGGTGCTGCCATCGGAAATAGTTTGGGAGGTGCCATCGGTGGACTGGTAGGCGACTCCCGTCATGGCTGGAGAGGAAGCTACAGAGGTTCCGCCATTGGAAGCATTGTCGGTACACTGGCCGGAGCTGCTATTGGGGGTGCGCTGACGGCTCCTAAATCGCGTGAAGAAAACAGGGCAGACTATCCCATGGAACAGGTATACGCCGAGCCGGATTATACACAGTCTGCCTTCTCTTCTTTATACATCCGGAACATCCGTTTCATAGATAATGACCGCGACCATGTCATCAGCTCGGGAGAAAGCAGCAAAATCATCTTCGAAGTCATGAATGAAGGAAATGAAATTGCCTACAACGTGATTCCCAGTGTGGCAGAAATCAGCGGAATGAAACATCTGCATATTTCCCCTTCCATTCTGGTGGAACAGATTTTGCCGGGAAACGGGATAAAGTATACGGCTACCGTCACTGCTGGAAAACGTATCAAAACGGGTACTGTGACTTTCCGACTGGCTGTGACCGATACCCGTGGACAAATGTACGATCAGAAGGAATTTACGCTGAACACAGCACGTTGATGCGAGTCTGAATCGCTATATCAAAGTAGACAAATGGAAAAAGAACAATCGTTATGCAAAGAAAAAAAGCGTGTGGAGCTGCACGAACCCAAACATTATAAGGTGATACTCCACAACGATGACTTCACCACCATGGATTTCGTGGTGAAGGTCCTAAAAATCGTGTTTTTCAAATCGCAGGAGGAAGCCGAGGCACTGATGCTGAAAGTACACCAGCAGCAATCGGCCACGGCAGGCGTCTATTCTTACGACGTGGCACAGTCCAAAGCACAGAAAGCCACCCAGATGGCACGTGAAGAAGGATTTCCTCTGCGACTGACCGTAGAACCCGAAGATAATTAAACAGTAAACAATCAATGAGTCACATCGAAAAATCTGTATATGTAGACAAAGCGCTGTCGTTTGCTCAGGGACTGGCGTTCCGTTATCGCCATGAATTCATTACTCCGGAGCATATTCTCAGCGCACTCTTTAACCAGGACCCTTTTGTGGAGGCCGTAGAAGAATGTTTCTGTCACATCCCGGTGATGGAAGAGGAAGTGGACGAATATTTGGCACAGAAAATGGAACAGGTGCCGGAAGATACCAACTATGAACTACAGTTTTCCGTACAATCAAACCTGCTGTTTCAGAATGCGTATGCCTTCGTGGAATCATCCAATGCCGAAGTGCTGGACATTCCTCACGTAGTACAAGCCATGCTACTGTTGCCGGAATCCTGGGCTTGCTACTTCCTGAAAAAACACCTGAAGGAACGGATTCCGGATTTCATCAGCCAACTGGTGGTCATTTATGGAGACGACCTTAGTCTGGATGAGAATGATTCGGACGAACCTCATGGTATTTCCAAGAATTTCATCATTTGCCTGAACGAACAGCTGGAGAATCACAATCCGCTGATAGGACGAGAAATGGAACTGGAACGTACCATCGAAGTGCTGTGCCGGAAAGACAAAAACAACCCGCTGCACATCGGTGAACCAGGAGTGGGAAAAACAGCCTTGGCTTACGGACTGGCAGCCCGCATAGAAGCCGGAGAGGTACCCGAACGCCTGAAAGGAAGCCGCATTTACGAACTGGATTTGGGTAGTATGCTGGCCGGTACACAATATCGGGGCGACTTCGAACAGCGGTTGAAAAGTGTGATGAAAAGCCTCAGCGCAGAAAAGAAAGCCATTCTCTATATTGACGAGATACACAATCTTATCGGAGCCGGACAAATCGGTGATGGCTCGATGGATGCCTCCAACATGCTGAAACCTTACTTGGAACAGGGAGACATCCGTTTCATCGGTTCTACCACTTATGAGGAATACAACCGTTATTTCTCACGCAGCAAAGGAATGGTACGCCGTTTCCAGCAAATCGACATTCAGGAGCCCAGCATCGATGAGGCTATCCGCATCATAGAAGGATTGAAGGAAAAATATGAGGAGTATCACCACGTAACCTATGAACCGGGAGTAATTGAGTATGCTGTAAAGGCCAGTGCCCGCTACATCAGCGACCGCTTCCTGCCTGACAAGGCAATCGACCTGATTGATGAGGCCGGTGCTTACCGCGAAATTCATCCGGCCACAGACGGCACAAAGACGGTGGACAAAAAACTGATTACCGAAGTACTTTCACGTACTTGTAAGATTGATGCTAATGCACTCAAGGAGGAAGACAACGCTTCACTGGAAGCATTGTACGAACGCATATCCGGACAAATTTACGGACAAGACGAAGCCATTCGTCAGGTAGTGGAGGCGGTGCAAATGGCCAAAGCCGGATTGCTGGACGAGAACAAGCCGCTGGCCAGTCTGTTGTTTGTCGGTCCTACGGGAGTGGGAAAAACTGAAGTAGCCAAAGTATTAGCCTCAGAATTAGGTATCTCACTGGTACGCTTCGACATGAGTGAATACATGGAAAAGCATACCATTGCCAAACTCATCGGTTCTCCAGCAGGTTACATCGGATACGAAGATGGTGGCTTACTGACAGATGCCATCCGGAAAACACCCAACTGTGTGCTGCTACTGGATGAAATCGAAAAGGCTCATCCCGACATTTTCAACATCCTTCTGCAAGTAATGGATTATGCAGTGCTGACGGACAACAAAGGACGGAAATCGGATTGCCGCCATCTGATCCTTATCATGACATCCAACGCCGGTGCTCAGTATGCACATCAGGCTTCCATTGGTTTCAACAGCCAAGTAAGTACCGGACAGGCTATGCTTCGCCAGGTAAAGAAAACCTTCAAACCGGAATTCCTCAACCGTTTGTCGGCTTCCGTCGTATTCCATGACATGAGTCGGGAAATGGCTACGCAAGTGCTCGACAAGAAGTTGCGCCAGCTGGATGAAAAGCTGGCTCGCCGTCACGTCTGCCTGCACCTGACACCCGAAGCACATGAATGGCTGCTGAAAGAGGGTTTCAAACCGGAATACGGAGCCCGCGAAATGGACCGCGCCATCGCCGCCCACCTGAAACCGCTGCTCATGCGTGAAATTCTGTTTGGCTCACTGAAGCAGGGAGGTAACATCACGGTAACAGCCGAAAACAATCAACTGAGTATTCTCCAATAATTTCGATACCATGGTTTTCCAACTGACAAAAAGACTGGCTTTTCCGGACCCGCACTGGGGAGACCCCGACGGCCTGCTGGCCATTGGAGGCGACTTGTCCGTCGACCGCCTTATCCTGGCCTACTCCAACGGTATCTTTCCCTGGTATGCCTTCCGCGAGAAAGTCATCCAGTGGTGGTGCCCGTTGCAGCGTTTCGTCATCTTTCCGGAAGAGATTCACATCTCCCATTCCATGCGCACGCTGATGAACAAGGATAAGTATAAGGTAACCTTCAACCATGCGTTTGAACAGGTGATACGTAACTGCTCCAAGCTCCGCATCGAACAGGAAGGAGCCTGGCTGGGAGAGGAAATGATTGAAGCTTACATCCGAATGTACGAACAGAACCTGGCCGCCAGCGTAGAAGTATGGGAAGGCGACAAACTGGTCGGAGGCCTGTATGGAGTAACTTTGGGCACATGCTTCTTCGGCGAAAGCATGTTCTCGCTTGTACCCAGCGCTTCCAAGCTTGCCCTGATACGACTGGCCCAACTGCTCCATGCGCACGGAGGTACCCTTATCGACTGTCAGTTTGAAACACCTCACCTCAAGTCAATGGGTGGCCGGTTCATCAGTTACGAAGAATATATGGAATGCCTGAAAGCAGAATAAAGCCCATCAAAAAAGTCCGATTCCCTCTTTCAAGAGAACCGGACTTTTTTTATGATATTACTGTAAGTATAGCCAATTAGTATGCACGGGCAAACAAGACACGACGTGCAGAAGGTTTGCCAGTCAGCATATCCACACCCGGAGTCAGGCTTTCTTCATCTGCTTCGAAAGGCAGACAGCGGATAGTTGCTTTCGTTTCTTCCTTAATGCGGTCTTCTGTTTCCGGAGTACCATCCCAGTGAGCCAGGATAAATCCACCCTTTTCAATCTGTTCCTTGAATTCTTCGTAAGTATCTACCTTATAGATATGTTCGTTACGATAATTCAATGCTTTCTGATAGATGTTCTGCTGAATTTCTTCCAACAGGTTCTGTACATATTCTTCGATGCCGTCGCAAGAACGAGTTTCTTTTTCCAGTGTATCACGACGCATGATTTCCATCGTGTTGTTTTCCAGGTCACGACCACCCATTACCAAACGTACAGGTACACCCTTCAATTCATAGTCTGCGAACTTGAATCCCGGACGCTTGTTATCAGCGTTATCGTATTTCACAGAGATACCCATGCTGCGAAGTTTGTTGACGATACCTTCTACCTTGGCATCAATCTGTTTCAACTGTTCGTCGTTCTTATAGATAGGTACGATAACAACCTGAATCGGAGCCAAATGCGGCGGAAGAACCAGACCGTTGTCGTCAGAGTGTGTCATGATCAAGGCACCCATCAGACGAGTAGATACACCCCATGAAGTAGCCCATACATAATCCAGCTTATTGTTCTTGTCGACGAACTGTACGTTGAATGCCTTGGCAAAGTTCTGTCCCAGGAAGTGAGAGGTACCACACTGCAATGCCTTACCATCCTGCATCAGTCCCTCAATAGTATAAGTATCCAATGCCCCGGCAAAACGTTCGTTTGCAGACTTCACACCCTTGATAACCGGCACAGCCATGTATTTTTCAGCGAAATCGCCATACACGTGCAACATCTTCTGTGCTTCAGCTTCAGCTTCTTCGCGAGTAGCATGAGCCGTATGACCTTCCTGCCACAAGAACTCAGCTGTACGCAAGAACAGACGGGTACGCATTTCCCAGCGCATTACGTTTGCCCACTGGTTGCACAAGATAGGCAGGTCACGATATGAGTTGATCCAGTTTTTATAAGTACTCCAGATAATAGTTTCTGAAGTCGGACGAATAATCAGTTCTTCTTCCAATTTGGCAGCCGGGTCTACAATCACACCCGAACCATCTTCTGCATTCTTCAAACGATAGTGAGTTACTACCGCACATTCCTTAGCGAAGCCTTCTACGTGTTCAGCTTCACGGCTCAAATAAGATTTCGGAATCAGCAACGGGAAATACGCATTCACATGTCCTGTAGCCTTGAACATATCGTCAAGGATACGCTGCATTTTTTCCCAGATGGCATATCCGTAAGGCTTGATTACCATACAGCCACGCACAGGAGACTGTTCAGCCAAATCGGCCTTTACCACCAAATCATTATACCATTGTGAATAGTTTTCACTTCTCTTGGTTAGATCTTTTAATTCTTTTGCCATAACTTTATATAGTTATTTTATTCTTTAATATCAATTGAGAGTGCAAAATTAGTAAAAAAGATTTGTTTGCTCTTGATTTTAAAGCAGGATTTATTCAAAACGAATGGATTTTGCAGGATGAATGTGGCTTATCAGATAAGAAGGACCGACCAGCATACCTACCGATACCAGCAAGGTACACACGTTCAACAATACAATCCAACCCAAATGAAGTTCCACGGGCACTGCATTGACATAGTACGTAGCCGGATCCAACTTAATCGGCTCGAAAAAATACTGAATAAGACAACACGACAGCCCGATGACATTTCCCCAGCACATTCCCCTTCCGATAAGGAAAACAGAAAACGACAGGAATATCTGACGAATGGAAGCGTTGTCGGCTCCCAAGGCTTTTAGTACCCCAATCATCTGTGTACGTTCAAGGATGATAATCAGCAATCCGGAAATCATGGTAAAACCCGCCACTCCGGTCATCAGAATCAGAATGACCCATACATTAGTATCCAGCAAGTCGAGCCATGCAAAGATCTGAGGATAAAGTTCTTCTGAGGTACGAGAACAATAGATTGCCCCATAACGGTCTGTCTGCTCCTGAATATGACCACGAATGTCATCATTCACCGAATTCAAGAAACGATAATCCGACACAGCCACTTCTACACCTCCTACTTGGTCCGGTTCCCATCCGTTCAGACGGTTAACCGTATACATGTCAGTTATCAGGAAATAATCATCGAAAGCAGAGAAATTGGTCTGAAAAATCCCGCTCACTGTCAACCGGCGAGCACGTACATTGCCTTCTATGTAATAGGTATAAAGCTTATCACCCACCTTCAATGAAAGTTTGTCAGCCATGGAACGGGAAACCAGCACACGGTTGCTAGCCACGGAGTCCGTCAGTGCAGGAATCTCTCCTTCCTGCAAGTGTGCCTTCAGGTATGTCCAATCGTACTCCTGCGCCACCCCCTTCACAATCATTCCCTGAAAGTTATCAGCGGTCATGATCATGCCCGGTTTCGTAGCATAACGCTGTACATGGCTCACCTGGGGAATATTCTGTATCACCGACAACAAGCTGTCGTTTGCCACCACCGGATTCATCTGGTAAAGCTGTGCTCCTTCTATACTGGAAACCACAATATCAGAACCCATGCCTATCACCTTGTCGCGCACCTGATGCTTGAAGCCAATGACCACCGCCACCGACACAATCATCACAGCCAGTCCGATAGCAATACCGGCCATCGCAATGCGTACGGCCGGTTTTGATACTTCTTTCTCTCCTTCCCTGCTACGGTAAATCCGTCGGGCAATAAAAAATTTCCAGTTGCTCATCATTCATCCACCCTTCCCGGATAGGCCTCGAGCGCCTTACGCAGAATGAACAAAGCCCGTACCAGGTCTTCTTTCTTCAATACATAAGCCACACGCACCTCGTTTTTACCGCCGCCCGGTGTGGTATAAAATCCGCTGGCAGGTGCCATCATGACGGTTTCTCCTTCATAATTGAAATCAGACAAACACCATGCGCAGAATTTCTCGCAATCATCCACCGGCAGTTTAGCCACAGTGTAGAAAGCTCCCATCGGTATTGGAGAATAAACACCCGGTATACGGTTCAATCCGTCAATCAGACATTTACGACGTTCCACGTATTCATCGTATGTTTCGCGAGCATATTCTTCCGGTTCATCGAGCGAAGCCTCAGCTGCAATCTGGCCAATCAACGGTGGACTCAAACGAGCCTGACAGAATTTCATCACCGCCTTGCGCACTTCCGGATTCTTCGTAATCAGCGCACCGATACGAATTCCACATTCCGAATAACGTTTCGATACAGAGTCAATCAATACCACATTCTGTTCGATACCTTCCAGATGGCAGGCAGAGATATAAGGAGAACCTGTATAGATGAATTCACGATATACTTCATCGGAGAAGAGGAACAAGTCGTACTTCTTCACCAAATCCCGAATCTGATTCATCTCCCGGCGAGTATACAGATACCCGGTCGGGTTATTCGGATTACAAATCAAGATACCCTTGGTGCGTTCATTAATCAACTCTTCAAACTTCTCTACCTTCGGCAAAGAGAAACCTTCGTCGATGGTAGTCGTCACCGTACGGATAACCGCTCCTGCCGAAATCGCAAACGCCATGTAGTTGGCATACGCCGGTTCCGGCACGATAATCTCATCCCCCGGATTCAGACAGCTCATAAACGCAAACAGCACAGCTTCCGACCCTCCGGTAGTAATGATAATGTCATCGGCATCCAGGTGAATGTCGTACTTTTCATAATATCCCACCAGACGCTCTCTGTAGCTTCTGTATCCCTGGCTGGGACTATACTCCAACACCTTGCGGTCAATATTTCGAATCGCATCGAGGGCCGCTCGTGGAGTAGGCAGGTCAGGCTGACCAATATTCAAGTGATATACATGAATTCCTCTCTCTTTCGCAGCTTCAGCCAAAGGCGCAAGCTTACGTATCGGCGAGTCCGGCATTTCAGTTCCTCTGATGGATATTTTTGGCATATTTTATAGTTTAAAAAAGATTCTGAAATGCAAAGATAAAGCGAATGTCGAAATTAAACAACTTTGTGCTCAGAAAAATACGTCTACTCCTTTCTTTTGAGAAAAAGGCCCCCCAAGTAAAGTTTAACGCCTTTTCAGGCATTTTCCAAGTCTTCTACCCAAAAAATCCGTATGTTTGCTATCGATAACCAAACACTCAAGCATTATGAACCTTTACCTAATTATATTTACAGCCGGCACATACAAGGTAGAGCAAGTCTACGAAAAGCATAAAGACCTGTTCGTGGAACTGGAAAAACATTTTACCCTTCACCTTGTCAACTATACAGACTCTGAAAGCATTCCCAGTCATGAATACAAAATGGCTTTCATTGCCAGCGGGGGCGTGGAAAATGCAGTGGTGCGTTTTTTCAGCATCCTGCCCTATCCCATCACCCTACTGACAGACGGCTTGAACAACTCACTGGCTGCCGCCCTTGAAATCTCGGCATGGATTCAGTCGAGAGACATGAAGGTCAAAATCATCCATGGCTTAGTGCCCGACATGGCAAATCAGGTACTTTTACATCACCAGGCATTTGCCGCCAAACGTTCCCTGAAGAAAAAACGCATCGGCGTAATCGGCACTCCGGCCTCCTGGCTGGTAGCCAGCCACGTAGACTATCTGTTAGCCGGACAACGTTGGGGAGTGACTTACACGGACATCTCCATTGAGACCGTAGAAAAAGCTTTCCACGAGATTACGGAAGATGAAATAGGACCAGAAGCCTCTTTGTTTGCCCACCGCGCCAAAGGGATTCAGGAGGCTACTCCGGAAGAACTGCTTCGGGCCATGCGCCTGTACAAAGCCATCCGACGTGTATGCAAGGAAGAAAACCTGGACGCTCTTACCCTGTCCTGCTTCTCGCTGATCCAGAGCCTGAAGACCACAGGCTGCCTGGCCCTTTCTTTGCTGAATGACGAAGGAATACCTGCCGGATGCGAAGGCGACCTGCAATCCATCATGACCTTGCTGATGGTAAAAGAACTCATCGGAAAGCCCGGCTTTATGGCCAATCCTTCGTTTGTAGACCTTGACCGCAACGAAGTACTGCTGGCACACTGCTCCATTCCTACCAAAATGGCCGAAGAGTTTATTATCCGCAACCATTTTGAAACAGAAAGCGGCATCGCCATTCAAGGCATTGTACATCCGGGCGAAGTCACCCTCTTCAAATGCGGGGGAGAATGTCTGGACGAATATTATCTGAGTTCTGGACATTGCATCGAAAATACCAACATGGTGACCTGTTGTCGCACACAGCTAAAGGTACGCCTGGATAAGCCGGCTGACTATTTCCTGCATAATCCGCTGGGCAACCACCACATCCTGATTCAAGGGAATTACACCGACCTCATTCAGGAATTCATGCAACAAAACCGCTGCAAACCGAGAATTGACTGATTTTTCAAAACCATTTATTCTCTCATTCAATTTATAATCGTATCTTTGTGTGAAATATTACAAATTGAAAAGCAAGAAAAATTATGATGCATAATTGGTTTGAATGCAAGATCCGTTACGAGAAAGTAGCCGAAAACGGAATGAACAAGAAAGTAACGGAACCCTATCTGGTGGACGCACTCAGCTTTACCGAAGCCGAATCGCGTATTATCGAAGAAATCACTCCGTTCATCAGCGGAGAATTCACTGTATCCGACATCAAACGCGCCAACTATAGCGAGCTCTTTCCCAGCGACGAGGAAGCTGCCGACCGCTGGTTCAAGTGCAAGCTCTACTTCATCACCCTCGACGAGAAAAGCGGTGCGGAAAAGAAAACAGCTACCAACGTACTGGTACAGGCTGCCGACCTGCGCGATGCCGTGAAGAAACTGGATGAAGGCATGAAGGGCACAATGGCCGACTACGTCATCGCATCGGTTGCCGAAACCGCACTGATGGACGTATATCCCTACTCTGCAGAGCCTGACGTAAAACCGGAGTTCCCGGATGCAGACAAACGATAAACAAACACCTACCACACCATGGATATTCAGTCTAATTTAAAAGAAGTACGGGCACAACTTCCTCCCCAGGTCAGTCTGGTTGCTGTTTCCAAGTTTCACCCGAACGAAGCGATTCTGGCTGCATACGAAACCGGGCAGCGCATCTTCGGAGAAAGCAAGGAACAGGAACTAAGCAAGAAGCAGGCTTCCCTGCCCGCCGATATTCAGTGGCATTTCATCGGCCACCTGCAGACCAATAAAGTGAAGTACATCGCACCCTACATCGCCATGATTCATGCCGTAGACAGCTACAAGCTGCTGGCTGAAATCGATAAACAAGCGGCTAAATGCAACCGGGTGATACCTTGCCTGCTGGAAATCCATATCGCAGAAGAAGAAAGCAAATACGGATTTTCTTTTGAAGCCTGTCGCGAGATGCTGGAAACCACCCCGTGGAAAGAGCTGACTCATGTATGCATCAGCGGAGTCATGGGAATGGCCACCAATACAGACGACGAATCACAAATCATCAACGAATTTGAAAGCCTTCACCGTTTCTTTACCGAACTGAAAGCTACCTATTTTAAAGATTGTGACACCTTCAAGGAAATTTCCATGGGCATGTCGCACGACTATACGCTGGCTGTTCAGGCCGGAAGCACGATGGTGCGTGTAGGCAGCAAGATTTTTGGAGATAGAGTATATTAAAAACGAGAAGAATATGGCACAACTAAAAACAACTTTTGCAGGGTTAACTCTGAACAACCCGATTATTATCAGTAGTTCTGGACTGACTAACAGCCTGGCTAAAATTCAGAAACTGGAAGAAGCCGGAGCTGGTGCAGTAGTACTGAAATCAGTATTCGAAGAACAAATCAACATGCAGGCAGGAAGTATGCAGGGCTATGGCTCACCAGAAGCCGACGATTACCTGGGAGCATACGTACGCTCACATGCGCTGAACGAACATATCACCCTGATTGAAGACGTAAAGAAACACTGCAAGATTCCGGTAATCGCCAGCATCAACTGCTATAGTGACAGCGAATGGACTGACTTTGCCCGCCTGATGGAAGAAGCCGGAGCCGATGCACTGGAACTGAATATCCTTTCTTTGCAGACCAGCAAGGATTATACACCGGGAAGCTTTGAACAGCGTCACATCGACATCCTGTGCCACATCAAGAAAGTAATCCGCATTCCGGTTATCATGAAACTGGGCAGCAACCTGACTAATCCGGTAGCACTTATCAACCAGTTGTATGCCAACGGTGCTGCTGCTGTGGTATTGTTCAACCGCTTCTACCAGCCGGACATCCAGATTGACAACCTGACTTTCACTACAGCCAATGTAATGAGTTCACCTTCTGAACTGTCTGACCGCATCCGCTGGACAGCCATTGCTTCGGCAGAAGTTCCTCAGCTGGATTATGCGGTTTCAGGTGGCGTACACAACGGAAAAGGCGTTATCAAGTCTCTGCTTTCAGGAGCAGCTGCCGTAGAAGTTTGCAGCGTTATCTACCAGCATGGCAACCAGATGATTGAAGAGATGAAGAAAGAACTGGCTGAATGGATGGACGACAAAGGCTATGATTCCATTGCACAGTTCAAAGGAAAGATGAATGCCTCAGCCGCAGGTGACATCAACCCGTTCGAACGTACACAGTTCATGAAATATTACAGCAACCACGAAGAATAATTCTCTTCGCGGAAATGCATAAAAAACGGATTCCCTGACTTCGACGGTCGGAGAATCCGTTTTTCATTTATCTACTATCCGAACTTTATCGCTTCAACAAACCGATTTTCAGGTTCAGTTTAAAATAATATACCCCATTTTCACGTTCCAGGTAACCATACTTGTCTTTTTCCGTAGAACCTTTTTCCAAGCGGCTGTTCCGGAAAAGGAAATCGGCAAATGCCTGACGGAAGGCACGCTGGTAGCACAACACTTCCCCGTCACCCGTCACGAAAAGGAATCCCGCAATGGCAGAGTCTGTTCCGTTATACAGCTTTGCCGGACGAAGTCCCATGGCCAAAGCCAGCAGCAGTTCCTTCACCTTATATTCATAAAAGCCGTGCTTCGTAATCAGTTCGTCCTTTATCTTCAGCGGATTCAGCTTTTTGATTTCCTCCGTCAGTTCCGACACCTTCGTGATACCGTCCAACCACATCAGGCGTGTCATTTCCGCCATCAGTCGTCCCATGTGCAAATCAATCATGGACAGGTTACTGCGGAAAATCTTATCGGCCACGTCACTGTACTTCAGCGTGCCTCCCAGACGCTCTATCATCAACATGCGGGATATGACATCGTCCTCCTCACCTTCCGCATTGATTTTGTTGACGGTCGGGGTAGCAAACTTCACACCTGTCTGCTCAAACTTGAAATTAGCGGTTCTCCCTCCGTCAAGCAACGGAATCATCATTCCCAAACGGGAGCGGACACAGAATCCGGTAAGCGGAGCATCTACCGAGTAAAAAGCCACGCTGAAATCCGTGCGGTCGTCCGTCTTGGCTTCCAAATCGAAAATGGCTACCTCATCCAGAAACTCCTCCACGCCATCGGGAGATGTGACATCATCCTCCCGGCTCTGACGAATCGCTGCATAAATAAGCTTTGCCACCGTAGCAAAGTCCTCACGAGGAATCCGCTTGTCTATATTCTCCCCTTTCAGGTGCACGGTATCTTTTTCCAAAATATACTGACGCGTACCGTCATGTTCTTCCCGCTGAACCATTGCCACCGGAAGACGGAGCGCTTCGTTCTTCTTCACATCAGGAGTACCACCATACACGTAACCGTCGGCCAGCAGCCGGAAAAACGCATACAGCTCTCCCCATTCTCTTTTCGTCGCTTCAAATGCCATAATCTGTCTATTTTTTAATTGCAAAGGTAGTAAAAGAAGCGTTAACAAAAACGTTTCTGGCAAATGCAAATTATAATAGATGTTATAAAACAGATTTTAAGGGGCATTTTACTTGCAGAGAAACAGAAAATGCGTACCTTTGCAATGTGTTTTTCATAGTATTAGATTTAAGGTTAACAAAGGTTGGAGTTCAGCGGAACTCCTTTTTTTATGCCCTTATTTTCCCTCCCCTCAAAACGCTTTGGCGTTCGTATTAAAACGCAAGGACATTTCAACTAAAACGTAAGTACGTCTTACCTCAAACGCTTTGGCGTTTGAAACTAAAGACAAAAGCGTTTTCAAAAAGTCGATTTTACATTGAAAATTAGCCCGTCTTTTATACTTTTCTCTCTACTCCTTCTCTCATTGCAAAAGAAAAGAGTATATTTGTCACTTTAGAAGATTCATATCCTGCAAAAATAGGAGTGACAAGACCCAGTGAAAACCATTAAACAAAATCACGGCCATGAACATAGAACCTCACAATCTTATAGACCCGCTGCGCGAAAAGTTCCCGCACTTAATTCGCCACGAAAAATTGTACCGAATGATTCATCGCCAGCTAATGAAAAAATGGTTTCAATATTTTGTATTGTTCTTTATCATCGGTTCCATCTGCTCCATCATATATAGTTCCTTTGAGGAATCGGCTCCTTACCGTAACAGTCTGTATGCATTCAACTACCTGGCTTCCTTTATATTCACCATTGAGTATGGACTACGAATTGCGGCAGCTCCCGTACAATACGCCAGCTGCAACCATGCCTGGAAGGCACGTCTGCGCTACTTGTTCTCTTTTTATGGAATCATCGACTTCGTGGCAATTATCCCTTCATGGTGATTTATGTGTACAAGGAAACCCCGCACGTACATCTTGTGGTACTGGCCTACGTACTGATTATCTTCAAGCTGATACGCTATTCACGTTCCTTCCAGATGATTGGCACCGTACTCCGAACCGTCAGAGAAGAGCTTGTTACGGCCTATACTGCCTGTGGCATCATGTTAGGATTTTCAGGCATTCTGATGTACTACATCGAACGCTACGCACAACCGGAAGCCTTCGAAAATATCGGCGACGGATTCTGGTGGGCAATCGTGGCCTTCACCACCGTGGGTTACGGTGACATTTACCCGGTTACTCCGTTAGGACGGTTGTTGAGCAGTATCATCAGCCTGATTGGTATCGCCATGATTGCCATTCCTACAGGTATCATCAGCTCGGCCTTCATGAGCATGCTGATAGAAAAAAAGCAAAAAGAAAAAAACAATTCATCAATGTAATTTATGGAACAAGAAATCCAACTTAACGCACACAACAAGCAGGAGTATCCTCCTATGCATACCTGCGAACACATTATCAACCGCACCATGGTCAATCTTTTCGGATGCGGGCGGGCTGTATCTGCCCATATCGAACGGAAGAAAAGCAAACTCGATTTTGCGCTTTCACAAGCACCTTTGGAAGACGATATTGCACGCATTGAAACGACTGTCAACGAAGTAATCGCACGTCACTTGCCTGTCACCACGGAATTCATCACACAGGAAGAAGCTACCGGACGCTTTGACATGAAACGACTGCCTGAAGGAGCTTCCGAGACGGTTCGTGTGGTACACGTAGGCGATTACGACGAGTGTCTGTGCATCGGGCAGCATGTAGAGAATACGTCAGAAATCGGCACCTTCAAGATTATCAGTCACGACTTTAAGGACGGTATCTTCCGGATGCGTTTCAAACTGGTTTAATACACGCACACCATGGGAAAGAAAAAGAGAAGTTCATCCACCGGCTCCCTGAAAGGCTTCATACTCCTGCTGCTGATTCTGGGTGGCGGTGTTTATTTCTATCAGAACCAGCAGAACCTGCCGGAAGCTAAGGAACTGACAAAGGAACTTTCGCACACACTGGAGAAGGCACAGAAGGAAGTAGCACAACGCCTGCCGGAAAAGTCGCAGGACGAGACGGAAGCACAACCCTCGGCCAGCCGAATCAGCAGCAAACTGGAAATTCCCGTCATGCTGACCAAACGGGAAGAAATCAAGTTGCAGCGGACAGGGTACACCGCTTCATACAATAATTTCTACAAAACGCCCAACTGGGTGGCCTGGGAACTGACACGGCAGGAGACCAAAGGAAGTGAAGAGCGAAAGAACCGCTTCGTACCCGACCCGGATTTGCCCGAACCCCGTGTGGAGCATGCCGATTATACGCGCTCCGGATACGACCGGGGACACATGGCTCCGGCGGCCGACATGAAATGGAGCAAGAAAGCCATGGAGGAATCGTTCTACATGAGCAACATCTGCCCGCAGAATCAGAAGCTGAACCGGGACGACTGGGGAGATTTGGAGGAATTATGCCGCAGCTGGGCCCGGAAATATGGCACAGTGTACATTGCCTGCGGACCTATCTATGATAAAAAGCAACCCAAGCGCATCGGAGAGCATCGGGTAGCCGTGCCCGACCGTTTCTTCAAGGTGGTGCTGATTTATAACCGGAAAAGTCCCATCGCCATGGGCTTTCTGTTCGACAACAAGGCACATCATCAGGCACTGGAAAAATATATGGTACCGGTTGATTCCGTGGAAAAGGTAACGGGAATGGATTTCTTCTCTAAGCTCCCCGACGAGGTGGAGAACCGAATAGAGGCCGATATTCCGGCACTGCCTTCAGGAAGATGAAAGCAGGCCGGAACTTCGGTTCACTCCTGTTCTTCGTTTTTGTATTCTTCAATACAAAAACGATTTATCGTGCAATGCAAAGAATCAAAATTCGTGCGGTAGGCTATGACCTTTATTGCCATTCCGTCATTGGCTTCCAGCAGATATTCATGAGTACCGCTTGCATTCATCCGATACCACATACCGTTCTGTCCGTAAAGTATCCGCAAAGTATTTCCCGACGTATACTCCCAGCTGATACGATGTTACTGCGGAATGTCACCCGGCCAGTTTAAGAAACAAGCCTAAACCTTATTTTTAAAGGTTCACTTCCGTTACCACCTGTCCGTCGAAGAGATTAATAACACGGTCGGCAAAACCGGCATCATGCTGCGAGTGGGTCACCATCACAATGGTGGTGCCTTCCTTATGCAGCTCGGTAAGTAATTCCATCACTTCCCGTCCGTTCTTGGAGTCCAGATTACCGGTAGGCTCATCGGCCAGAATCAGCTTCGGCCCTGATACTACGGCACGGGCAATAGCCACACGTTGCTGTTGTCCGCCCGACAGCTGCTGCGGGAAGTGCTTGGCACGATGTGTAATCCCCATCCGCTCCATGGCAGCCTCCACTTTCCGTTTACGTTCTGCCGAAGGTACGCCCAAATACAACAAGGGCAGTTCGATGTTCTCAAATACGTTCAGTTCATCAATCAAATTGAAGCTTTGGAACACGAAACCAATCACTCCCTTACGCAAGGAAGTACGTTGCGATTCAGTATAGCCCCCCACTTCTGTTCCGTTCAAGAAATACTTGCCTCCCGTGGGATTGTCCAGTAGTCCCAAGATATTCAGCAAGGTAGATTTTCCACAACCTGAAGGGCCCATGATAGCCACGAACTCTCCTTCCTTCACTTCGATATTTACATTATTCAATGCCCAAGTTTCCACTTCATCTGTGCGGAATACTTTCTGTAAATTTTCTGTCTTAATCATACTTCAAAATTTTATTTTAATGATATTACTCTTGTTTTATACATTCTACCGGATTTACCCGACTCAATATCCAACCTTGCAGGCAGACAATGACCGCTGAGATGCCCCACACCACCAGCAACGGCCATACAAAGATACCAATTGAAAGCGGGGCACGGTACGCAAACTGCTCCAGCCAATGCAGCATGAACCACCAGCCGACAGGCATGGCCACTACATACGCCACTACAGCATAGATACAGAACGGCTTGTTAAGCAGCCAGATAATCTGCCCCCGTGTTGCTCCATGCACCTTGCGGATACTGATTTCGCGTATCCGCTGACGGGTGGCATACCAGGCAATGCCAAACAATCCGAAACCTGTCAGCAACAGCCCAATCACAGCATAGAAAGTCAGGATATGCGACAAAGAAAGCACTTTCCCGTTACGTGCCATAAAATCCCGGTGCATATCTGCATAACCGAAAGGTTGGTTAGGATTCATTTCATTCCATACGGCTTCTATCTGCTGCAAGGTCTCTTCACGGTTTTCCGGACGAAGACGCAGTTGCAAATAGAATCCTTTCTGCAAGTCACTTGCCGACAACAGCGTGATGACAAGAGGTGTTACCGCTTCTTCCAGCGAATTGACGGAAAAGTCGCGCACCACCCCTGCAATTACAGCCAGACTGTCTTTTGTTTCCGTATCGAACTCGCGCAAGGCATGCCCCACGACCTCCGTACCCGCAGGCACTAACAAGCGGACAAAACTCTCGTTCACTAGTACAGGAGAAGCCTGACGCTCCAACAGACGAGAAGGAGATTCTCCACTCAACTGTTCAATGCGCAAGGTGCGCAACAACGTGGAGTCGCCTTCCAATGTCAGCAGATTGGTACGCACTTCCTTCCCACCGGGACGCTGCACGTTCAACTGACGTATCCAGGCATTAAGCACCGAAGCCTTGGAAAGTGTCATGGATTCAATCCCTTTCACCCGTTTTTCCAGTTCCGTCTTGAAGGGGGCCAACGGAGCACCAAAGGCATCCCCTATCTCAATGCAGCCCTCGTAACGCGAAGCCCGCTGGCGGGTCAGTTCCATCTGGTTGCGTGCTGTCAGCGTAGCCAGTAACAATCCGGTGGAAATCACGAACTGCACTGTTACCAGTACCGCCACAAAACGCTGTTTGCGCCGGCCACTGTAAAGGGTGCGGTACTCCGTGAACGACAAGCGTGACAGGCGACAGCTGATGTACCATGCCGGTATTACCGACATCAACAGAATGAATAACAGCAACCACGGCAACATCTGACTACTGAAGAAGAACGTCATGGTCAACCGCGAGCCTAACAGGTCATTAAACAGTGACAGACAGTCATTGACCAACAGAATGGACAAGCCGAATGCCAACACCACCGTCAGGAAAGCATCCCCGAAAAGTTGCAGACGGATATTGCGCAAGGTAGCCCCCATCAATTTCTCCACATGAATCATACGAAGCTGTTGCAGCAAGCGGCTCAAACTCATGTTAGTATAGTTGCAGCAAGCAATAATCAGTATCAGCACGGCTGCCAGCAGACTGATATAGAGAGTCTGCACGGGTGTCTGACTGACATAATCGAGTGTCTGCTGGGAAGCATCGTCGGGAGTAGTGAAACAAATGGCATCCAGCGGATCCAAGTAATATTTCGTCTGACCGGGCATCAGTGTAGGTACCTTGTCCGCATTCATTTTATCAGCCAGGTGACCCGCATCCGTACCCGGAGTCAGTTTCAGCAATGTAAGTCCCCCCCAGAAAAAATCAGGATCGTGTGCTATCAGCATGTCAAACTGCAGAAGCGATTGTTCGCGCTTCTTAAGCACTGCCGCCACCTCGTACGTACGGGCCTCTCCAAAACGGAAATGTGCCTCCACCTGCTTCCCTACCGCTTGTTTCCCTCCGAACAGACGACGGGCACAAGCCTCACTCAACGCCACCTTCCCCGGTTGACAGAGTACCTGACTCAAACTACCTTCTTCCGTACGATAATCAAAAAAGCTCGTCAGGGTCGTATCGGCCGACAACATCTTAAAATCACCTTCCACCTTCTGCTCGTTCACCTTGCAGTAAAGCAAATCCAGTTTTCCTAACCGGAGAAAATCCTCTACCTCGACATAGCTTTGCTTCAGCTGCGGAGGAACCTCTGCGCCGGCAAAGGCCACTCGTTTCCCCTCCGTCATCGGGTCATCCTGCCGCAGGAAAAACATACGGCCACGGTCCGGATTATGCCCTTCCAACCCATGCTCATGCACAAAGTACGTCACCAACAAGTTGGTACAGGCTAATCCCAATGCCAAACTGGCTACTGAAACAAGGAAAAACACCTTGTTCCGCCACCAGCTTCGCAAAATCATTTTCAGTGTGACATTCAGTATCATCCATTATCAATTTTAATACGTTATTATTCTGTCAGACGGATGCCTTCGATATAGTATCCCCCTTCCACGTGCTCGCCTTCCGAAAAGTCAAACCAACGGGTATCTTTGGGCAGCGGAGCAAAATAGAGCGTAAAATCCATTTCTCCGCTATCGGGCATAAACACTTGCTCGTCTATCGCGAAACCTTCACTGCGCAGGAGCGGATAGTTCACCCCCTTGTCCGACATCAAGAAAGTCGCTTTGTCCAACCGAATCCAATAATTTGGAATATACCGTGCATGCACGCGAAGTACCGTAGTCGAGTCGGTCAGCTCCACCTGACGGATGGTCAGCACCTCCATCTTTTCTGTTTTCTTCCGCGGATGATGCACCACTTTGTGACCGTCCTTCCATTCGATACGCATCGGCTGTTTGGGAGCCATCGAGCCTTTAATTTTCAGTTTCAGCCAACCTTTTGCATATCCACTCCAGCTGTCAACCACCTTTCCTTCCGGCGAAATCAACACAAAATGGGGAATTCCTCTGACACCATAACGGGCATACAGTCCGTTGTTCTCTTCCAAATCGTTCCAATTATTCCAGGTCATGACATGCGATTTAGAAGCCTCTTCCCATCCCTTCCGGTTCTCAATGCTCAGGCTGACCACCTCCAGGCTGTCCTTGTACATCTCACTGATTTCCTTCAGCTCCGGTTGCGACATGATACAAGGACCACATCCCCGGCTCCAGAAGTCCAGCAAGATGTATTTCCCGCGAAACTCAGCCAGGCGGTGAACCTTTCCTTCCAAGTCGTACATATCCGCATCGGCAGCTTCCTCGCCTACTTTCACTACAGTCGGCGGATTCAAGGCCAGGTACACGCTCTTCCCTTCAAAAGTCTCTTTCTGTGCGGCATCCAGACGGTCGTACAACTGCTGCACGTCTTCCTTATACGGATAGTCTTTACGGAACTTCACCGACATCCCCATCCGATACAATTCATCCATCCAGACGGCATTGACCGGCGACTGTTTCATAAGTGCGATAGTATGCTGCGTAATCTGATCGCTCAACTTATCCGTCAGTTGTTGCAGACTGTCTACCTTTGCACGAGCCTGTTCCTTGTTTCCTCCCTGTGCAGCCGACCTCATCAGCTCAAACTTCTGCATGGACAACCGCTGAAACTCTTCCCATTCCTTGCGGGAAGCCTGCATCAGCTGCTGCTGGAACTGTTGTTCCTTGACATCACTCTCTACTTTCCAAGAGTAAATATACGGATTTTCTCCCTGTACGAGCAAACGACTTCCGGGATTCACCCACAAGCTGAGCGACATGGGTGGAAAACTCGTCTTGTCATGTGCCATCAAATCATAGCGTTCCAGCCCGTTTCCGGCGGTAGTCAGCTCAAAACGGAATGTGCCGTTCCGCAACGTGTCGGTAGCCGCCATACTCCCTACATTCCCCTCTCGCTTCATCAAACTGAACACGGTTCCGTCGGAAATGTGCTTCAACTGTCCTTCCACTACAAATTTCTCTTGTGCCTGTGCTCCCAATGCACCTAAGAGCAGACAGGCTAATACTTGTTTTCTCATGGTTATTTATTCATTTTAGGTTATTATACTATTATATTACTCCCGCTTGATTTCTTCTGCCGGATTCAACCGGGATACCTGCCAAATACGGAAAGCTACCGTAAGGGCGACGAACAAGGAGACACTCAGGAAGAGGCAAAAATAGAAAGCCACCCCATGCTGGAAGAACACCGTATACAAGGTACTAAACTGCCTCAACAAAAATTCAACCAACGCAAATCCCAACACAGCCGTCACCGTCAGTAAAGTAACATAAAGTCGGGCAAACAGCCAGACTATCTGACGCATTCCGGCACCGTTAATCTTTCGGATAGCCATCTCCTTCCGCCGATATTCCGTGTCGATGGTCACGGCTGAATACACGCCCAACAACGAAATCACCAGCACCACTACCGAAAAGAACAATACAATTCCGCGGAGCTTGAACTCAAGCGCCTGTGACTCACGGATGTCGTCCATGAACGTGCTTACCTTCACTTCCACACTTTCCGGCAACGTCTTTTTCAGTATCTTCCGGACCTCCTGAGAGACGGTTTCCGCCTGTCCTTCCTTACATTTTATATAGCAATGCCCACAATAATCATCGAACCCGCTCAGGAGGAATATAAATCCTTCACTATCATAATACACACTGGACACAAATGTCTGGCACACTCCTTTAACCGTGTAGGCATCTCCGTCAAAATTATAAAGCGGTTTCCCCATGATGTCCGTTCCGAGACGATGAGATAATGCCTCGTCTATCACCAAATCGGACGATTCACGCGGCGTATGTCCCGACCGCATCGGAATGTGCATGAAACGAAAGAAACCGGAAGTTATACGCATCACATTTACATCCACATAACTGCCTTTATCATCTTTCTCCGTATACATACCCGTACCGGAAACACCTCCCAAATAATTGATGTCGGCCGGAAGTACCTCTTCGACTCCCGACAAGTTTTTAAACTGATGTATCAGATCCTGCTTCTGCACGGCGTTCATAAAGGAAAAATCCATCGGAATGCTCAAAATCTGCTCTTTCTCCTCCAAGCTCAATGTCCCGAACAAGGTACGTCCCGTTTTATCCGATTGCAGATAAAGTGCCGCTGCCAGTGAGATAAAAACCCAACAGATGAACAGCTGCACTCCCAACAACAGATTCCGCAGCCGTCTCTTTCCTCCCCGGTGCACACCGCCAGTCACCCCTGCATGCACCTGCATGCGACGTACCTTCCACACGACTATTCCACACACCCAAGCACATACTCCCAACAAGCCAGCCAAATACTCAAGGCTCTGTACCATCAGCAGAGAAGCGTCAAACTGCAAATACAATCCGGCCATTTCCAGTCTCAACCAGGGAGCCATCACCTCGATGCAAACACCGATCAACAGGCCGGCCAGCAAAACCAACAAAGCAGACTGTGTAAACAGTTGGACGAAAAGACTGTCTCCAGACGCTCCCGCCACTCGCCGGATACTGAATTCACGCATACGAGTAAGGAAAGACCCCGCGAGCAGATGAAAGAAATTAAGCAAGGCCACCAGTAAAATCAATACCCCGGCTACCATTGTAGTCCATACCATCGTACGAAGCAGTCCCCCATTCCAGTCCCTATCTCCCATCGGATGAGCTTCCACCGCAAAGCTTGTATCATGCATCCGATGCGTCTGTTTGCTGCGATAAAACCACTCATTGAGTTGCTCCGGAGTAAAACCTTTACGCAGCAACGCATACGTAAAGGAACTGATAATGGCATAACGGGCATCATTCTGGATGATTCCTTCCGAATCGTTGAGGGAAAACATATCCAGATGCTTCATAAAAGCAATACTGTTGTTCTCTGGAATATCCTCAATCACTGCCTGAATGGTATAAACCGTTCCACCGGTACGTGGAGTAGAATCCGGCGAAGTGTACAACCGGCGCATCAGTACCAGCTGTTTTCCTACCGCCTGTCGAATATCCCCATATACCCGGCGTGCCATACTTTCGCTCACGACCAATGAATTTGGCATCATCTTGCTCACTTCAGCCGAACCGCACAAAATCTTAGGAGTCAATACTTGGAAAAAGGAAGAATCCGTCTCTGCCACGGCGAAGGAATAAGGTAACTGCTTCCCGTCAGGCATCTCCACGTTGAAAGGCCGTTCTATCGGTGAATAATCCACCACACATAATGCCTCAATCCCATCCGGCTTTTGAAGACGCAGTTCCTCGGCCAACGTCGCAGGAGTATAATTCAACACCTTCCCTTCTTTCATGTCACGAATATTGAGTTCGGCAATCCGTTCATAGTTTGCAAAACAATGATTCATACTGAAAGCATAACGGACCACGTAGAGACAGATACTGAAACACAGCAAGGCCACCCCTACTCCGACCAACGCAATCAGATGCTGTGTCTTGTATTTCCACAAATTGCGGAAAGCCACTTTCAAATAATGTGCAATCATTATAAGTTCATTCTTTTATTATTCACTTTTCATTACTTCACTCGGGTTGATGCGGGAAGCCTTGTTTACCTGCCAAAGCAACGTAGCCACGGAAATCACTGCCACTATCAGGAAGGCTGCCAAGAACAGACCGACCGTCACCGGAGCCTTCACCACCAAATCGGCGGTATAATAGTGAATGGCCAGCCAAGCCAGCGGCACTGCCACCACGGCTGCCAGCAACAGCATCCCCACGTAACGACGGAGCAACAGCACATACAGGTCTTTCAGCATGGCACCGTTCACTTTGCGGATGGCAATCTCCCGGTAACGCTGGCGGATATCGAACAGGGAAATACCCAACAGGCCCAGACAGGAAATGACAATGGCAATAAAGGCAAAAGCCGAGTAAATGGTAGCTACCTGCTGATCGGATTTATACAACTTCTGCACATCATCCTTCAGCAACGAATACTGAAAGTTTTCCGTCCCATAGACTTCCCTTTCCAGCTTCCGCAGATAATCTATCACCTGAGAAAGTTTGCCCGGCTGACATGCTATCTGATACACGTCTCCCCGCATAGTAGGAGAAACCATGAACAGCATGGGACGTACTCCTTTGGAGATATGTCCGCTATAATAATCCTCTATCACTCCCACAATGGGACGGGCCTGCAAATCTGGAACAAATTCTTTCATACGGAGATCTAACACGGTAGCTCCCTCTAAAGAGGTGTATCCCAAAGCACGCAAAGCCGCCCGATTCACCACAAACCCGTCTTCTTCAACGGGCAGTTTCCCTTCCACAAGCTTCAAATTGAACAAGGTAAAGAATTCGGGAGTAGCAAAATTCTGACTCAATGAAACGGTTTCTCCCTTCGCATTCTGAAACTCCGCCGTATAGTCGAAATCCAAAATGGAATACAAACCAGCTGTCCAGTTCACGATGTCTGGACATTTACTCAACGCCTCATCAATCTGAGCAACCCGCTGCTTCCGGGCCTGTATCGATTCATCGGTATAAGAGGCATAGTCAGTCGACTCATACACTAAGTTGGCATGAATCACATTTTCCACCTGAAATCCCGGTGGAGTATTCAACAGCAAGTTGAGATGACGATGAAAGAACAAGGCAAGGACAACCAGTACAATGGTTACCGTATATTGCACGAAAAGAAATCCCTGACGCAAGCGTATTGACTTCCTGTCATTCCCCGAACAAACCAGCGACATGCCCAACGGGGATTTCCAGCACCGAAGTACCGTGCATAATGATATGAGCAACGGCAACCACACCAAAAGAAACAATGACACCCATACGTCAAACGTCCCTACGGTAAATACCGTGTCAAACAAACGGTTGACAAAAGGTTGAGCAAGCTCCACCACCGTCCAGGCCAGCAACAACGACAAGACCGACAGTACCAGATTTTCCCAGTATACCAACATGAAGAGAGGACGAAAGCCTGCTCCCCACACCCGATGAAGTAGATAAATCCGTAATCGCTTGCCCAACAGCACCGCATACAAATTGATGTAATTAAGCAGACCGATAAAGAATATAAAGATACACATGACCGACAAGACATACAACTGAGCCCGGTTGCCCGACACACACATCGTAGGAGAAGTGCGGTACAACAAACGTGACTCCCAATATACATCCTTCAGTGACAGGAGGGAGAAAGTGTACATACTGCCATCTCCCACCTGCGTAGGACGCAAGATCTTGCCTGCCTCATTTAATTTCTGAATATCCGCTCCTGGCACAAAACGGACAAACTCCATGGGCATTCTTTCCCAAAGTGCTCCAGGCATTTCAGAAAGAATGGCATCTACCTGCAAGATAGACTTATTTTCAGGAGTAGCGAAGATTCCAGATACCGTCACTGATTTCCCAGTAGACAGAACAAAGGTCTCTCCAATGGGATTCTGCTTGCCAAACAACTTATGTGCCAGGTGCTCACTCAACAAGGCCATCCCTGGCTTTGAAAGGGAATATTCTCCTTGTAACAGCTGATAACGGAACAGTTTCAGAAAGGTCGTATCGGCCACTATCATATTTACCTGCAAACGATTGTCCTTGTAACGTATCATGTCATGATCCAGCAGTGTGACCCGTGAACGTTGCATGACCAGTGACGGGTCTACAGCCAGCGTATCACCATTCAATGTGGAAGAAACCAATGCATCGTTCTCGCCAATCTGACAACGAGACACATACACATTTTCCCGGTCCACACAATGGGTATCAACCGTCAGTTCCCGATGGATGTATCGAAGCAAAATGATGCAGCAAGCCAGACTGAATGCCAGCCCCAACAGATTAATCAGTGTGTACGTCCGTGCACGGAGCAGGAAACGTAATGCATAGCGTAGTGTGTTCATATAAATTTGTTTTTTATTATTCACTTTTCATTACTTCACTCGGGTTGATGCGGGAAGCTTTGTTCACCTGCCAGAGCAATGTAGCCACAGAAATCACCGCTACTATCAGGAAGGCTGCCAGGAACAGACCGACCGTCACCGGAGCCTTCACCACCAAATCGGCGGTATAATAGTGAATGGCCAGCCAAGCCAGCGGCACTGCCACCACGGCTGCCAGCAACAGCATCCCCACGTAACGACGGAGCAACAGCACATATAGGTCTTTCAGCATGGCACCGTTCACTTTGCGGATGGCAATCTCACGGTAACGCTGGCGGATATCGAACAGGGAAATGCCGAACAGCCCCAAACAAGATACGACAATGGCGATAAAAGCAAACGCAGTGTAAAGCATTGCCATCCGACGGTCTGCCGCATACATCTGTTTCACCTGGTCGGAAAACAATGTATATTCAAATTCCTCTGTGCCATATATTTCACGTTCCACTTTTTTCAAGTAATCCATCACCGCAGCAAGACGTCCCGGACGGTATGACAACGTATACAGGTCACCGGAAGAGCCACGTCGCACCACAAATACCATCGGATGCACACCCGCACTGATATGTCCGTCATAATAATCATCGATAACCGCTACAATAGGATGCGCTTCCGGGTTTTGAGCCCTCACCTTGTCATCTTCATACATCAATGTAGCTCCTTGACAGGAATCATACCCCAACGCCTTCAGTGCCGCACGGTTCACCACATAATACTCCCTGTTCCAATCTTCTTCCTCTTCCATTGAGGGAAGCGTTCCCTCTACAAAACGCAGTTCATAAAGCCGGAAGAAAGAAGGATTGGCATACCACATATACAAAAAAGCCGTACGCCCGTTGTTTCCTATAAACTTCATTCCATAATCACTGGAGGTCAGCGCAGATTGATCCGCTACCCAATACTCTATATCGGGGCAAGCTTTCATCTTAGCACCAAGTTGTTTCACTCGCTGCACACGTGCCTGTATGTCTTCCGGATTCCGATAGGACGAATAATCCTTCGATTCGTGTGCCAGATGCGCCACTAAAATATTCTCCGTACGATACCCCGGTTCGGTATTCAACAAAGTATCAAGCTGACGGTTAAAATAAAATGCCAGTACCACCAATATGAAGGTAAGTACATACTGCAACAGCAACAGTCCCATCCTCGCCCGTACCGACTGCCCGGCGGTACTCACCAGACGAATGCCGACAGAAGGCAAGATACGCGTGAAACGGAAATACGGATAAAGCGAGGCCATCAGCGGAAGGAATACCAGTAACGCCAAGGACAAATACCCATCGAAAGCTGTATAGGAGAAATCAAACCCGAAAAAGCGGGACACAGGTATCCGTGTCAGTTCAATGCATACCCACGCAAGCAACACCGCCAAAGCGGAAAGCAGAAAGTTCTCGGCAAAAATCTGTGCAAAGACAGCTCCTCTTCCTGCTCCAAACACCCGGCGTATACCGTATTCGTGTGTGCGTTTGAGCATAAAAATCATGTAAAGGTTGATGAAGTTCAGCAATCCGGTAACCAGCAGCAGCGCACAGATACCCATGAATATCTGCAACTGTCCCCAATTTCCCCATACATAAATAGATGCTTTATCCCTTATTTCCAACTTGGAAAAGTAACATTCTTTCAACGGTACAAAACGAAAGGTGTACGCACGTGTATCCTCCGGATAGTGCGGATTCAGACGGCGTGGATGTTTCCCCACCTGGTTGAGCTTACTCATATCCGCTCCGAGCACAAAACGGTACAAATCCAGCGGCATCTTCTTCCACATATTGGAAGAAGTATTTGCCAGAAGCAAATCGAAATTCAGCCAGGTTTTGTTAACAGGAAGTCCTATCACTCCTTTCACCACATATTCTTGTCCGTTGGAATAAGTGATTGTCTTTCCGACAGGGTTGTCCGAACCAAAAACCTCCCGTGCATACGATTGGGTCAGTACTACTGAAGAAGGATCGGTCAGGTTCTTTTCTCCCTGTATCAGCGGATAAGAGAACAATTGAAAAAACGTGCTGTCCGTAGCAAGGGCATCGCAACGGTAACGGTGTCCCTCACTGACCAGAAAATCATTCTCCAACGGAACAAAACTACATTTTGTTTCTATCAGCTCCGGAGCAATCAGCACACTGTCATTCCGATAAGCTGCATAAGAGCCCCAATATACACCTCCAGACACATTCACTTGCACGGCATACACTTTTTCCCGGTCCACACAATGGGGACCGTCAGCTCCCGATGGATGTATCGAAGCAAAATGATGCAGCAAGCCAGACTGAATGCCAACCCCAACAAATTAATCAGTGTGTACGTCCGTGCACGAAGCAGGAAACGTAAAGCATAGCGTAGTGTGTTCATATAAATTTCTTTATTTTTATTTCATTCTCTCTTTATCACTTCTGCCGGATTCTGCCGGGCAATCCGTAAGATACGGAAGATAACGGTCAGGGTCGTAACTGCAGCCACAGACATGAAGATACCTACCCAAAAAAAGAAGCCGTAATCAAAAAACACGGTATACATCCGCTTCCATTGTATCAGTACCAAGTAAAGCAAAGGAAAGGCTAATACCGCACTTCCAGTCAACAAGATAATATACAAACGGGCAAAAAGCAGAATAATCTGTGAAACACCTGCTCCATTCACTTTACGGATAGCCACCTCCTTCTGTCTTCGTTCTGTATCGAGTGTAATGCTGGAATATACTCCCAACAAAGTAAGGATGATGCTGACTATAGCAAAGAACAGGACAATGTCTTTCAGTTTATTTTCCAAAGGTTGATTCTCACGAATATCGTCCGTCAAAGTATTTACCCGTACAGAAACACTTTCCGGCAAGCTTTCCCGAAGTACCTGCTCCACCCATGTCCGAACAGCATCAACCTGTTCGCTCTCACATTTCAAGTAGCAATGTCCGATATAACCAGAATTTTCACTGCTGATAAAAACAAACCCGACACTCTGGGTATATGTATCGTTCTGGAAGGGCGGACAAATTCCACATACCGTATAGCCATGCTGCAAATTATAAAGAGACATACCCATCACATCTTTCTTCATTCGCTGCTGCCAGGTACGGTCGGCTACCATGTCTGTCGCCGTATTCAGACCGTGCCCCTGCTCCAGCGGTATGTTCATGAATGTAAAGAAATTTTTCGGTACAGCCATAACGCCTACCTCTATCCATGAATCTGGATTATCCTTTTCAGTCATCATGGAATTGCCGGAAATGCCCTGAAGATAGCCGATATCCGTCAGCAGAACATCCTTGATAGCGGCATGGTTCCTGAAACGGTCTATCAGTTGTTGCTTGTCTGCCTGAGCCAGAAACTGATAGTCTAATGGAATACTGAGAATGGAAGCCTTCTCCTGCCTGGATAATGTACTCAACAACGTACTGCTGGTCTTCTCTGCCTGTAGATATAGTCCTGTAGTCAATGTGACAAAAACCCAACAGATGAAAAACTGTACCCCCAACATCAGGTTGCGTCCCCGATGTCTTTGCTGGTAATGCTGCTCACCCCTCAAACCAGTCTGTATTGTCATACGCTGTATACGTATCGTAGAAACCCAGCAGATAACAACACACAGAACTATCAGCAAAAAGATATATTGCACTGCCTGTTCCAATAGCAAAGCCTTGTCGAAAGTCATGGAGAAAAATTGAAGCGAATAGTCCATCCGTCCTTCTGATAGTTCGATGCCGCACAGCATCAACAACGAGGCCGCCAACGTCACAAGCAATGATTGAGTCAGCAACAGGCAAAAGAGCTGCCAGTCTTTACATCCGTTCACCTTCATCAAACTGAATTCCCTAACCCGGTTGAAATAAGACCCAACCAAGAAGTGGAAGAAATTGAGCAATCCTACCAACAAGATAAGCAAGCCCATTGCAGCGGTTATTCCACTAATAACAGACAGTCCCCGACTAAACGAAGGAAACTGTCCGAGAAGAAAAGCTTTCACCTTATAAGTTGTTCCATACAATGTCCAGGTAGAATGCCGTTCGACCAAAACCGTTTCCAGTTTCCACAAATCGACTTCAGGCCTAAGCAAAGCATACGTGTTCCCTCCTGTCATCTCCCGGTTTTTGGAACTCTGAATCACTCCCTCACTATCATTCAAGACCAACATGTCGACCGATTCCATGAAATGAAGGGAATTATTCATCGGTGTATCCTCCATTACAGCCTGTATGGTATATGCAATACCTCCGTCACGAGGAGTTGACTCTGGTGAAGTGGGAAGTCTTCGGGTCATGGTACAGGTTTTACCGATAGCTTCATTTATATTTCCGAAGATACGGACTGCCGCCTCACGAGTCATTACCAATGCATTGGAAGTATGACTGGCCGTTTCCCAACTTCCGGCCAGAATACGGGGAGTGAACAGACGGGCATACAGGCTGTCTGTCTCCATCCGCCGAAGTTCGTAAGGCAATGACTTGCCGGGCTTCACTTCAATGTCGAAAGGGCACTCTCTTGGGTAGGACACAAACGACACAGCTTCAAACTGGTCAGTCCAGCTACGTAGATTGTGCGACAATGGAGCAGGAGTACCAGAAAAATAATGCCCGATTATGGGATCATACAAATGCAACTCTGCAATCCGTTCGTGATTAATAAAACAATGGTCTCTTGACTCTATGAAACGGCTGCAATAAAAACAGACAGTAAAACTGAACAGTCCCACCGCCAGCCCGATAATAGAGATAATACTCTGTGTGCGGTACTTCAGCAAGTTACGCCAAGCTATTTTCAGGTAATGTACAATCATATCTTTTCACTCATTCGTGTCAACAATTATAAAATCAGGTATTTTTAATACCACATTATATCGCCTTCAATTTCCAATCAAAGATTGAATCGGTTTCAGAAACCTTCTCCTTATTTTCCACCTTCATGAGAAATTCCAACGCATGGTTATGTCCTTGGGCGGACGCCTGTTGGAACAAATGTTTTGCCTTGGCATAATCCTTCTCAACACCTTTTCCGAAATAGTACATCAATCCCAGATTGAACTGCGCCGCGGGAGAATTCAATTCAGCCGCCCTTGAAAGAAGTTCTGCTCCTTTCGATAAATCTTTGGGGTATCCATGCCCTTCTATATGAAACACAGCCAGATTAAACAAGGCGGAAACATTGTCTCTTGAAGCAGATTTTTCAAACCAGTATATGGCATCACCCGCGCTGGTTGAAGTTCCGTAACCGAATGTGTACATATATCCTAAATTATTCATAGCATCAGTATTATCATGTGCTGCAGCCTTTTTATATAGCTTGAATGCTTCCGAATAGCTCTTGGTGACTCCCCAGCCATGCCTGTAAAGACTACCCAATCCCACTTGCGCTTGAGAGTGTCCTTGCAAAGCAGCCAGACTGAGATATTTTCTGGCTTTAGAATAGTCGATGTCTGTTCCTATGCCATAAGCATACATATAGCCCAGATTGTTCTGAGAATCCGCATTGCCGTTATCTGCCGATTCCAGGAATAACTTCATGGCCTTTTTGTAATTCCTTACCCCGGTCTTACCCTGATAATATATATCACCTAAAATAAACTGGCAATGTTTTGCTGTATCTATTTTTGCCAGTTTTGAGTACAGAGTCTCGGCATCCTCGTATCTTTTCTGTCTGTACAAACTATCTGCCTGCATATAAAGCGTCTGAACATCGCCCAAAAACCAGGTATATATAGTATTACGGTTTTTAAGCCCCAGTACAATCATTGCCAATAAAAGACAGATTCCCAAAGCAATAGTTATGTGTTTTATTTTCCCTTTCATAAATCAATAATTATATTCAACTATAGGATACTCCGGAGAGTCACTGTTTCCAATATTCACTATTAATTTCCCAACTTTCTGTAATTCTTCACTTTAAGCGTTCTCAGTACTTCCTTTGCAGTACTCCAGTACTTCCCTGAAAGTACTACAGTACTTCTTAGGCAGTACTCCGGTACTTTCGGAGAAGTACTGGAATCAGGTGAAAGCATCTGGTTCATTCACTTAAACACCAGCTCTTCCGCGTCGCCAAAGTTATCATATCCTGTGGTAATCACCCAATCGCCGGGCTGCAAACCTTCAGTTATTTCGTATTGCAAGGGGTTCTGACGCCCGATTACCACCGGAACCCTTCTCGCCCGGGTCTTGTCGGCATTGAGTTTGTAAATCCACTGCCCGCCGGTCTGCGAATAGAAATTACCGCGCGGAATTACCAAGGCTTGTTCCGGTTGCCCTAACTCAATCTGTACCCGGAAGCTTTTTCCCAGACGGACGTTTTCAGGCATTTCTCCCGTAAAGACTAAGTCCACATCAAAGGTGCGGTCTTTCACCTCCGGCACCACCTTGCTGACTTTCAAGGCATAGCGTTTTCCCTGATAAGTTACGGATGCCGGCAGACCTACCGTCACCCGGTCTACGTAGTATTCGCTCAGGGAAGCATGCACCTTGAACTGCGACATCACTTTCACTTCCGCCAGATTCTCTCCGGCTGCCACCTGCTGGCCCAATGTGACCTTCACAAAACTGAGCTGCCCATCGGCCGGTGCACGTACCACCAGCTCTTCCATCCGCTGCAAAGAACGCTCCAGCTTCTTCTGTTCCCGTTCCCGGTCGTTTCGCAACAGCTCTCTGCGAATGACCGTCATGGCCGAATCGCTCTGCAGGCTCTGCATCTTCAGCTGAGTAGAAGCCGTTTTATAGCGGTACTCATCTTCCGACACTTCCAGCTGCGCCTTGCTGCGGATGCCCATACGGTATTCTTCCTGCTCCAGTGCAAAGCTTTTCCGTATCTTGTTCAACTCGTAAGCAGCCTCCAGTGTCTGTTGTTTCAAGGTCAGACTTTTCTGTTCCATCTCAAGGGATTTCTCCTGATAAGAGATGCGTTGCTTCTCCCATTCATCCCGCTGGTCATCTATCTCGCGCAACAGGTCCGGATTGGTCAGCAGCAAGATGGTATCTCCCTGCTGTAAAAGACTTCCTTCCTCGGCTACGATGCGGGCTACATTACCCGACTCGCGGGCATTGACCATCAAAGTCAGAATGGGATGCACCACTCCTTCCACGTCCACGTATTCACGGAAAGGGGCCTGCTTCACCTCGGCCAGTTGCACAGAGTCCGCATCAATGCGTAAACGCTGGGGGCCGGAAGCCAGTATAATCACATAAATCAGTCCGGCCAGCAAAAGTACGCCGCCCGCCAGATAAAGACGATAGCGAACGTACCAGGGTTTCTTTTTCAATTGTATATCCATAATCGGTTTGTGTTATAGTTCAGGTAAAGTTTCAGTCAGCGGACAGTTCCGGTAAAAATCATATTGTGTCAGGCTGCGAAGTCCGTAATACAGCATCCAGTAGGTTTTCAGGGCCTCAATATAATTGCGCCGGGAGGTATCTTTCTCGGTGGTGGCCGCATTCAAATCGAGTACCGACGATTTGCCCATCAGGTAAAGGCGGAGGGCCACTTCATACCGCCGGCGGGCTGTTTCGTCGGTACGGGAAGCTACTTCCACCTGCCGTGCCTGAAGGTTAAACTGCCGTACCATCTGCCGCACGTTCAGTTCAAAATCATTCATGCCCTGTTCCACCTGGGTATTGACCAGCTCGATATTCGATTTGGCCACACGTACCTTTCCTTTTCCTCTCCCCCAGTCCAGTATCGGAATCACTACGGACAGGCTCACGTATTGCTGGTCGAGCGGATCACGATAAGAATCCCGAAGACGGGCAGCGGTCTGCGAAAGTCCGAACTGGAGGTACAAATCCGCTTTTAGTCCCCGACTGGCACGAGCAGAGGCCAATTGGCTACGACTCTCCAACTGCATCCGCCGGTAGGTCTCGATTTCCGGACTGTGAAAATGTGCCTGTTCCAGTGCCTTGTCCAAAGGCACTTCAAAATCCGGCACACTGTCATGCGGAATCACCTCTATCTCTTCTTCCTCCCGGATACCTAAGAAAGAACGGAAGATAAGCATCGCGTCTTCCACACTGATACGGGCTTTCATCAGGTTGGTTTCCTCGGTCAGTTTGTTCACTTCCAGCTGCAACATCTCGTTCTCCGTAATGCTGCCGATGCGATACCGTCCGCGGGCATAGCGATACAAGGTATCAGCGGAAGCATAGTTGGCTCGGGCAATCTCCAAGTCGGACTGGGCAGATGCCAGTGCAAAAAACAACTCGCATGTTTTCGAAGCAATCAGCTCCAGCGTCTCACTATATGTTTTCTTAGCCTCCTGAAAACGGACGGGCTCAATGCGGCGGTTCCACTTCAAGGAGTTATAGCCAAAAAGCGACTGACGGTAACCTACCGTGAAAGGCTGGGTGTTATAAGCCGTGCTTTTCTCGCCCAGTTCATCCATACGCTGGGCGGCGGTCTGCATGAACAAGTTACCTCCCGTGAACCAGACGTTCTGGCTGACGGAAAGCGTCAGGTCGGTAGCCAGCTGGTTCTGGCGGAGAAACAGTTCAGTACCGTCAGGCTGGGTTACCTTATTAATCTGCCGGTTCAGATAAGGCGATGCAGACAAACTTACCTCAGGCAGGTAGTCTGCCCGAAACGAACGGTAACTCCAGTAAGCTGCCCGGTAGGTATGCCGAGCAGCTTCTGCCTCTGGAGAGCTGGCCTGCGCCAACTGAATAGCCTCTTGCAGCGTCAGCTTCTCTCCCCACACAACTTGCCCGCAAAAAAGCAGGCAACTCATAAGCCACAGTATCTTGTTTCCCATCTTCATACGCATAGTTATCTGCTTTTTTATATCCAAAAACTGTGCCATTCAGATAACGCACTGATTATGTAGAAGATAGAGGAATCGAGCAAATTCACACCGTGTGCGCATCCGCACAAAAAGCGTGCGAAAATGCACATACAGCACATGCAAAAAAGCATTATCTTTGCGAAAGACACCTTGATATTGTATGGAAGAAAAAGGAAAAATACTCATCATTGACGATAACGAAGACGTGCTCTTCGCCTTGAACCTGCTGTTAGAGCCTTATATGGAGCAGATTCGAGTAACTACACAGCCTACACGGATTGAACATTTCATGACTACCTTCCATCCCGATGTGATTCTGCTCGACATGAATTTCCAGCGGGATGCCATCAGCGGGCAGGAAGGGTTTGACTACCTGAAACAGGTTCTCCGTATCGACCCGCAAGCGGTAGTGGTATTCATGACGGCCTACGCGGATACGGGAAAAGCGGTGCAGGCCATTAAAGCCGGGGCTACTGATTTTATCTCCAAACCATGGGAGAAGGAAAAGCTGTTGGCTACATTGTCGGCTGCCGTCAAACTCAGCCGCTCACGCCAGGAAGTAGGACGGTTGCAGAATGAGGTACAGGCCCTGAAGGGAGACGATCGCATTCCGGAACTGATTGGCAACTCCCCCGCCATGCAGAAGGTAAAAGAAACCATCTACAAGCTTTCTGATACGGATGCCAACTTGCTCATACTGGGAGAAAACGGTACCGGGAAGGACCTGGCTGCACGCATGCTGCGCTTCTTCTCTCCCCGCCGGGAGCAGGTCTTTATTCCCATCGACTTGGGAAGTATTCCGGAGCAGTTGTTCGAAAGTGAGCTCTTCGGGTACGAAAAGGGGGCCTTTACGGATGCCCGGAAAGCGAAACCCGGCAGAATGGAAACAGCTTCAGGGGGTACGTTGTTTCTGGATGAAATCGGCAACTTGTCCCTGCCCATGCAGGCCAAGTTGCTGACGGCCATCGAAAAGCAGTGCATCACCCGACTGGGGGCAGTCAATCCGATACACATCGATGTACGGCTGATTTGTGCCACCAATGCCAACCTGCATCAGTTGGTGGCAGAAGGAAAATTCCGTCAGGATTTGTTGTACCGCATCAATACCGTGGAACTTCACATCCCTCCTTTGCGGGAACGTGGAGAAGATATTCTGCTGTTAGCCACGCACTTCCTGAATCAGTACAACCGGAAATACCGCAAGGAAATCAAGGGACTGACACGAGAAGCGAAAAACAAGTTGCTGAAATACGAATGGCCGGGCAATGTGCGTGAATTGCAGCACACCGTAGAGCGTGCCGTCATCCTGAGCGAAAACGGCCTCCTGAAACCGGATGATTTCTTGTTTCCACAAGGGAATGCTGCCGCTCACCAACCTGCACTGACGGAGGAACTCAACTTAGAGAAACTTGAAAAGAATGCCATCGAACGGGCCTTGAAAGTGAGCGCAGGAAACATGAGCAAGGCTGCCGAACTATTAGGAATTACACGTTTTGCACTTTATCGGAAACTGGAAAAATGGGGCTTATGAAAACGTATGGATACTACCTGATACTGCACATCTTGGGACTGACGGGTCTGATTGCCGCAGGTGTTTTAGCCATGCTGCATGGACTGTGGTTCTGTACCATCATCTGCGGACTGTTGCTCATTGGCATCTGTTACAGCCTGTACCGCATACAAATCCGGCAGACTGAAACCATGTACCGGCTCGTGGAATGCATGAAACAGAATGACCTGGGACAGCGGGTTTGCGCACCTCTTGCCGACCCGCAGATGCAGAAGTTAGCAGAAGAACTTTCACAGGCTCTGAAGAACCTGCGCACCCGTATAGTAGATGAGGAGGTAAAGCACCAATACTATGAAATGCTGCTGAACAAGGTAGATACGGCCGTCCTCGTCACCGACCGAAGCAACCGGATGGAATGGATGAACAAGGCAGCCCGCGAACTATTGGGACACTGCGCCCATCTGCCCGAAGAAATCAGCACGGCCATTCAGGAAAACCAGCAGGTGGCTCACCTGCAAAAAGGAAACGCCACTTTCGACCTCTCCCTGTCGGTCACTCACATCCAGCTGCAAGGACGAACCTGCCGGCTGATTAGCTTGAAAAACATCCACGGCGCATTGGAGTACAAAGAAATGGAAGCTTGGCAAAAGCTGATACGGGTACTGACGCATGAAATCATGAATTCCATCACCCCAATTATCTCTCTGGCAGATACATTGAATGAACGAAGCCAGGAGCATCCTGATGATGCACGTACGCATACCTACATACAGCAAGGGCTACAGGTCATCTACCGCCGGGGAAAAGGCTTGCTGGAGTTTGTAGAAAATTACCGGAAACTGACCCGTATCTCGGCCCCGATGAAGACGGAAATCCCACTGGAACAGTTTCTTTCCGACCTGCAACGACTTTACCCGGAACTGGAAGTGCAGTATAAATGCCCGTCTTCCCAGCTCACCTGGTATGCTGACCGCACACAGATGGAGCAGCTATTTATAAACCTGCTGAAGAATGCCCGTGAAGCATGTGCCCATCGCTCCCATCCGGACATTCGCATCCAGGTAGAAACTCATGCCCAGGAACTCATTTTCGAAATCAGCGATAACGGAGAAGGTATGCTGCCGGAAGTGACGGAACGTATCTTCGTGCCTTTCTTCACCACTAAGAATAACGGTTCCGGTATCGGCCTTACCCTCTGTAAACAGATTATCAGCCTGCACGGGGGACAAATCAGCGTACAAAGCACAGCGGGGAAAGGAAGCCGTTTCCGCCTCTCTTTCCCCGCCGTATAAGTATATGGTTTAATTACTTATTTCATAACCCATTGCAGACAAACCGGTTTATCGGTATGGATAGTCTTGCCAGTATCCTGCAAAAGACCGGTTTCTGCATCACGCGCAAACACCTGAATCTCATTGGTATCCCGGCAAGCTACCAGCAGAAACTTGCCGTTCGGTGTAATCGTGAAATTACGCGGATGAATGCCCGTCAACTGATAGCCCACCTTGGTCAGTGTACCATCGGAAGGAGAAACCTTGAAAATAGCCACGCCATCTGCTTGCAGACGGTTGGAAGCATACAGGAATTTTCCATCGGGTGACAGATGAATATCCGCACTACCTTTCGCGCCCACCGTATCTGCCTTGATGACTTGCTGCTGTATCAGGGTCTTTCCATCATACGTCCACACCACTACTTCGCCAGACAGTTCCGTCAACAGATACGCATGTTTTCCCTGCTTGTCAAAACAAGTATGACGCGGACCTGAACCTGGAGCCAACTCAATATCAAAAGCAGCCGCTTCATCCAATAAATCCGTTCCTTTCGTTCCTGGAGTTTGTTTTACCGGAAAAGCGTGAATACGGTCCAGTCCCAAATCGTTTGCCAAAAGCAACTTCCCGTCGGGAGTGAAATACACACAGTGCAAGTGAGGCTGCTCCTGCCGTTCCTTATCGGCTCCTTTTCCCTGGAAGGAAATGACATGCCCCTCTCCTAACTTTCCATCCGCCAGACGAGGGAAAACCGTAATATTCGCTCCCATGTAATTGGCGGTCAACACAAACTTACCATCCGGACTCACCGTAATATAACACGGTGAAGCTCCACCCGTAGACTGGCTGTTCAGCAACGCCAGCCCCGAAGTCAACGTATCCAATGCCAGCGCATTAGCCGTAAACCCTTTTTCCGTCTCTCCCACGGCATACACATGCGTACCGTCTTCCGTCGGCACTAAAAACGACGGATTCTCAATTCCCGACAACGTACTGGCCAGCACGGCCTCTCCCGTTTCCTGATTGAAACGATACGCCTTTATACCTTCCTGATTGGCACTTGCATAACTGCCCACCAGCATTAATAAAGTATCCGGTTCGTGTGACACACTCATTTTCTGCTCACCTTTTCCAGCACAAGCCCCCAACAAAAGAGAGCCGGCACATAACGACATTAAAATGTGCTTCCTCATAGTTCTATATTATCTAAGTAAACAATGTTTCAAAAATAAACTCATAAAAAAACGAAGAACCTTGACTCATTAAACCCAAGATTCTTCGCTTTTTTAAAAAAGGAGAAGCCGTACCCGAGGCGTGACGAAACTCCGAATGACAGGTTTTGAGTGCTCCCCTCCTTTGTAATCCACCGGCATAAATGCTACCCGAAGGCGTGGCCCGCCATTGGAAGTAGAAGCTTGTCTCGGTATTTCTTTAGATTTGATGAGTTTCCCGATTCTGCAAGTACGGCTTCAATTTTGTATTACAAATATACAACAATTATTTGAATATACAAACATAACAAACAAAAAAAGGATGCCTTTTTTAGGGCATCCTTTATACATTGTCTCCGTTTCCGGTGAGATTAAGCAGCTTTAGCTTTAGCAACCACAGCCTTGAAAGCTTCAGGGTGGTTCATGGCTAAGTCAGCCAACACCTTACGGTTGATTTCAATACCTGCTTTGTGCAATGCACCCATCAACTTAGAGTAAGACATACCTTCCAGACGAGCAGCTGCGTTAATACGCTGAATCCACAATGCGCGGAAGTTACGTTTTTTGTTCTTACGGTCACGGTATGCATAAGTCAGACCTTTTTCCCAAGTATTCTTAGCAACGGTCCAAACGTTCTTTCTTGCACCAAAATAACCTCTGGTTAAACCTAAAATTTTCTTTCTTCTTGCTCTAGAAGCAACGTGATTTACTGATCTTGGCATAGTTTTAATTCTTTTTTGAATGATAGCGCCGATATATTCTCAATCGGACTTGAGGCTAATGCATTCGGTTAATAATTTAAAATGATACGTTTTTACGCTTTTGTTAAGATTACTTCATGCAAAGAAGTTCTTTTACCTGAGCTAAGTTAGCATTGTCAACTAAGCCCATGTGGCAAAGGTTTCTTTTCTGCTTTTTAGTCTTCTTAGTCAAAATGTGACTGTGAAAAGCGTGCTTTCTTTTGATTTTACCTGTTCCGGTAAGAGCGAATCTTTTTTTAGCACCGGAGTTAGTCTTGATCTTTGGCATCTTGTTAAAATTTTAATTATTATTATTCACATGGTAACGCACTATACCGGCGCGTTACGCACTTTCTTTTTTATTCTTTGGTTTCAACCACCTTCGCAGGTTCTGGTTTTGCAGCCTTTTTCGGAGTTCCCGGTTTTTTCGGAGACAATGATATAGTCATTCTCTTTCCTTCGAGCAACGGCATCTGCTCTACCTTTGCATAGTCTTCCAAATCGTTGGCAAAACGGAGCAAGAGCACTTCTCCCTGTTCCTTGAACAAAATGGAACGTCCTTTAAAGAACACGTATGCTTTTACCTTATCTCCATCCTGCAAGAAACCGATGGCATGTTTCAGTTTGAAGTTGTAATCGTGTTCGTCGGTCTGAGGTCCGAAACGGATTTCCTTCACGTTTACCTTCACCTGTTTAGCTTTCTGTTCCTTTGCGCGTTTTTTCAGCTGATAGAGGAATTTAGAATAATCTATAATTCGACAAACTGGAGGAACTGCGTTAGGTGAAATTTCGACCAAGTCGGCTTCATGTTCTTCCGCAAGTTTCAAAGCCTGCGCAATCGGATATACCGCCGATTCAATATCATCTCCCACAATACGTACTTCTTTGGCGCGAATCTGTTCGTTGATTCGGTGTTGCCCTTTTAACGTGTCATTTTTCATTAAAAATAGTGTCTTCCTGTTTGTTTTTTGAATTTATAAATTATTTATTTTAAAGTCCGTTTGCCGCAGAATTTTGATTCTGTCAGCAAACGGCTGCAAATTTACCATTTATTTATCATATTATGAACTTCTTCTGCAATATTTTTTGCAAATTCTTCGATTTTCATGGTTCCTTTGTCTCCTTCACCCTGCTTACGTACGGCAACTTCACCATTTTCGGCTTCTTTTTCGCCCACAATCAGCATGTAAGGGATGCGTTTCATTTCGTTGTCGCGAATCTTACGGCCAATCTTTTCGTTACGGTCATCTACCAATGCACGTACATCATACTTTCTCAGTTCCATGCGTACCTTATCGGCATAGTCATTGAATTTCTCAGAGATAGGCAGGATAGCCACCTGATCCGGAGTCAGCCACAACGGGAACTTGCCGGCAGTGTGTTCAATCAGCACAGCCACGAAACGTTCCATTGAACCGAACGGAGCACGGTGAATCATTACCGGACGATGTTTCTGGTTATCTGAGCCCATGTATTCCAACTGGAAGCGTTCCGGCAGGTTGTAGTCCACCTGAATGGTACCCAGCTGCCAGCGACGACCGATGGCATCCTTCACCATGAAATCCAGTTTCGGACCGTAGAATGCAGCTTCACCATATTCCACTTTCGCCTTCAAGCCCTTTTCTTCGCAAGCTTCCACGATAGCCCGTTCTGCCTTTTCCCAGTTTTCATCGCTACCGATGTATTTTTCGCGGTTTTCCTTGTCACGCAAAGAAATCTGTGCTTCAAAGTTTTCCAGACCCATAGAAGTGAACACGATAGAGATGATGTCCATCACGCGGAGGAACTCATCTTTCACCTGGTCAGGACGGCAGAAGATGTGCGCATCATCCTGTGTAAAGCTACGTACACGAGTCAATCCGTGCAACTCACCACTCTGCTCGTAACGACATACCGTACCGAATTCAGCAATACGCAGCGGCAAGTCACGGTAAGAACGCGGAGAGTTCTTGTAAATCATACAGTGATGCGGACAGTTCATCGGTTTCAAGAAGTATTCTTCGCCTTCTTCCGGAGTATGGATAGGCTGGAATGCATCTTTACCATATTTTGCATAGTGACCTGAAGTCACATACAACAGTTTGTTACCGATAGGCGGACACATTACTTCCTGATAGTCATAACGTGCCTGGATACGACGGAGGAAGTCCTGCAGACGGATACGCAAGGCAGTACCTTTCGGCAACCACATCGGAAGTCCCTTACCGACTGTATCCGAGAACATGAACAAATCCATTTCCTTACCAATCTTACGGTGGTCACGTTTCTTGGCTTCTTCCAGCATTACCAGATATTCATCCAGCATTTTCTTTTTCGGGAAAGTGATACCATAGATACGTGTCATCTGTTTGCGGTCTTCCTGACCTCTCCAGTAAGCACCAGCTACTGACAGCAGCTTAATAGCCTTAATCGGAGCAGTAGACAGCAAGTGCGGACCACGACAAAGGTCGGTAAACGCACCCTGAGTGTATGTACTGATGTGACCATCTTCCAATTCAGAAATCAGCTCACACTTGTAAGTCTCACCTCTGTCACCAAACATTTTCAAGGCATCTTCCTTTGAAATGCTCCGGCGAACCAGTTCTTCCTTCTTGGCAGCTAGTTCAGCCATTTTCTTTTCAATGGCAGGCAGGTCACCTTCCTTGATCACAGCCTCACCCGGATCTACGTCATAATAGAATCCGTTTTCGATAGCCGGACCGATACCGAACTGAATACCCGGATACAATTCCTGCAATGCCTCAGCCAGCAAGTGTGCACTTGTATGCCAGAAGGCATGCTTTCCTTGTTCGTCTTCCCATTTATAAAGAACGAAGTTTGCATCTTCGTTGATAGGACGATTCAAATCCACAGTTTCACCGTTCACCCCACAAGCCAATACATCCTGTGCCAGACGGGAACTGATGCTTTCTGCAATCTGCAGACCAGTAACTCCTTCGTTATACTCGCGAACGGAGCCGTCAGGAAAAGTTATCTTAACCATAGTCTTTTTGTATTAATCTGTTATTGAGACGCAAAAATATAAACTTTTTAGTTAAAGAAAAATATTGCATCCAATTATTTCTCCTCTATTGTCGTAAATCGCTTGATAATATTGTAGGCCGAGAATATTCCCAGTTCACCAGCCTTACTCAAATCCTGAATACCCTGGCGGTTGTTACCCAAGAAGATATTCGTCAGTCCGCGATTATAATAGGCATCCGCAAAACGGGAATCCAGTTCAATGGCCTTGTTGTAATCTACCAACGCAGCCCGATAGTCTTTCATCACTGCCAGAATATTACCCCGGTTATAATATGCATACACAAAATCGGGAGCCAGTTCAATTACACGATCCAAATCTTCACGCACCTTATTATAATCATACGAACGCACCTGCAGGTTCTGTTCCTCTACCGTTTCCACTTCAAACTTCCGGTCGCGCTTGCGGTATTCCAACTGTTTGTAGTAAATCAGTGCACGACTGAAATAAGCCGGGAAGAACGTAGAGTCACAACGGATAGCCTCATCCAGGTCCTTCAACGCATTGTCAAAGTCCTGCACCAGATAGAAGTCGAGTGCACGGGCATAATAATACAACACATTACCCGGTTCCTTCACAATGGCAGCCGTCCGCTCATCAATGGAAGCAAAATGCTGCTTCACCTGCTCTTCCGACAACGAAGCCTCATTATTCGTAATCAGCAGACGATGCGGAAGCACCCTGCGTGCATTCAGGTCGTCGATACCTTTATAATAATTGACCTGACGCTTCACCTCTTCCGGACGCTCGTAGTAATTCAGGGCAAACATCGGCTGTGGCAAAATCGTCATATTCTTGTCCTGCACCCTTCCACGGTAATCCGTCTTGTAACGGTCGTCTTCCGAATCATTGTCGGCCACCACAATCTTGCGGTAGTTTTCCACGTTCTTATCCGATTTCTTACGCGTCTTATCGTTCGAAGCCGTCTGCTTTTTCGTACCGTTCTGCGCTTCAATCTGCGCTTTCAGCACCTTAAATTCGTCGGCATCCGCCCCTTTCAGGTCGCCCACCTTTCTTCTGGCCTGCGCACGATACTGGTATCCAGCCAAGAAGTTGGGATATTCTTCCAGCACCGCCGAATAGTCCTCGATAGCTCCGGGATAATCACCCGTACGGTCGCGCAGCAAGCCCCGGTTGAAACGAGCCATCAGGTTGTCCGGCTCCATCTTGAGCACAAAGTCAAAATCCTCAATCGCGCGGTTGTCATCCCCTACCTGTGCACGAAGCAAACCACGGTTATAGTGTCCGATAAAATTGTTCCGGTCTACATCCAGTGCCAGGTCATAATCCGACATCGCCCCTCTCAGGTTATTCTGATGGTATCTTGCCAGTGCACGGTTGATATACACGCCCGCATTACGCACCGACAGACGAATTGCCTCTGTCAAGTCCGTTTCCGCATCCTTATACTTTCCGCGTTGCAAGAACAGCATACCGCGCGACGACCATGTATCCGGATTATAGCGGTCCATCTCGATAGCCTTGTCCGCATCCGTCATGGCCTGCAGTGTATCCTTCTGTTTCAACGACACCTCCGTACGCATCAGGTACGCATCCGTATAACGCGGAGAGATACGAATCAACGTATCCAAATCCGCACGTGCCTGCGCATATTCCTCCTCGTGCATCCGGCACAAAGCTAAGTTATGCCACAGACTGATATTCTCCGGATCCATCTTCAGGGCCTTACGGTAATCCTGGATAGCCCCCTGATAATTCTGCTGACGGATACGGGAAATACCGCGAATCTGATACGCATTCACCACAAAAGGATTGCGTTCCAGCGCCTGCGAACAGTCAGTTTCCGCCCCCTGATAATCATCCAGGTTCATCTTGGCCAGTCCACGATAAAAATACGGTTCAGCCAGATACGGTTTCGCCCCGATTACCTGATTGAAATACTGGATAGAGAGGACATAATCCTCAAAATAAAGTGCATTTTTCCCGATGGTCATAACCCTGTCCGTATTAATCTGCGACAGGGCAACCACCGGGAAAAACATACCTATATATAATATGTATAGGATTCTTTTGATCATTTCACTGTTTTCACTTTATAAGAGCAACGAGCTTTACCATTCACCATACCGTTCAGCTTGCCACGAATCATCTGTTTGCGCAAAGCCGACAAATGATCGATAAACATGGTACCATCCAGGTGGTCGAATTCATGCTGCATCACACGGGCCAGATAGCCTTCCACCCACTCATCGTGCGGCTGCATGTTTTCATCCAGGTAAGTCACGTGAATCTTGTCCGGACGCTTCACACTTTCGTGGATACCCGGCAAGCTCAGACAGCCTTCTTCCATCGAAACCAGTTCACCGCCTGTTTCCAGAATATGCGGATTGATGTACGTACGCTTGAAATCCTTGAACTCCGGCATATCATCCGACAGTACATCCAGGTTCACCACTACCACACGGATAGGAAGTCCCACCTGAGGCGCAGCCAGTCCCACCCCGTCGGCACGGTCCATCGTTTCAAACATATTTGTAATCAGCTCTTTCAAGCCCGGATAATCTGACGTAATATCTTGAGCCTCCTGACGCAATACAGGCTGCCCGTATACATAAATAGGTAAAATCATATTATTCAAAAATTTATTAAGTTACATTCTTCTCGATTCCAAATAAGATTGCAGAATAATCGTGGCACTGATTTCGTCCACCAGCGCCTTATCCTGACGCGCCTTTTTCTTCAGTCCGCCGTCAAGCATCGCCTGATGTGCCAGCACAGAAGTAAACCGTTCGTCCACCAGTTCCACCGGCATGTCCGGCAGTTTCTTTTTCAGCTGCGCCACAAACGGCTTGATATACTTCATGTTTTCGGAGTCCTCATTGTTCATCTGCTTGGGATGCCCCACCACGATGCGTTCCACCTTTTCCTGCGCCACATACTTCAGTAAAAAATCCATCAGCTCATGTGTCGGCACGGTAGTCAGCCCGTTCGCTATAATCTGCATCGGATCGGTCACTGCAATTCCGGTGCGTTTTCTGCCATAATCTATTGCCAAAATTCTGCTCATACGGCGACAAAAGTACAAATTTATTCCTTACTTATTTACATATAAAACTTAAAAAAAGCATACCATAAGGCTTTCAAAGCTCCAAATGACAGGTTTCAGCCTCAAATAAAATCAAAGGCCACATCGGATTTAGGAAAAATATGCGTACCTTTGCACGCATAGATTACATTTTACATCACACACAATATGCAGGAAAAAATTATTATTCTTGACTTCGGTTCACAAACCACGCAGCTTATCGGCCGCCGTGTGCGCGAGCTGAACATGTATTGCGAAATTGTTCCTTACAACAAGTTTCCACACGATGACCCGTCGGTTATCGGCGTAATCTTGTCGGGAAGTCCTTTCTCAGTGTATGATGAGAAGGCTTTCAAAGTTGATTTAACCAACATCCGCGGAAAATATCCTATCTTGGGTATCTGCTATGGTGCACAGTTCATGTCGTACACCAACGGAGGAAAGGTAGAGCCGGCTAACACCCGCGAATACGGACGTGCACACCTGGCAACTTTCGACCATCAGAACCCGCTGCTGAAAGGCATCCGCGAACACTCTCAGGTATGGATGAGCCACGGTGACACCATCACTGCCATCCCCGACAACTTTGAAATCATCGCTTCTACCGACAAAGTAGCCATCGCCGCTTACCAGGCAAAGAACGAAAAGCTCTGGGGCGTACAGTTCCATCCGGAAGTGTTCCACAGCGAAGACGGAACTTTGCTGCTGAAGAACTTCGTAGTAGACATCTGCGGCGGAAAGCAGGACTGGAGTGCCGCTTCTTTCATTGAAACCACAGTAGCCGAACTGAAGCAACAGCTTGGCAACGACAAGGTAGTGTTAGGACTGAGCGGTGGCGTTGACTCATCAGTAGCAGCCGTATTGCTGAACAAAGCCATCGGAAAGAACCTGACCTGTATCTTCGTAGACCACGGAATGCTTCGCAAGAACGAATTCAAGAACGTATTGCACGACTATGAATGCCTTGGTCTGAACGTAATCGGCGTAGATGCCAGCGAAAAGTTCTTCTCAGAGCTGGCTGGTGTAACCGAACCCGAACGCAAACGTAAGATTATCGGTAAAGGCTTTATCGACGTATTCGATGAAGAAGCACATAAGATTCAGGATGTGAAATGGCTGGCACAGGGTACTATCTATCCTGACTGCATCGAGTCATTGTCTATCACCGGTACCGTTATCAAGAGTCACCACAACGTAGGTGGTCTGCCGGAAAAGATGAACCTGAAACTCTGCGAACCTTTGCGTCTGCTGTTCAAAGACGAAGTACGCCGCGTAGGTCGCGAACTGGGTATGCCTGAGCACCTGATTACCCGTCATCCGTTCCCGGGTCCGGGCTTGGCTGTACGTATCTTGGGCGACATCACTCGTGAAAAAGTACGTATCCTGCAGGATGCCGACGACATCTTTATCCAGGGCTTGCGCGACTGGAAGGTGAAAGATGAAAACGGCAACGAAACTTCCCTGTACCATCAGGTATGGCAGGCCGGCGTAATCCTGTTGCCGGTACAGAGCGTAGGAGTTATGGGCGACGAACGTACCTACGAACGTGCCGTAGCACTGCGTGCGGTAACAAGTACAGATGCCATGACAGCCGACTGGGCTCACCTGCCCTACGAATTCATGGCTAAGGTTTCGAACGACATCATCAACAAAGTAAAAGGCGTGAACCGCGTTTGCTATGACATCTCGTCAAAACCACCAGCCACCATCGAGTGGGAATAAGAAACACACTCATCCTTTAGTATAGCAAATAGCCCCAGCGTAAACTGGGGTTATTTCTTTTTAGTTCAAAGCCAATCTCTTTTTCCGGATAAACAACCAGTAAGCCGTAAGCACCAGCAATCCGGTAACCACCCACGACACCGGATACACCATCATCAACACATCGTATCCTCTCCACACCGGCGATACCCCATACACCCAGACAATACGCAACAGGCAGGTTCCAAACACCGTGAGCACGGCCGGAGTCAGTGACTTTCCCATTCCGCGCAACGACGAACCGGCAATCTCGTAACTGCTGGCAATAAACTGACAAGCCAGCACAATGTGCATACGGATAGCCCCGAAATGATGCACCATCGGCACATCCGAAAAGAAGCCCAGGAAGAAATCATCCTGCCAGGCAAAAAGCCAGTTGAAGGCTGCACAGAAAGCCAGACTTGAGCCCATGCAAATCCAGAACACCCGATGTACCCGGTCCATTCTTCCGGCCCCATAGTTCTGGGCAATGAAGCTGATGGCTGCCCCGTTAAATCCCTGAATAATGAAATAACAATAATACTCAAAGTTGAGCGCAGCCGACGAACCAGCAATCGCATCGGCTCCGTAGCTGTTGATAGACGACTGCACCACCACATTCGAAATGGAGAAAATCATGCCCTGCACTCCAGCCGGCACTCCGATGCGCAGCATACGGCTCAACTCCACCCCATGAATCTTCATCTTGTCGAAATGCAACCGGAAAGGTTCTTTCTCCTTACGCAGCAAACGAATGATTAAAGTGGCACTGACCGCATTGGCTATGCCCGTAGCTACAGCCACTCCTGCCACTCCCATGCCGAAGCCTATCACGAACAGCAGGTTCAGCAAGGTATTGACCACACCGGCCATGACCAGGATATACAGCGGACGCCGCGTATCGCCCATACTCCGCAAAATGGCGGCACCGAAATTAAATGCCATGATAAAAGGCATTCCCAGAAAATAAATACGCAGGTAAGTCACCGCCTCATCCAGCACATCCGGTGGAGTGCCCATCCATGTCAGAATCGGCCGGGCAGCCACCTGCCCCAACACCAGCAAAAAGAATCCGCTGAGAAGTGCCACCAACTGCACCGTACTGATGGCATTGCGTATGCTCCTGTCGTCCTGCTGCCCGATGTGGTTCGAGATAATGGCACAGGCTCCCATGGAAACACCCATAAACAGGTTTATCAATAACCCGATGACGGGCGCATTACTTCCCACGGCTGCCAGCGCCCTGCTTCCTACGAAGTGGCCCACTACTGCCACATCCACCGAATTAAAAAGTTCCTGTAACAAACTGCTGGCTGCCAACGGAAGAGCAAACAGCAAAATTTTCTTGAACAACGGCCCGTTCAGCATATCTATCTCATTGCTTTGGGCACGTTTTTTAGTCACACTGTTATCCATTTTTTACCTTCTTCAAAATGCGCGGCAAATTTACGGTAAAATTGGATAAGATGGATACAGGCGGACTTCTGTTTTATCCATTATATTTCTTGAAATTCTCCGCCTGCTCCAGAATTTCCTTAAACACCTCGTCATTCGTCACAGGAGGATAACCATATTCCGCCAGTATCAGAATCAGGTCCATTTTCAGTTCTGCCTTTATGTCATCACGAGTAGACCAGTCTGTATATTTTGATTTATCAGCCACAATTGTCTTTATTTCAGCAGCCAGTTTCAGTAATTTCTCTTCAGGATACTCAAAACCAAATTGTTTCGCAATAGACTTAAGAATATCATAAAACGCTTTTTCCTCGTAGCTGATACCTAAATTCTGGAATGACTTCTTTTCTTTGTTCAGTTCCTTTAATAAATCGACCATCTGATTAGCCACTTCGGTCAGTACCTCATCTGCAAAAATCGCACTGTCCCTACGTTCATTATACTTTTCAACCAAAGCACTCAGGCGTTTGGAAAAATCCACTCCTTTAGCCTTGTTCACTTTCTTGAACTCTGTAATGACAGTTTTCAAGAGCCGTTCCATCAGCTTCACTTTCGTATTAGGCAGCTTCAGTTTACCCAATCGTTCCATGTATTCTTCACTTAACACGTCCAGGTTCTCCTTGTCATTGCCTATCTGAATGATTTCTTCCACACCTTCCGACTGTATTGCCTCTTCTATCATCTCACCAACCCGCCTGTTCATTTGAGAAATGTCCGGCGTATCTCCAGTTGTCAGCTTATAGATAATAGACCGTACCCCACAAAAATAGTGTATTTCCTCACGCTCGGCATAGCTTATCTCCTCACTGTTGCTACACAGATTGAATGTCGATTTCAGTTTTCTGGCATGACCCATGAATAAGTTCTCCTGTTCCTTGGTGCGCTGCATTAATTCAGCCCCCTTATTCAGGCAGTCCAATTGCTCCAGCGGTGTCCCCGTAGAAAACACGGAATAGTCAAAACTCCCGAATAACCGCCGGATAATATCCAGCTCATCTTTCACCATTGCCACAGACTGCCCGATATTTTCCACCGAATCCGAATTATCGTCCCCTTGTGCGTAGCGTTTCAAGGCTACATTCATATTACTTTTAATACCGATATAGTCCACCACCAAACCTTTTTCCTTTCCCGGATACACCCTGTTCACACGCGAAATAGTCTGCACCAGCGTATGTTGCTGCAAAGGTTTGTCAATGTACATCGTGTCCAGGCAGTCCACATCAAAGCCCGTCGTCCACATATCTACCACAATGGCTATTTTAAAGTTCGATTTAGGCTTTTTATATTCTTCTGCCCAAGCCCGACGGTCATCGTCCGCTCCCAACAATGAATAAAGTTCCGGCTCATCATCCTTGCTTCGGGTCATGATTAGCTTCATCTTTTCAATAGGAAGCCCTTGATTGCCATAAAGCACATACATGTCTGCAGCCTGTAGTTCATCCATTCCCTGCTTCTCTTCACCAGGTTTCTTCACCCATTCAGGCCGTAGAAGCGCAATTTTCTTATACAAGGAAAAAGCTATCGTACGGTTAGAGCACACAAACATAGCCTTACCTTCTACCGTACTTCCCTCTTCCACTCGCTTCTCATAATGCGCAATGAAATCTTCGGCCACCGCCTGCAAACGATCAGCATCACCCAAGATACGCTCCATCTTGGTCACCGCTTTCTTACTTTCTTCTATCTGATACTCATTAGCCCCTTCTTCTGCACACTGCGCATAATACTTCTCTATCTCTTGCAATTTTTTATTATCAAGCAACACTTTTGCTGCACGCCCCTCATACACAATACGACGGGTAATACCATCAGTAACCGATTCTGTCATGGTATAAGCATCCACCACTTCGCCAAACACCTCTATCGTTGCATCAATCGGAGTTCCTGTAAAGCCCACATACGTGGCATTAGGCAATGAATCATGCAAGTATTTAGCAAAACCGAAATTTCGTCTCACTCCCTTCTCGGTCTGCTTCACTTGCATAGCCAGATTGGTCTGCGAACGATGGGCCTCGTCGGAGATACAAATAATATTCGCCCTTTTCGACAAGAGACGTGTATCTTCCGTAAACTTATGGATGGTAGTAAGAAACACACCGCCACTTGTCCGTCCGGTCAGATACTCACGCAGCTTGTCCCTGCTCTCCACATCTATCACACATTCATCACCAATAAAATTTTTAGCTGTACCAAACAACTTGGAAAGCTGGTCGTCCAAGTCTGTACGGTCGGTTATCAGGACAATTGTAGGACTGGCAAACTCCCGGCTACGCATCAGCATCCTACTAAGAAACAGCATGGTGATGCTCTTTCCACATCCGGTAGCTCCAAAGTAGGTACCGCCTTTCCCATCGCCCCCTTCCCGAAGTTTGGAATGTAAGCGAATATTCTCAAACAACTTGTGAGTGGCAAAAAACTGAGGATAACGGCAAACTACCTTCTTCTCATTCTTCGACGAATCGGGGAAGAACACAAAATCCTTGATTACACTCAATAACCTTTCTTTGCGAAACAAACCTTTGACCATTGTCAGCAAAGAGTTGATGCCATCGGTTGCCTTGTCGTTCGCCTCCACCTTTCGCCAGGTATAAAAGAAATCGTAAGGCGAAAACAACGACCCATACTTATTGTTTACCCCATCGCTGATTACTACGAACGCATTATATTTGAACAGTTCAGGAATATCACGACGATAACGCACGGTGAGCTGTGTATAGGCATCCATAATAGTAGTATCTTCTTTTACTGCACTTTTAAATTCCAGCACTACTACCGGCAAACCATTCACATATACAATACCGTCAGGAATACGCTTCTCGGTTCCTTTTATTTCCAACTGATTGACCACACGGAACAGATTATTGTCTCTTCCTTCCTCGCTAAAGTCTATCGGTTCGATAAACAAATCGGGCAAGGCAGCATCTTCACGCTTCAACGAAAACCCTTCGGTCATCAGCCGATAGGTCTGTGCATTATTGTCATACAAAGACCACCCTACATTGGCTGTCAGCCTTGCCAATACACTTTCTATTTCAAGAGGAGTGATACCAGCCTCTCGATAGCGGTTACGAAGATACGTACGCATATCATCGCGCAGCAATACTTCATCTGCTTCTTTATGAATTTCTTCTCCGCTGGTATAGATGTAGTCTTCCTGCTGGAATAGCTCCATGATGGAGAGTTCGAGGGTATGTTCGTTGAAGTGTGACATAGGATTGCATTATTTAATACAAGCTTGAATAAAAAGTTTTCCGAAATCTGTTATTTGATAATAACTTTTTTCAGCTTCAATCTTTTTATAAGATTTAGGAACTAATTGTTCTTTTAATAATTCAAAACCATAAACACGTTTTATCTCATTATAAACCGTTTCATCAATACGATATGTACCTGCCATATCGAACAAGACACCTAAACTTACAAGGTTTGCTAAATATGCATTTACATTTTGTGGAAAATCCAAATGCACGTATTGTGGTAAAAGAGTTTGGTGATATCGTATATCTATGTACCCTTTACCATCTAAACTATATCCCATAAAATCACAATATTGTATATCATTTCTTCCTTTTAAATATTTAATAATTCTGGCTTCATCAGGTGATAATCTTTCTATCATCGCAACAAAAGAAGGATGAGCAGTATTTACCATATCAATATTAGATGCATTAGCCAATAGTGTTGTAAATAAATCTGCAATTTCATCATTTGTTGTATATGATAACTTTTCAATAATGGGTGTACCAATTTGTGGGTGAACCTCACAACGTTTTTCCTCTGGAACTTCTTCTAGTTTCTTTTCATATTCTGTAATTCGTTTTTTAAAATTGAGTTTAAACTTTTCATTTAATAACTTTACAGGTAATAAAAAAGAGGTACTGAATTCAAATACTGTACCTAATGCTTGACCAACTGCTTTTACACTTGGTTGAGCAAGATCTGTATAAATTTGTCCTAATATATTAGGCGTTCCCTTTACTAAATCTAAAACAGAATTATCCATAAACTTCTTATTTTTTATCTCGGTTTTCTACTGCGTTTTTAACGGATTCAGGTAATCCTTGATAAAGTGAATCTATTTCTTTAGGTTCTGTAATCATTCGTTCTACAATGATATTTAATAATCGCATAAGCATGATTGCCGTATTTTTGTCATCAACATCAAATGCTATTTGCCCTGGATGAACAGCTTTATTCCCAACAACGCGAACTACATCCAAGGCTTTTTGTACCGTTTCAGGTAATCCCTTTTTTACTAAAGCTCCAATGTTTTTATTAATATCACGGTCTGTTTCTCCCAATTCATTACACAATCTATCAATAGCAAGACGCAATAATGCACAAGCAGCCCTTGGTGATTTATTATAAATTAAACCAGCTTCATTATATAGTTGTTTTACAGAATCAGGCATATCTGAATTCGCTTCCTCGGCTATAATATCAGGATAAACATAAATCTTATCAATCCAAACAATCTGTTTTTTACAATTCTGACATGTTGCTATAAATATCCAATTAGTACCTGTCCCATTGTATTTGTCAGTTGTATTCTGATATTTCCCTCTAAAATAATTTACCTTTACATAATTCATCAATGAAAGAGTTCCACAATGTGGACAGGTAAAAGAGTCTTTCATGTAATCAGGTGAAACATAATTTTTCTGCATAAATATATTGGTTTATTGCCTCATCTTTGCCAAAAGCAAAGATTGTAATCTAATTAATTCAATATTTTCCGTCTCTTTCAATTTTTTATAATTAAAAATTAAGCATATCTTCTGATTAAATTGTTGCATCACAATTTGAGGAGGTACAATAATAGGAATGGTTGACATATTTTCTTGATTAATTTTAGGTTGAGCTGCACCTGTAACCAAGTGGATTACTATAGATTCTTTTAATGCTAAATAAAGATATTCCGTTGATACTATATCATTTCCCTGCATTATGTGTGCATGATTATTCAACCAAAATTTGCCATATACATATTGCAAATTGGGATGTCCATCTTCATCCACAACATTAACACCATCTTCCGCAAACAGCAAATAGACACCATCAAAAATATAATCATCAATATAATCAATTATTGACATAGCACCAAAATACGGATACTTCCCTTTTATTAAGGCTCTTTGTTCCGCACTTAGTGGTTTTCGTTTATAGTCCAAAATATGTGCTACATCTCCAAGTGTCCTTATTCTCCATCCTTCCGACAAATTCTCTTTATCAATCCCATCCACAAACATTTTGCGATAGAGTGTTTGAGCTGTTTCCTCCAAACGGGTAATCATCTGTTCATTCAGACGAATTCTTCTGGAAATGGTTTCGTATTCGGCAACTATCTTTCGTTGTTGTTCTATGGATGGAATGGGCAATTCTACATCACACATATTTTCAAATGTAAAATATTCGTGTGCGCTACCGTGTGAATGGTAGATTGCATATCTGTCAAATTCAGGTCGTCTGAACCACATCATAAGATATTTAGGAGATAAAATATCTTCGTTTTTAACATCAAAAACACAATATGATGCGGAAACTGTACAGTCTTCCTCCTCTCTATATGCGATAGATATTTTATTTCCATTTCGTGTTGTTGCACGATTAAATGCAAATTGTCCTTTTCTTACAATTTTATCGTTATAAGGATTTATTGCAACCTGTTTGGGCTGTTGAAAATACTTCTCATTGGAAATTCCTTGAGATAGTTTCACCTCCAAATCCCGATTCCTTACATCCACTTCACGAATATAATCACCCAGCCGTCTATAATTCTCCTTACTCATAGTTGTTCTTGTTAATCAGATTGACTACTACTTTCACCATAATATCCTTTTCCTCTGTACGGCTCTCAGCTATCATCAGCGTAAGAGCCACAAGGGTATTGTCGGCAATGCGCTTACTTCCATCCGGATTGTAGAGAATGCCGTTACCGGCCATAAACCACAGGAAAAGGGTGGCAGCAATACGTTTGTTGCCATCACTAAACGAGTGATTTTTCGTGACGAGATAAAGCAGCATAGCCGCTTTTTCCTCTACAGAAGGGTAAAGATCTTGCCCGCCAAAAGTCTGGTATATTTGCCCGATGGAACTTTTAAAGGAATCATCCTTCTCATGGGCAAACCACTGACTTCCACCGAATTTTTCCTTCAGTTCTTCAATGGCCTGCATGGCTCCCTCGTAGGTAGCATGGAACTTTATTTCGTTAGTGGTCTGCTCTACCGCCAGTTGCTGATAATCGTATCTGTCTAACGTATCGAGAGCATAAGCGTAATCGGAAACCACTTCCACCAGATTGAGCGCATCTTCCGATGTCAGTGCTTCCTGTGCCTTGACTGTACGACCCAAAACCGTTACCAATTGCTTCAATTCGGTATAACGCTGTTCGGTCAAAGCCTTGTTGACGGCATAGCCTTTCACCAGATATTCTTTCAATACTCTATTGGCCCAAATACGGAATTGAGTGCCACGTTGGCTTTTCACGCGATAGCCTATGGAAATAATCACATCCAAAGAATAAAAGGCAACAGGCTGTTTCACGCCATCAACACGCAAAAAATGCGTGTTGTTCTCTTTTTCCAGTTCACCTTCGGAAAAGACATTATTAATATGTTTTCTTATAGTCTTTTCATCCCTATCAAACAGATTAGCCATCTGGTTAGCCGAAAGCCATACAGTCTCGTCTTCTAATTTCACGTCAATGGATGTTTGCCCATCAGCGGTACGGTAGATTACTATTTTGTCATTCAATTCCATAGCCCAACTCCCTGAACAGATTCAACAAATCCTTCTTGCTCTCTTCTTCCTGTTTCAACAATTCCTTCATTTCTGCTTGCAACTCTTTCATTTTGGAGTCGAAGTCAATACCTTCATCACGGCTCTTGAACTCAATGTATTTGCTGGGAACAAGTGACCATCCTTTGGCTTCAATCTCTTCAAGTGTGGCTGAATAGCAATATTCCGGTACGTTCTGGTAAGTCTGTTCGTATCCTTCACGCTGCCAGTTATGAAAGTTCTCGGCTATCTGTGCTATTTGTTCTTTGGAGAACTGGATGTATTTCTTCTCAAAGGGTTCTCCCCACTGGCGCAAGTCAATGAACAGCACCTCATTTTCACGGTTACGATATTTCACCAACTCTCCGTTCTGTTCTACGGTACGGGCTTTGCGGTTACCAGCCAGAATCCAAAGCGTTACGCTGATGTCGGTGGAATAGAACATATTACGAGGAAGAATCACAATGGCTTCCACCAAATGATTATTCAGCAACTGACGACGTATGTTCAGCTCAATGCCATCTCCACTCAACGCACCGTTGGCAAGCAGGAAACCTGCCATTCCATTGGCCGACAATTTAGATACAATATTCAGAATCCAACCGTAATTCGCGTTACTGGTAGGCGGCACATCGTAACCGTGCCAGCGTGGGTCGGCAGTCAGCTCATTTTCTGCACGCCATGCTTTCTGGTTAAAAGGAGGATTGGCCATGATAAAATCGGCCTTCAAATCCTTGTGCTGGTCATCGTGAAAGGTATCGGCGGCTTTTTCTCCCAAATTACAGGCAATGCCACGAATTGCCAAGTTCATTTTGGCCAGTTTATAAGTAGTATTCGTGTATTCCTGCCCGTAAACGGAAATATCCTTCTTGTTGCCATGATGTGCTTCTATGAACTTCATGCTTTGCACGAACATACCTCCTGAACCACAACACGGGTCATATATTTTACCCCGATAGGGTTGAATCATTTCCGCTATCAGATTAACGATTGTCTTAGGAGTGTAATATTCTCCTTTTCCCTTTCCTTCTGCTATGGCAAATTTTCCTAAGAAATATTCGTAAACACGCCCTATCAAATCATGTTCTTTATCTTTCTGCGTATCTATCTTCCCAATCACATCCAGCAGACTGGCCAATTTGGTACGGTCAAGGCCCAAACCTGAATAATAATTGCTCGGCAATGCGCCTTTCAGTGCCGGATTATCCTTTTCCACCTGTGCCAAAGCCGCATCTATCTTAATGGCAACATCGTTCTGTTTTGCGTTTTCTATCAAGTAATCCCAGCGACTGATTTCGCTCAGATAAAACACGTTCTTTGCATTATAGAATACAGCCTGATTGACAAACGCTTCTTTACCTTCCGAAATCAATTCATCACGTCTTTCCACAAAACGGTCGAAAGCATATTTCAGAAATATCAGACTTAATACGACGTGTTTATACTCTGAAAGTTCTACGGAACCACGCAGTTTATTTGCAGACTCCCAAAGGGTTTCCTCGATACTCTTTTCTTTCTGTAACTTTTTTTGCCATGTTCTTTACTCTTCTTTTCTTTTATTCATCAGTTACCTTAAATTTACCTTAATTAATATGCAGCTATCTCTATCCATATTCTCTATAAAGATTGATTGGCGTGCAGTAATTGCAAATTTAATGATTAAGCACGAGAAAAGCCAATGTTAAATTTAAAATATTCGTAGCCTCCAAATCTTACCATTTAAACATACCTCCACACTTTCCCAACCCCCTTAATCCCAAAACTGTCAACGAACCTACAAAAATATCTCGACACGAACGTGTCAACCTCTCCGCACGTACGTGTCAAGACATCAGCACGAACGTGTCAAGACCTCGTCACGTACGTGTCGAGGTAAATTTAACTATATTTTTAAGAAATGGCCCAGGTTCATTCAAGTTTCTCCGGGCTTACTTTATCATTTTATCCTTCGGCTCCTTGAAAAGTTTACAAAGCTCCCCTAACCTTTCCGATTAACTCTCCACCTAAACACAAAAAAGGCCGAAAGTCTCCCGACTCCCAGCCTTTCCATTTGGATAATTAAAAACAAAACTATTTCTCGCTCATTTCAAAATGCCATTCTCCAGCAGACAGCGTCAGCTGACGTTCGTTTTTCGGTTCGCCGTTCACACTCCAGCGCTGGAATTCGGCAGGAAGCACCACCTGTGCGGAAGTTCCTTCCGGTACTCGCAGATACATGGTTCCACTGTGAACCGACTTGTCCATTTCAAATATGATGCGACGACCGCCCGACAACGGTACCTGGGTACGGATGAAGTTCAAATGTGCCGGATGAGGTGCCACGCGGAACGTACGGAAAGCCGGTTCCAGCGTTTCAATGCCGGCGATGTATTGTGAAAGGATGGTCAGCGGCCCACCGCTCCAAGCGTGGTTGTAGGTACCGCCTCCGAAACCTTCACTGCCGATGCCCCAGCCCTCCCACAGCGTGGTCAGCGGACTTTCTATCATGGCGCGATAACGCAGCTTCATGCGGTTCAGGGCGTCCTGATAATAGCCCATCGTGCAAAGAGCTTCGAGCACGTATTTCTCCATGTACGGACTGGCGTGATACCAGGTAGAGAAGAAGGGACGAATCACCGGATACAGTTCTTTGGGCAAGACTCCGGATACGACGGCCAATGCCTGCGCACGGTCATCGGGTTTGCCCTGATAGCCCGGAGAGATGTAGTATTTTCCGTTCCAGAACGCACGGTGGAACACTTTACGCAGCCTGTCGGCGGTGGTGCGTGCCCAGGCGGCTTCTTCTGCCTCGCCGGCCAACTGGTTCATTTCTTCGTATCCCTTCAAAGCAATTACATACCAGAGGTTGAACAGCAGGGTCATATCCTTGTTTTCTCCCCAGTCGCCCCAGGTCCATCCGCCGGAACGAGGTATCACCAGCCCTTGAGCATCCGTTTTCCAAACGTGGATGTATTTCTTTACCCGCGGCAGCACGTCGGCAATGGTCTGACGGTCGCCCGTACCCATGTAGTAGGTCCAGAAACCGTAATGGCTCACACTGGCCAGCATCTGCATGGGCAGTTCGTCCTTGTAATTTCCAGCTGGAACAGGTGCAAAGATGGTGCTGTCGGCCCGCTGCCATCCCATCAGTTCATGAATACCCTTGCGGGTCAGCAGGTGAGCCTTTTCGTCGAGGGCATAGAAAGCTTCGCCCAACTCGTTCACCACGTCGCCCCACCACTGGGCACGCTCGCGGTCGGGACAATCCATATAAGTGTCGCGCATGGTGATGTAGAGCGTACGCTGCGACTTGTCCCACAAGCGGGTAAGCATCGGGTCATCGCAGGAGAAGCTTCCGGCAAAGGAGGTGTCGTAGCCCGTTTCACGGTACTTCACATCAAGCACTTCCACGCCTTCCGGAAGTTCATACTGCACATAATGGCCGTTCATCCAGCCCTTGCATTCGAATGTCTGTTCTCCTTCACACGTGCGATACTCGGCAAATACATTGGTGGCCGAACCGCCCCGGTAGTTGTCCGTGCGGATACGGATACACTTGCCTGCCGGTGCTTTCAGGCGGATGTAAGGAGTAATCTGTGCATTGTAAGGCAGGTAAGCCCGCAGCAACGTATCGCCCTGCATCTCTGTCTTCGCATAAGGCTTCAGCCCATAGTCTTTCCAGAACGGAATGGGGCGGTCTACCAGCTGATTCCATCCGGCTTTTTCCAGTGATATTTCCGTAGCTTTCTTCCACTTCTTGTCATCATAATCGGGCGACATGAAAGGGATGTCTTTCACTGCATCGAACCCGATGTTTGACTCTGCCAGACGATAGTTGGGCTGTTCACCCTGCGGCACATAATAGGCCGGATGCTTTTTCACCCGCCATTTTGCATCGGGTTCCACCTCCTTTCCATCACAAGAAAGGGAGAAACTGATGCCTGCTGTAGGGGAATTGCGATGGCTGAAACCATCCTTACCAAAGTACCATACTAACAAAGCCACGGTATTCTCGCCCGCACGCAAGGCAGGAAGCGAAGTAATCACATCGCAATAGGTATCCGAAGGGTTCGGACCGCGTTTCAATCCTCCTTCCGACACCTGCAACTCGCCGTTCACCCAAAGCCAGTATTTCGTATCGGCAGCCAGACGCAGTTCCAGTGAGCGGGGTAATTCTTCCAGCGTGACCGTATTACGGAAACACCACCATGTGCCCGGGGCAGCCGGCTCTTTCTCTTTTAAAGTCCATACCTGTGCCTGCACATAAACAGACAGGCAGCAGACTAACATACATAACCACTTTTTCATTTCACTTCTATTTTTTCTGTACGGAATGGAAGCACCGGCATACCCGCATCTGTACGGAGACTGCCAATGGTAGCTTCATCAAAACAATAATATACCTGATAAGGTGCTTTCAATCCTCGCAGGGGAATCTGTAAGGTCTTGCCTTTCAAGCGGGCATTGACTGCAACCTGTTTCCCTGTACCGTCTACGACCGTCAGACCTGTCACCTCTTTGGTGGTGGAATGCAAGGTATTGAAATTCCCCTCCAACGTGACTTCCAGGTTTCGCTTCACCACCCGGGCTTCATGCAAACGCGGACTCTCGTAAGCACCGGTAAACTGACCGTAGACTTTGTCCATAGCCAGACAGGCCAGACGTTCTCCGATGGCCCGCTTATTACGCGGATGAATGTCTTTTACATTCTCCACCAAATCGGAAATATTGATCATGGCAGTATTCTTTACCTGCCTCAGCATGAGTTCCTGCTGTTCACGCAACAAAGCCGGGGTGTTGTTCTTCGCTCCGTACGTATGAGGCGCAATCTGCACATAATAGAACGGAAAGTCCCATCCGAAATCTTTTCGCCAGGCCTCCACCATCTTGGATACCAGACGGGCATACGACGGTGCATTCTCATGGTTGCTTTCTCCCTGATACCAGATGCATCCGGCAATCTGATAAGGCACCAGCGGATGAATCATCTGATTGTACAATACTCCCGGCTTTATCGGCCACCAGGGATAGTCTTTTAATTTATTCTTTGAAAGTATCTCGTCTTTTTCCACGATTTCGGCCGGTGTCCACACTTCAGCCGGTGTACCTCCCCAGGCAGAGACTAAAATGCCTACAGGTACTTTCAGGTGTTCGGTCAGGTAGCGGGCAAAGAAGTAGGCAGTAGCACTGGTCTTGCGCATACTTTCGGGAGTAGCTACCTCCCACTTCGTACGGCAGTCGGTCTGAGGTGTATCGGCTCCTTGCTTGGGATTATGAAAGATACGCACAGACGGGCAAGCGGCCTGTTTCACCTCCTGCTCGCCGTTCATGATTCCCATATTGGCCGACCATTCCATGTTCGATTGTCCGCTGCACAGCCAGACTTCACCCAGCATTACATCCGACACTTTCCGGCTGTCGTTTCCACCTTTCACTTCAAGCGTATACGGACCTCCGGCACGCCCGGTTGGCACCTCTGCTTTCCAGCGTCCCTGATTATCGACTACCGTACGCACGGTGTCTCCCGGATTCCATCCGGAAAGAATCATCAGGGTTTCAGACGGATTTCCCCATCCCCATACGGCTACCTTACTGTTTTGCTGTAATACCATTCCATCGGAGAAGACCGACGGAAGCTGAATCTGTGCCTTCGCCTCCACTCCGAAAGTCAAGGCCAGCATTCCTAAAATAAAATGCGTTGTGCTTTTCATTGTTTCTGTTCTTGTGAAAAAAACCTGCAAACAAAGGTAGAAGAACTACCCTAAGTTTGCAGGAAAAAATGATGTTTCTGTGGTTATTTTTGATTTTTGGCGGAAGACAAAATACTTAAATCTTTCGCATCGACTTCAGAAGAGGGATTGAAGCGATTACCGCACATGTATTTCTTCAAGCTGTAGAGTAACTGACGGGCTTCCGTACGCTTGTCCATATCCTGCCAGAAATCGATTCCTGATACAAGCAACTTGCCCTTACCCACCTTCGCTTCAAACAGCAAAGCCAGCGGACGGTTCGTAAACCAGTCGTCGATAACCCGTACAATCGGCTGCAAATTCTTGTCAATTTTGGCCACTTCGATGGCACCGGAATGACTCATGGCATCCCACCACTGATAATCACTGTAATACTCTGTAGGAAACTCTGAAAGTGCCGGATGAGCGGGGTTACACAGGATACCCAATGTGTGCGGTGCTTGTCCCAGCGTCCAGGCCGTGTTCCAGAAGATGCTGGATCTACTACCAAGGTAGTCGAATTGATATTCAAATCCCACCATTGCCAGTCGGTGTGCATGTCGGTCGGGAAGTCAGCCAAAGCCGGATGAGTGGGGTTACAAAGTACTCCCATGGTACCAGCCTGATTCGGGAAATGTACCGGACTCCAGAATACCGGTACAAACTTTCCTTCAATGCCTTGAAGTGTACGCCAGTCAGGGTTGAACAGCACTTTCTCACCTTTCTTGAGCAACGCCATTGCTTCGTCGTAACTGCGGGTGTATTTCACGTCTCCCCATTTTGTGTCTACAGATGACGGATAAACCCATACGTTCCAGCGGTTACGGTATGCTGTTCCGTCAAGCGACAAGCAAACTTCTAATTTCGAAGCGTTGGTTACCTGTTGCAACGGAAATGAAATTTTTCCCAGTCCACCGTTATGACCGAAAGCCAATGCAGCTGCCGGAGTCTTTCCCTTGCCCAACGAGCGTCCGTCTGCGGTAATCTCCCAGGAAAGAGTGCTGTTCTTCAACTCATCCTTTCCGTAATTACAAAGTTCTATTTGTGCTTCGAATGTTTCATTATTCGTATATACAGCTTTCGGAAAACGCAGCAACGGAACTACCGGTGCGCAGAATTCACGGAATTCTTCACCAGTAAGAATGCCTTTGCTTTCCCAGAATGCATTGAGCAGTCCTACCAGTGCCGTTCCCTGTCCCGGAAAATCGTGCAGGTCGAGCAACTGGAATCCGCTGATGCCCGGTGTTTTCAAAGCACGTTCTATTTCTTCTTTATAAAGAATGGCAGCCAATTTTCCGGAAGCCTGCAGGTACTCAGGAGCTTTGTCTATCAATCCTTTTTTCTCCAAGTCTTCTTTCACTGCCATGAAATTCAGCGGCATCAAAGTTCCCGTATATTTAGGAATTTCCGTAAGATCCGGATAGACAGAATACTGTCCTACTTCATGGGTCACCAAAGGCACTTCCATACCGTCTATAGATGCACGGAAATCTTTATCAAATGACGGCAGTTCCTGATTGAATACTCCCTGTCCACGTACCCATCCTTTCTTGGTCCACTGAGTGACGAAGAAATCATCCTGGTTTTCCGGCCAGTCGCCGTGACCTTTTTCAAATGTAAACGAAGTGGTGGTATATAAATGGCGGTCGTCCGCAGCCTTCATTTCACCCAACATGGATGCCAAAATATTGAAATCATACTGCAGCTCATTTCCGATGCTCCAGAAGCAGAAAGAAGGATGATTGCCATATTCCTTACTTATACGCTTTGCTTCGGCACGCAGGAACTCGACCGTAGCAGAATCTTTTCCAAGCGTCACACTCCATACAGGAAGCTCTACCTGTACATAGAATCCCATTTCATCGGCTACATTAAACGCAGCTTCCGGCGGACACCAGGAATGAAAACGGAGATGATTCATTCCATATTCGCGTGCAGAAGCATAAAGTTTTTCCCACGAAGCCTCATCTGTAGGAGGTGTGCCGGTCAAAGGAAAAATGCAGCACTCCAAGGTACCACGAAGGAATATCGGTTTGTCATTCAACACCAGTTTGTTTTCTTCATGCCGTATATCACGCAATCCGAAAGTTTCGGTTGTAAGTGAAGTCGATTTTCCGGATACTAATTCTACAGAAGCATCGTAAAGATAAGGATTGAATTCATCCCACAGAGGAGCATTATCCCCTAATTGGCAGGTCAGTTCTACCGTTGAATAACCTTTCACGGCTTCTGCTTGAGTTTCGACAGAAGCGTACAATTTGCTATCATCCTTTCCTTTTACCTGCAGGCTAAGATTAACCGGTGCAGTCTGTGAAGATGAATTATATACAGAAACTACAGCCTTTACTGTACGTGAAGCAGCATCCGGATAAAGCTGCAGACTTTCTACGCGTGTTTTCTCCACAGCCTTGATGTACATGTCACCTAAGATACCATTCCACTTCACCTGAGTGGCATCTGTATAGGCATGTGCCAGATCATTCACCGACATATCATAGCGCTTGCGGTTGTCCACTCTGACAGTCAGTACCTGTTTTTTCCCAGGCTGAATATAAGGAGTCAAGTCATACTCATGCGGAGTCGTCAGACTTTCTTCATGACCTTCTACTTTCTGCCCGTCTATCCATACTTGTGTATCCCATAACACACGTTCCAGATGAAGGATACAATCTTTTTCTTTCCAGTCGGAAGGTACCTGAATCTCGCGTGAATACCAGGCCGGACCTACATAACTGTAGGCACGGGTAAGATGGAGCAGCTGCGATTTCTCCAATGCAGGTTTCAACGTGCATTTAGTGCCCAGATGAGCTTCATCCGTTGTACCCGGAAGTGTAATGGAGGTATCAAACAATTTTCCGCCATAAGAAGCATCCATCCCCACATCGGTACTATCCAGACATACCGTCCACTGTCCGGAAAGATCCATCTGTGTAACAGGACTTGTACACGAAGCAAAAGGAAGACAGAACAACCAGGCGATGAGTGTATTTTTCATGATATTTTTTTGTTATATTGTATTACGGATGCAAAATAACAAAAAACAAACAGGGCAGGAAATGGAATATTTACCGGATAAGATGTAAAAAACTACGAAAAGGCAGACTCTACCGATGAAGTGGGAAAAGAATGGTCAGTCTGCAAGGAAAAAGCAACTACGTTTTCCCAGTACTTCCGTGGAAGTACTGAAGTACTGCAAAGGAAGTACTACAGTACTTTCAAAGAAGTACTGCAATCCTCCTTAGAAAGTACTGCGAACCGCCAAGCCATTGTGTATCAGTCTCGCCCCACTTAACCCATCAACTCATCCCACATAAAAACACATAGCCCGCCCCTTTTTTCTGAAAAAGGAACGGGCTACAGTTTCCCGAAGGATATAACCAACTTAATCGTCAATATCAATTACGCGCATCTGGCTGTCGAATGTAATCTCCCATCGGTTAGAGAGTTTCACTTCATATTCATTGCGTTTGCGCTCTATCTGAATGATGGAAGCGTCAGGGTAATTATTCTTCACATACGTGCGGATGGCCGACGGAACAATCTGAGTCGGTACGCCGGATTTACATTTCACTTCTGTCCAGTCGCCGGACTTGTCAAACTCAATCTTTTCGCCGTTGGTAAAAATCACATCGTATGATTTGCTGAATAAATCGCTGTCCTGTTTTGCCAAAGCTACTTTATGTCCTTTGAAGTAAGTAGTGATGAAAGTCTGCGCCTTCGTAGGCAACTGTCCTACCTGAATCGGTTTTTCGTTATCTGCCATCGCCACGGTTGACACTGTAAACACACACACGAGTAAAAAAACTAACTTTTTCATAATGTTCTATTTTTATAAGATGAATACTTTAATGATTTATTTGTACTGCAAAAATGGGATGTAATTCTGAAAAGAATCTGAAGATTTCCCCTTTTTCAACAAAAAAATCAAGAAACAATAGAAAAAATATGCTGCCCGTCTTCAAAGGTATATGAAAGAGTGAGATGATAGGCCTTACAGATGGAGTCTACCAAGGCCAGTCCAAGTCCTGTAGAACCCTCGGCTTTTCCTTCTTTATAGAAACGTTCAAAAATACGGTTCTTATCCAATGAAGCGTCTCCGGTATTGCTGATACGGAAAGAAGAAGCCGTAAAAGAAAGAGCAATCACTCCACCTTCCGTCACATGCACAAACGCATTTTTCAGCAGATTGGTCAGCAGGGCGATAGCCAGCGACTCACTCATTTCCAAACGGAAACATTCTTCTACGTGCACTTCCACTTGCACATAACGATAGGCATATACCTCCTTGTAATCATCCAGATACTGCAAAAGCAGCTCATTCAGGCACAAAGATTTTACGTCTGTAAACTGACGGTTCTCTATCTTGCACAATAGTAACAGCGACTTATTCAGGCGTGTCAGATTTTCAAGTGTCCGATGGGTCTTCATCAGTTCGGAGAGCTGTTTCTCGGTCAATGTTTCATCCTCCATCAGCATTTCCAGGCGGTTACGGCAAATAGCCAGCGGTGTCTGCATCTCATGTGAGGCATTCCCGATAAACAGTTTCTGCTGTTCATAGAGTTTCTCACTACGTTCCGAGAACATATTAGCCGCCTCATTCAGTTTCCGGAATTCCACAATCCGAAGTGATTCATCGAGCGGTTTTTCCTTCGTTCCCAAACGATAATCTTCCAGCCATTTCAACAAAGTATAAAGTGGCCGCATATTGCGATGGAACACCCAGGCATTAACCGCTAAAATCATCAGGAACAGCAGTACATAAAGAAAGACAATCCACCCTAAAACGGCACGCTGAAGGTCGAATTTCTCAATGGTAGGAGTATAGACCACCAGCTCCATGTATCCCCCATCCTCCTTCTGGAAAATGGTCATTAATATTCTGGCAGGCTCCGTCTCTCCTTTTTCGGTAATATACACCATCTCGTCCCGATAGGATATATTAGGATAGGAGGCTGCATATTCCGGAGTGACCTCATACAGAAAGTACTGATTGTTCGAGCCGTTACTTGTATCAGGCATCTGCTCTCCCGACAGGGAACGGATAATCAACGACTCGGCATAATCGCTCAAGGAGTCATCCACTTCGTCGTTTACCTCCTCCATAATGGCCAGGTAAAACAATACCGCCCAACACGTCAGTATGACCACTAAGATGGTGGACATACGCCACATGACCAGATAAAACAGTTTCATTCTTCTACCAGTTTATAACCTATACCATACACAGCTTTCAACTCAACCGTAGCACCGGCTTCTTTCAGGTGTTTACGCAGATTCTTGATTTGTGCATAGATAAAGTCAAAATTATCTACCTGGTCAATATGGTCTCCCCATACAGATTCAGCCAGTGTGGTTTTGTTTACCAATCTTCCGGGACGCAGCATAAAATACAGCAGAATATCGTATTCTTTCCGGTTCAGGTCCAGTTCCTTCCCTCCTACTGCAACCTTAAAATGGTCTGGGATGACTTCTACATTGCCATAGCTTACCTTCTTTTCTCCTTCCCGTTGGTTACGACGGAACAGACTCTTCAATCGCGCATGAAGCTCGGCCAAATGATAAGGCTTAGGGAGATAATCATCCGCTCCTAAATCCAAGCCTTTGACTTTGTCTTCCAAAGAATCCTTGGCCGACAGAATAATGACATTGGTCCGTTTTCCCAACGCATGCAGTTCTTCCAGCAAATCAAGTCCGGAGCCGTCCGGCAACATTATATCCAGCAATATGCAATCGTAGTCGTAATCCTCTATTTTACGAAGTGCCGTTTTATAATCGGGTGCCTGCGACACGACATAGCGTTCTTTCTCCAACGAACGGGTGGTAATTTCCCGCAAGTCTGCATCATCTTCAACGATTAATATTTTCATGGCATATAGTTTTTGAAAACAAAAAAAGCCATTCCGAATATCAATATTATCCGGAATGGCCTGTTTATATGATTATCTGAACAGACAGAGGTCTTTATTCATTAAACCAGCGTACATAACAGAAGTCCTGACGGTGAGGCAGTGCATCGTTCTTCGGGAACATACGGTAAGCTACCTTAAAACTACCCGCATTTGACAAACCTGCAATCATTTCGAAAGTAAACAAGTTGCCTTCACGTTTCACCATCTTCATCGGGTTAACCGCATAAATGTATTCACGGCCTTCTGCATTGGTATAAGTAACCACCTGTTCGATACCGATGGCATCGTCCAGACCCTTTTCATCTACCACGCAAGTAAGCTTATAGTCTTTACCGCTTTCTACGTTACCGTTGCACAAATCCTGACACTTGTTGAATGAAACAACCTGAATTTCATCCCATTTAGCGGCTACTTCTTCCTTCCATGCAGCCAGTTTCTTCACTTGTTCGTAGTTGTTTGCTTCAAGCGCGTGGAAACGTTCAGCTTCCTTACCATAGAACTTAGCGAAGTAATCATCCAACTGACGTTTCATGGTATAATGAGGAGCAACCTGAGCGATAGAGTTCTTAATAGTCTTTATCCAACCTTCAGAATATCCTTTCTTGTTTCTTGCATAATACAACGGCAGGATTTCTGTTTCCAGGATACTGTAGATAGTAGCAGCATCCAGCTGATCCTGATGTTCCTGGTTCTGGTAAGTACGTTTTTCAGTCAATGCCCATCCAGCACCTTCACGGTAACCTTCCAGCCACCATCCATCCAATACAGAGAAGTTAACCACACCATTCATCAAGGCTTTTTCACCTGATGTACCAGATGCCTCCAACGGACGAGTCGGAGTGTTCATCCAGATATCTACACCAGATACCAGGCGACGAGCCAGCTTCATATCGTAGTTTTCCAGGAAAATAATCTTTCCTAAGAATTCCGGACGGTTAGAGATTTCAATAATTTTCTTAATCAATCCCTGACCTGCTCCATCGTGCGGGTGAGCTTTACCAGCAAACAAGAACTGAACCGGATAGTCAGGATTGTTTACAATCTTAGCCAAACGATCCAAGTCAGTGAACAACAAGTGTGCACGCTTGTAAGTAGCAAAACGACGAGCAAAACCAATCAGCAAGGCATTCGGGTTAATCTTATCCATCAAAGATACCACACGTGACGGGTCTCTCTGGTTCTTCAACCATGTATCACGGAACTGATCGCGGATGTAGTTAATCAGTTTGCTCTTCAAAGCCACACGAGTCTTCCAAATTTCTTCATCAGGCACGTTGTAGATACGTTCCCAGATTTTCGGATTTGACTGGTCGTGCATGAAGTTCTTGTCAAAGTATTTATTATACAAAGCTTTCCATTCAGAAGCACACCAAGTGGGGAAATGTACACCGTTAGTTACATAACCTACGTGGTTTTCTTCAGGGAAATAGCCCTTCCAGATTCCAGAGAACATTTCCTGAGAAACCTTTCCGTGCAACCAGCTTACACCGTTCACTTCCTGACAAGTGTTGCAAGCAAATGTAGACATACAGAAACGTTCGTTCGGATCACCCGGATTGATACGTCCCAAGTCCATCAAATCCTGCCAGCTGATTCCCATACGCTGCGGATAACCGCCCATGTACTTACCGAACAGTCCTTCATCGAAATAGTCATGTCCAGCCGGAACCGGAGTATGTACAGTATACAGAGAAGAAGCACGAACCACTTCCAATGCTTCGTCAAATGACATTCCGCTTTCTACGTAGTCACACAGACGCTGTACATTACACAATGCCGCATGTCCTTCGTTGCAGTGATATACATCTTTCTTGATACCCAGTTTCTTCAGCAACAGCACACCACCGATACCCAACAAGATTTCCTGTTTCAAGCGGTTTTCCCAATCACCACCATACAGCTGGTGAGTAATAGAACGGTCGAATTCGCTGTTCATTTCATTGTCTGTATCCAACAGATACAAAGGCACACGACCTACATTGACTCTCCATACGTATGCATGTACATAATAGTTCAAATAAGGTACATCCAATACCATCGGCTGGTCGTTTTCATCCTTCACGCGTTCCAAAGGAAGGCTTCCGAAGTTCTGAGCTTCATAGTTAGCAATCTGCTGACCGTCCATTGAAAGGCTCTGTGTGAAGTAGCCGTAACGGTACAAGAAACCGATACCGCACATATCCACATTACTGTCTGAAGCTTCTTTCAGGTAGTCACCAGCCAAAATACCCAGACCACCAGAATAAATCTTCAGTACATGAGTCAAACCGTACTCCATACAGAAATAAGCTACAGACGGACGGTTTTTGTCTGGTTTTACAGACATATATTCAGTAAATCTATCATAGATTGCATTAATCTTACCCAACATTTCTTTATCTACAGACAGAGCTTCCAGCTTTTCGTAGTTAAGACGTTCCAGCAAAGCAACAGGGTTCTGTCCGACAGCACGCCACAATTCCGGGTCAAGTTCTCTAAACATTTCAGTAGCATCATCATTCCATGCCCACCAAATGTTACGAGCCATCACTTCCAGCATCTTCAAAGATTCCGGGATACGAGATTTCACATTAATTTCTCTCCAAACAGGAGTATTAGCATAGTTTGTTTTGATTTTCATATCACTAATGTTTTATAAGTTCATTTTTGTTTATAAGATTTGCAACGTTCTTTTGCATTGCGCAAAGCCACGTCGTATGCTTCATAATAATAGCGTATAAAATGTTTCCACAAAGCCTTTTCAGCAATGTCGGCCGCATTTTTCCGAATTATCTGCACTTCAGATTCAGGCAACTTAGCAAATTCGGTAATCGTATCACGAATTACATCTGCCACTTCCGAATAATTGTAGTCAGTACGATGAATAACTTTTACACCGTCTTCCAATGTACCGGGATGACCCTTCAATGAATTTACCCACAAGCCGAATCCAGCCAGATCCGTCGTAATGGCAGGCACTTTGAATGCCACACTTTCCAATGGAGTATAGCCCCATGGTTCATAATATGACGGATATACGCTCAAGTCTGCCCCTATAATCAAATCGTAATAGGTTTCATTCAATATTCCGTCGTTGCCATCCAGATAGCAAGGCACAAATATAACCTTTACTTTTGACTCCGGAGAGTTAGACATGTTCAAATACTTCAACATATCCAACACCTGGTCATGGCTCATATTATGCAACCAATGCGTAATAAAAGGACATTCCAGCGGTGTATTGTAATCTTTATTGCTTTCCAAACGTTGTTTCAAATCTTCACGGGCATCGCCTACCCATCCTGGCACATTGACAAAAGCCACGACTTCACGGTTCAGGCTCTTTTTACGTGTCAAACGGTTCAACGCTTCCAAATACACGTTTATACCCTTATTTTTGAATTCATAACGACCACTTGTTCCTACAATCAGCGTATCATCACCCAAATGAGTACCCAGCAACTTGTTAGCCAAATTCAGCAACAAAGCACGGGCATATTTTCTTTTCTTTTCAAACTCTTCTCCTTTGGGAACGAAATCATCTTCAAACCCATTCATCAGGACCACGTCCGCCTCTTTGTCCAACAATTCCTTACATTCATTGTTGGTTATATCACTGACTGTAGTAAAGCAATCTACATGATGGGCTGTCTGCTTTTCAATAGAATGCTTTGACTCTACATTCAGTTCACGGGACATTTGGTCACCGTTATAAGCAAACAAGTAATCATAGAGAGGTTTGTTATTTCCTGCAATGGAACGCCCGATAGTAGTAGCGTGCGTAGTGAAGATTGTAGCAATTTCAGGAACGTGTTTTTGCAAGTATAGTGCGCCAAGGCCAGTCATCCATTCATGAGCTTGATATATGACCTTATCGCTCATTGTCAGGTTGTAACGATAAAAACTTTCGACTACTTTTCCCGCAGCATACGAGAACATAGAAGCTTCATCATAATCTCCATAAGCATGCAAGGAATCTACTTGAAAATCGATCCATGCCTGAGTATATATCTCATTTTTATCCTTATAGAAAGGAGTGAAATTGACTAAAATAGCAATCGGCTTACCTGGAATATTCCAACGCCCTACGCGTACTTTCAAATCATCTTTCTTGATTGCATGCCCTCTCCATGCCTGAAGAAGCTTTGAATCTTCCACAAACAACGGATTTTCCTTACCCGACCAAAAATCTGGTCCTATAAAAAAAATTCGATCAGGGAAAGTATTCTGCAAGGTTTTTGCTCTTGTAGACAATACAGTGTATATGCCACCCACTTTATTACATACTTCCCAACTGGATTCGAAAATATAATCAGGTGTTAGTAACTGTTTCATCATCGTCTCATTAATATCTTCTAAATCAGCCGCGAATATACAAAAAATATTTAATCGGAAGAAAAAAAAGGAAAGTTTTGTATTGCTACACTAATTTATGCATGCCAATAGTAACGAAAAGATACAGAGATGTTTCTTTTTCAATACGATACGAAATCATGTTCCACCATAGAATCATATATAAAAAAGTCCCCGCTGTACACTAACAAAGAGTATGCAGCGGGGCAAAGTAGATAAATTAAAAAGAATTCTGAAGATTATGCCAGAGCTGAGCCCATCAAGAAGGTAGCAGCCAAAGCTACGATTGCATACAATTCTGGGAATACGGCCAGAATCAATGTATTACCGAATACGTTGTGTCCCTGTCCGATAGCTGCGATACCATTGGCACAAACTTGTCCCTGACGGATAGCTGAAAACAAGGCTACCAAGCCCAAGCCAATACCTGAACCCAATACGGCACAAGCCTGAATACCGGTAATTTCCGGAGTCAGTACACCAAAAATACTCTGGAACATAAAGTAGCCGGCAAATCCATACAAACCCTGAGTACCAGGAAGAGCTGTCAATACCAGGAAGTTACCAAATGCACTGTCGTTCTTTTTCAATGCACCGATAGATGCGTTACCTGCAATGGTTACACCATACGCACTACCAATACCAGACAAACCTACCATAATTGCGATGCCAATATAGGCAATCAAAAGATTCATTTCCATAATTATTTGTTTTTTAGTTTTTAATACTTTGTTTATTAATTCTTGAAAGGATTATATTCCTTTCCTCCTCCTTCGTATCCGGCATTCTTGAAGAATTCCACGAAGGTCAAACGCATCGGATGTACCATGGCTCCCAACACGTTCATAAAAATATTGATGGCATGGCCGATGACAAAGATCAATACCATCACAATCGGACCGGCAATCACGTTGTCCGGGCTCATACCTACCGCCAAACTGTTAAACACACTGGCTAGGATACCACCTGAAAGTCCTAAGGCAAACAGACGGACATACGACAGAATATCACCTAACAGACCGGTAGCCATATTATAGCTATCCCATAATCCCAAACCGATATTCACAAAAATATTCTTGTCAGGACTGTTATACAGATAAGCCATCAAGCCTCCTATAGCCAATAATATCAGATGTACTGTTCCCCCCATAGCCATCAGTCCGGGAGCTGCAAAAGCTACTGCCGTACTGACCAAAATCAGAATCCAGCCAATAGTTGCAATCGCATACTTCACACCAAACTGAATAGTCTGGTTTACCGCCTTCAGTATCATACCAAAAATAATCTGCACACCTCCCAAAATCAGAGAAAGGTTGAACATTTGCTGGTTGTCCAGCGAAATGGTTTCCTTTAACGTCTGGAAGAAAGGAACCTGAATGTCATACAGATTAAATCCCAAACATGTACCCGTGAGTAAACCGCAAACCATTGTCGAAGCTCCTAAAATCTGCACCAATGTCAGGATGGGCTTCATTGAGGCGCTCAGTTTCTTGGCAAACAGACGATACAGGGTTACCGCCAATAACATGAACAAGCCATAACCGGAATCGCCTAGACAGAGACCGAAAAACAACATAAAGAACGGAGCAAAGAACGGTGTCAAATCCAGTTCATTATATTTCGGCAGCATATACAGACGCATGATAGGCTCAAACAGTCTGAAGAAGCCTTTGTTTTCCAGCAGGATAGGCACATCATCCTCCGGTGTCGGAGCAGCCGTTTCATAATATACCTCCTGTGTACGAAGGTATTCGGTCATTTCCGGCAGACGTTCCGAAGGAATCCATCCTTCCAGCAACATCAGTTTATTGTCGGCCAAAGCATCCGTGCTGAGTACGACTTTCGAAAACTCAATCTGAGAATGTACCTGATGCTGGGCAGCCTTCAAATCTGAAATCACCGTTGCAGCCAAGTCTTTCAATTTTTCTTGAAGAGCTGTCTGCTGTGCTTTCAAATCGGCCACCTTTGCTTGCAAGGCTGAAAGTGAACTATCCGGCAACTTAGCCGTTTCTACTTCCAGTTCCGGCAGCACCATTCCTTTTGTCACAGTGACAAAATACATCTTCGAGCCAATCCGGTTGATGACTGTTGCGTGATACAAGTCTACCCATTCCGGTTTAAACTGCTTTTCGGAGCAAATATAAAAACCCATCTGATAGCCAGCTTTACGCAAGCGGGATATATTTTGTGGATCAAAATCACCCCATGGTTCCAACGCAGCCAATTCTTTCTCGGCAGCCTGTACACGATGCGTAAGCTGCTGTGACTGTTGCAGCAACTCATCAGTCTGCTTTAAGGCTTGCTCTCCTTTGGCTGCATCTCCTTCACGCACTTCGGCAGAAGCAGTTTCCATGCCCTGCAACAATTTGATAGCCGCAGCATAACGTGCAGACAAACGGATACTTTCCTGCAGAGCCACATTCTCAGCACCTCCCTGTGCTTTGGTGGCTACATGTACCACTCCCAGGTCACGGATATTTTTCAAAAAGCAATCATACTCTTTATGGTATACCAAAAAAGTAACTTTTGTCATTTTTGCAATCATTCTTCCGCCTCCTTTCTTTTCTCCTGGATAGACTTCAAAATCTTTTGAGAGGATTTTGACAAGTTTTCCTCGTCTTCCATAAAACGTTTGATTTTCCGCAAAGCGTCCTGATAACCCGGAATCTGCACTTTCTCAAAAAGGTTTACTTTCTGAGTCGTTTTCTTACGTGCATGTTCCAGCAAATCCAGCTTGGCAAGAGCAAACTCTCTTTCAATGGCAGTCTGGGCAAGTTTTTTCAATAGATGAATACCGTCGGCATACCACTTCGGGCTACAGAACAAACTAAATGGCCGGATATCAAACTCCACCTCATCCAGCAACGGAACCCGGACACCCGCAATCTTCCGCACACCCAGATGCACATCTTTCACCCTTACCAATGAAGCGTCAAACTCATTCCAAAGGGCATGCATGTGCTCGTATGACGAGATTTGCGTTTCCAGTCGTTCCTCCAGTTCGGCAGCTTCTTCTTTGCAGCGTTTCACTTCCATGCGCAGGGCACTCTCCTTATTCTTAATGATAGGGAGCGTACGCACACGGACCTTCAGCTGCTTTTCAAGCTGTTGCAAAGAGGTCTTGTTATACTGAAATTTTATTGCCATTTTAAAGTCTTATAAATTTATTTCTTCCAATACTGATCTACGAACTCTTTCTTGATGTTCACTTCTTCCGGCTTGAAGTATTTGCTGAACAAGCCCCAGGTTACATCCAACATTTCTGTCGTATTCAAGTTCACATCAATAGCCAGCAGCTGGTTGGCATAATCCTTGGCAAAGGCCAGCGCACGTTCGTCGTAGTTGGTCAGGTCGAAACCGTTTTCCATCTTCGTCTTGGCATTCGCTGCATCGGCATACAGACGTACGGCCGCATTCATCACCTGCGGATGATCTTTACGTGTCTTCTTACCACTTACCAGCTGTTTCAAACGTGACAACGAACGGAACGGGTCGACAATTACCTTACCGATGTCACTGTCACGACGCAAGAAGAGCTGACCTTCTGTAATGTAACCGGTATTATCCGGAACTGCATGGGTAATATCGCCACCGGAAAGAGTTGTCACCGCAATGATGGTAATAGAACCACCACTCGGGAACTGTACAGCCTTTTCGTAAATCTTAGCCAAATCAGAATACAATGAGCCCGGCATAGAATCCTTTGACGGAATCTGGTCCATACGGTTAGACACGATAGCCAACGCATCGGCATACGAAGTCATATCGGTAAGCAGTACCAATACCTTCTGGTTATGTTCTACCGCAAAATACTCAGCCGCAGTCAATGCCATATCCGGAATCAACAGACGTTCTACCGGCGGATTTTCTGTCGTATTCACAAAGCTGATGATACGATCCAGTGCACCTGCATTCGAGAATACATTCTTAAAGTAAAGGTAGTCATCGTTTGTCATACCCATACCTCCCAGAATAATTTTGTCTGTCTCTGCACGCAGAGCTACGTTCGCCATTACTTGGTTAAAAGGCTGGTCAGGGTCTGCAAAGAACGGAATCTTCTGCCCGGATACCAGCGTATTGTTCAAGTCGATACCGGCAATACCCGTAGCAATCAGTTCAGACGGCTGTTTACGACGTACCGGATTCACTGACGGACCACCAATTTCCACTTCAGTTCCTTCTACCTCCGGTCCCCCGTCAATCGGTTCACCGAAAGCATTGAAGAAACGTCCGGCCAGCTGGTCACTCACTTTCAGCGTAGGAGACTTGCCCAAGAATACCACCTCTGCATTGGTCGGAATACCTTCCGTACCTTCAAACACCTGCAGGGTCACTTCATCTCCGGCAATCTTCACCACCTGCGCCAGCTTGCCGTTCACCATAGCCAGTTCGTCATAACCAACCCCTGTTGCTTTCAGCGAACAGGTAGCCTTGGTTATCTGGCTAATCTTTGTATATATTTTTTGAAAAGCTTTTGTCGCCATTTTCTACCCATTTATTGATTTCACTTATTTTACTTTTCTTTCGGCAACCAGCTCCTGCAACTGTTTCTGGAATTCCACATATTGCGGAGAACGGAACTGTGCATAGTTCATCTGCTTGCAGATATTGATCATCTTCTTGAAGAAGTCCATTACTTCCACGAAATTATCAAAGCTGAAATCGGTATGGCAAATATCAATCACCATATTTACGATTTCTTCCTGACGTTCCATCGGAGTTACCGCATCCACTTCATCAAAGGCATCCTGCTGCAAAATGACAAAGTCAATCAATTCTGACTTCCAGAAAATCACGTGATATTCTACAGGCACACCGTCATCACCCAAGATGTTAATCTGTTCGGCAATTTCCTTACCACGCAACAGACGAGTCTTCAGTTCAGTCACCTTACCCGTCCATTCTGCGTTGATATGTTCTGTGATATACGCTTCAAATTCAGGATACTCCAAATACTTAGAATAAGAATCAATCGGGTTTACAGCCGGATAACGTTTACGGTCGGCACGTTCCTGTTCCAATGCATAGAAACAACGGGCTACTTTCTTCGTATTTTCTGTTACCGGTTCCTTCAAGTTACCTCCGGCAGGTGATACGGTACCGATAAAGGTAATAGATCCCGTCGATCCATTGTTCAGGTGTACATATCCTGCACGGCCATAGAAGTTAGAAATAATCGCTGAAATATCCATCGGGAAAGCATCGGGTCCAGGAAGTTCCTCCATACGGTTAGACATTTCACGCAAAGCCTGTGCCCAACGTGAAGTAGAGTCGGCCATCAGCAAGACTTTCAATCCCATGGCACGGTAGAACTCGGCCATTGTCATGGCAGTATACACAGATGCCTCACGAGCCGCAACCGGCATGTTAGAAGTATTTGCCACAATGATGGTACGTTCCATCAACTTACGTCCTGTATGCGGGTCGACCAGTTCCGGGAACTCTGTAAAGATTTCTACCACCTCATTGGCACGTTCACCACAAGCCGCGATAATTACGATATCAGCTTCTGCCTGTTTGGAGATGGCATGTTGAAGCACCGTCTTACCCGTACCAAACGGTCCCGGAATAAATCCTGTACCACCTTCTACAATCGGGTTCATTGTATCAATCACACGTACACCCGTTTCCAGCAGTTTGTAAGGACGCGGTTTCTCCTTATAATTGGTCATGGCTTTCTTTACCGGCCATTTCTGAATCATATTTACCGGAATGTCATTACCCTCTGCATCTGTAAGTACAGCTACGGTATCTTCTATTGTATATTCTCCTTCCTCTACTATGGACTTTACTTTATAAGTTCCCTGCAATTGGAAAGGTACCATAATTTTCAACGGCTGATGATTTTCTTCCACTTCTCCCAACCAGGCAGACGGTCCCACTTCATCACCCGCTTTTACAATAGGCTTGAACAGCCATTTCTTTTCCTTGTCCAACGGATAAGTATACTGACCACGTTTCAGAAATACTCCCTCCATTTTATCGAGGTCATTCTGCAACCCGTCATAATTCTTCGAAAGCATGCCAGGTCCTAATGTCACTTCCAGCATATGGCCTGTAAATTCAGCTTCCGCACCTACTTTCAGTCCACGTGTGCTTTCAAAAACCTGCACATACACATTTTTTCCCACCACCTTAATTACTTCGGCCATCAGGCGGTCACCTCCGGTCGAGATGTAGCAGATTTCATTCTGCGCCACCGGACCGTCGACTGTCAATGTAACCATATTGGCGATTACGCCTAAAACAGTTCCTTTTGTTGCCATTCTATTTTATTTTTACTATTTTCTAAACTCTTCCGGAATCTGTACCTCTTCCTTCAGATGCTGAATCATCTGGCGGAACAGTTCATTTCCTTTTTCTTTGTCCAGTGAAATCCATCGTTCAATCATTTCCAGTTGCAAGAGGAAAACAAACAAACGCTCTACCGTGAAATAATTAAAGAACGACTCGTCTTCCAGCCATTTCCAGGCCAGCAAGTCTGTCTTCTTTTCACGCTCCACCAGTTCCTCCATTTCCGCAATGCGCTGCAATTCTTCCATGTAAGCCAGTTGCTCTCCCAATCCGAAATCACGGGCATTCGAAGTTCTCAGCTGCTCGCACACTTCCGTGTCTCCCACAATCCGGGAAGCCACCTCCATCTTGTATTTGCGCAAAATAAAAGCAGAGAGGATATTGTTCACATTCAGACTAAACTCAAACCAACGGCTTATAAAACGATTTCCACATTTCATGGCATACGCATAATAGGCAGCCGCCAGCGCCTCCTCTGCCACGAAATGCTCCTCACCTGAATTTTGTAGATACAAAGCGATGAAATCATACAGATAAGAAGGGAACTTTTTCTCGCAAGCATCTCCCTGGCGAACAGCCTCTATCAGAAGCAGCAATTCTTCTGCCGAGAAGTTACCTCGTTCATCAATTCCTGAATCTTTGTCTTTTAAAAGTTTCAACAGATTTATATTATCAAATTTCAGGTAAAACAAATCAATCAGCTTTTTGTCTTTATCAGACAGAGAAGGATAAAGTTCAGATTTAAAGTTTTCAACGGTATAACTCAGTTTGCCATCATCCAATGACACAGACGGCAAACCAGCTACCAGATAATAATAGTTGCTCATGCCACTGGATTAAAACAACATTTTGACTAACTGAGGACGAAGGAATTCCTTGAAATAGTTTTCAAATTCTTCCTCTCCAAAATTTACTTTATAGGAACCATCCGCAGGTGAAATAGAGAATAACATCTTCATTCCGTTCACCTGATTAATAGTTACCCCTTTATCCAGCAAAGCTTTTGCCTTAGCTGTAAAATATTTTTTCAGACTGTCCGCATCTTTCACCGAGATTTCAATCGGTTCATTTGCCGACCATTTTTCAGCCAGTGCCAAAATAAATTTATAAAGGAACTCTTTGTCAGCTGTGAATCCTTTTACCGTTTCTTCAACTGTTTGATTAGTCAACAAGTTTGCTACTTCCGTCTTCAATGCATTTACAGCTTGTCCGGCAAAAAGTTTCAATTCTGATTTAGTATTCTCATTCAATTCGTCGGCTGTCTTCTTTGCTTCAGCCAATATAGACTCAGCTTGCTTTTTTGCATCTTCAATCAGTTTTTCCGCCTGAACCTGAGCCTCGCTCACAAGGCGTTGAGCTTCCTCATTTCCTTTTTCCACCCCTTCACGGTAGATTTTATCAGTTAGCTCTTGAATCTTGTTTTCCATGATGATTTTATATTTATTAAAGATTACTGCATTTATATGAGTTTTTTAAAACCGCCCAAATATAGCAACTTTTTCATTCAAAGCAATTATATTCATCATGAATATTGTCTGAAATATCGCTAAAAGCAGCTCAAGTTACATTATTGTATACTGAAGCAATCATTCCCGACAAGTATATACACAAAAAAGAGGGTGTGTCAAAATGCATACCCTCTTTTTTTTTATGACAAAGCCCCG